>VFSW01001689.1_pt1 | contig 33614 bp, 37 predicted proteins | sample 5358111 | NCBI WGS metagenome assembly VFSW01 (sample SAMN11554181, study PRJNA540505) | mine drainage metagenome | isolation source: sediment from site ElyBrook_90M | place: USA: Ely Copper Mine, Vershire, VT | collected 2017
GCACTATATCCTTTTGGCATGACTAATATATGAACATACTCTTATATATACCTATCGGCATCATACTTCCTACGACGGCGGTTCGCTCTCATCCCACCCCTAAAGGGAACCCTCTGAAGAGGGTGTGGGATTTCCCGCTCACTTTGTTAATCTGTTTAGCTGCCGCCACCTGTTTCTGTGCTATCTCGTCTTCTGAAACCAAAATATCCTGCTATGATCCTGCCCACCTCCATTGCGGTGACTACGACACCAGTACCTCCAAGTAGCACCATCGCAGTGCCAGCAAAGAAAAGATCAGGACCTAAAGTCAGGTTGTAGGCATAATTGTTAAGGCCCTGCTCGATGAGCTGCGTTCCAATGTAAAAGCTGTATATGCTCACAGCTCCCCCAACCGCCACGCCTGCTTCGTGCCTTGCACTGCTAGGACTTCTAGTTCTAGATTCCATTTTCTCACTGGATAAATAGCGGCACTTCACATATTAATACACTCCTAAAATCAGCAATTTGTTGGTGAAAGGTTGCTATTTTGTAAAGGCTTTCAGACGACAGCTCACATGCCTAGAGTCGTCTTCAAGGTCCTTTCTAGAGCGGCATCGAGCTTGCAGCTGTTATAAAGCTTGGTGACAAGCTTCGAGTTCATGTTGGTCGACGGGTTCTTTATACCGATCGAGCAGACGTCCTTGTAGGGCTTTATCGAGATCTCGAAGGTGCCTATCTTCTTCGCCTGTTCTATTATCTCGCGCTTGTCGAAGCCTATAAGCGGACGTATTATCAGCTGCTCGATTCCATCCTGAGACGATGTCATGTTGCCTATCGTCTGCGATGCCACCTGGCCAAGGCTCTCACCAGTAACTATAGCGGTAGCGTGTTCTTTTTTTGCTACTTCCTCAGCTAGACGGTAAAGGAATCTCCTGAAAAGCACAAGTTCATACTTCCTGGGTATCTTCATGGTCGCGGATTGGAAAACGTAAGCAGGCGCATAATAGACCTTCTGGCCAGGGCCGTACTTTGAAAGCACCCCGAGCAGGTCCGCCATCTTCGATGACGATGCCTCTTTGTTGTTGTTGAACGCGTGCATGTGCAGGTAGAATACTTCTAGTCCCCTTTTCATCGCATAAACGGCCGCGACAGGGGAATCTATCCCGCCAGAGAGCAGTACGACCGCCTTTCCAGAGGAGCCTGACGGAAGCCCGCCGATACCATCGATCTTCTTCGAGCAAAGAACCGTTCCATTGCTTGTCACAGTTACCAACAGCTCTGTCTTTGCATCTTTGTCGATCTTGAACTTCAGGCCCTCTGATTTCTTTATGAATTCGCTGACTATCTGGTAAGAGTCGAACTTCACGCCCTTGTAGGAACGTTTCGCAGCTATCCTAACAATATCCTTGCTTCCGAGCATCTTGTTTGACGAGTTTATTATAGAAGCGATAGCGTTTTTCGCGATCATTACTGGGCCAAACCAAGATATGCCAGATACGTATTGCAGCCTCTCAAGCGCTTTGTTCAGCAACTTCTGATCCTTGAAGTAGAGGGTCAATCTGTCCCTGTCATCGACCATCTTCGCTCCGCATCCCTTCAGCGCTACTCTAATGTTATCCTTGAGCCTCTCTATGAAAGTGCTGCGGTTCCTGCCCTTGAGCCAGAGCTCGCCATAGTGCACAACAACAGCATCGTACTTTGCCATAACAGTACCCTCCAGCTTTGCTCATAACCTTACTCCCTGAGCAGATTTAATAGTTCGTGAGCAATATCTAATTTATGCATAACCGCGTATTAGTCGTCGGATTATCGGCTACCGGAAAATCATACCTTGCTGCATACTTTAAAAGAAAAGGCAAGCATTCTTATGATACTGATAAGCTTGAACTTTCCCATTGGGTTGATAAGAGAGGGCACGTTGCCAAATATATCCACACCAAGTATCATGACGAAGAATATTTGTCCAAGTATAAATGGAGATGGGACAAGACAAAGTTCAAGAAGCTCCTCAAGGTGTATGATGAGGTATACTTTTTCGGCAGTGCGGACAATGAAACAGAATTCTACAAATATTTTGATAGGGTTTACTTTCTCAAAGCAAATAAAAGGTTGTTGTCAATCAGGTTGAAAAAGAGGGGAAACAAAGACCACTTTGGGGCGACAGAGCAGCAGAGACGTCTTATCTATAGTTGGATAGATCACGTTGAAAAGAGAGCAAAGGAGGAAGGATTAAAGTTTATTGACGCATCACTATCTCCAAGTCAAATCTTTCGTATAATCTGCAAGGAACCAGAAAGCTATAAAAACATCAGAAACAATTAAACGTCAATAATGATTTTATGAATTTAATCGCAAATCTCAAGAGCTTCATAGTCAACTCGCGCCACATACTCTATGTCAGCTACAAGCCCAGCCCCGACAGGTTCAAGAGGACCGCCAAGATAATAATACTGGGCATAGCGCTCATAGGCATGATAGGCTTCATAATCGCCATAATCATATCGTTGCTCGTATACGGAAACCTCACATTTATATGATCATGAAGATAACAATCGACTTCACAAAGTCGGCGCAGGAGAACGCGGACTATTTCTACAAGAGGTCTAAGAAGCTAACCCAAAAGAAGGCTGGCGCAGAGGCAGCCATAATCAACCTTGAGAAGAGGCTGAAGGCTGCAAAGACCGTTACAGAGACCACGCAGAAAAAGAGGATTATAGTAACCGAAAAGAAATGGTACCAGAAATTCCACTGGTTCTACACGAGCGGCGGCCTGCTCGTCATTGGAGGAAGGGATGCGCAGCAGAACGAGCTGCTCAACTCAAGGCACTTCGAAGATAACGATTTGTTCTTCCATGCAAATATATTCGGGGCGGCAGTTACTATACTCAAGGACGGGGTAAAGGCGAGCAAGGAAGCAAAAGAAGAGACTGCGCAGTTCGCCGCGTGCTATTCGAGCGCATGGAAGGAGGGGCTCCCTGCTGTAGATGTATATGCCATGAGAAGAAATCAGGTCAGCAAGTCCAGCAGCAAGGGTTCAATATCGTCTGGAAGCTTCCTGCTGAGCGGAGAACGCGAATGGTACAAGAATACTGGGTTATCGCTGGTACTCTTTGTAAAAGACGAAAAACTGAACGCTAATCCAGAGATATGTTTCTACAGGCTTAAGGAAGCCGGCAAGGCTCCAGACACTTACGTTCTTGTCAAGCAGGGCAAGATAAAGAAGTCCGATGCAGCGAAGAAGATATCCAAGTCGCTGGACTTCCCGGATATCGACACGATAATGCAGCAGCTCCCTGCTGGGGAATTCCGCATAGTCAAATAACACAAATGCAGGGGGTGAGATTTGAACTCACGAACCCCTAAGGGACGAGGCCCTGAACCTCGCGCGTTTGACCAAGCTTTGCAACCCCTGCACTGCATATGATTAGAAACAATTATTTTTAAGCTTATGATAAGAATGTTAAAAAGGATATGCCATGGCCGATAACAAGAAAATAGGCACGCTCGTCGCAATGGCCGTGGGGCTGGGCGCTATAATAGGCGCAGGCATATTCGTGCTTAGCGGCACCGCCGTAGCGCTTGCGGGCGCCAACGCCCTCATCGCCTTCATACTGGTCGGCATAGTTGCGCTGATCATGGCCTTCGAATTCGGCGAGCTCGGTTCGATATTCCCACACGTAAAGGGCGCTGCCTACTCGTACGTCTACAATGCGTTCGGTAGCGAGCTCGGCTTCATAACCGGACTGATAAAATACTTCAGCTACGCGACCGCCATCTCCGTGATATCGCTGGGCTTCGGTTCCTACTTCACAAGCCTGTTCGGGATAACCATAGCTGGCGGCTCCATCCTTTTTGCAATACTCCTGATAATAGTACTCTCGGTGCTGAACCTTCTCGGACTGAAGAAGGCCGCCAAGACAGACTCCTTCCTTGTGATAATCAAGATGGCCGCCCTGCTGGTCTTCATAGGCTTCGCCGTCTTCTTTGTCGTCCATTCCGGCGGTATCAAGGTAAGCAACTTTTCTGTATCTCCTTCGCAGGGCGCCCTCGCAGCCCTCTTCGCCGCGAGCATAGTGATATTCTTCGCGTATAGCGGCTTCCAGACCATCGTCACCCTGACCCCTGAAATAAAAGGGGGCGGGAGGGCCGCAGCGAAGGCAACGATATACGCGGTGGTGATAAGCATTGCGCTCTATGTCGCTGTAGTGGCCGCACTCCTCCTGCTTGTTCCAGCGTCGCACTTCACGGTCAGCGGCGACCCGTTGGCTCTGGCACTCCAGCAATCCAGCTCTCCCCAATGGCTTCTCATAGTAGTCGACGTGGGTGCGCTCGTGGCGACAGCCTCCGCCGCGCTCGCAATGCTTATAGCATCGTCCAGGATGCTCTACCAGGTGGGCGTTGACAGATTGCTCCCAAAATTCTTCAGGGGGTACAACGGCAAGAGGGACGTGCCCACGCAGGCCGTAGCAATATCGGCCATAATCGCGATGGTGATGCTCTTCTCTGGCAACATCTTCATCATGACTGCGATAAGCAACTTCGGCATGCTGTTTGCATACCTGATGACCAGCTTTGCGGTGATACACTTCAGAAGGAGAAAGGTGTTTGGGGACTTCAAGATGCCGCTCTACCCCTACCTGCCGGTCGTGGGAATAATCGCGATCCTGCTCTTCATGATAGGCATGCCCCAGGAGTCGCTGGTCATAGGCGTCATAATGATATTTTCGCTGATAATACTCTACTACTTCTTCAGCGAGGAGAAGGACAAGAGAGTTGTCAAGATAAAGCTTTTCAGGTGATGCTATGCTCGTGGGAATAGTCGGCGCGCCGAACAAGGGGAAGAGCACGCTCTTCTCGGCGCTCACTTCTGTTGACGTGCAGATAGCAGACTACCCCTTCACAACGATAAAGCCCAACATCGGCGTTGCGTATGTGACCAAAAAATGCGTAGACGGCGAGCTCCACGTGAAGTGCAGCCCTAAGAACTCGATGTGCGTGGACGGCACGCGCATGATCCCCGTGAAGATAATAGACGTGGCAGGCCTGGTGGAGGGCGCGCACGAAGGCAAAGGGATGGGCAACCAGTTCCTGAACGACATATCTGCCGCGGATGCTCTTGTGATAGTCGCCGACGCGAGCGGCAACACCGATACGAACGGTAACCCGTGCCAGGGCTGCGACCCGGTCAAGGACGTGGAGATAATAATCAACGAGGTGGCGATGTGGATCGCAGGGATAATAAAGAGGCACACGTCAGAGCTTTCGAGAAGCAAGAACGCCCTCGAGACAATGGAGAGCATACTCGCAGGGCTGAGGATAAGCAAAGGCCAGATAGAGAAAGCCCTGATCAAATGCGGCATATCGGATACGAAATCCGGATGGCGCGAGAGCGACACAGAAAAGTTTTCAAAAGCATTGTTAAAGGAATCAAAACCAATACTCGTCGCAGCCAACAAGGCGGACCTGCCTGGCACGCAGAGGAGTATTGATCTATTAAAAAACAAGTTCGGCGAAGCGAATGTTATCGCCTGCTCCGCTGCCATAGAGCTCGCACTCAGGAAGGCTGAGAAGCAGGGCATAATAGAGTACAACCCGTCCAGCGGCTCGGTAAAGGTCATGAAAGGCGGCCTGCCAAAAGCGCAGGAGGACGCCCTGAGCTACATGACGAGGTTCGTGAAGGAGAAGGGAACCGGAGTGCAGCAGATAATAAACAGGATATACTTGCAGATGCTCGACAACATCGTCGTCTATCCGGTAGAGGACGAGAACAAGTACACCGACCACTCCGGGAACGTGCTACCCGATGCAATCATGATAAAGAAAGGTTCGACCGCGCAAGACCTCGCCGCTGCGATACACACGGAACTTGCTAAGGGGATGCTATACGCGGTAGACGCGAAGAAGAAGATGAGGATCGCAAAGGAGCAGGCCCTGAATGACGGCGACATCGTCAAGATAGTCAGCTCCGCAAGGCCCAAATAGTTATTTCTTGCTGTGCCTGGCAGATGAGAGAATCGCCATCACCGGCAGCAAGATAAGCACCACCACGTCGGGTATGATTATTAGGTTGAGCACGAAGCCATTCAGGGTGAATGGGGTCGGCAGGATGGCCGAGTTCAGGTAGTAGATCACCAGGTAGACTATGAATACCGCTATGGAGTATATGGCCGCCACATATACCGCGTTGATCAGGGCGATCTTCCTTATTGCGGGCGAGCGGCGGTGCAGGCTCCCGACCTTCGCCCCGATCCAGACCGCCACGATGAGCGGCAGTATAATCGCGCCCGGCTGCAAGAGTATCAGGTTTGCAACGGTCATCAGGCTGCTCGTGTTTATGCCTGTCAGGTGCCCGATATCGCTCCCCAAGACTTTGAGAAGGGCCCCTATTAGGAGCATGGCGATCCAGAAGCCCAGGGGCCCGGCCACGCCTATTTCTCCAGGGTTGTTTTCGGCCTGCGCCTCCTTGACAGCAGAGTCGCTATGATGGTCATATCTCGAAGGTTTCATCTCATCCATCATAACACTTGAGAACAGTATCTTGCATATATAGCGCTGATAAAGGTTAAAAAGCATAACCCCGGCAAGGCTTTTAATAATATCCTGCGCATTACTAGCGATACAATGGCATTGCTCCAGTCACCGCAACAGTCCGCGGGCGTGATGAGCTTCTACGACGCCCCGACAAAGGGCCCGAAGGTCAGCCCTAAGATAATACTGATAGCCGTGGCCGCATTCGCTGTAATAATTCTTGTAGCGAACCACTTCCTGTTCGTTTAGTCAGGCCTCCTTGAAGACGTCCTTCCTTATCTCCGTGACGTCGCCGGCTTCCGCCATTATGTAAAGTATGGCCCTCACTCCATCCTCTTCCACTCCTGTCTCTTTTGTTATATCCGATACGCTTATGCCCCTTGAGCCTATCATCTTGCCTATCTTCGGGAGCGACTTTGTTATGAAGGCCTTCGTCGCAATGTAGAACTTCTTGTTGAACGCGCGTATCCCAACGACAAGGCCGCGCCTTATGCTATCCTCAAGCGCTGCTGATGCAGCAGAGGCCTCTGTCTCAGAGTTTATCACAAGGTAACCGTTTGCCTCAAGGCGCTTCAGGTAGATGTTTGCGGACCCCAAGCTCTGCTCCCACCTTTTCGGCGAAGGCTGGGGCGCTGCCTGCGCCTGCCTTGCGGGCTGCGGCTTTGCCTCCACCTTCTTCTCCGACATAGCCGGCTTCTTTCTCATCAGGAAGCTGTCGTATATGCTCTTGGGAATGCTATACTTGAAGTCACTCTCCCCGCTCTTCTTGTACAGCTCCACATATTTCTTCTTTAGCATCTCCGCCGCAACCTTCCTTTCGTCCGCGCTGAGCATCGAGTTTATTTTGTCCTTCGTGCGGTCGTTGTACCTAACGGTATCGAGCTTCTTCAGCAGCGCCATCTCCGCCGCGTTAGGAGTGGCCTGTTTGAACACTGTTTTCTGGGCGGCCTGAGGCACCGTTGGTTTGGCCGGCTGCTGCACAGCCTGTCTGCCGGTTATCATATCGGCTACCGTGCTCTTCTTCGCCACGATATAGTAACCTTCATGCTTGAAGAAATCAAGCTCGTCGCCCTCCTTCAGTGCGAAATCGGCTATCAAGTCGAACGGCAGGTAGACGACTAGTTTATTGTTTGATCTGTATACTTTAGCCACGCAACCCCCGGAAGATAAGAATTTATACTTGTACAAGGATATTAGACCATGCAAAGCTTAAAAGAGTTTGTAATATACACGAAAAAGAACCTCTCCGTCAAGGATACGTATGCTTTGAGGGCAAATTCCGCCGCGCTCGGCATAGCAAGGGAGGCCTTCGTTGAGGTGGCGGGCTTCGCGCTCGCGGAAGAGGTGAAACGCAACCACAAGAGCGAAAACATAGCGATCATCTGCGGACGGGGGGACAAGGGGGCAGCCGGCCTTGCAACCGCCAGGCACCTGATGGCTACCACCAGCGTATCCGTATTCTTCGTAGGCGACCCGTCAACGATCACTAACGGCAGCACAAAACTGAACTACAAGCTTGTAAGCGATATCGTTCGGATAAAGGACATAAACGAAGGCAACGTCCAACAGCTGGCTAAGGAACTCGGCAAATCCGACATCGTCATAGATGCGATAATAGGCTGCGGCATGCGCGGCAGGCTGCCCTCGCTACTGCAGAATGTCATTACCATAATAAACAAATCCGGCAAGCACATAATCGCGATAGACATCCCGTCAGGGATAGACGGCGACACCGGCATGCCGAACAAGGTCTATGTCAAGGCACAGCACACATTCACCGCGCACAAGATGAAGCAGGGCATAGACAAGAGCAAGTTTGTCGGCGACACCACAACCGTCGACATAGGAATACCAATAAACGCCGAGCTGTTCACAGGTCCCGGCGACGTAATGCTGGCTACGGAGCCAAGGATGATGCAGGCAAACAAATACACCCACGGCAGGATACTCGTAGTCGGGGGCAGCAAGGACTTCCACGGCGCTCCTCTGATAGCGGCGTTCGCTGCAGACAACGCCATGTCTGCGCTGCTCACCGGAGCGGGATACGCTACCATCGCGGTGCCTTCCCAGGTCGCCGATCCCATAAGAAAACTTTCCGCAGAGCTTATCGTCAAGCCGCTCGACTGGGATAATGTAGAGGCCACGGTCGCCGCTCTGGCGGTGCTCAAGCATGACACGCTGATAATAGGGCCCGGCCTCGAGCAGAGCGAATCGACTGACATCATAGTCAGCGGCATGCTAAAGTCGGAGAAAGGGAAGGGCAATACGGTCATCATAGATGCGGACGCAACAAGGGTCATATCAAAGCACAAGGACCTCTTGGGGAAGAACATGATACTCACTCCGCACGACGGCGAATTCCGCGGCCTCACCGGCATAAGCCTCAAGGATGCAGAGCTTGAGGACAGAATCAAGAAAGCGATAGGGTTCGCGAAGTTGCAGGGGTGCACGCTCGTGCTCAAGGGCCACGAGACCATAATAACGAATGGCGACCTGCTCAAGATAAACCGAGCCGAAACTCCAGCGCTGGCCACCATGGGAACCGGAGACGCGCTCGCGGGCATGATAGCAGCGTACGCGGCAACGCACAAGAACACGTTCGAGAGCGCAGCGGCTGCGGTATACGCGCATTCAAGAATAGGCGACATGCTCTATGCAAAGAAGGGGCTGCACATTACAGCCAGCGACGTCCTTGCGGGGATACCGGATGTTTTAAAGCAGTTCGATACATTAAGGATTTGAATTTGTGATCTGATGGGCTCGCCGTACTCAAACGTGATTGGCTCGATAACAGGCGAGCTGCAGAAATCCATCAATGCGCTTGGCTACCCGGACTCCGGCCTTGCAAACTCCATCGCGCAGTCAAAAGCGCAGGGTGACGTCTCCTGCTCCATAGCATTCAGGATATCGAATTCACTGAAGAAAGCGCCCAACGAGATAGCATCGGCGATTGCATCAAAGATCGGCAGGATAAATTATGTAAGCAAGATATCCTCCGACAGCGGCTTCATAAACTTCTACCTTGACAGGCAAGCGTTCTCGAAGGATATGATAGGATACCTTGTAAAGACGCCCTCCGCTGCCGCCGCACCCGATAACGGAAAGAAGATAATAATAGAATACGTCAGCGTGAACCCCGTGCACCCCTGGCACGTAGGTCATTTGAGGAACGCGCTCATCGGCGACGCCATATCCAACATCTACGAGGCTTGCGGCTACAGCGTCGAGCGGCAGGACTACATGGACAACCTCGGCCTCCAGGCGACCGAGGCGGTCTGGGGCACGATGAACATAGACATCCTGGGAGTGGAGCAGGGGAAGGAGCGACGCCTCGATTACTCCATAGGGGAAATCTACGTGGCGGTGAACAAGCTGCTCGAGAAGAAGCCAGAGCTAATTGCCGAGATAAAGAAGGTACTCGCGCTCATGGAGCAGGACGGAACCTACGAATCGAAGCTCGCGAGGGACATGGCCGAGGGCTTCCTGAAAGCGGAGCGGGAGACCGCCTTCTCTTATGGCATATACCAGGATGTCGTGATCTGGGAAAGCGACATAGTGGGCGAGAGGCTGCTCGAGAAGATGCTAGAGATACTCGAAAGGAAGTGCATCACGAAGAAACCTACGGAAGGAAAATACAAGGATTGCATAATCATAGAGATCGCTGACCTAAAGAACCTGCCGAAAGAGCTCACCGGCCTGAAGGAGGACGCGAAGGTGCTGGTAAGGAGCGACGGATCCGCAAACTACCTAGGCAAGGACATAGCCTTCCACATGTGGAAGCTCGGCATGATAGGCAATACTTTCAAATACAGCAAGTTCATGGACCAGCCCAATGGGAAACCCCTGTATACTACTGGTCCGGAGGGAAGAGCGATGCAATTCGGCAACGCCAACGGCGCGATAACCATAACAGACACCAAACAGAGCTTCGAGCAGCTGCTGATAAAGGTCATCTTCGACTCTATCGGCGAGAGCAAAAAGGCGTCGGAACTGAAGCACATAGGATACGGGGTCGTCGACCTGGAGGCGGGCAAGCTCTCGGGCCGCAAGGGCACCTGGATCGGATACACCGCGGACGACCTGTTCAGGGAGGCAAAGGACAGGGCAAAGGCCCTGATTAAAACGAGCGACGAGATAAGCGAGGGGGCCCGCGAGACGATAGCGGAGAAGGTCGGGCTCGCCGCGATAAAGTTCGAGTTCCTGAAGATATCGCCAGAGAGGAACATAATATTCTCGTGGGAGAGGGCTCTGAACTTCGAGGGCAGCTCAGGTCCGTACTGCCAGTACATGTATGCGAGGGCTTCCAGGATACTGGAAAAGTCAGGCGCCAGGGAATTCGGGGCTGGGCTGGAAGGAACCGCCGCGTTCGAGGACGAAAGCACCTTCGGCCTGATCAAGCTGATGTCGTCCTACCAGGGCATAATCGAGAAGGCGTGCAGGGAGGAGAGGCCCAATGTAGTCACGGACTACCTGACCGAGCTGGCCGTAGCATTCAGCAAGTTCTACGAAAGCGTACCGATACTGACAGATAAGTCAGAGAAGGAGAGAGCAGCGAAGCTATCTATTGTATTTACATTTAGGCAAGTCATGAGGGCCGCCCTTTCACTTATAGGGGTAGAAGTGTCTGAGAGAATGTAGCTCTATTCCAGCGCAATGCCCTCGTTTGCCATCCTTTCTTTTATGCTGTGCATAATCTCCTCCGCAGTTGCAGATGCAGAGGCAAAGTCCTCCACCGTGCTGGCGGCCCAGTGTTTTGAGAGCCCGTGCTGGAATCTTGCAGCTTGTCTGCCGTCCCCAATTGCCCAAAGTCCGTCCTTCCTGCAGGTGACGCATCCTTTTTCCTCCAATATCCTAAGAACCTGATTGCTCTCGCTTATCGCCACATCGCTGTCACCTTTCTGCTGGGATCCCCTCAGTGCAATCTCATGCAGGGCCGCCGTGGTCTCGCCGTCGCCGCTGGCGGCCTTCGGAACCAGTGTCTTAAGTATAACGGCGGCTATCCTCAATTGGGTTGTGTTTGCTATGTTGTCTAGGAATAGATCTGCAAGCATATGTCTTGCATCCGAGACCCTTTTTTCTGCGGCTTCGTAATCCTTGACCATATTTCTTATTCCCTTCAACGCCTTTATCCTGTCTTCATATTCCCCGATCTCCCCAAAGAGGGCTATCCTATCCTCTGTAGGGGTTCTTATGAGACGATAGACCTCCCTGCCCTTTTCGGTAAGGGACCACCACCGTCCGTCATGATTGCCCTCTACGAGCCCTCTCTCTTTGAGATTCAATAAAATATCTCGGACTTCTGCCCTAGCCCTCTCAAGCTCGCTGGGCGTCATCGCAACCTGTACGAGGTCTGCAGCGTTAGTCAAATCCTCCAAGCTCGTGGGCGTGGGGTGCCTGCCCATTACATCAAACATGTTGGACGCTGCGAAGGCGTTCTCCAGATCTACGCCTTTGCCCCTAAATATTGCGCCCGTACTAGACAATATCTCGCGTATCCTCCCGCTCGCCTGGGCCATAAGCCCCTCAAGTTCATTTATCTTCAAACCAATCGCTGCGTAGACGCTCTCAATACCGTACCCGCCGAAAAGGACGCGGTCAGGTCTCACCAACGACATGACAGGCTCGAGGCCTACATCCACTCCCTGCACTCTGCCTGCCGGCTCCGCTCCAGAATACGTTCTAATCATTACCCCACCTAGAACTACTTTGAATCTGTCTAAGAGATATTTATAACCTCGCTAGATTATCTTTGCCTTTTCTATCATCAGCTTGCCTTCACGTTGATCATGCCGATCTGCACGATCTGTTCGGTGCCGTTCAGGGATGTTCTGTAGCCCGCCCAGACGGTTCCTGAGAAGGTCTGGCCTATAGTCTTCGGGAATCCTGCGCATGTGTTTGAGTTGCTATAAGTGCTTAGCGATACGCTAATCGACTGCCCCGATGTTGTGACTGTTGATATGCCCTGTGCACATGGCAATGGCGGCACGGCCGTCGGATTCGGGCTGCCGGCTATTACAATAAAGATGTTCGCCTGTGTCCACGACGTACCGGTCGACTGGCCTACCATCGCCGTAAGCGTGCCGTTATGGAGCAAAGGAGAGGTGCACGAATATCCTGATGTTGGTATGCACATACTGGTCAGCGAACTCCCATTATATAATCCCAGAGGGAAGCCGAGTATCAATATGGCGATGACCACAATTATGATTACTATCGCTGCAAGTGCAATCTTATTCATACCATCCACTTAATGTTTGAATGCAAGTAATATATATCTTTCTCAGCAGGCGCCCTAAAGAACACATCAGGCTAATTAGTCCACCACCAACATAAAAGCGCCGCCTGCAGCATAAAATCTGGTCATCTGAGGATATGCCAATAAGTTGATGACACTGAAATGCGCAATTCTTACGCACGGAATATAACAGAACCCTTTAAATTGCTTCACCATTAATAATAAACAAGGGCTCGTAGCTCAGCTTGGATAGAGCGATGTCCTCCTATAGAAACTTTTAAGAAAAGTTTCATCAAAAGGGGAAAGACATAGGCCGCGGGTTCAAATTACTTTTGAAAACAAAAGAATGAAAATCCCGCCGAGCCCGTTAATGCATATATGGTTTTGATATGATAGCTGATTTATTTATTGTAAAAAAGATTCCAAGATATGGAAAGGGTCAAAAAGGCCTATTTGCAACTCAGTTTATACCTAAGGGCACTGTCGTGCATTTCCTTTGCAAAAGATGCGGAACCTGGTCAATAAAGGACCTCGCCAAACTATCCAAACCGAGGATAATCAGGGCACTAATCCACGAATACCCAACAAAATACTGCGATGAAAGGCTTGGATATATCAACCATTCCTGCGACCCGAATATTATGGAAACCAAAAATGGATTCGATATCGTGGTGAGAGATATTGCAGAGGGTGAGGAGGCAACAGAAGATTATAGAATATTTAATGAGGAAAAGCATTTCGATGGCGGTTGTAAGTGTGGGGCGAAGAACTGCATGAAAAACACCACCTATAAGTCTCCCGCACCTAAAAAACTGCGTCGATTCTGGGATAATGAAATACGTCCTGCAATGAGAATGATTCCTAACGTAAAACAGCCTTTGAAAAAAGAGCTTCTGAAAGAACACCCAGAATTGAGTTATCTTTTCTACAAATGATGATATTATGATGGCTGATTTGTTCTATATAAAGAAAAGCCCAAAGTATGGAAAGGGAGCCGTAGGCCTATTTGCAAAAGAGTTCATCCCTAAAGGGACCATAATGGACTTCAGGTGCAAGAATTGTAAAACCTATTCTAAAAAGGAGTTTGCAAAGTTGTCGGAAAAAGAGCGCAAATTTATAATGGAGCACGAGGTTGAGGAAAATGGAATGTATAGCATTCTCTGCGACAAACGAATGCTTTACGATAACCATTCTTGCAAAGCGAATTGCTTAAGCGCACATCTGTTCAAAAAACATAACCGAGGTGGTGTTGGTCTTGTTGTCAGAGACATAAAGAAAGGCGAGGAGGCTACATCCGACTATAGGGACAATATAGGAGAGGTTGTGCATTTCCCCGGCGGCTGCAAATGTGGATCAAAGGATTGCATGGGCATGAGCATGTGCAGAAAACCGTCTAAGAAGTTGCAAAAGTTCTGGAAGGATGAGATAGATTCGGCGTTGAAGAGGGCACCTTATGTTAAGCAGCCTTTGAAAAAGGAGCTTCTAAAGGAACATCCAGAATTAAGCTATCTTTTTGATAAGAATCAAAGGTAAGATACATATATCAATATAAAGCAACATTGCTTAATACGGAATGGCGACGTTTGTCGAGAGGGGTCGGCCTCCTAAGACATAGGCCGCGGGTTCAAATCCCGCCGAGCCCGAAGCGTCAGCCGGCGCAACGTTTCAAAACCTTTATTACGTTTGCGTTGCAAACATATCTGCCAGTCTGTGCGGTGATACGATGGAACGGAGGTCAAAGAAAGCCAAGCAGGAACCTGTATTCATAATAAAGCCGGCGCTCAAGCACGGCGGCCTCGACTACCTGCACATATCGCTCATTGCGCTGGTGATAATACTGATAGCGCTCGCCTTCTCTCTGTCGTACTTCAAGCAGGGCACGATAATAAAGAACTGCGCATACGGAATTGTCAACGGGACGTGCTCGCAGCCGCAATACAACAGCAGCCAGGCCCTGGGTGCAGCTGAGAAGATACTCGCCGGGTACGCCTACATAAACACACCAATATCTGTGCTGCCGTACTACTCGGAGCCGAACAAGGCGAACGTATCATACATACAGTCGCAGAACGTCTGGCTCGTAAAGATACCATACATGAACCCGCTCGCCAACAGCAGCACCTATTACTTCTCGATGCTACTGTCTGGAAGCAACCTCTCCCTAATACAATCGTTCTACCAGAATACGGTTGCCCCGGAGGCGACCAACAACAGCGTTGCGGCTTTCGGCGCGGTGCAGATATACGGCAAGCAATTCTGCCAGACGAGCGCTCCGATATCGGTCTACCTGCTTACGGACCCGTACGCTCCTGGAGCATTCTCCGCGATAAGCCAGGCGGCGAACCTGTCCACAAAGTACGGCAACAGGCTAAACGTCAGCTACAAGTTCATATTCACGGGCTACGCAACGAACTGGTACCCCGGCTATGGGGTAAACGAGACGCAGCTCCTCGGCAAGTACCTCTTCTGCTCTGCCGCACAGAACGGCATGCAGGCGTACTCCGCCAACGTGAGCAAGATATACGCGGGCAGGCCGCTCCCCAACGAGACGCTCTACAACACGGCCGTGGGCTCCGGCCTGAACGTGCAGGAGCTGAACTCCTGCATAGCGAACAGCACATCGACCCTGGACGCGCAGGCGCTGCTCGCGAAGTTCTACGGGGTGGCGACTACGCCGCAGTACGTGGTCGACTGCAGGTACTCTGCGATACCAGAGACGGTGACGAGCGCGATCAACTACACGCTTCAGCAGCTCAACCAGACGGGTTAGTTTAATTGGCTCACCTAATAGTAGGGATAGACCCTGGCAAGACCGCCGCGATAGCATGCCTATCTCTTGAAGGCAGGCTGATCCGCAGCGCGCACATGACCGCAGGCGGGGTGCCCTGGATCCTGGAGAGCATACGCGCAGTTGGCACTCCCTCAATAATCGCTACCGACAGGAAGATGCCCGGAGACACTGTAAGAAAAATAAACGCGGCATTCAACGCCAGGCTCTACACGCCCCAGAACGACATATCGATAATGGAGAAGAGGGCGTTTGCAAGGAGAGCCGGAATAAAGGATGCCCACGAAAGGGATGCGTACGCGGCTGCGATGAAAGCATACCACGCGCACGCCAACAAGCTGAACCAGGCCGGCCACATATCCAGGGACAGGCAGGTAGAGAACGTAGACAGGATAAAGGCGAAGATAATACAGAGGTACTCGATAAGCGAGGCGATCCTGGGAAAGAAGGCGAACAGGCCCTAACAAAACATATAAAAACGGCTCATGCATCTATATCTTGTTTTCATTCCGACCATGATGACAAGATGCAGAAATCCAAACAAGCAGCCCTAAAGTTACCCATGTTCAAGGCGAGCCCTAGGGAGATAAGGTCGAGGGCGAACGCGCTCCCTCTCAAGAGCATGATGTACGCGATATCCCACGCTATGGCAGACCCTACGATAAAGGCGGATGCCGCATCCGGGAACACGAAGAGACGCGTAAGCGTGCTGTCAAGGCACCTTTCAACTCTCGACAGGCTCGTACTTTACCTGGGCAACTCGAGCGAAATAGGCCCCAGCCAGGCGTACGGAACGATAACGTCTGCAGCGCACTCTTACGTCAACCTTTTCTACTCCATGAAGCCGAGCTCCAGGAACGCATACATAGAGAGGCACTCGAACGGTGCCCTCTCAAAGAGGATAAAGCCGGAGAATAACCTTCTGGTACTGCCTGCTATAATGGCCTCCAGAAAAGAACGAAGGAGCAGCGTGCATTCTGCTATAGTGAGAAATCTTCATGCGATGCCGCTCAGGTTCCTCTACAACAAGACAAAGGCAGCAATGCGAGTCGAGCTCCTTGAGCAGGCGATGGGGATAAAGGGCGCAAGGGAGTCCGCACTCGCAGGCTTCTCCGCCTCGATGAAGAACATAGAGGCGCTTCTTGACGGCATAGCCGGCGGAGACATAAAACCCGAGAGCGATGAAAGGGCAAAGGATATGTTCGTCAACCACATAGTCGACATGTCGGAATCGGAAGAGATGGGAATATCGGAGTACATATGCGAGAAGCTATCGACCAGCAACGTAAGCTTTAAAATTGCGCGGAGAATCATACGTAAGTAATTATATCAAAGCGCTGCAATACTCTAGGCTCCGATCGTCTAGCACGGTCAAGGACACGGCCCTCTCAAGGCTGAAACTCGGGTTCAAATCCCGATCGGAGCATGAAAGGCAAAGTATTTATATGTATATGTATATAAATGTATTATGGCAAAAGCAATAGCGGTGTCGAAAGAGGTATACACGCTGTTAAAGAGAGCGAAGAGGGCCGACGAGAGCTTCTCCAAAGTGATAAAAAGAAGCCTAAAAAGCACGTCAAGGCTCTCAGACATAGCCGGAAGCAAAACCATCAGCGCAGCGGATTGGAAATTAGTTAGGAATAAGATCAAAAAAGCGGAAGATATTACAATATTGGAACTGGCGGGGCGCTAGATTGATACTCTTTGATACAACCTTTTTGATAGATCTAGTTAACGGTGATACGGAGGCGGCAAAGCTCGCGTCTGAGATGGACGAAAACCAAGAGGTTGCTGCGCTCTCAGCAATCTCGATGCACGAGTACCTGCTTGGTGTGTATCTCGTATATCATGGTAGAGAGGCTTTGAGAGAGAAGTTAGAATCTGCCGAGCGGGACCTAAGCAAATTTAGGATATTGCCGTTTACGAAAAACATCGCACACACGAGCTCGAAGGTCCATGCAGAGCTCATCAAAAAGGGCACGCAGATAGGAATAAACGACACATACATTGGCGCCACAGCACTTAATTATAACATCAAACTAGTGAGTAGAAACAGGCGGCATTTCAAGCAGATAACAAACCTGAATTTAAGAACTTATTGAAACTCAGGTTCAAATCCCGGGGGGAGCATTACCGGAATGGGATATAGGTATTAATAAGAAACCGGACTATTTAAGGCTATTTTTCTCGATTTTTGGTGTCTGAGAGTGGAAACTACAGAAAAAATAGTAATTGCTCAATAACTTGTGGCAGCTAACCTCGAATTCTGGACTATCAGTTCTGCCAATCGCGGCATGGTGTATTCCTTCGATAATATGTCCCTAACGTAATGATAGAAACTGACGCCATTCTTTCTGCATGTATTCATGATTGTCATCATGTTTTCCCAGGCGGCCTTTCCCTCGTCACTTCTCGTTCCGTGACTTATCAGACGTTTGATTACAATCTCCCGCATATCCCTCTCTGCTTCGTTGTTGTCAAGAGGTATCTCTGGATGATTAAGCACGACCAATAGTTTGTCTTTCTCCGAGAATGTGGACTTTATCCGTTTGTCCAAGTCGTCGTAACCAGTGATGATGGCGAATATCCTATTGAACTCCCTCAATATGTGTCTTTTTCCTTCTCTACTTGGACTGGATTTGTAGTTTTTCAGGAGGTGCCAGAATCCACGCAATTCAATTCTGAACTTTCCGAGTGCTTCGCGATTGCATTTCAACCAAGGTTCCAGATTCTTGTAGTGCCTTATCTCGTGTACCCAGCACAATATCTGGATATATGCGATGAACCAGAATTGTCTCGCATTATCCGACATGAGTATCTTTTTGAGCAGTTCACCGGGTTCCAATCCAAATACTTTTCTAACGGTCTCACTGTTCTTGTACCGGTTTATGAAGAAGACTGCAAACAATGCCGTGCAAACAACCATGACATGGTTTGTCTCTCCCTTGTGTCTTGCGCCAGTATCATCTGTATGAAGGTAGTTGGTAGACTTCATGCCTGCCTCGAATATGTCGTCTCGTTCTTTTCTGAATTCCTTCTGTCCTGATTTCGTGATTATGTTTGATACCTCCCCCTCTGATATTACGATACCCATCTCGTTAAGCAACATTGCGATTTTCCATTCTGTCACTCTTCCAGTAAAGTGCATGGTCATTATGAACGACTTGACGTTCGGTCCGAAACCGCCATCTACCCATTCTGGCAATTTCCCTTCAAAGGTAGTTTTTGGGGACGGTGAATAATAACGCTCTATGAGGAATCGGATGTTGTCCGTTTCGAATTTCAGGTCTTGGACAGTTAGGCTTCTATAACCTTTCGATACTGCGTCGTTCGGCAGTTTCTTTTTGTCGACAGGTATCCTCTCTGTCCGGTTTATCGTGATATGTTGAAGTTTTGACTCTTTTTCCCATTCCTTTTTCGGTGCTTCTATCCAACGGTCGTTCTTTTTGTCGGTCGTCGCCTTAGTATTTGGCAGTATCCGAGGTCTTCTGGATCCTCCAGTTAACCGTCTTATTGTATCCTTGAGTTGTTGGTTCTCTTCTCTCAATTCCGCGTTCTCTTTTAGCACACGCTCCAAGAGATTCAGCAGTGTCCTGATCAATGCCTTTGTTTCGTCGTCTACTTTTAGTTTGTCTGGATTGAGAGATAGAATCTTTTCGTCTATCTCCATTTCGGTCGCAGAAATAGATAAATTGCGCATTCTCAAAATTCTATCCTTCGAAAGCTTTTACTCGATTCCACACATTATTGAGCAATTACGAAAAATGAGATACTGCTAGTTGAGATGTGGTCCGAGCGCTTGAAAGGGATAGAAGACACAGTAGCTGCCTTGAGGGTACCATACAGAGTGGTTAGACCATACACAGGCGAGGCACTGGAGCCAGGACGGTACCGTGGCATAGTCATCAGTGGAGGCGCGCCGAATGTTTCAGAGATAGATCAATATCCTTTCTTGCACGGAGTAATTGACTTTGCAAAACGTGAGGTGGATGATGGCGTACCTTTACTTGGCATATGCCTAGGTCACCAGGTCCTAGCTGCGGCAATTGGAGGAAAGGTTGTAAAGGCGCAGCAACCGGAAGCAGGTTTTAATGAGATTTACCATAACTCTGGCTGGATCTTTAAGGGCCTACCTGAAAGGATGGTCGTTTTCCAGTACCACTTTGATGAGGTCGCCGCGTTACCTGCAGAAACTGAGGTTTTGGCATCCAGTCCTCGTTCCAGTGTCCAGGCGTTCAAAGTCAATGATAGGCCTGCCTTTGGTGTCCAATTCCATCCAGAAATCAGCCTGAAGCGCGGGTTATCCATACTGTCCAGTAGGGAGCAGATTCTGACCCAGAGGGGGTTCGATGTCAAGGAGGCAATGAACTTTGGCCGCGCGAACTACGATCATGAACTGGTAAGGAGCGTCATAACAAGATACATCCAATCGCAGTGCAAACAAAAGGTATATGAAAGATAAATAAGTGATATTTATGAACGGTTTCAGACCAATAAGAGAAGACCAAGATGGCTCTAAAAAAGCCCTTGTAAGATCCGAAGGAAGTAATGGCATGCACGAAAAACAAGCACCAGGACTGGATAACATACGAAGGTTTATAGAGCGCCAGCCACTGCTGGAGAAGCAACTCTCCATACAAGGCATGGAGGGGGTTAAGTTGTCTCCAGGAAGCGGGATATACCTAGGCACTGGCATATGCAGCCACATCGAAATGTCCCAGGGCACGCCCTTCGACATTCTTACTATGGTGCTATCTGCTGCGTCAGTAAGACGGAAACTCGGACTTGGTGACATATACCACAACGTTGCAGACACCCATGCACTAAGCAACAACTTTCCTCCAGCACAGGTTGAGCAGGTTTCAAGGCAGTACGTCGCATTGGTTGAAACAGTTGCAAAGGGGCTCAACATAGGCAATTATCATGTGCTGCGTGCATCGTCTTTTAACCAAGCTGGAGACTACAGAGAGATACTTGCTGGGATAGAAGGAAATGCGGAGCTTAGAGGATTGCATAGCTATGCACGGCAGGAACTAACCGACATAGAATATTTCAGAAGGAAGGGGATGGGCTTGAAAATAGGCTGGACTATGGGTATAAGTGATTCTGAGTACGATGAATCCTTTTATGACCGGAACTACCGTAAGTATGTCAGCGGCGATGTAGGTTTCCTATATATAGTTCCAGGGCGTAGTTTTGACAAGAAGAAACCCAGGGTCGCGCCATACGTAGATTTCAGCCCGGATAAGCGCATAATGATACCGGATAGCAGCGTGAGCCTGAAAATCGATGCAGCCGTATCAGAACTCGGCAGCGCCTTAAACGGTGCAAGAGGTTACTACAATGATACATTTAGGCTCTGGAGAGAGTTTGACCCTGATATGCCAAAAAATGCTCCGTTTGCCGAGAAGATCACCTACATTTTGGAAAAATTAAGAAGCTTCGGCCTGGAAGAGAGGTTCAGGGAAATCGGTGTTGGCGGCAGTCAGGCTCCTAAGCACATCGAGCATCATCAAGCCAGAGAAGGCAAAGAGCAGAGCCTCCCTACGTATGCAGACCTTCTCTCTAGTCTAGACGCTGCAACCCAGGCAAAGGCAGCAGTCGTGCTTAAGAATACAGCAGAAGTGCTCACTCCAGAAGAGCTGGTAGAATTACTTGGGAGTGGCAAGAGGCTTTCCGCGTACTATGGGATTGCAACAACAGGCTCCGTTCATGTGGGTTACCTTATTCCATTAAGCAAGGCATACGACCTGAGCACGTTAGGCATAAGGACCAAAATACTGCTAGCAGACGTGCATTCGGTTTTGGATGACCAAAAAACTAAATTTGACGAAATGGAACTGAAATCACAATATTATAGAAAATGCATAGAATTGGCCGTGCCATGGAAAGAACCGCCCGAGTTCATCAGGGGCAGTGAATTCCAGTTAAGGGAAGATTACGCACGTGACCTTTTCAGGCTCGCCTCTACCACAACGGTTAGTAGGGCCATGAGGGCGGCTTCAGAAGTCACACGCATGAAGGATCCAAAAGTCAGCGAACTCATGTATCCGTTATTGCAGGTGCTTGATGAACAATACCTTGACATAGATATACAGCTGGGCGGATTAGATCAAAGGCACATAATGGCACTTGCTCGCGAATCTATGAAACAACTTGGATACAGAAGGCGAGTTGAGGTGATGACCCCTCTGCTTTTAAGCCTCCATGGCCAAGGCAAGAAAATGAGCGCATCCGACCCCGGGTCCGCTATAAGAGTGTACGATTCAGAACAGTCAATCAGGAATAAGGTTGATAGGGCCTTCTGCCCTCTTGATAATGTTAATGAAAATCCAGTCCTCCAGCTTGCTAGATTTATGGTTTTTGGAATGGGGGCTAATCTAGAATTAAACCTACCAGATAAACGACGTATAGAAATAAGAGAATATGAAGAGCTTGAAAGGCGATTTAGCGCAAGGGAGATACATCCTGCGGACCTGAAAGTTGCAATTGCAGATTCGTTGGTGCTGAGGCTAGCAAGAGCTAGAGAGTATTTCGAGAGCAATCAAGACCTGCTAAGGAGACTTGGAGAAAAATACGCTCCAAGCGGTTAAGTGCAAGATGCCACCACTACGAAAATAGCACAGCGGAAAAGTGCCAAAGAGAGGAAGTATCGGAAGCCGGTTGAATTTACGTAGAGTGATTCCTTCGGTATGAACGCAATTGCGGCACAGAAAGAAAGCGAGATAAGGAGTTTTAATTTCCACCGTAGACCATCTTAATTATTAAGGAGTTATCACATGAATTCCAGTAGATCCGTTATCTACCTCCATTAATCATATTTGATATCGTCTCGCCAATCGCTGGTGCTAGTGTAAATCCAATCATCCCACCGCCTGATGCAACAAAAAGGTTATCGAAGCCTGGTACTTTTCCTACGAGTGGCATCTGATTAGGAGTGCAAGGCCTGAATCCATATACCTCATTTATTTCTTCAAGCCTATCTACTCCTCTTATATAACTCTTCAATGTGTTCAGCAACCACGCTCTTTTTTGGTCGCTTAAACGTTCGGTGCTGTGTCCTACAAATTCAAAGAAACTCGCGGCTCTAAAAATATACCCATGTTGCGACACTGCAAAATTTTCCGTGGATATTATTGCAGGAACCGAGACCAAAGTGGTTTTGCACGTTGTGAAAATAAGCGTGTGTCCCCTTGCTGGAATAATCGCTGGGTTGTAGTGAAGAGGGCGTAATATGTTTGCTGTTGCACTTCCTGCAGCCACTACATAATCATCAGCAATTAGCTCTGAATTTCCAAAATGCAAAGTAAGTTCGCCAGCTGCGGATCTGCTAAATGAGGCTGGCTTGCCGATCTGAAATTTGGCACCAAGCTCTAAAAGTTTTCTTTTAAGTCCATAAAACAGCCGTGAAGGATCTACTGCCATATCGTCTTCAAACATGACCCCAGCTTTTAGATTTATATACCCTAAATCCGCTAGTGCTTGCGAGTCCAAAAATTTGCCTCCAAATTTTCTTATAAGTTCTTTGGCTTCATTCTCACTTTGATAAATTATGCAGACTCCGTTAGTGGCTGCAGCGTCAATCTCCTCCCTAAAAAGGAACTCTTTGAATAGTTCCAAGCTCCTAAGGCCTAGCTCATACAGGGCTTTGGTGGCGGATGGTTTTGGCTCGGAGAGTGCGCTAGTAAACCATAATGGGTTTTTAAATATCTCACTTGGTGAAATATGAAGTGGCCCCGAATTTGGTGATAGGGCTCTTAAAATTTCACCGTAACTCAAGTGCGGAACTGGCGCGACCTGTGGTGTTAGTAAGCCCAGGTTATTTGTTGAAGTAAGTCCATGTTGAGTCTTATCAACCACTGTAACTTCATTACCGTCTCTAAGCAAATAATAAGCGCTAAACATTCCATTTATGCCTGATCCTACTACTGCAACATGATTTTTCCTGTAAGCCACGAAATTACCTGTTTGGATGTACTATTCTGTGATGTCCGCTACAACGTAACCCAATTTTTCTTTCAGAAAAATAGGGTTAAATCCCAACCCCGTGTTTGGCGTTCCAGCAGAACCCATAACATATGCCATTTCTAGGACTTTCCTGTCCACAAAGGTAGGAACCTGCCTGTCGTAAAATATAACAGGTGGAACGCCGCCGACTTCAAACCTCAATATACTTTTTATTTCGCCTGGTGAAGCCATTTTTAGATTTCTTGTGCCCGATGCCTCTTCAAGCTTTTTAACATCGAGCCGGTCATTTCCTCTAATTATGGCGCCAACCACTCCTTTGCCGTGCCTCAGCAGTAACGACTTGAGTATGGAACTTGTGTCCATACCAAGCGCGGATGCAGCCTGTTCCGATGTCTTTCCTGATTTCTCATGCTCCACTATCTCGCATGGGAAACCAATTCTTGTAGTCAATTCTCTTACAAATTCTACTGGGGATTTTGTAGCACTTGCCATATATTCACCAAGCGTGTTAAAGATAAGTTACAGGTCCAACATTTTTAGAATGTTTTCCGGCGGTTTCCATTTTCTCAAAGTCTTAATTGTAGCATTTAATACTTCATTAAATACATATTCATCTTTATATATGCCGCCCTTCATTTCCAAATAAAAATCTGCAACATCTTTACCTAGATATTTGTACGCATCTCTTTTAGGCAGAGGGTCTGATTCTAGACCAAGGCGTATATTTAGTGCTGTATTTGCCGCCAACAATTCTGTAGCGATTACTGCTTCTGTGTTTATAATTGCAGATTTAAGTTTTCTTGCCGCATGCAGTCCCATGGAAACAACATCTTGGTAGTCTTCATTTGCTGGTATTGATTGAATAGAAGCAGGCATGCATAGAAGCCTGTTTTCTGCAACTAATGAGGTGGCAACGTACTGCCCTCCTTCAAATCCACATCGCATGCCAGATTTTGCCTTATCGATAACCAAAAACTCTGGCAACCCCTGGTTGAGATGCTTGTTTATCAACCTATTTATCTGCCTTTCCACTAAGATGGATAGTTGTGTCGTGATTAGGGTTGCATAGTCACAAGCATTAGAGAGGTACTGGCCATGGAAATGACCACCATGGAATATATCCCCTCTGCTTATTATAATTGGATTGTCTGTTACGGAGTTAATTTCCGTATCGACAATCTTTTGTACAAACTTCAACGTATCTAAGAAAGGCCCGCAAAACTGCGGTATCACCCTCAAAGAATAAGCATCTTGTACGTACTCTTCAGATTCGTTAATTGCGTTACCGTACTTCTCTCTTAATCTTTTGGATATTCCTTTATGTTCCCTTATCATTACAGATCCGCTTAATAATCGGTCCATCACCGCCGCTATGCGTACTTGCCCATCGTGCGGTCTTAGCATATGGCCCGATTTTTTAAATGGTTTTGAAGACGCATTAAGCACCATCAGAGTCAATGCTTGTGTGTATAAGGAAGTAACAAACAGTTTTCTCATGTCATGCACGGCCAACGTTGCTAGGCCTGCCATCGCACTGGTACCATTTATAACAGAGAAACCTTCCTTGTAGTCGAAAATCGCGGGTTTCAGGCGCGCAGACCTCAAGGCCTGATTTGATTTCATTATCTTTCCTTTATATTCCGAATAACCATCACCCATCATCCCAAGCCCCAAATGGGATAACGGTGCCAAATCTCCACTCGCTCCTAGCGAACCTTTTTCATATATGAATGGATGAACACCTTTGTTTATCATGTCCACCAGCAGTTTAACCGTGTCTGCCTTTATTCCAGATTTGCCTTGTTTGAAAACCTGAAGCCTTATGGCCATAATAGCTCTGGTTTCTTCAGGGGTGAAAGGCTTACCGTACCCAGCGGAGTGCGAGCGTATTATGTTTCGCTGGAATTCTTTAGTGTATTCCTTTGGGATTAATTTATGGCAAAATTCTCCAACTCCTGTGGTCACTCCGTAGACTGGCTCGTGGTTTTCAACAAGCTCTTTTACTATATCGCTAGCTTCGGTTATTTTTTTTATTTCATTCTTGCTGAGTGCTACCTTTTTTCCGTGTCGCGAGATATTCACTACCTCCTCTATACTCAGTCTACCATTCATTTTTATTCACCACCATACAGTTAATGATAATTCGAATCGAGGCGAAAAAAGCAAACTAATGCATTTGGAATGACCATATTTATATATCTTACTTGCTACTGCGCAAAGAGCGCATTGATCGCAACAATTATTCTCCCATTCTTTTAACTTACCGTGCTAGCTCCCCTCAATTCAGCGGCCTGTCTTTCACGGAGAAGGGTTGTAGTTTGCAGTGCTTCCGCAGCAGGGGTAGGTTTCATCACAGCTACTGCTGGAGCGCGGGCAGTGCCCTTGAAGAATGAATGAACGTCTAGATGCATATTGAGGAAGTAGTAGCCGAATAGTGATCCACGAATGCCTCCCCCAAAAGCAAGAGTTTTAGGATCTACATCTGGTAGTTCCTCTCTTATACGACCATTTACCTTATCTGCAATTTCTCTGATCTGTGACGTAGTGAGGGGGCTTGATTCGTTGCTAAAGTACATCCATCTTTTTGAATCTTCCGGCTTGCCCGGACTCAATATAGCTTCTATCAGGGTCCTGAAATCCTCCTTACTTAAAGACGGGGCATCTGAAAATCTTGGCATCTGGCCTCCATTCTCAGCAGCTATTTTTAAAGAATTCTTGAAGTTTGCCCCCTTTTTGTATCCTGCGGATGCGGCGGACACTATTGTCAATTGCATCTGCGATGACGGCACTTCTGGAGTTTGCACCCTGTGGGGCATACAATCACAGTAATGTTTTACGTTTTTATAATATTTATATGTATCTTTATCATTTATCGACGTTAAGTCGGGATCAAAGCTATTAGATGAAGGGGCTTTGAAACCCCCTGCCTTCAGGCAGGCTGGATGAAAAAGCCCGCAACTTTCTATTCCTTTTTATCGAAATAAACGTCAATGCGGCCGTTGGGCCGCAAATACGTGATCCCATGAATAGTGGAACCTACAAAAATATAAATGCACACGGCGTCGGAGACAACAAATACCACCTGGAGTGGTGCCCAAAATACAGATACGAATGCATGCAGAATCCGTTCATTGCGACAGAAATGAAACAGATTCTAGAACAGATTGCCCTCGAAAAAGGCATTATCGTACATAAGATCGTTGTGGATTCCGACCATGTCCACATGTTTGTTTCGGTACCATTGGACATGTCGGTCTCGACTGCATTCCAGTACCTGAAGGGTATTTCTGCATACAGAATCTTCAGACTGCACCCAAATTTCCGACTCAGGTATCCAAAAGGACACTTCTGGAGTCCTGGACATTTCTCAAGAAGTGTGAGTAATGTCACAGAATCTGCAATCGAACATTACATCGACAATCATGAGTATCCTGCGATGAATTTTGATTTGAAACAGAGGCTTTTATTTGATAAATCTAACTAGAAGCCTCGGGCTTTAGCCCGAGGAGTATCACAGTCTAAACATTAATATCGTATACTTTTCTTCTCAAGCATCAAAAACTCAAAAATAGCCTTAAATAGTCCGGTTTCTTATCAATACCTATATCCCCGCATATTCTTATTAACCCTTTAGCACTATTTTGTTCATGATAATATACGCAGAAGAGAGAATAACATAAACAATATTGTTTATAGCATTTTGCTGTCATTCAATAGTCAAAGCACAAGCTCCCTTAACGCTTTTGACCGGGGGGAGCATGAGAATAAGTGATAAATCATGTACGCTAATCTATTTGTGATAAGAAAAACAGGCAAATATGGAAAAGGACTATTCGCAACGCGGTTCGTGCCCAGGGGAACCATTGTTTGTTTTTGGTGCAAGAAATGCGGGATCTATTTAAAGGAAGACCTTGCCAAGTTATCCAAGAAAAAATTAGACTTTGTAATGGAACATGAGGAAAAGGCTGGGCCTGGATTACTGAGCAAAGCTTGTGATAGACGGCAACAGTACATAAATCACTCTTGTAATCCCCATATTCTTGAGACTGGAAGGATAGGTGATATAGTTATAAAAGATATAGAGAAAGGGGAGGAAGCAACCGAAGATTATAGGATATTTTATGGAAAAACATATTTTAAACGTTATTTTAAAAACGGTTGCAAATGTGGGGAACCGAACTGCGCGAAGGTGAAACTACTTACACATCCGTCAACAGCGAAACTACAGAGGCATTGGAAAAAGGAGATAAATGCGGCAATGCGATTGATTCCTTATGTAAAGCAACCACTGAAGAAGGAAATTTTAGCAGAGCGCCCATACTTGAAGTATCTCTTTAAAAAGCCAAGCTGAGGAAAGCCAAAGAGGGAATGTTACTTATGGGTTAAATCCCGGTCGAGCATCAAAACACATTCAATGAAGTAGCCGCTGGGCCGAAAGGCCCGGCACTCCTTCAGAATAGCATTGGCTTTATCTTTTCTTTCCAGTTGTCAGGAGACGCGGTGCTGTAGTATCTCACGCACCAATCGCATATCTCTTTCTCGTACAGCTCCGTCACAGCATCCCTAGGGACTCTGGCGAGGCAAAGCGCGCACTTTACCTCTTTCTTGGCTAACCTCCTCAGGCGGTTAAAGGTTTTGATGCTCGTCACTTTCTGTACTTGTAATAGCTGTCTGCAGTGCCAAACCTGGTCGCCACGTTCTGCTTTAGATAGTCCGCTACGTTGGGCGGCTCCTTTCCGTCAATGAATCTCACCTTGACTATAAAGCCGTAATCGCCGTCCGATAGGAACACCTCTTCCACCTGCTTGAGTGCTATCAACTTCTCTGCAATTCTTCCCGCGTCTGCATTGGGCTTGGGCTCAACAAGGTAGAACCTGTGCAATGACCCCCTCCTCTTCCTTTGAGCTGTATTGACCACGTATTCACCCCCTGCTTCAACCGACGGTTAAAGTCTGCAAGAGTTGATGTGCACGAGATACTCTGCAGGGTTATCGTGCCCCATCCCGCACATCCAGCATTGGTATGCGCTGCTTTCGGTCCTTGATGCCCTCTCAGTTATTCTATCCAGTATCTTCATACATTCACCCAATAATCGAGATGGGCGGACGTGGCGTATCAGAGGCAATGAGGGTTTGGGATGAGAGAATGGGTTCTCGCTGTAATTAGAATATTCGTTGCCCCTAACTTTTACCACCTATCCACCCAGTAGATACTTACGTAATTTGAATATTTATACCCTGTTTATTTTCGTATTTTATTTGTAATAGTTTCGGATTATTTTAGTGTAACCGTCGGTAATTCATGTCCATATCAATCTGTAATATTGTTTCGCATCTATGTTTCTAAGCGGTAACAGGCCTTTTATAGGCTTGACTATAATTGCGTGCGCTTCATGCGGACGGTTGTTTTTGAGAAGATTTAAGTGCCACTTTATGCCTGCCGAAAGCGATTCCGGCTTGGTCTTGCCGAATGACATGCCAAAGAAACGATAGCTGCCGCTCAGCAAGACTATGATTGGGGTTCTGTTTATCAGCGGAAAAGGCTCGCTCTCACCCATGCTATACTTTCGTTGCTCAGGAAAAATATTGCTGATGGTGCGCTTGTCGAATCTGTAACGAACAAAATAGGCTCCGACAACGCCCCCCGCGTTCTGTACGGCCACAGTAAATCTACGTATAACGCCTCTCCGCACGAGTCTGAAAACTCTGTACCTTATTGTATCCTCGCTTATGCTCAGTTGATTACTCATGTCCCTATAGCTGATTCTGGAGTTTTCGTTCAACAGCCGGAGAATCATACGGTCCTTCCTATCGATTTTGAGTTCCTCTTTGACGTAATTAACAAAGGCGTTGTTTAGCGGCATATACCCAAGAAGGTCGAACACAAATTCTGAGGGTCTGAGTTCGGGAAGGTAATCCGACAGGTTTGCGGCCAGATCAGTCTCCCACTTAATGTAATTTTTAGGAGTGTCAGCCGCGACAAAGATCAGCAAGTCAAAGCCCCCGTTTGCTATATAAACGTCTTGGGCAAACTGGTCTCCATCAAAGAGATTGCGCAGAAATGCCTCGTCGGGTTTCTTCCCAAACTTAACGTAGATTATGTGGCGCTCTTCCAGCCCGAGCTTATCAAGCTCTACCTCTAAGGTAAAGCGAATGCCCAACTTATCCACAATTCTGTTCAGCAGCTTGTTTGCGGTGGCCACGGAGCAGCCCGCCTTTTTTGCAAGGCGTGTAAGGCTTACCCTTGAGTTTGTGCTCAGCTCTCTCAGAATCAGCTTGTCCCTGTTCGTAAAGCCGAGTCCTTCCTCCGACATAAGTATAAGATAGCGCAGAAAGGCATAAAATGCTTGGTATAAAAATCCGAAAATTATCTAAATAAATTCAAAGAAACATGCTGGGTTTTTAACCACGGTTCACTAATTAATTAATATGAACGTAAAGCACAAGGCCGCCCTGGCACTGGCCTTTGTAGTGTTTGAGCTGTCCTTCTGGTCGATATTTCTAAAAATAGGAGGGAGCAGCATAGGGCTGATTCCGCAGTTGTTCTACGGCTTCCTTGTCGGACTGATGGTCGCTCTGGTCATCAGCTTTGCACGCGACAGGGGCAGGGCACTGTACTCGACTGTAAAAAAACCGCAGGTACTGCTCCTAATAGCGTTTATGGGTCTGCTGAACAACGCATTTACGCAACTTTTCCTCGGGATAGGTACGCTGGGAACCAACCCTAGCATCGCCTCGGTTGTCTACCGCAGCTGGCCAATAATGATTGCGCTCCTAACTCCGATAATCGTGGGCCAAAAAGTCAAAAAAATACAGACCGCGGCAACAATACTTGGCTTCTTCGGAATCTATCTCATCCTTAGCGGAGGCACGCTCTTCAGCTTTAACATCGCGACAACGCTCTTCATAGGAGCGCTCCTAGTCGCTGCGCTCTGCACCAGCTTCTCTGGTCTCTTCATGAACAAGTACACCTTCGACCCGTTCGCAACGGTGGTCCTGTTTAACCTGTCATCTTTGATCTTTATCACATCTCTTGCAATGGTGACCGGCACCAGCCTCAGCGTATCATTTACGGTCGCCTCCGCAGTCTCTGTACTCTTCCTCGGGGTGTTCGCATATGCTATAGGCACCGCCATGGTGTATTATGTGATTAAGGTCTTTGGACCTCTCCTCTTTGGCAACGTCGCCCTAACCGTCCCATTTTTCACAATTTTCCTTTCGGCACTTATAACAGATACTCCAATAAAGTGGTATTACATACTCGCTGCGTTGCTGATCAGCGCCGGCATAATCCTGCAGCGTTCTGGCTCGCTACGCCTCGAGAGGGTGACAAAAAAGAAGTCCCTAAACAAGACGACCATCTTTGACGTAACTGGCGCATTCATAAGCAACAAGAGTCAAACGATATCAAAGGGCATAGCCGGCGGAAGCAGGGCATTCGCGATGAAGCTTGGGAGTACCGGTTTCGATGAGACACTACACGGGAGGTTGTTTCAAAATTGTATAGCGTTCACTAGCAAGAGCCCGCATTCTGACGTAACGAATGCGGAGATTGATTTCATAAACGATATAATGGGCGCCAAGGACAACGAAGTTCTTATAGCGATGGGCAACCCTAAGGATCTGGAAAGCGGGTTTGATAATTTTATATCCGATACAGAGCTTAAAAACATCACGCCTCCTACCTGACAACATCGAAGATGTTCTCTCGATAAAGAGAGGAGCGAGGGCGCCGGCCAAGCCGCCGGAGGCGGCGATCGGCGCCGCAGTCCTGGCGCTGCTGGTATAAAGGCTTAAAAATATTCGCATCGAATCTGGTTTATGCCAAAACGGCAGGTGGACGTTGCAATAGCTGTGCTGTTGATCATCCCTATCGTCGCTCTCTTGGCCATACCGGTCTACAACAGGACTTACCCACTTGTTTTCGGCATCTCCTTCTTTTACTTCTACCAGCTTGCGTGGGCGCCTATAGCCGCCCTCATGTTTTACGTAGCTGCGCTGCTGTGGAACAAGCGCAACCGCGAAATCTCTTCCAGGAAAAGGGCGCGTAGATGATAAACAACATTTCCATAGCGGTCTTCGTCGCGCTCTTCATATTCTTCGTCTTCCTCGGCTTCTACGGCAGCAGGTGGCGCAGGGGCGACATGAAGAAGCTGAAGGAATGGGGTATGGCAGGAGGCAGGCTCGGCACCTTCCTCGGATGGTTCCTGCTCGGCGCCGACATCTATACGGCATACACGTTCATCGCCGTGCCCTCGTCTCTCTACGCCAAGGGCGCCATATTCTTCTATGCAATGCCGTATGTGATAATAACGTTCGCATTCGCGATGTGGGCCATGCCAAGGTTCTGGAAGATAGCCAACAGGTACGGCTATCTCACCGCGTCTGACTTCATAAGGGCGCTCTTCAACAGCCGGATACTTGCAATATCCATCGCAATAGTCGGGATAGTGGCCGAGCTTCCGTACATAGCGCTGCAGATAGTCGGCATGCAGGCCGTGCTGATCGCGATGCTCTCGAGCCTCGGCGCGGTGAACGTCATCATAGAGATCTCGCTCATACTCTCTTTCATAATCCTTGCCGCGTTCACGTGGACCAGCGGGCTAAGGGGAGCGACCCTCGGCGCGCTGCTCAAGGACGCGCTCATACTCGTCACAGTGGCGATAGTGGTGATAGCGGTGGCTACGATCGGCGGCTTCCACAGCGCATTCCTTTCTGCATCTTCCACCAACATAGCGTACTTCCAGCTGCCGCCCAGCCTCTACAACGCATACTGGAGCCTCTTCGTCCTCAGCGCGCTTGCCCTGTACCTGTACCCGCACGTGATAAACGGCACCCTCGCGCAAAGCAGCCCCGAGCGCGTGCGTAAGACCGCATCGCTGCTCCCGCTCTACAGCATAGGTCTCGGAATGCTCGCAATGTTCGGCTTCATGATATACGGGGTTCCGGCTGCGCTCCACTACGTCGGCACCTTCCCGGCGTCAGTGCAGGGAACCCAGGTGGTGCCTGGCCTCATAATAACTCTGCTGCCCCCGTGGCTCTCCGGGGCTGCGCTGCTCGGCATATTCATAGGCGGGCTGGTCCCGGCGGCGATAATGGCGATAGCAGCGGCGAACCTCTTCACCAGGAACATAGTCAAGGAGATCAAGCCTAAGATGACTCCAAGCGGAGAGACCAGGACCGCGCAGGTCTTCGCCGTCGTGTTCAAGTTCGTGGCTCTGGGCTTTGTCTTCATAATACCGGCGACGTTCGCCATACAGCTGCAGCTCTTCGGGAGCATACTGGTATTGCAGATACTCCCAGCATTCGCCTTCGGCCTGATAACCAGGAAGCTCAACAGGTATGCGCTGCTGGCAGGGCTCGTTGCAGGGGTCGCATCAGGAATCTACATGATGGAGGCTGCCAACCACTTCGCCACGTGGACGACAACATTGATATCGAGCGGGCTTGGCGCGGTCTACATAGGGCTGATAGCTACCGGGATAAACATAGCGATAGTGATAATAGGGAGCCTGATAGCCAGGTTCATGGGCATAAGCAACGGGAAGAGCAGCGAGCCGGTGCCCGAGCTTGCATAGCCGGAAGCGCCACATGCGGCCGAGGATTTGCTAAGCTCTCAGGAGCGGCGCTATCTCAGGGGGAAGATGGGCGGCCCTAGCTAATCGAAAAACGCTTGCTGCAACCTGCCTGCTACTTGTGCTTCCTTGTCATGCCTATTAGCATAAGCACGATCAGGGCCACTATGGACCAGACCACTATGTCGACTACCAGGTTTACCCACTGGACAACCCATGGGTTGCCCGCTGTCGGCGCTATGACGAGTCTATTTATCCAGTTGAGTGGATACCCGTACCATACGGCACCGACAAGCCCGCTAGGCGTGCTTGACAGAAGGCCAGTAATCAGGGTTATTACTACTCCGGCTACTATTGCCAGCCCTACCTTCATTGCCATTTTCATGATAGGGCATCAACGCTGGTGCTTAAAAGGTTTTCTTTCGCGCAAAGGAAAAGTTTAAGTAGCCGAAAGCGGAAAATATAGCGGTACTGTGGTTGAGAACGTAATAATAATAGTGTCTGGTCAAGCCTTCCTCAGCGCCGCGATCTACACAGCAAGG
>VFSW01001690.1_pt1 | contig 33593 bp, 27 predicted proteins | sample 5358111 | NCBI WGS metagenome assembly VFSW01 (sample SAMN11554181, study PRJNA540505) | mine drainage metagenome | isolation source: sediment from site ElyBrook_90M | place: USA: Ely Copper Mine, Vershire, VT | collected 2017
AGTTGAAGCACCCTTTGGGTGGCAAAACCGGAACAACGAATGACTATACGGATGCTTGGTTTATCGGGTTTTCGCCTTCTGTGACGTGTGGGACATGGATTGGGTTTGATGATCGGCAGTCCCTGGGGGAGAAGGAGACTGGCGCAAGGGCGGCTCTGCCGATGTGGATGGATTTTATGCGGGCCGTGATTGCGAATAAGCCGAATGAAGCGTTTGCGACGGCGGGCGAACCGAAGAAGGTGTTGGAGGTACCCTTGTCGCCTGGCGGGGCGGGCATCGCGGGGCCTCAGCAGTCACCCAAGCTTGAAGGGGGTGAGGCTGATCATGGAGCAGATGCGGAGAGGCAGAATGGTGGGATGCCACCTGCAGCGCCTTCGGCGAATTCGCCGGCTGGACGAACCCCGGCGACTACGTTGCCTTCTGCTCCCCCTGGGGTTAGTACACCTGTCAAGCCGGCCGAGGTAAAACAGCCGGAGGTCTTGCATGCGTCACCTGACAAAGACTAAAAAAGCGCTGCGCCTGGGCGACGTCGCGGGTAATTTGCTCGCGTAGTGCCTCTGGACTGGGCCAGCGAATTTCGGGGCGGAGACGCTTGAGAAACGTAAGGCAGAGCGGCGTTTGCTCGTTGAGATCGACGGGTTGAAAGTTGAGCAGGTGGGACTCGACGGTGAAGGAGTCTGCGCCAAAGGTAGGGCGATTGCCAACGTTGGTGACGGCGTTGAAAGTTTCTGCATGGGAACCCGATCCGATGGTGAGGGTGGTGACGTATACCCCGTTTGCCGGGAGGAGTTCGGGGTAGGGTGCGAGGTTGATGGTTGGTACGGTGTATCGGGTGCCGTAGCCGCGGCCTGAGGCGGGCGTGCTGACGATGGCGAAGCTGCGACCAAGCAGAGCACGGGCTTGGCTTAGGTCTCCGGCGGCGATGCGTTGGCGGATGCGAGTGGAGGAGATGGGATCTTTGCGGAGCATACGCGGGGAGTAGACGCAGACGTGGAAGCCAAGCTCACGTCCGAGTTGTTCGAGGCTGTCTACTCCGGCTTCGGCCTGGTAGCCAAAGCGAAAGTTTTCGCCCTCATGCAGTTCGACGATGTGAAGTGCGGAGTGGAGGACTTCGGTAGCGAAGCTGCGGGCAGTGGTGTGGCGGAGCGCTTCGGTAAAGGGTAGTACCAGGGCGGCTTCGATACCGGTGGCTTCGAGGAGAGAGAGTTTTTCTGCGAGTGGTGTGATGAGGGGCTGGGCAGAGTTGGGCCGAAGAACCCGCGATGGGTGGGGGTCGAAGGTGATGGCGAGGGAGTGCGCATGGAGTGCCTTGGCGCGTGCGATGACCTCAGCGATAACCCACTGGTGGCCGCGGTGGATACCGTCGAAGTTGCCGATGGTCGCGACGGTGGGTCCCCATTCTGGGGGGAGTTCCGATAAGCTGCGGTAGATATTCATGGAGCAATCTCGAAGGTGAGTTGAAGGCCGTCGTAGGCGAGGCGGATGTGTGGAGGGAGAGCGGCCTCGGTGGTGGCGTGGTCGAGGTCGTGGCCCATATGGGTGAAGAAAGCGCGTCGTGGCCGTAGTTTTTCAACGTAGGCGATGGACTTGGCGAGGTGGGAGTGACTGAAGTGTGGCTCGTGGCGTAGGGCGTCCAAGATCAGTACGTCGAGGTCCTGTAGGAGCGGAAGGCTTTCGTCGGGGATGTCGCTCATATCGGTGAGATAGGCAGCCTTGCCGAAGCGGTAACCCGTGATCTGTTGGCGACCGTGGGTGATGGGTATCCTCTGGAAAGCTACTCCGAAGATGTCGACGGTGGAACCGGGGGTGGGATCAAGCCGGTGAAGTTGGACGCGCGCGCTGGTGGGATAGCGCTTGGCGGGATCCGCAGGGAAGGTGTAGTCGAAGACGCGTTCGAGTGCGGTGGCGGTCGGTTCGTCAGCATAGATGGGCAGGTTGCCATTGACGTGGAAGCTGAGCGGGCGCAGATCGTCAAAGCCAAGGATATGGTCGGCGTGGCTGTGGGTGTACAGGACAGCATCGACTCTGCGGATACCTTCGCGGAGGGCCTGTGCATGGAAGTCAGGGCCTGTATCGATCAGAACCGTGCGGTGATCGTAGGCGAGGCGGATGGAGGGACGGGTTCGCCGGTTGCGTGGGTCGCCTCCGGGAGCTACGGCGGAGGTACAGACTGGGCAGTCACAGCCCAGGGTGGGCACCCCCATGGAGGTGCCGCTGCCGAGGAAGGTGAGGGTGGCCTGCATGGGTTAGCGGACGATACTGGGGCGGCCTGGCCCAGGGGCAGGACCAGCACCGGGACCAGCGCCGGGGGCTTTGGCTGCGGCTGAGCGGGCAAGTGCCTGCGTGACGTCGAGGAAGGCCATGCGGGTCTCAAAGAGGGCGCTATCGAGGAGGCGGTCTTCGTCGGGAGAGAGATTGCCCTTGGTCTTATCTGCGAGGATAGCGAGCATGTCGATGCTCTGACGGGCACCCATGAGGTCGACGCGGGGCTGCTGGCCCTCGGGGGTGGCTCCGCCAAGCTGCATGATTGTGGTCATGTAGACAGACTGGATGAGTTGATCGAAGCTCATGGCAGGTGGGTGATCCATGCCGGGATTCGCGGCGCGAATGGCGGTGTCGAGGCGGTCTGCGGTTGCCTGGTAGGCAAGACGGGCCTGATCTGTCTGCTCCGCGGTGGGGCCTTCGGGGAGTTCGGGATCGATGGCTGAATCCGCGGACGAAGGAGGAGGCTCGGGAATGGCGGCGACGGGCGGCGGCGTGGTGTCGCGGGGCTCTTTTGCAGGGGAGGGATCGGCGTCGGGGCGGAGTTCTCCGTCGAGGGTGAACTTACGGCGATCGGTGACGACGAAGGGCTTGTTTGATTCAGGCATGGTTACATTCTCTCTTGAAAGATTCAGATAGCGATCTACGGCTCTATGCTGCTTCGATTCTGTAGGGGAGGCTGACTGGCGTGGCCTTACCGCCAGCGAAAAGGATGGGAAGATTTCGTTCGAGTACCTCTCTGCGAACATAGCCGAGAGCGAGTTGGACAGTGGTGCCGTCGCGTGGAACGGCGGCGATGGAAGTGAGTTCACCTACAGGCTTGTCTTCTGCGGTTAGTGGTGTTCCGGGGAGGGGTAGAGTCCCCTCAAGGCGGAAAGCGGCGAAGGTGCGGTGGACGTTGCCGCGTGAGCGGATGCGCTCCACGATCTCCTGGCCGAGGTAGCATCCTTTGGCGAAGTGGAGGGCGCGGGTTTGAGCGGTCTCCTGGGGTAGTTCCTTGTCGCGGATATCGGTTCCGTAGAGCGGTGTTCCTTCCAGGATGCGGAGAGCTTCGAGCGCCTGAGGCTCACAGGGGATTGCCCCAGCTTGTTGGATAGTCGCGGCGAGGGCTGTGGTGGCTGACGGATCAGCCCAAAGCTCGTACCGAGGAGTGAGGGGGCTGTGGGCGTGGAGGATGGTAACGTTGGAGCCATTCCACTGGTGTAGCGTGCGGTGGAGGGGGTTGAGGCTGGCGGCTGGGAGGCCGAGGGATTCGAGCAGAGTGGATGCCTGTGGGCCGATGACGAGGAGTCCAGCTTGCTGGACGCTAATATCTGCGAGTTCTACGTCATCCATGATGACGAATCGGTCGAGCAGCGCAATGACAGCAGGGACGGCGGAGCGGCTGGTTTCGAGCAGAATGGCGTCTGGTTCCGCGAAGATGTAGGCGTCGCCCTGAATACGACCCTGGGCACTGAGGAGAAAGTTGTAGTTGCCCATGCCGGGCTCGAGCTGCTGGATCGAGTTGGTGACCATTCCGTTGAGCCAGCGGACTCGGTCATCTCCGGTAACGCGGATCCAGCCAGTGTTATCGAGCGGGGCAATGGCAGCGTGGTGAAGGAGCGCAGAGAGTTGGGACTCTACGGTCGCACGATGTGCGAAGCTGAGGTCGGAATGGGCTGTAGGGGTCATAGCGGACGAGGCAAAGAAACTCTGCGTACACTGTGATTATAACGGGCTGCGGGGAGGAAGACATTGCTGAGAGCAGGTTGTGGTTGGAGTGAACGATACGGGATCTGGCTGTGGGCAGCGGTTTTGTTGGTGGGGTGGAATAGAGGGACGGCACAGACCTCAACGGCTGGCCAGACCTCGACAACGACAGCGGATGATTCGACCACGGCGCAGCGCCCCATGAGTAAAGCTCAGGCCAAGGAGTTATTCCGGTCGGTGGACGAGATTCTGCAGTTTGTGAGTGAAGACACGCAGTTGCCGATTGAGCATGGCGTGAAGCGCAAGTTGATCTCGCGGAACGAGGTCAACCGGTATTTGCGGAAGAAGTTCGATGAGGATGAAGGGGCGCGAAAGATGGAGCGCTCAGAGATCGTGCTCAAGAAGTTTGGACTGTTGGACCGGGATTTTCAGCTCCGTCCGTTTTTACTCTCTCTGCTGACGGAGCAGATAGCAGGGTTCTACGACAACAAGACGAAGACTGTGAATTTGTTGGATTGGATACAGCCGGAGGAGCAGAAGCCGGTGCTGGCGCATGAACTGACCCATGCGCTACAGGACCAGCGCGTGGGGCTGACGCAGTGGTCGGATGTGAGTATGAGCGGGATTGCGCAGACGGTGGCGGAAGACAACCACTATGTGCAGACCGATGAGGCAGATACGGCACGTACCGCCGTGGCGGAGGGCCAGGCGATGGCGGTGTTTCTGGACTACTCGCTGCGCGGGACTGGACATACGCTGGCGGATGCGCCGGGGCTGGCGGATCGGCTGAAAGATACAGTTTCGGATACTGCGGGTTCGCCTGTGCTGGCGCGCGCGCCACTGTTGCTGCAGGAGTCGTTGCTGTTTCCCTACAGCGCGGGACTGAGCTTTGAGCAGGCGGTGTTGGTAAAGGGCGGGAAAGAGGCTGCGTTTGCCGGGGTGTTGTCGAACCCACCTTCTTCCAGCTTCGAGATTATGACGCCCGCAGCGTATCTTTCGCATGCTCAGATACCCGTGCTTCGGTTTCCGGATATTCATCCACTGCTGGATGCGGACTATACGCCTTACGACGTTGGCGTGATGGGTGAACTGGACGTGCGGATCTTGACGGAGTTGTATGGTGGCCGGGAGATGGCGGAGGCACTAGCTCCGGCATGGAATGGCGGCATCTACTACGCGGCACAGAAGAAGTCTGCAGTTACGGAGGCCGAGAAGAAAGCAACCAGTTCGCTTGTGCTGCTGTACAGTTCGCGGTGGAAGAACCCGGATTCGGCACGTTCGTTTCTGCGGGTGTATGCGGCGCAGTTACCGCGTAAATACTCCCATGTCGTGCGGCGGGCGAAGGATGAGGTCAACGATGGGGAGCAGGTGTACTCGACCAGCGAAGGCGATGTACTGCTTTCTATCTCTGGTACTGGAGTGTTGGTGACGGAGGGATTTCCGGTGGCATTAGCGCGGAAGCTGCGAGATAGCATCTGGAGCTTGCAATCGGATGGGCCAGTGCAGATCGCCGTGGGTGGAGATTCTGAGTTGTCGTTGGGGATGGCCCGTGAGTTATCGTCGCTGGGAATGATCCGGGTGAAGGCTACGCAACGATATACTTTGAAAGAGTCAGCACCGCAAGTGGTTGTGCGGAGTAAGCAGTAAGAGGAGCAATTTTCTTGAACAAGGCAGAGATCGGAATTATTGGGGGCAGCGGCTTGTATGCGATGCCTGGACTAACTGAGGTTCGCGAAGAGCGTATTGTCACGCCGTTTGGAGAGCCATCCGACGCGTTGGTGCTGGGTAAGCTGGAGGGCCGGTCGGTCGCCTTTCTGGCTCGGCATGGCCGAGGTCATCGGATACTGCCGAGTGAGTTGAACTTTCGCGCGAACATCTACGCGATGAAGATGCTGGGCGTCGAACGGATTTTGTCGGTTTCGGCGGTTGGTTCGCTGAAAGAAGAACACAAGCCGACTGATTTTGTGATGCCAGACCAATTTATTGACCGGACGTTCGCACGAGTGGGGACTTTTTTCGGGGAAGGGATCGTTGCCCATGTCGGTTTTGGTGATCCGGTGTGCGGAGCGGTACTGCAGGTATTTGCCGATGCGTGTGCGACGGTTGGTGTGGTTGGCAAACGCGGCGGAACATACGTCTGCATGGAAGGACCTCAGTTCTCTACGCGCGCAGAGTCCAATCTTTATCGCAGTTGGGGTGCCGATGTGATTGGTATGACCAACCTGCAGGAGGCAAAACTGGCTCGTGAGGCAGAGATTTGCTACGCAACTATGGCGATGGTGACAGACTACGACTGCTGGCGCGAAGGTCATGACGACGTGACCGTGGATCAGGTGGTTGCGGTGCTACACCAGAATGCCGAGAACGCGGCCAAGGTTGTGAAGGCTGCGATTGCTGCGATGCCGACGGAACGAAAGTGCGCGTGTGGCAGCGCGTTGAAGTACGCGGTACTGACAGACCGCAAAGCTATTCCTGCTGCAGCGCGTGAGCGTCTGGGATTGCTGTTGGATAAGTATCTGGCGTAGTACGCTGGTTTGGTTCGAGTTGCTGTCGTGACTCGATTGAAGGTGATAGCTAAGTTATTTCCGCGGTATTTATAGAAAGAGTTTATGGCGATTCTGGTGGTTGGTTCGGTAGCGTTCGATAGTATTGAAACTCCGCATGGTTCCGTGACGAAGTGTCTGGGAGGTGCTGCGACTTACTTTGCGCTGTCAGCGAGCAACTTCACGCCAGTGCGGGTGATTGCTGTGGTGGGGGAAGACTTTACACCACAGCATGAGTTGGTGCTGACTAGCCGGGGCGTAGATACTCAGGGGATTGAGCGGGCACCGGGGCTGAGCTTTCATTGGACGGGATCATACTCTGGAACGTTGAACGAGGCGAAGACTCTGGGGACTGATTTGAACGTATTTGCGGAGTTTGCTCCGAAAATTCCAGTGCAGTATGCCGACAGTGAGTATCTGTTTCTTGCCAATATCGATCCGGTGCTGCAGGGCCGTGTTCGTGAGCAGATGCCTGGGGTTCGTATGGTGTGCGGGGATACGATGAACTACTGGATTGCGGATCATCGCGAGAGATTGTTGCCAGTACTGCGTGAACTGGATGTGTTGCTGATTAACGACGGGGAAGCCCGGATGTTGGCTGGCGAGACCAATCTGGTACGCGCCGCGTCGAAGGTGCTATCGATGGGGCCTAAGACGCTGGTAGTGAAGCATGGCGAGTATGGTGCTACCGCTTTCTTTGGAGACAGGTCATTTGCGGGAACGGGGTCGATGACGTTGCCGTTCCGTGCGCCGGCGCTGCCACTGGCGGATGTGGTTGACCCAACAGGAGCAGGAGATTCGTTTGCGGGTGGGTTCTATGGGTATCTGGCGTCTCAGCCTGCGTTGACGCCCGCGGTGTTTCGCTCGGCGATGTTCTATGGCGGAGTGATGGGTTCTTTTGCAGTCGAGAAGTTTGGGACTGCGCGCCTGGAGACGCTGACGAGGCAGGAGATTGAAGAGCGGTTTCAGCTCTTCCGGGAGATATCGCATCTTGAGTCTGCGGGGGCGTAGTGCGGCGTCGTAGATCGGTTGGACGGGCAGGGTCGGCTGCGCTGGTGGATGCCATGGCCGTAGATGTGGTGCGGCCTGCGACGCGGGAGGAGACATTTCCCATTGCGCTGGCAGCCGTGGTGGTGGCGTTTGTCTCGTTGATCGTGTGTGTGGGTCGCGGGTATTTGTTGCTGTACGGCGATGCTGTGGCGCATCTGGGGATCGCGAGACGTATCTTGGACTCTCGTCATCCGGGGCTTTCGCAGTTGGGCGGCGTATGGTTGCCGCTGCCCCATCTATTGATGCTTCCTTTTGTACAAAAGATTGAGTGGTGGCAGAACGGGCTTGCAGGGGCGTGGCCTTCGTTGTTGTGCTACGTTCTTGGGGTTGCGGGCGTGTATCGGCTGGGCCGACGTGTGATGACTCCCCGCTGGGCGTTTGTTGCGACAGCATTTTATGGGCTGAATCCGAACCTGCTCTATCTGGCGACTACTGCGATGACTGAGCCGTTGTTTCTTGCTGAGGTGGTGTGGATTACGCTGCTGATGATGGAGTGTATTGATGCCATCCGTGCGGGTAAGGACAGGCTTGTTGCACGACGACTGATTTGGTTGGCCCTTTTGATTGTTGCTGCCGTCTTTACTCGATATGACGGATGGATCCTCGGTGCGGTGGCATGGTGTGTGCTTACGTGGAGCCTGTCGCGCCAGAGAGAGGTGTGGCGTAGGGTATCCGCTTCGTTCGTACTGTTTACCCTGCTGGTAGTGGCGGCTCCGATCAGTTGGCTGGCGTATAACCAGCACTTTTTCCATGACCCGTTCGACTTTATGCGGGGTCCCTACTCGGCAGCGGCGATCGACAAGCGGACCTCTCCGCCAGGCTCGAAGCATTATCGCGGGTGGCACAACCCTGGATGGGCGCTTCTTTTCTACACGCGAACAGCGCAGGTGGATGCAGTGGCCTGGGAGGCGGGGTATGTAGTGCTGGCTGCTGCAATTGGCGGTGCGCTGCTGCTGGTTCGGCGACGTTTGGCCCGGACTGCGCTGGTGCTGTGGTTGCCGTTGCCCTTCTATGTGTATTCCGTGGCGTACGGTTCGGTGCCGATTTTTATCCCGCAGCTGTATCCGCACTCGTATTACAACTCACGGTATGGAATGGAGATGCTGCCTGCACTGGCTGTCTTTGGAGTGCTAGGGCTAGTGTGGTTGCAGGAGTTGCTGAGTCAGTGGCAGCCGCTAGCGGGACGGTTGCTGTTTCCTGTAACTCTGGCTCTGGTATTGGGGAATAGTGTTGCAATGATGTATGCGGTGCCGCTGGTACTCAAGGAGGGGATGGTCAACTCCACGACGAGGGTGGCACTCGAGGGATCGATTGCGGAGCAGTTGAGAACATTTCCGCCCGGCGTACCGATTCTGATGTACAACTCGGAGCATGTGGGGGCGCTGCAACAAGCCGGCATACCACTGCGGCAGACACTGAATGAAGGTGATTACGATAGTTGGACGGCGGCATTGGCGGCACCGGCGGACAAGGCGGCCTACGTAGTGGCGATTGCTGGTGATCCAGTCTCACGTGCAGTAGCTGAGCATCCAGCCGGACTGACTGAGCTGATGGTTTTATGCACCACGGGCCAACCCTGTGCCCGACTTTACAAGTCGGATATATTTGGTGCGGTAACTCAGCCGCACTAATTTACAGGAGGGAGTGCTAGTATCGCAGCCATAGTTATGTACATGCCTAGTACGTTTCATTTCAGCACGATTGATCAGGAGTTGCTCTCTACCGGGACGGCAACTCGGATGTTGCTTGCTTGTGTTCTGGGTGGAGTGATCGGGTTGGAGCGTGAGTGGCGGCACAAGGCCTCTGGACTGCGGACGAATATGCTGCTTTGTGTGGGATGTGCATTTTTTACGCTGTTGTCGGCGGTGCTGGCGGGTGAGAGCAATCCGGACAAAGGACGGGTGGCATCGAACATTGTGCAGGGGATCGGGTTTTTGGGAGCGGGACTGATTCTGCACACGCGGGATCGTGTGGTTGGACTGACGAGTGCGGCAAGCATTTTTGTGGTGGCATCAATTGGCATGGCGTGTGGAGCAGGGTTGTATCTGGAGGCCACGCTGGTGACGGTGATTGTGCTGATTGCACTTTTACTGGTGGGTTCACTGGAGGCTCAGATCGGCTGGAAGTTGTACCCGCTGGTGTATGAGGTTCGCGGACGGGATGAGAACACCATGTTTGTCGCAATCTTGAGTGTGCTGGACCGAAGTGGTGACCGGCTGAATATTGTCAGCCGCGATTCGGTCGCAACATTGCAACGAGTAACGTTTTTGATTGCTGCGAATAAGAAAAAGCACGAGCGCCTGCTGGCGGAGTTGCGAGCTAGTGACGCGACGGATCAGGTCTCGGTGTATCGAGATTACGAGACGGAATAACGACAAAAAGAGAGTGTGATGATTCCATTTGTAAAAGCGCACGCGTGTGGCAACGATTTTTTGATCATTGAAGAAGCTGTTGCACAGCGGCATCATGCCGAACTGGCACGGAAGCTGTGTTCGCGAAATACAAGCGTGGGCGCCGACGGGATCGAGTTTCTGGAGCGACGCCCGAATGGAGAGCTATTTCTACGGCTGTTCAATGCAGATGGCAGCGAGGCAGAGCTTTCTGGTAATGGAACGCGGTGTGTTGCAGCTTGGCTTGCAAGTAGTGAGGGGATGCAGCGGGTGGCGTTGGGCACGCATGGCGGGGTAAGAACTTGCCAGGTGGTTGAGGCAGATGGGCCAAATTATCTGATCGAAAGTGAGATGGGCGTACCACGGGTAATGCCGCGGACGATTGTACTGCCGGGAGTGGGCGATGTGGCAGGGGCTATGGTGAATGTTGGGAACCCACATTTTGTGTTGAGGGTGGAGACGGAGGACTTCAGTTCACATGGGATGAGCTGGCAGGTCTTGGGAGCGCAGATCAGTACCAGTCCACTGTTTCCCCACGGGACAAATGTGGAGTTTGTGCGGGTACTATCTGCGGACGAGATTGCATTTCGTATCTACGAGCGTGGCTGTGGCCCAACGACTTCATCAGGGACGGGGACATGTGCGTCCTCGTCAGCGGCGATGGTGCTCCATGGAGCCGAACGGACGCTGACAGCGCAGGCAGAGGGCGGTAGCCAGCGTGTGGTGTGGAAGGCGAATGATGCTGTGATGCATCTGACGGGGCCGGCGGAGATAATCTGCACTGGGGAGGTCTACGGCCTGTGACCACGAGCGAGGAGGGGGCGGAGACGCTGGGCCCAATCAGACCGGCTGCTTTGCGTCGCGGTGCACGGCTGGCAGTGGTGTCTCCGGCAAGCACGCCCAAGCCTGAATTAGTACAACGCGGGATGGAGTGGTTGCAGAAAGTTGGCTACGAGCCAGTGTTGAGTCCGCACGCGCTGGCTAGGGGGCCGTTGTATTATGCAGGAACGATACAGGAACGGGTGGCGGACCTACATGCTGCGTTTGCAGATTCGAGCGTTGATGGGATTCTGTGTACCCGTGGCGGATGGGGCTCGGCGGAGCTATTGCCTTATCTGGATACTGGCATGATCAAGAAGAATCCAAAGGTCTTTGTGGGGTATAGCGATCACACTTCACTCCACTGCTGGCTTCATAAGGTAGCAAATCTAGTTACATTTTATGGACCGATGGTTGCTGCAGACTTTGCACGCGAGGGTGGGGTGCATGCGCAGAGTTGGCAACACTGTTTTCGGGGTGGGAGCGGATGGACTCTGGGCCGTGCGGATGGGTTAAGGGTGCTGCGTGCTGGTGCCACGGATGGCGTATTGCGGGGAGGGTGCCTATCCATTCTGGCAGAGACGCTGGGAACTCCGTATGCAGCAGAGGTGAAGAACAGTGTTCTGTTTCTGGAGGACATTGGCACCAAGCCGTACCAGTGGGACCGGATGCTGGTGCATCTGAGGTACTCGGGGTTGCTGGATACGGTGCGTGGAATTGTATTTGGCGATATGAGGCAATGTGTCGCTGCGGAAGAAGAAGACTATCTGGAGCGCGCCATCCTGCATTCGCTGCGTGAGTTTGCGGGGCCTATTGCGATTGGTTTGTCGTGTGGACATGTGAATGGGGCAAATATTACGTTGCCACTTGGGGTTCAGGTCCGATTGGACTTGAATGATATGAGTGATCCGCAGATTGAGTTTATGGAAGAGGCCGTGCGCGGCCAGGTAGATTGAGGCGAGGATGCAGGGGTCAAGACATATTCATCTGATTGGAATTTGCGGGACGGCGATGGCGTCACTCGCTGGGATGCTGCAGAAGCAGGGGCATCGGATTACGGGCTCTGATGCGGCGGCGTATCCACCGATGAGCGAATTACTGGCCGAGTTGGGGATTCCGATTCGAGAGCCCTATTCGGAGCGGAATCTAGATCCGCGCCCGGATCTAGTGGTCGTGGGGAATGCCATCTCGCGCGGCAATGTCGAACTCGAGTTTGTGTTGGATGAGCGGATACCGTTCTGCTCGATGGCAGCCGTTCTGCATGACGAGTTTCTAGTGGGTCGGGAGTCGCTGGTAGTTGCAGGCACGCATGGGAAGACGACGACCACCAGCATGCTGGCGTGGATCTATGAAGTAGCTTCGCGGCACGACACAAGATTTGCACCATCGTTCCTGATTGGCGGGGTGGCAGAGAACTTTGGTACTAGTTTTATAGTTCGAGACAGGAACACAGAAGGGCAGCGGTCACCATTCCTTCTGGAGGGCGACGAGTACGATACTGCTTTCTTCGATAAGGGGCCTAAGTTTCTGCACTACTTTCCGGATGCAGCGATCTTGACTCATGTGGAATTTGACCATGCGGATATTTACGCCGATTTAAGTGCGGTGAAGACAGCCTTCAAGCGCTTTGTGAACCTGATTCCGCGTCGAGGCCGACTGGTGGCCTTTGACGGCAGCGAGAATGTAACCGAGTGTGTTGCAAAAGCATTCTGCACTGTGGAACGGTATGGGCTGGCAAAGGATTCGTACTGGAGGGTCTCAGAATTGCACCATGACGGGCCATGGACAACGTGGACTGTTACGCGTGGAGCAGAGCAATTTGCGCAGTTTCGATTGCCGATGGCAGGCGAGCATAATGCGATGAACGCAACTGCAGCAGCGGCGCTGGCGGCTGGGCAGGGAGTAACGGTAGACGATATTCAGGAGGCGCTGTCTACATTCCGGAGCGTGAAGCGGCGGCTCGAGGTTCGTGCTGAAGTCGGTGGCGTGACGATCATCGACGATTTTGCGCATCATCCAACGGCTATTCGAGAGACGCTCAGGGCACTGCGAGAGCGATATCCGGGACGGCGGCTGTGGGCGGTGTTGGAGCCGCGATCCAACACGCTTCGGCGGAATGTATTCGAAGCTGCGCTGGCAGAGAGTCTTGCACTGGCGGATCGGATAGCGATAGCTTCCGTGTTTCAATCGGAGAGCATTCCCGTGCAGGAGCGAATGCAGCCAGATCATGTCGTTTCGGCACTGCATGCGACAGGGAAGCCTGCAATGCTTTATGAGGATGCAGACGCTATCGTAGCTGCGCTGGCGGGCGAGGCTCGGCCAGGGGACGTTATTGCGATTATGTCCAATGGAGGGTTTGGAGGGATTTATGCCAAGTTGCCGCGGGCCCTGGAGGCGGCGGCGGGAAGTTGAGGGTGCTGCAAAAGGCCAGGGTGCGGTAGTCTACAGGTGGTATGTTTGCTACTTTGAAACTGGTTTTTGTTTATTTGACACTCGGGCTGCCCGCTGGCCTGCTTGGGATTCCGTATACGTTGCTGGTGGGTGATATCAGCCTCTTGTACCGGGTGGGAATATGGATTGCACATGCCGGGGTACGGGCGGCGGGGATACGTACGGAGATCGTTGGATTGGAGCATGTTCCCGCAGGGCGGAACTGCATTTTCATGTGTAACCACGTCTCGAATCTCGACCCTCCGGTAGTGTTGCCGTTGCTGCCCGGACGGAGTTCGGTGTTGTTAAAGAAAGAACTGATGAAGATTCCGCTGCTGGGCCGGGCGATGCGCATGGCAAAGTTTGTACCCGTGGAACGGGGCAGCCGTCGGGATGCTGCGAAGGCCAGTGTGGAAGCTGCTGCGGAAGCGCTGCGATCGGGATTGAACATCATGGTGTTCCCAGAAGGTACACGCTCAAAGGATGGGCGGCTAGCCGGATTCAAGAAAGGGCCATTTTATTTGGCGCAGGAGACGGGTGCGTGGATTGTGCCAATAGCTTTGTCAGGGACTGAGATGATGATGCGTAAGGGGAGCGTTGCGATTACGCCCGGGGTGGCTTTGGTGCAAGTGCTGGAGGCCGTGGATCCAGCATGCTTTACGACGCGTGAGGAGTTGATGGGCGCAGTGCGGTCGGCAATTGGTCGTGCGCTGCCAGCGTCTATGCAGCCGCTTTCGTAGCGGCGGATTCTTATCTGCTATTTGACGATAGCGTTGTAGCCGTCGGCGAGGAGTCGCAGCCGCATGGCGTCGGCGTCTTTTTTAGCGGTGAATGGGCCAACCTGAACGTGCAGGAGTTTGTCCTGAGGCTCCTGATGTATGGCTACGTCGTAACCATGACGTTGGAGGGCAGAGACGAGGATGTCGGCATCCTGTTTGTGCGAGACGGCCGCAATCTGTACGACGAACGAGCCGGTTGCCATGGACACAGGTGGAGTTGGGGTCGGCTTGCTTGCCGTGAGTGGTGCAACGGATGCAGCGGCGGGAGTGGCGGCCTCGGCAGGGTTATCGGTGGGTGATTGCTCGGTGGGAGAGTTGTGGCTCTCGGTGGCATCGGGTGTCGGCTGAGCTGTGCTGGTGGAGGATGTTGTTGGCGTGGCAGAGGTCCCTGAGAGTGGCTTGGTAGAACTGGACGATGCTGGGCCGGATGCGGTCTGGATGGAGGAGGGGCCAGACTGCGCCGAGCGTCGGCCCATCGAGTAGCCAAAGCCGAAGAATAGAGCACAGACGAGTGCAAGAGCGAAGAAGATTCCAAGAACGGTGGAGGTGCCAAGCGAGATCTCGCGGTCGTCGGAGTCGTTCAATTCCTGAAGGTTGCTATCGCTGTGATACTGACTGTTCACTGGCTATTCCTTTCTCTCTGGCGGAAGGTTTGCAGAACTTGAATGAATCGTATCTGGCGTTGGAGAGAAGGTCTTGTTGAAGAGATTCATGAGTTCCATGGGTAGTGGGAAGACAATGGTGGTATTTTTTTCGACACCGATCTCGGTAAGGGTCTGGAGATAGCGGAGTTGTAACGTCATTGGCTGGGTGGCCATGAGAGCTGCGGCTTCCACGAGCTTTGCAGCGGCGTTGAATTCGCCTTCAGCATGGATGATTTTGGCTCGACGTTCGCGTTCGGCCTCGGCTTGTTTGGCCATGGCGCGGAGCATGGATTCCGGCATATCGACTTGTTTGACTTCGACGGAGACAACTTTGACCCCGAAGGGAGCGGTGTGTCCGTCGATGATGGATTGGATGCGCTGGTTGAGTGCCTCTCGATGAGCGAGTAGACCGTCGAGGTCGACTTCCCCGAGGACCGAGCGGAGGGTGGTCTGGGCGAACTGGGAAGTTTGGTAGATGTAATTTGCAACCTCGATGACGGCCTTGGTAGGGTCGACGACGCGGAGCGTGATGACAGCATTGACTTTGAGGGTGACGTTGTCGCGAGTGATGACGTCCTGTGCAGGTACTTCCATGGCCTCCTGCCGGAGGGACACACGGACGATCTGGTCGAGGGGGCTGAAGACGAGAATAACCCCCGGACCTGCGGCGGCTTGTTTGACGCGGCCGAGACGAAAGATTACGCCACGCTCATATTCCTTGAGAATCTTGATGGAATTGAGTATGTAGAGAATGAGAATCGCGACGGCGAACAGGACTGGGATCGACATGGTGTGCAATGCACCTCTGGCTGGCAAACAAGTTTGCCAGCCAGAGCGATTGTAAAGCAGACGCTGAAATGATGTAGTCCGCGGACTAAAACCGAAGGAAGAAGCCGAAGCCAGGTTCCAGTGTATTGGTGTGCTGGTTGATGGTTAGATAGTTCTGGCCAAAGTCTGGGGCCTTGAAGAAGACCTGGCGAACTTGTACGCGAACGCCAAAGTGGGGGGAGAAGACGGTGTCTTCTACTCCAAGTGCATAGTAGTAGGCTGCGCGGGCCTGTTCGGGGAGGCCTTGGCCGCCGAGGACGGTGGGTTTAAAGGCGATGGTACCGGCGCCTGCTGCTGCAAAGGGCTTGATGCCAAAGATTTGTCGGGGGTGGACGACGTAGCCGAGGGTGTACTCCGTGGCCTTGGTCTGGGCTCCGCCGATGATGGTCGAGGAGGGTGAGAAGTTTTCGGTGTAACGCGCGAATCCGTAGTTGAGTTCAAGTCCAACGTAGGGGGATTTGATGTAACGCAAGGTTACCAGTGGTGAGACGGTGGTACTGACCTTAAGGGTGATGGGGACATTCAGGTAGTTGGTTCCTGAGACAGCGCTCGTAATCTCACCCACGCCACTCACGGCAAGGTCCACACGAGACAGTTGGCGATCCAAGAATGATACGGGCGCCTGGGCGCGGGCTGATGATCCTGCGATGGAGGCCAAGAGGCAGACGACGGCACTCCATACAAACGACGGGCGAGACACATTCAGCATTAAGACGGAACTCCCTTTGGCGATGAACTTAATCTCTATAAGTTTACCTCGGGAGGAGGGTTATAGCCGCGACAGGACGTTATTTGCTGGAATTGTGTGGCTTTACGAGGAGTAGGAGGTCCTGAACGCCTTCTACGCGTACGGTTGCTCCAGATGGCAAGGTCAGGTCTGATGGGAGGGTTGCCTGCCAGATTTCACCTCGGACTTCAACCTGACCAGAGGGGGTGAGATCGGTCCGGGCGATGGCTGGCGCGCCGATCATTGCGGTTGGGCCGGTGAGGACCTTGCTGCGCCGTGCGCGGAGAGCGATCCAGGCGAGCGCAAGGGAGATAGCTCCAAAGGAGATACCAGCGGCGATGGCAGTGGCAATGTGGACGCGGAGATCGGGGATGGGGCCATCGACGAGGGTGGCCAACCCGAAGATCAGTGCGACGATAGCGGCGAGTGCGAGGATCCCGTGGGTGGCAAACTTGGCTTCCAGAATGATGAGGACCATAGCGGCAAGAAGCAGAAGAACTGCGGTATGGCTGACAGGTAGCAGATTTAGGCCGAAGACGCCAAGAAGGAGGAGCAAGGTTCCCAGTGCCCCGGGCACGATGGTGCCGGGCACGTTGAATTCAAGGTAGAGCAGCAGCCCTCCGAGGACAACGAGAAGTACGGCGAGATCGGGATTTGTGAGCCTGCCCAGCAATCGTTCACGAAGCGAGGGGGGGAGGGTTCGTAAGGTCGCTCCGTGAAGGTGCAGGGTGACAGCGGGACCGTCGAAGCGTTGGAAGGTGCGTCCGTCGAGAGCGGCGATGAGTGCATCGTCGTTGGGTGCGACCAGGTCGATGAGTTTGAGTTGGAGCGCTTCGTCGGCGCTGTAGGAACGGGAGTTTCGGACTGCATCTTCGGCTGCCTGGACGTTCCGGCCGCGGCGGATAACGTAGGAACGGAGGAAGGCTGCGGCGTCGTTCTCCATCTTTTCTTTCAGGATGGGGTCCATCTGGGTGCCGCTGGGACCGCCAGCGAGGATAGGGTGAGCGGCTCCGGCGTTGGTTCCCGGTGCCATCGCGGCGATATCTGCGGCTTCGAGGAGGAAGAACCCTGCAGAGCCCGCGCGGCTGCCAGTGGGAGCGATGTAGACGGCAACGGGCGTTGGGGAGGACTCGATGTCCTGCACCATGCTGCGGGTGGAGTCGAGCAGGCCTCCGGGGGTGCCGAGGGAGACGATTACCAGTGCTGCGTGTAGATTGGCAGCTTCATGCAGGCCACGCTGCAGGTATCCAGCGGTGATGGGTTGGATAGTGTCGTGGATGGTAAGACGCAGGATGAGAGGAGCGGTTTGGGTTGGGAGTGGCTCTGATGATTGAGCTACTAAGCGCGAGGCCAGCGCTGCCAGGCAGGTGAGTAGGAGGAGCGGAAGTACCAACCGAACCGGGATTCTCATGGGATGGGACCTCGCGATGGAGCTTAGGGGACAGATTGTCCACGGGACTGGAGTGCTTGCCGCATTCCTTGTGCGGCTGAGTTATTGGGTTCGAGGTGGAGAGCCTTGCTTACGTCGAGGGCGGATTCCGACAGGTGGTTTGCACCGAGTTCGATGCGGGCAAGGACGAGGTATGCTGCCGCATTCGGTTGTAGCTTGATGGAAGCTTGCGCTTCGGATACCGCGTCGGTCGGGTTGCCGCTGTGTTCGCGTACCTGCGCAAGACCAGCGTGGGCGGCAGCGCTCTGGGGGCTGAAGCTAATAGCGGATTGAAACTCTTGCTCGGCTTCGGGGATTAGACCCTGGGCGAGATAGTCGTGGCCTTGCTGAATATACTCGGTCGCCTGCTGGGCCGGAGAGAGATTGGCCATGCGAAGGGCACGCATCTGGTCGAGTTGGAAGGCTGCCTGACGGAAGGATGCTTCGGAGTAGGTTCGGCGGATGCGTTCGAGAGGATCGAAGCTGTTGATGGCTGGTGTAGAGGTGGAGGTGACAGGAGCAAGGTTGCGCCCGGCTGCGATGCGGTCGCGCAGATCGGCTGCTTCGGTGTCGGAGGGATGGAGCTTGAGAGATGCATCGACTTCGCGCTGGGCTCCGTTGAAGTCGTTGCGGCGGAGGAGAGATACGGCGAGGTTGAAGTGGTAGTCGGCGTCGTTGGGATCGGCTGTGGAAGCACGCTTGAAGAGCGGGGTGGCGTCGTGTCCTTGACGACTGGCGGCTACCCCTTGATTGTTGACGACTTCAGGAAGGGGAAGACGGCTGGCGACGAAGGCGAACGCGGACTCTGCTTCAGCGTACTTTGCGGCGTTGAAGCGGGCAAGACCGAGGTAAAAGCCGGCTTCCAGGGCCAGGCGGTCGTTGGAAGGCACTTTACTGAGGGTGGTGGCCGCGTGGTCGTAGTCACGCTCGGCGTACTGAGCCTTGCCAAGGGCGAGCAGCGCGGCGGAGTAAGTAGGGGTCTCCTGAACGGCGAGTTGGAGACGCTTGATACGCTCCTGCGCTGAGTTGGCAGAGATGCCACGGATGTAGTTCTCAAAGGAGCTGAGCTTCACTCCTGAGGAGGCGGAGAGAAAGGTCTGCAGGGCAACGCTGAACTTAGGATCGAGCTGGCGTGCGATCTTCCAGGCAATGGAGTTTTCGACATCGAAGAGACGCGCCAGATCGCTGGAGTCTGCCAGAGGCGCGGAGAGTCGGAGTTGGTTGATCTGGAGAACCTGCGCCTGAACAGTAATACGTCCGTTGTTGATGGTGTAGCTGCCAACAACGACATAGTCTGCGTCGAGGGTCTGCGCAATGCGGATTGTGGTGGCCCGGGTGGGCCGGAAGTCTACAGGGAGACCGAGGTGATCGAGAGCATACTGGCGGTCGTCGCGAGTGATTGTGAGAAAGCCAGCCGAGTTGAGGCGTTGATTGAGGGTGTCAGGGAAAGAGTCACCGATCCAGGCAAGATTCGGCTGGCCAGATCGGTTGTCGAAGGGCAGGACGAGAACCAGTCGTCCCCCTGTGCCACGATCATCTGCAGCGGAAGGATTCTGCGCGGTAGCGGACAGACCGGTGGCGAAAAGAATAACAGCGAGAAGCCACAGACGGCGCGGCGTGAAACGGATTAGGAGAGGCCTCAGCACACGTATGAGTATAGAGCGTCAGTGCAAGGAAGGAGGGATGAGCGCGGCGTTGACGATGCGGGGAAAACGGAGGATCGCGACCCACTCGCAGTTGCGACTGGCCTGCCAGAGGAGGTGGCCATGCAGGAGTGCAGCGGCCTGAACGGGTGGAAGGTCGCTATGGAAGTCGAAATATTCGGTGTCTGCGGTGCGGTTGAGTTTTCCCAGGTCGAGGTGGCCAGGCAGAGGCATGCATTTGGTGGAAAAGAGCAGGGCTGTGTCGAATTGACCGGGGTCGGCTGCAGCCTTCTGGATTTGGTCGAGCGAGAAGTTCTGGACGGCGAAGATCTTGATGGGGCGGCGAGTGTAGCCGATCTCTGGGCGGGCGAGTTCGGAGGTGGCGGGCCAGGCAGTGAGAACCGTGGCCTGGGGGAAACGATGCGCGATCATGGCGACGGCTTGCTGATGGAGGTCGATCATGTTGCGGTAGGTGAGGTTGTCTTCGGGTGCGAAGGTGTATGGAGGATTGATCCAGAGGGCCGAGAGGAAGGCAATCGCAGAGAGCGCGGCGAGCGCCCACCACTGCTGCAGGTGCCTGCGCCATACAGAGACGCAGAGGAGGATCTCCAGCGGATAGAGAGGTAGCAGGTATCGGGTGAGCAGAGCTCCACCGAGGATAGAGAAGGCGATGAGGTTGGCGATGAGTACAACGGCGATCGTGTGCCTCGCCGAACGGGGGAGAGAATGTGGGGCGTCGGGATTGGTGACCGGTATGAATAGCGCTGCCAAAGCACACAGAACGGGGACGAAGAGGTTCATGTGTATTGTCAGGTGTACGATCCGGTGCCAAAGCGAGAGCAGGATTCTGAGAGGACCCAGGTTGGCGGTGGCGTTGTAGCGGAGGAACTCGGGGTTGCCGAAGACGAAACCTGTGTGGTGGTAGTGGTAGCTGTACCACGCTGCGAGCGGAATGATCGGGGTAATGAGGGCGGCCAGCCATCGGACGCTTTCGCGGTACGCGGGTGGGTTGCGCCGGCGCTGGAAAAGAAGGATCGCTTGCCAGATTGCCAGAGCAGAAGGGGTGACGATCGCTGTCTCTTTGGACAGGGCAGCAAGGGAGAATAATAGGGCGACCAAGACGCGGTTACGGTTGGGCCACTCCACAGATGGGACGAGGTAGAAGGCGAGTGCCCAAAGGGTGAAGGCGGCAGCGAAGATGTCGGCGTGGGCAAGGGTACTCTGCGTGAACCAGATGGGGTACAGCGCGGTGAGCATGACGGTGGTGGCGGCGGTGAGGTTGCCAGCCAGGTCACGCGCCAGTTTGAAGACTGCAAGCAGGGCTGTGGCACTCACGAGACAGATGAATGTGCGGGTCCCACTGACGACGAAGCCAGAGAGGTGCCACCAGGCGGCAAGCAATATCGATGGGAGAGGCGGGTGGGCGTTGGTGAGGGTGGACTGGGGGATTAGGCTGCCGGTGCGGAAAAAGTCCCAGGCTGCGGGGATGTAGTAACCAGCTTCATCCCAGAAGTAGGGGAGGCGCAAGAGCGTAATGTGGGAGAGATAGACCGCGACGAAAAAAAGCGGGAAGAGGGTCCAGAGGGGAATCTCGGTGGGTGTCTGACGGACTCTTCGATGGAGCGGCATGGTTGTTGGGTGTGGCACGCTCTAGTGGACGGGACCTTCGGGAGGCGGAAACTGGGGCTCCAATGCAAGGTTCCCAAAGGTCTGCTCGTACTGGGCCAGATTGTGGCCGAGCACGTTCCATAATGCTTTTGCCTGCTGGGGACTAAGGTAGATTCCTTGAAAGTTACTGACCTGAACCTGCTCGGGGGATTCCTGGCTCATTGTGCCGAAGACGAGGAAGAAGTCCCATACACTCATACGAACCTGAACGCTGTTGGCATAGCCGTCGCGATAGGCTTCGGTGGTGGTGACCTTGAGAGTGGGCTGTTCTGGCTGGTTTTCGGCGGGCTTCTGCTGGCTCATTGCATCGCTTTCTGTTGTTACGGTCGAGGAGGTTGGTGCGAAAGGGGGGACTTGAACCCCCACGGATTGCTCCGCCAGATCCTAAGTCTGGTGCGTCTGCCAATTTCGCCACTTTCGCATTGGGTAAATCGTTGCACGTCAACCGCTTTTGGCAGGGGGAAGCGTTGATGTCCTCGCACCACTTAATTTCAAGTGGTTTTGGAGGGGACTACAGCTTTATTTGTAGCACAGGCAGAGGGATTGTTGGTGCTTGGGGTGGCTTACTCAGGCAGGGTGTAGGGCAGGCCGAAGCGACCGATTTGCAGCAGAGGATGGTCAGTGGGAGGCCACAGGCGGAAAGATTCGACACGCGTTCCGGTGGGTAGTCGATGGGCGGTGGCGGTGCCGCGCGGGGCTCCGGTGGCGGCGTCGTAGAAGGAGACGATGAGGGCGTCCTCGGTGCGACTCCAGCCGAAGACATAGTTACCGGGAGAGAGTGCGATGCCGCCGATGTTGATGGGTGCCTGGATGACAACGTAGTGAGAGTATTTGCCGTCGGCGGAGTAGCCAGCGGTGATAAGAACGATTCCTGCGATGAGTTTGCCGTGGGAATTGATGATTCCGGATGCGGTACGCATCTCGGTTTCGATACGTTCTTTTTCTACGGGTGCGCGAGCCGGAAGGCTGCTGGCGAGCTCTTCGGGAGTGGCTGCTCGCCATGTAGTACGTGTCTGACCCTGCAGGAGCGGCATACGGCAGAGGGAACTGACGAGGAGAATGGCGATAACGCTAAGGAGAGTTTTTTTCATGATAATTTTGATCTACTTAAGGTGAACTATTCCGCGTTGTATCGCTACCGTAGCGGCGTGGGTGCGATCCGCTACGCCCAGTTTACTAAGCAGACTGTTGACATGGGATTTGACAGTGGCTTCAGAGATGTTGAGGTCGCTGGCGATCTCCTTGTTGGCGCGTCCAGCAACGATGCGCTGGAGTACTTCGAGCTCACGACCGGTCAGCTCCTGGCTGCTGATGCGCTCGGCAAGTTTTTCGGCGATCGCAGCGGGGATGCTGGTTTTGCCGCTATGTACCGTGCGAATGGTGGAGATGAGCTCATCGATGGTCATGCCTTTGAGCAGGTAGGCCTTCGCTCCTGCCTGGAGAGCGCGATAGATGTCCTGATCTCCGTCGAAGGTGGTGAGAACGATGAAGCGTGCAGAGGGTGATTCGGCGCGGATTCGGGTGATGGCCTCGACGCCACCCAGCTTTGGTAATTGGAGGTCCATGAGGGTGATGTCGGGACGAAGGGAGCGGTGCAGCGCGATAGCCTCCATGCCGTCACCTGCCTCGCCAATCACTTCGATACCGGGCATGATTTTGAGCAGGGCTACGAGGCCCTGGCGAACGACGTGGTGGTCATCGACGACGAGGATGCGAATTGATTCCGTCATGGTTTGCTGCCTTTCGCGGGGCTGATGGGAGCATCGAGGGTAACAGTAGTACCCTGACCGACGATGCTGTCCAAGGTGATGTGCGCGTTGATCTGAGCTGCACGTTCGCGCATACCGTGCAGGCCGAAGTGCCCACGGGAAACGAAGGATTCGTCGGCTGTCTGGAAGCCCTGACCATCGTCTGTGATTGTAAGCAGAAGACGGGTGGGCTGATAGCGGAGGACAATGGCGGCGTTACGAGCGGCGGCGTGACGGACCACATTGGCCAGTGCCTCCTGTGCAATTCGGAGAACTTCGCTTTCCAGAGCGGGCGCAAGCGGACGGTAGGTGCCTCCGATATCGACAGTGATGTGGAGCTTGTCATCGGAAGATTGGCCGGATTGGGAGACCTGGTCAGCTAGTCGGCTGAGGCGAGTTGGGAGGGTATCCTGCGCATTGGACGCACGCAGCTCCCAGATACTGCGTCGAGCAGCTTCGAGGCCGCGGCGAACGTAGTCACGGGTACGATCGAGTTGCTGTTGTGCCGCTGCAGCATCTGCATGGATGAGGAGCTGGGAGGCAAGTTCAAGCTGAACTGAAACACCTACGAAGTCTTGAGCAAGCGTGTCGTGGATCTCACGGGCGATGCGGGCACGCTCGGCTAGTACAGCATCAAATTGCGACCGTATCCGTTGAACTCGCAATCGGTAGAGCAGAACCCAGATGAGAGCGAGCAACACCAGTGACACGAGGATGAACCAGAGCCTGCGATAGAAAGGGGGCTCGACAACGAAGGTGAGACTCGCGCCCGTATCGTTCCATATGCCGTCCTGATTGGCGGCCTGTACGCGGAAGCGATAGGTTCGTGGAGGTAGATTGGTGTAGTAGGCGCTGCGTCGGTTGCCAGCCTGCGTCCACTGCTTGTCGAAGCCCTCCAGGGTGTACCGATAGAGGACTTTGGAGGGAGCTGCAAAGTTGAGGGCGACGTAGTCAAAGGCATAACGGGTGTGCCCGGGGCCGACCGTTAGCTCCGATCCAACGACGTCGCGGTCGAGGTCGTCTACGGTAAAGCGCTCGATGGCGACGGGTGGGGGGGTATTGTCTTCCTGAAGGTTTGCTGGAGCAGTGATCGCGATGCCCTTGCGGGTAGCGAACCACAGAGTCCCGCGTGAGGACTTCCATGCGGAAGGGTGCCCGATGACGGAGGTCTCGGAAGTGGGCATACCGTCAGACGATCCGTAGTTGTTGATGCGTGCAGTGCAGGTTGCTGCACCTGCACAAGCCTTGAGTTCGGTAGCGGAGACACGTGCTATCCCCTGACCGGAGGTCAGCCAGAGTGAGCCTTGGTCGTCCTGCAGAATGGACTGGATGGTTGCAGGCAGGCCGGGGTGATGGATGGTTATGAAGCCGTTAGGGCTGAGGTAGTTGAGACCGTGGCCGTTGGTTCCTACCCAGAGAGTTCCGGAGGAGTCCTGGAGCAGCGAGGTGATGACTTCTCCGGAGAGACCATCGTGTGTGTTGAACGTAGTGATCTGACCATCCTGCAGGCGAGAGAGTCCGTTGAGGGTCGCGATCCAAAGATCGGCAGCCTTGGCTGGATGCGAAGGATCGCGGGTGCGGAGGAGAGTTCCGACTAGATCGCTTTTGAGTCCATCGGCGCGGGAGATGGTTGTAAAGGCATGATCCTTATAGTGTGCGAGTCCGCGCCGAGTTCCGATCCAGATGGAGCCATCATCATCGACGAGCAGGGAGCGGATTAAGTCGTCCGGCAATCCGTCGGCAGACGTGAAGGTCTCTATTTTGCTGGAGGTGAGGTGGTTGAGCCCGTCGGGGGTACCGACCCAGAGACTATCGTCTGCGGCGGGTGCCAGGGCAAGAATGACATCGCTGAGAAGTCCGGAGTGAGCGGAGAGATGCTGGGTGGCACCGTTCTGCCAGCGGTCGAGGCCATCTCCGTTCGTGCCGATCCACATGGCTCCGTCTCGTGTTTGGGCGATGGCAGTGACCACACGATCAGAGAACTGTGGCAATGTGTGGAACTTCTGTTGGCGTAGGACGTGGAGGCCAGTTGCTTCTGTGCCGATCCACAGATCCCCTTCACGATCTTCAACAATCGATAGAACAGAGTTTGTGCCGATCTCGTCTTGAAGATGGGCCTCGCCCGCCGCGTCGAGCGACACGAGACCTTTGTTGGTGCCTATCCAGAGAGTGCCACGCGTATCGTGGAAGAATGCTGCAATGCGGGTGCCGGGAAGTTCGCGACCGGTGCTCCAGACGCGAGTGCTCAGGTGACTGATTTCGGTAAGGGTGTTGCGAGTCCCTACCCAGAGAGTGGAGTCTGGATCAATGTGGATGGCTTCGATTGTGTCTTTGCTTGCGCCCGGAGGCATCGTCAGCGCGGTGAGATGACGGTGCTGGTAGTGGAAGAGCTTGGTAGCAGCGATGATCCAAAGGCTGCCGTCGGGAGCTACGGTGATGGCATCGGCTGGAACTGCTGAAGGAAGCTCGATTGGGGTGAATCGCACACCATCAAAACGTGCGAGTCCGCCTTGCGTGAGAGCAACAGTGGCACCCATGTCGTCGGTAGCAAGAGCCAGGATAACAGCGGATGGCAGGCCGTCCGCCATAGAGAATGGGCGAAATTTTTGTGCCGAGTATTGCAGCAAGCCATCGGAGGTTCCAACCCAGAGTGCGGCGTTGGGGTCGTTGCGACTTTGCGTGAAGCAGCAGATGTCCTCGGTCGTGAAGGCAGCATCAGTTTGTTGGTTGAATACTTTGAAGCTGATGCTGTTGAACCTTGCTACGCCAGCTTCTGTTGCTATCCAGAGATAGCCATCATTGGACTGAAAAATTTGGTGGACACTATTCTGCGGCAAGCCATTTTCGGTCGACCAGGACTGGTGTCCCAGGTTCTCGGTTGACTGGTTGTACGCCGCTTGGGTACAGGCGTATGTTGTTGCCAGTGCGAAGAACGCTGTGAGGCAGACTAGCTTGTGAGTGAGTATGTTGCTTTTAGTTGAGCGACAGACGTTGCTTGTGGTTTGACCGCTGGAATCACGTGATGGAGTGGAATGGAGAATAGCGCTCTCATTACATTGCAAATTCGACATACAGGTTACTGAAACGATTCGATAGCAGAAAGCTCGATCAAGACAATAATGCCATTTGAAATCTCTACTACTTTGCTGGTGAAGTTGTTGGCTCGTCGACGGTGAGAATCTGGTCGGCGCGCACATTATCTAGAGTCTGAATCAGCCCGCTTGGCCAGTGAATCTGGATTGATTTTGCCGCGGTTGCTGCGCCAAGGCCGAAGTGGGCGCGCTTGTCTCCAGAGGAAAGGTAGCTGCCTGCGGTGGAGACAGTAACATACTGCGAACCACTGGCAGTGGTAAGTTTGATCTCTGCACCGATGGCATCGCGGTTGCTGCGATGGCCGATCAGGTTGAGCGTGAGCCAATGGTTTGTCGTGGCTGTTTCGTTGCGGAGAACGTAGGCAGGACCCCCGTTGGTGGAGACAACGGCGTCAATACGGCCGTCATTGTCTATGTCTCCGATAGCCATTCCGCGTCCTGTCCAGGCTTGATGAAAGACGCTACCTGACTGAGCAGACACATCCACGAAGCCTTTACCGGTGTTATGCGCCAGCAGCATGGGTTCCTTGTAGCGAAGTTGTGGGAAGTTCAGTTCGATGGTGTCGAGATCATGGCCTTGCGCGATGAGAAGGTCTTTCAGCCCGTCGTTATCGTAGTCGAGGAAGTGTATACCCCAGCCGGAATGGAGTAGGGTCATACCGCCGACACCGCTGGAGTAGCTATCATAGGTGAAGCTGCCGTCGCCATTGTTGCGGTAGAGAGCGTATTTCTGGTTCGCAAGGTTGGTGATGAGTAGGTCAGGCAGGCCGTCATTGTCGTAGTCCTGAAAATCAACACCCATACCGGCATAGGTGCGCCCGTCGCCATCTACGGCAATTTCAGCGTTGAGACCTACTTCTTCGAAGTTGCCATCCCCTTTGTTGCGGTAGAGAAACTCGAGCATGGAATCATTCGCTATGACAAGGTCTACCTTGCCGTCACGGTCGAAGTCTGCGATCGCGATGCCGAGACCTTTGCCCGGCTTGTCGAGGCCCATCTTTGCGGCAGATTCCGTGAAGTGGCCTTTGCCGTCGTTGTGGAAGACGAGTGGTGCGATCGCAGGGAAGATGTCGGGGTGGCAGTAGGAGCGGTAGCCCTCGCGGTGTTCTCCGCACCAGACATCCTCGAAGTCCCACTTAACGTAGCGGAGCACCACGAGATCGAGCAGTCCATCGTTGTCGAGATCAACCCAGGCTGCGGAGGTAGACCAGGTCTGGCCGGGAGTAGTGGGTCCTGCGGTACCGGATTGCTCCGTTACATCGGTGAAGGTCCCGTTGCCGTTATTGTGATAGAGCTTGTTGCCACCGTAGGCGGTTACATAGAGGTCTTCGTAACCATCATTATCGAAATCACCAACAGCCACGCCCATTCCGTACCCAACACCTTTAAGTCCGGATTTTTCTGTTACGTCCTCGAAGGTGCCATCTTTCTTCTGGTGAAACAGGCGATTCCAATACTTGGAATCAGTTTTTTGAGGGACAGAACCTTTGGGCTCCGGGTCTTTGAGAGGAGCGCCGTTTGCAAAGAAGATGTCGAGGCGTCCGTCGTTATCGTAGTCAAAGAGGGCAACGCCGGAGCCCATGGTCTCGATCAGGTACTTCGTCGCGGTGTGGGAGGCCTGCCCGTTGAAGATGACCCCGCTTTTGGCAGTGATATCCACAAAGTTTCCGGGCGTCGCTGCCGACGTCTGAGCAGGTGGTGCGGAGGTCTGAGCGCTCGTCGACACACCGAGCAGAGCCAGCAGCAGACATGAGAAGAGAGGATGGAAGCGATTGATCCTGTTAGTCATTGTATTTTCGCTCTTCATTGTCTCGGGACTGGTAGTAATACGCCATAGTTACAAGGGATGATTTGATTCTCCATCGAATGGATGACTCTGCACGGCAATGGAAATAAGGCTAAAGCTTTGTGCCTTTCCCTTCCTGGAGCAAAATAATTTGATCAACTTTGGCAGGAGTGAATTTTTCTTTAGCCCCGCTGGGCCAGTGAACTTCAATTCCATCGATAGTGTTTGCATCTCCCAGTCCGAAGTGCAGGCGTGGATCGCTGGTGGACGCATAACTGCCACCGGCGATTACATCTCCGCGTTGGCGTTGACCGGCGGCAGTAAGGTATACCGTTGCGCCGATTGCATCCTTCGGGCTGTTGGGACCACCGACCAGTTTTAGCTCGATCCAATGATGCTTGTCAGGGGATACGTTACGCAGTAGTGCCGGAGCGCTGTCGAGTGCGTTGATCACGACGTCGAGTTTGCCATCGTTGAAGAGATCGCCGACTGCCATTCCACGGCCAATGTAAAGTTTGGCAAGTCCCGTACCTTCTACAGGCGGGACTACTTCGAATCTGCGACCTTCCAGGTTATGAAACAGGAGGGGGCGCTGGGCCCAGGTTGTTCCCCATGAGGTTTTATCGACTGCGGGATAGACGTGGCCGTTTGCAACCATGAGATCCTTCCATCCGTCGTTGTCGTAGTCGAGGAACGATGTGCCCCATCCGAGAAAGGGAATGGTCGGCTCGGCGATACCCATCTGGTAGCTGACATCGGTGAAGTTGGCGTCGCCGTCGTTGCGGTAGAGGGGGTTGTAGTCGTCGGAAAAGGTGGTGTTGTAGACGTCCAGCAGGCCATTGTTGCGGTAGTCGCCGGTCGCGATTCCCATCGAAGCTGTCTCACGTCCGTTTTCGTTGAGCGCATATCCGGAGGCGTAGCTGTCGTCTTCGAAGGTGCCGTCACCTTTGTTGATATAGAGGTAGTTAGGGGTGGAGTCGTCCGCTACGAGGAGGTCTGGCTTGCCGTCGTCGTTGATATCGATGAAGACGGAAGAGAGGCCATAGTAGGTGTTTTTATCAGAGACGCCGGCTTTTTCACTGACATCGGTAAAGGTGCCGTCGCCGTTGTTGTGGAAGAGGTGATCGGGCTCACCTTTGAGTCCACGCGGGCCGCACATGACCTCGACACCGCGGAACTGGCAGAAGCTGTTGGCGGCCTTTCCTGCCGGGGTTGAGGCGTCGGAGACCACGTGATGCACGTAGCCGGGTACGAAGAGATCAAGACGTCCGTCGCCGTCGTAGTCGCCCCAAGTCGAGCCAGTGGACCAGTTACCGAGGGTCACCCCGGCTTTTTCGGCTACGTCGGTGAAGGTTCCGTTGTGATTGTTGTGGTAGAGGCGGTTTTTGCCGAAGTTCGAGACGAAAATGTCGGGCCAGCCATCGTTGTCGTAGTCGGCGATGGCGACGCCGATGCCCCAGCGTTCGTTGGCTACTCCGGCTTTATCGGTGACGTTGGTGAAGGTTCCGTCGTGATTGTTGTGGAATAGCGCGGCTTTTGGAGCGGGGGCTTTGCCGGCCAGGGCTTCGTAGGTGGATCCGTTGACGAAATAGATGTCCAGCCAGCCGTCGTTGTCGTAGTCGATGAGGCCAACGCCGGAGCCATTTGTCTCAATGATTACGCGCTTTTCGGGGGTTCCCATCGTGTGTTTCCATGAAGTTAGGCCGGCTTTTTCGGCTATGTCCTGGAAGAGGATGGGGCCTGATTTTACGAAGCCTCCGGCGGTGATGGGGCGGTGTTCGCTATCGAGGACGGCGGCGTGGGCTCCTCCGGTGTTGACTCCGCCCATGGGTGGGGGCTGGGTATCTTTTTGAGGGGATTGGGTTTGTGCCGCGGCGGTGGCGAGGAGGAGGCAGAGGGCTGCGACGGAGAGGCGGGTGGTGGGCGTTGAGGTGCCGAAGATGCGACGGGGAGCTGGCATCAGAGAATCCTTACATATTAAGTGCATTCCGGTAAAAAACAGTGGTGACAGCGTGGTTGTTGTGGTGCAGCTTGTGGAGAATTGTGTGGCTGCGAATTTTGGTGGGCTGTTGCGGGGGCGGGTGAGTTATGAAATTGAAAATTGCGTTACATTAAATCAATACTCGTATAACGTGATGCTGATTTTTTTCTTCGCAGTCGATCTGTCCCTGTAGACGGTTTGGAAGAGACATCCGTTGACTTTTCCCCCCTACCAGTTTGTGCCAGTCCTCGTTGACGGCTGAATGAGTTCCAGTACTCTGCGGTTGGTCCGCAGGGTTTCGGCGAAGTTCTATCCATTCACGCACTTGAGATATCAGTTTTGGTGTTTTGTCGGTTTGAAGTTATTTCTTACGATCGAGGTGCTTTTGCTATGGGGATTTCCAGGCGCAATTTTCTGATGCGTGTCGGGCAGGCTGGCGGTTACAGCGCTGCGTTCGCAACTATGCAGTCTCTGGGTTTGATGCCGATGAAGGGGGCGTTGGCGGAGCCGATCGCGGCAGCGGCGGGGAGCGGCAAAGGGGTGAAGGTGGTGGTGCTGGGTGCGGGCATCGGCGGGTTGGTCTCAGCGTATGAGTTGAAGAAGCTGGGCTACGATGTGACGTTGCTGGAGGCGCGGGAGCGTCCGGGTGGACGTAACTGGACGGGGCGGAATGGGACGAAGGTGAAGTTCGTCGATGGGACGACGCAGACGATCAACTGGGAGGAGGGGAACTACCAGAATCTTGGCCCGGCCCGGTTGCCTTCGACGCACTGGACGATGCTGGGGTATTGCCGCGAGTTAGGTGTGCCGATGGAGGTGGAGATCAACACGACGCGCTCGTCGCTGCTGCAGAACGACAAGGCCAATGGCGGGGTGGCGGTGCCGCAGCGAAAGGCGATCAACGATACGCGTGGCCATGTGAGCGAGTTGCTGAACAAGTGCCTGGCCCAGGGAGCACTGGATACGGAGTTGACCAAGGAAGACCGTGAGCGGATGACGGCTTTCCTGAAGGTGTATGGGCCGCTGGACAAGACGGGCGCGTATGTGGGCTCGGATCGTGCGGGTTACAAGACTACTCCGGGTGCGGGGATGCAGGTACCGGTGGTGGATACGCCGATGGACATGCACATGCTGCTGGATGAGTCTTTCTGGAACGGCATGTTGTATGAGGAGGCGTGGGACTGGCAGGCGACGATGATGCAGCCGGTAGGTGGCATGGACCGGATTCCGTATGCGTTCGACAAGGCGCTGGGATCGATTGTGAAGTATAGCTCGCCGGTGACGGGGATTAAGAAGACGTCGTCCGGGGTACAGGTGAGCTACACGCAGGGCGGGACGGAGAAGGTGATTGACGCTGCTTACTGTATTTGCGCGATGCCGTTCTCGATGTTGAAGAAGATTCCGCATGATCTCTCGCCGGAGTTCAAGAAGGTGGTGGACGAGAGCACGATGGCGGGCAGTTACAAGATTGCATGGGAGAGCCGCCGGTTCTGGGAGCAGGACTACAACATCTATGGCGGCTTGTCGTTTGCGATGCAGGGGCCGAGTCCGGTTTGGTATCCGAGTTCGCGGCTGATGCACCCGACGGGGGTCGTGGTGGCGGGGTACACGGAGGAGCAGGGTACGCCGTTCTTCAACCTGACGATGGAGGAGAAGTTTGCGGCCTCGCGGGGGACGATTGAGAAGCTGCATCCGGGCCATGGCAAGGAGTTGAAGAACCCGGTCTTCTGCGGCTGGAAGCGGGTGGAGTGGAACGAGGGCTCGTGGATACGGAGCTATGGTGGCGGCCCGAGTGGGTACGATGTGATGATTCAGGCCGATGGCCCGATCTACTTTGCGGGTGACACGATCAGCCACGTTGTGGGCTGGCAGGAGGGTGCGGCGCTGAGTGCGCGACGGGCCGTATCGATGATTGGCGACAAGGTGAAGTTGGCGAAGCTGACGGGTTCGGCGAACGGAACGTTTTCGGCATAGGCGAAGTACAACCAAGGACAGGGAGTGTGTATGAAGAGCTTGAAGTACATGATGATGGCGGCGATGCTGGTGTTGCCGTGCGCAGTGCAGGCACAGGTTGTGGTGAAGCATATACAGGATGAGAAGTCGCCGATTGCGAAGGGGGTGTGGGCGGGTGACACGTACTACCTGAGCGGTCAACTGGCTTCGCCGGTAACACCCGCGGATGCGGCCAAGGGCGTAGCAGCGGAGTATGGCGACACGAAGACGCAGGCGGCGAGTGTGTTTGCGAAGATCCAAGCGGCGCTGAAGGAACAGGGACTGGACATGAAGGACGTGGTGAAGATGACCGTGTTTCTGGGGCCTGATCCTAAGACCGGCAAGCTGGACTTTGCCGGGATGCAGTCAGAGTATGTGAAGTACTTTGGCACGAAGGAGCAGCCGAACAAGCCTGCCCGGAGTGCGTTCCAGGTGGCGGCGCTGGCTGCTCCGTGGGCGTTGCTGGAGATTGAAGTGATTGCGGTCAAGAGCAAGTAGCGGCTATTGCGTCGTGGTTGTTGTGGCCCGTCCTCACGGAGCGTTTACAGCTTGTGGGGATGGGCTGTTTTGCGTTGTGAGGTAATGTTTTTCGGTTGACAAGGCAGTGCAGGCAGAAGAGAGTTAGGCCATTCGTTAGTCGATATTTATGGGAGCGATACATGAACGTGTTAGGGCTGGTGGTGTGTGGTGTAGCGCTGGGCGGGATGGGTGTTCGTGCGGTGGCTCAGGTTTCCGATGGGGTTAAGGCTTACGTGGTGGAGGGTGGGCCGGTGCTGGTGCTGAACCATGTGCGGGTGGTGGATGGGACGGGCGCGGCGGCGATGGAGGATGCGCGGATCGACATTGAGCATGGAAAGATTACGCGGGTGCAGAGTGCGAAGCTGCGGAATGCATTTCCGGCGGATGCGAAGGTGCTGGATCTGAGTGGGAAGACGGTGATTCCGGGGCTGGTGGGGATGCACGAGCACCTGTTCTATACGACGCCGGAGGATGTTCCGGATGGGCAACCGCACTATGGGGAGATGTCGGACAGTGCGCCGCGGCTGTACCTGGCAGGCGGGGTGACGACGGCGCGGACGGGCGGCAGTATGGAGCCGTATACGGACCTCTCGTTGAAGCATTTGATTGATGCTGGGGAGATGCCGGGGCCGAAGCTATGGATAACGGGACCGTATATGGGTGGGTATATGGGGCGGATTCCGCAGTTGCATACGCTGACGGGGCCGGAGGATGCGGGTCGGTTGGTGGACTATTGGGCGGCGGAGGGTGCGACCTCGTTCAAGGCGTATATGGACATCACTCCGGAGGAGTTGAAGGTGGCGGTGGAGCATGCACATGCAAAGGGACTGAAGGTGACGGGGCATTTGTGTGCGGTGGGTTTTCGCGAGGCGGCGGGGTTGGGGATCGACAACCTGGAGCATGGGATTGTGGTGGATACGGAGTTCTTTGCGGGGAAGAAGCCGGGGGTGTGTGCTGCGGGAGCGGCGGCGGATGACCTGGCGAAGCGTGTGGACATAGAGAGCGAGCCGGTGCAGGCGATGATTCGCGATCTGGTGGCGCACCATGTAGCGGTGACGTCGACGCTGGCGGTGTTTGAGGTGACGGTGCCAAACAGTCCACCGATGGCGGGTGAGGCGAGGTTGAAGACGGCGCTGACTCCGGAGGCGTGGGCGCGGTATCTGGAGGTGCGGGCGGTGCTGGCGCAGAGGAACGATCCGCAGGAGGCGTTGTTGCTGAAGAAAGAGATGCAGTTCGAACGGGATTTTGTGAAGGCAGGTGGACTGCTGATGGCGGGGTGCGATCCTACTTCGTTTGGTGGTGTGCTGCCGGGATTTGGCGATCAGCGGGGCGTGGAGTTGCTGGTGGCGGGAGGGTTTACGCCGGTGGAGGCGATACGGATTGCGACGCTGAATGGTGCGACGTTCCTGGGGGAAGAGGCGCGGGTGGGGTCGGTTGCGGTAGGGAAGGATGCGGACCTGGTGGTGCTGGATGGGAACCCGGTGGAGAAGATAAGCGATGTGGAGAAGGTGGCTATGGTGTTCAAGGATGGGGTGGGGTATGACCCGGTGAAGCTGACGGAGTCGGTGCGGGGG
>VFSW01001691.1_pt1 | contig 33584 bp, 25 predicted proteins | sample 5358111 | NCBI WGS metagenome assembly VFSW01 (sample SAMN11554181, study PRJNA540505) | mine drainage metagenome | isolation source: sediment from site ElyBrook_90M | place: USA: Ely Copper Mine, Vershire, VT | collected 2017
TGATTACCGAACGGGCAATGCTCGCCGCCGTCCACATCAGCATCTGGACGGCCGTTAAACACGACCGCAAGGTCAGCCGCGATGTCGCGGATCAACATGGGGCACACCAGGGCGCTGGCCGTTATAACAAGCAGCTCCTGCGCGGCGCAGACAAGCTGGATGAGCTGCGCACGCTCGCCGGGCAGATCCGGCAGTATTTCTACAAGATCACCCTGCCGTGGTCCGACGAAGGGTTCCGGCTCCTGCCGGCGAACTTCTACTTCGATCTCATGGCGCGGATGCGCGAGTTCGAGGCCGGCTTCGAACAGGGAGTGGAAAGCTTTCTCGGCGTCTATCCACAGTACATCGAGCAGGTGAAGCCGGAGTTGAACGGGCTCTTCCGCGAGGAAGACTATCCGTCCGCGGAGAAGCTGCGGAAGAAGTTCGGCGTCAAGCTCGAAGTGTTGCCCATCCCGTCTGGCGCCGACTTCCGTGTCCAGATGTCGGCCGAGGAGCAGGCGAGGGTCTCGCGCGAGATCGATGCCAACGTCCGCGAATCATTGATGCGCGGAACTGAGGACCTCTGGAAGCGGCTGCGCGAGGTGGTCGCCCACATGGTCGACCGGCTCAATGAGCCGGAATCACGGTTCCACGGCTCGCTGGTCACCAATGTTCTGGACCTGGTGGAGATCCTGCCGCGCCTCAACGTCAATGGCGACACGGACCTCAACCGCTTTGCGGAGCAGGTCAAAGAGCGGCTGTGCAACTACTCCGCTCAGGACCTCAAGAAGCATGACCTTCTGCGCGTCACCACGGCTGCGGACGCAGCCAACATCGTCGCTGAAATGGATGGCCTGTTGCGCAGCCGCGAAACGGCAGAACCCGCTGACGGGCCAAGCGCTGACGACATCTTCAACCGCATGTCCGCGTACATGGAGGCGCCCGCGGCAGCATGAGAAATGAGACACCAACCTCTCTGCGTATTCAGAAGGCGCGCACCTCTCTCATCCTGGACCATCCCTTCTTCGGCTCGCTCCTGTTCCGCCTGAAGGGGCGCGAGTGCCGGTCGGTTCAAACGATGGCCACCGACGGCGTGTCGCTTTACTACAACCCTGATTTTGTTGAAACACTCAACGCTGCGACACTGGCGGGAACCCTGGCTCACGAGGTCATGCACCCGGCCCTTCACCATCATGTACGCCGGTCCGGGCGCGATCCGGAACGGTGGAACCAGGCCTGCGACTTCGCCATCAATCCCTTGCTCGTTGACGCCGGACTAAGCCTGCCCGATGGCGTGCTCATCGACGACCGCTTTCGCGGGATGAGCTCGGAGCAGATCTACAACATCCTTGAATCGGAATCGGAAACAGAGCAAGACTCGGGCTATGAGGGTGGAGACGGCGAGCCCGGAGGAGAGGAATCGAAAGACGAGACGTCCCCTGACGGCGATTCAAACGAATGCTTCGCTCCCGTTACCGAAGGCGGAATTGGCCAGGTCCTCGATGCGCCACTGCCGGACGAGGAAACTCCAAGCGTCGAAGAACAGGCGAGGGAGTGGGATGTGGCGGTCAACCAAGCGGCAACGGTCGCCCGGCAGGCGGGCAAGCTTCCGGTCGGTCTCCATCGGACACTGGAAGGTGCGGCCGAGGCATCGGTTAACTGGCGGGAGGTGCTGCGGCGGCTCTGGTCCGATACGATACCGGCTGACTATAGCTGGATGCGCCCTAACCGCCGCCATGTCTGGGCTGGTCTCTACTTGCCTGGAGTGATACGCGAGGGCGTCGGGGAGATCGCGATCGCCGTCGACTGCTCCGGCTCTGTGAATGCGCGGCAACTGAGGCTCTTCGAGGCAGAGGTGCGTTCGATTCTCGAAGGCCAACGGCCGCAGCGTGTCCATGTTCTCTACTTCGATGCAGAGGTGCAGAAAGTGGAGACATACGGAGCTGGCCAGCCGGTCAACCTTAACCCAGTGGGAGGCGGAGGCACCGAATTTGGCCCATGCTTTGATTGGCTCGATGAGCACGGGATTCAGCCGCAGACCCTCGTCTTTCTGACAGATCTGTATGGCTCGTTCCCGCCTTCCGCTCCCGCCTATCCCGTGCTGTGGGCTTCGACCGGAAGCCAGAGGGCCCCCTTCGGCGCGGTCATTCCGATGCAGGCTGCCTAGTCCAAAGGGCCGAGAGCTTGCCGTGCGTCCCCAGTAGCAAACGCAAATCTCGATCTTACCTCTGTCTTTCGATGAACGGCCCAAATTGGTTTTCGGGAAGGAGGCTCTCTGTGGATCAGACTTATCGCATCTTCACGGACGGCTCCGCGATCGGCAATCCGGGCCCAGGGGGATGGGGCGTCGTCGTAATCCAGGGAAAGGAACGTTGGGAGATGTCGGGCGCACATCCCTGGACGACCATCTCCGAGATGGAACTTGTCGCGGCGGTACAAGCGCTTCGGTCGGTGGAAGGCCGAGCGCGGATCGAGCTTCACTCAGACTCCGAATACCTGATCTATGGAATGCGCGCATTTGTCTTCCGCTGGCAGCGCCAAGGCTGGCGAAACCGGCGCGGAACCCACCTGCAGCACCGCGAATTGTGGACGGAGCTGATCGAGCTGAACACAAGTCTTCCTATCCGATGTAAGTGGATCAAAGGTCACAGCGGGCATCGCGACCAGAGCCGTGCCGACGAACTGGCGTATGAAGCCGCCCGTTCTCTCTGCATGCTACAGAAGGCGGCATGATGCCGGCGAGGAATTCAAAACGTTCAGGAAGGAAAAACACAGATGGCATCGATTGCGGAAGCAAGCTCGCTGTTTGAAATCGACGTGGAGCTCGACGGACTCCTCGAAGAGATCGAAGGGCAGGTTGAGTCAGAAGGTCAGGCCGCGGAAGACCTGGTTGCTCGGTTCCAGCAATTCTGCGAGGCGCACGGCGAGAAGGTCGACCGGATCGGCCGCTTTGTGCGCATTATGGAAGCCCGAGAACAATATTGCCGGAGCGAGTCCGCGCGGCTTACTGACCGAGCGCGGGCCGCAGCCGGCAAGGTGGAGAGAACTAAGAACATGGTGCTCTACTACCTGCTCAGCCGGGATCTCAAGAAGATCGAAGGCTACCAGTTCACGTTACGCGCGCAGAAGAACAGCCAGGATTCCGTGCGAATTACTGACGAAGCCGCGGTGCCGAAGTCATATTGCAGGATTGATGCGCGGATCGATGGAGTTCTGTGGGAAACAGTCCTCTCCGTGCTGCCGGAAGAGCTTGCGAGGGCTCTGGAGTCGTCGGTTCAGGAGACCAGGCCTGACGCCGATTCAATCAAGGCCGCACTGCTGTGCCAGGAGCAGGTGCCCGGCGCGGAAGTGCGACGCGGATTACATCTGCGAGTGGCCTGAAGAAGCCCAGCAAATTGGGTGCGGTCGCTATGATTCGCCCCTCTAAATCCATCGATAGATGCGGGCGACAGCAGCCACAAACGCGCTCTCAAACGAGGCGGACATTGCCAAGGTACAGGAGTGGCTGGGGCATGCCAACGTCTCCACTACCCGGCTCTCCGACATGCGCAAGACGCGACCCGAAGACAGCCCGACGTTTCATGTGAAATATTGAATGCACGTTTCGTGGTCCCGATCTATATCTTTGAGGTAGTTGGAGTTCTGAGGGAATTTGTATGGTGGATTTCAAAAAAAGACTGGCGGGTAAGAAGGTCGGCAAAGAAGTCGATCCCGTCCGCCTCTACGAGACGCTGGATCGTGCGCATGACAAAGGTCCGCTCCGCCCATCCCAGCTTTCCGTGCTAAATGACTGGTTTGCGAAGCATAAGAAGGAACGCGATGTCATCGTCAAACTACATACAGGCCAAGGGAAAACGCTTGTCGGCCTCCTACTGTTGCAGGCCAGGCTGAATTCCGGCGAGGGACCGGCGGTTTACCTTTGTCCCGATAACTTCCTGATTGACCAAACCTGTGAACAAGCGAAACAGTTCGGCATAGCGACATGCAAGACAGACCCGGAACTGCCGGAAGCGTTTCTCAACAGCGAAAAGATTCTGGTGGCTTCAGTACAGAAACTATTCAACGGACTCACCAAGTTCGGGCTGAATCGAAGGTCGATCAAGGTTGGTTCCCTCCTCATGGATGATGCTCACGCGTGCGCGGACTCCATCCGGGATGCCTGCAAGATACGCATTCCCAACACGGAGCAGGCATATGCATCTCTTAAGACGCTCTTTGCAGCAGATTTGGAACAGCAAGGCGTGGGCACCTATGCCGATATGGGAAACGACAAGCGGGATGCGCTTCTTCCCGTGCCTTACTGGGCTTGGATTGAACATGAGACCGAGGTCGCAAACATTCTTTCCGGCAACGCTGACACGCAATCGATACGCTTTGCATGGCCATTGGTCAGGGACATCCTTGGCCAGTGCCAGTGTGTCTTTTCCGGGATTGCGCTGGAGATAGAGCCCTATGTTCCGCCACTCAAGGCGTTTGGTAGCTATTGGGATGCCCCACACCGGATTTTTATGTCGGCCACTGTTACCGATGACGCCTTTCTGGTCAAGGGGCTCCAGCTTGCTCCCGAGACCATTATGAAACCTCTCACATATTCAAAAGAGCGATGGTCAGGTGAGAAGATGGTGCTCCTGCCGTCACTGATTCACGAAGATCTGGATAGGACGGAAGTGGTTCATCACTACGCCACGCCGAATCCGAAGCGGCGCTACGGCTATGTGGCTTTGTCCTCAAGTTTCGCTAGAACAAAGGATTGGGAATATTACGGTGCCGTGGTGGCCAATAGAGATACGGTTTCCGAAGTGCTTGACGAGCTGCGTGAAGGGGAATATGAGAAGACAGTGGTGCTCGTGAACAGGTACGACGGAGTAGACCTTCCCGACGACACATGCCGTATTCTGATTTTTGACGGACGCCCGTTTTCTGAAAGCCTTGTTGATCTCTACCAGGAGCACTGCCGCCCGGACAGCGAAGCTACGTTAATGAGGACAATCCGGACCATTGAACAGGGCATGGGGCGCAGCGTTCGCGGTGAAAAGGATTATTCAGTGGTCATAATTACGGGCCCGGATATTACTCGGCTAGTGCGAGACAGAGACTCCCGTAACTTCCTGTCACCGCAGATGTCCACACAGATTGAGATAGGTCTGGATATCGCAGAAATGGCGCGGCAGGAGATTGAGGAAGGTGAATCACCAGCTGATGCGCTCAACGGCCTAGTGCGTCAGTGCCTCGGTCGCGACGCCGACTGGAAAGCGTTTTATGCGGAACAGATGGAAAAGGTGCGCCGCGCCGGTGCCAACGAGCGAATTCTGCGCGCTTATGCTGCCGAGCTTGCCGCTGAGCAGGCCTACAATGCAGGGGACTATGCGGCGGCGAGCGACACGCTACAGAAGCTGATTGATAACGGGTCTACGGATCGTGAGGACACAGCGTGGTATCTGCAGGACATGGCACGTTACCACTACAAAGCGAACCGTCCAGAATCCCAGCGTCTGCAGGTCGCGGCACACAAAAAGAACCGGCTGCTCTTAAAGCCGGCTTCAGGTGTCACTGTAACGAAGTTGACCATGGTAAGTCAGGGAAGAACTGAGCGGATCAAGACTTGGGTGAGCAAATTCGGTGACTACGCGCAGCTGGAAGTGGTCATATCCGACATTCTTAATCGGCTGGTCTTCGGTACGAAGGCTGACAAATTCGAGCAGGCGCTTGACGACATTAGCCGCGCATTGGGCTTTGCAGGAGAACGTCCTGATAAAGAATGGAAGGAAGGCCCGGATAACCTTTGGGCGCTCTCGGACAAGCAATATATCGTTTGGGAATGCAAGAGCGAGGTGGGAATCAATAGATCTGAAATCAACAAGCGCGAGGCAGAACAGATGAATCGTTCCAGTGCTTGGTTTGAGAAGCATTACGCTGGATCGAACGTGAAGCGGATAATTATCCATCCGGCGTACGTGGTGGAAAGTGCGGCGGCGTTCACGCATGACGTCCAGGCGATGCGTGAGAGCGAACTCAAACGCTTTGTAAAGGCGATCAGAGAATTCTTCAAAGCTTTCGAGAACCAAGATTTTAAGGATTTATCTGAGCAACATATCCAAAAGCTGATTAACACGCACCGACTTTCTGTGCCGTATTTGTTGGATGATTACAGCAAGAAACTCAAGAATCTTCTGTAGTGAGGAGCGGCGATCAATCGTAGGCCCTTCCACAATTGATCGGAACAAATGGGGAAATACTTCAGGTAGAGGTGAACGTGCAAAGCAGAGCCACAGGAACACGCGACGATTTCGCGCTCGACGTGAAGGATATATTGGCGAAGCGAGTCGGCATGCGCTGTTCCAATCCGAATTGCCGTCAGCCCACGAGCGGCCCACAGGAAGACCCGGCGAAGATCCTCAATATAGGAGTGGCCGCACATATCACTGCTGCTGCAGCGGGAGGGCCACGATATGACAAGAAACTTACAGCCGCAGAACGGCGCTCCCCTGAAAATGGAATCTGGCTCTGCCAGAATTGTGGGAAACTCGCCGATAACGATGTTCAGCGATACCCAACGGACCTGCTTCGCCAATGGAAGCAGCATTCCGAAGCAGCCGCGCGGCTGGCTATCGAATCGCCGGGCAATTCCGAAGCTTCTGACAAGGTCACTGACGAAAACCTTATCCGGTTTTACGCCCAATGCTTCGACCGTGCGGCTTTCCAGGATCATTTTCATCAGGAAGGTTCTATGGAGTCGTTTGATAGAGCAATCGAGGACACAATTACTGCTTTAAATACGGGATGCCTGCGGTCGCGAGACAGTGGAGTTCTTGCACAGGCTAAAGGTAAGGCGTATCTGCGAAATTCAGAATGGCGAAGCCAAATGGACGTCGTGGGAGACCTCTTGCGGGCAATCCGGTCGAGGTACGACGACGCTCAAAGGCGCGGCTTAATTCATGTGAACGGGAACTACTACTGCATCAATGACTCTCAGCTCGCACAGTGGATGGATGAGACGCGTGCACAGATTCTGATGGTTTTTGGCGAAGTCTGCAAGCAGGCTGGTGTAGTTGCGCCGATCTTTCCTAGGCCTGTTAGACGATGGTGAGATAGAGCGGATTATCGCGCGCAGTTCTCTTTCAGAGAGAACTGTAGAATCTGAAGTCTTGTTAGGGGTTGCGAATGAACGCGGACGAGGCACGGCAAATCCTGACCGATAGTGGCGACGATGAAGAGCCCGCTTCTTTGCCTGTGACCGTCCTATCAAAGCTCACAATAGTTGATATGCCGGATGGCGCAGCATTCCATGTCGGAACCCCTACGGATGGTATCTTGCATCTCGACTGGGATGGGAAGCTTTGTCGGGACGACAATGAAATCTACGGTGAAGCAGATCATACCTGGACGCGGAAATACTGGTATTCACCGCTCGGCCTCGAACAGTACCTGGATCTTGTGAGGCGCGCGTTAGAAACCCGACATCGGGTCCGAGGAGATGTAGAACTCATCGACTATGACGACGACGGCGCCTACATTGCGCTTCGCTTCCGAATCAGCACCGTCGAGAAGAATCTCGGAGAAGCCTATGACGCTATCCGCAAAATCGCAGCTGAGGTAGAGGAAGCAGCAGAGCAGGCGGCAAATGAGGTCGGGCAACGCATTGCTGAAGTAGGCGCACGCCTGTCCGGATGGGGCTCAGAGACGCTCGATGCGCTGGTAGACGCCGTAGAGAATGCGACTTCAGCCGATCACAAGGGCAGAACACTGGAGGAACTCTGTAGCAGGCTGTTCGCAACCGTTCCGGGATTCTTCGTAACCGGGCGAGTCCGGACTGAGACAGAGGAAATCGACATCTCGGTGTTGAATGACAGCGCAGAGCCGCGGATGCGCCGGGAAGGGGTGCTAATTCTGGCAGAGTGCAAGAATTGGACCGGCAAGTGCGGAAAAAATGAATTCGTTGTTTTCCATGCCAAGCTGGAAAATCGAAGTCACAGATGCACGCTCGGCATTCTCATCTCATGGAATGGCTTTGCCGAGACTGTCACCAAAGAGATGATGCGCGGTAGCCGCGAGGAGATTCTCGTTGTACCGATAACTAGTGAGGACATACGCTTGTCAATCAGATCTGGGGACTTTACTAAGGTGCTCCTACAGTGCTGGGATCGGGCCGTAGATTTATGACAAAGATCGCAATACTCGGCTGGGGATCACTCCTTTGGGATGAATCTCACAAGGAATTTGACGAGCAGCACGGCGACTGGATTTTCGACGGTCCTGTTCTTAAGCTGGAATTCTCGCGGAAATCCACCTCGCGGCTCGATGCCCTTACTCTGGTGATCGACCTAATTCACGGACACGAATGCCAAGTGGCTTATGCTCTGAGTAAAAGAGCAAGTCTTGAGGAGGCCGCCGCTGATCTTTGTGCGAGGGAAAAAACAAAGGAGAAGAGTATAGGCTGCTTTGCTGTAGATTCCCGTCGACAGGGTCGTAATGCAAACTCAATTGATGCGATTGCTCTGTGGGCTCGTGACAGGTCCATCGATGTCGTTCTGTGGACGGATCTTCCCGGCAGCTTCGATGATGTAGCGAAACAAGAATTCATAAAGGTAGCCGTAAATCATATACAAGAACTGCCGCCCAATGCTAAGGCGATGGCGGCTGAGTACGTGTGGCGTGCTCCGGATTTTGTCGTCACGCCGCTGCGGAACGTGCTCCAGGCCGAACCATGGTTCCAGAAGCCCTGAAGCAATGTGGGATTTATTGCGTTGCCAGGAGGAGTTTGAAGTTATCGAGAGCTGCGGCCTGTACATCATCTGGAGATACTCCCCACAGTTGCGCAAGGCTGCGAACGGTCGTCTTCACCGTGGCTGGAGTAGCGGGTTCCGCCCCATCTTGTATGAAGGGTCCGTCTGTCTCTGTTAGCACTCGCTCTCGCGGCATTCGGAGAACCAGTGCGCGACCGGCCTCAGAATGCAGCATGGCGCTATTGACGGAGAAGAAGAATCCGCTGCTGATCGCACGGTCAAGCTCCTTTTTCGTACCACTGAACCAATGAAGTATGACCCTGGCATTGATCCCACTCAATATCGAGATCACGTCGTGAGCGGCTCTTCTCGAATGCACCGTCAACACTTTGTCTCCGCATTCATTTACCCAAGTTGCAATCGCGCTCAACACCTGTCTTTGCGCCGATCTTATCTCCTCATCGCGCGAGGAGTAGTCCAAACCGATCTCTCCGACATATCTGGTCTGGGGGAGGTAAGAGTGAAAAGCTTCCAATTCGTGTTTGTGTGAATGCACGAGTTCTGGATGGAGCCCGATAGCGGGGCGGACATATTTACTCTCTGCAACGAGCGCAGCCGTGTGGGCAAAGACGGAGGGGGCATTCGTCACTGCTATGGTGTAGATGTGTTCGTTCTCTGCCTGGTCTATGACTTTCTGTGGGCGCTTATAGAGATCAATGTGACAATGAGCATCCACAAAACTTCGCTTTTGTTCCCCTGGGACCGGCATCACTGCTTCTGCCTCAAGAACCGCTCCACCTCTTCCATCCCGCGCCTAAAGACACCCGTCAGGCCATCCATCTCCGCGGTGTTTTGGGGACCTGCGCTCATGATTTCACTCGTCACTTGAAGGGGCGACATGTCGCGTAATCTGGCTATTGCCATCAAGAACGCGCGCTTATCGTAGCCCGCTGCTTCATTCGCTTTAATCTCCGGAGAAAGAACGTCCAAAACGCGCTCCTCGGAATCCAAACCAACCGAATACAACGCCGCTCTTCTGATGATGCAAGGAACGCAATATCCGCAGTGCCGGCCCACCGGACGTTTGTGGAAACGCCCCGCTTGAGGTCGTGAACATGACATTGTCGAATAGATGCCGGATTTCAAGACTCCCTGATTCTTGCAATCTCTCAGCATTTCGCCTTTGGTCATGAATCGGTATGGGGTACGCAGAGCGACTTTGATGCCCAGGGCATCGAGGAGTTCGCGGTAGAGGTCGATTGTGTGTGGGTGCGTCGTCCGCGTACTGTGCGTCCCTGCCCTGCCGAATGTTAGTGGGATGTTGAGAGAGATGAGGCCATTCTCAGGGACGTGAAGGGCAGATCCCGGAGCCAAGGCGCTCGCAACACTCGTGCCGAGAGCCAGGAAAAGAAGTGACCGCGCTCTCATCGTGGGTTCAACTATTTGCTCTTTTGACGAACACGGCGGCACAAGGAAGAACCACAGTGGGAGCGTCTGCGCTTCATAGGTCGGTTTTAGCGCTTCGTAAGCATCGACTTGCTCGCGTTGGGTATGGCCGTAATGGCCGACCAGAGCAAGGTGTTGACCTGAAGCCAGAAGATCGATTGCGCCTACATAGGAATCCAGCCCTCCCGAGAAAAGACAGACCGAGTCGGGCGGGAAGATCGGGGAGTTGCCGATGCTTGGCTCTGGCGTGGGTACTTTGCTTCGAAAGTTCACGGTCCAATCATCGCCGGTCAGAAAGCAAAGAAGCTCAGTCAGCCTTGGCCCCGCTGCTTTCCAAAGCTCTACATCGACGACGGGAGCGTGAATTGCGATCTCTCTAGACCAGGCATCTTCGCTGTTATAGCCCCGCCAGATTCTCAAATCTGCGGTGTAAGCGATGGCGGCAATGTGAAGCAGGTCGATGGCCGCCTGAGAAGGACGCAAACCCGCCTTGAAGACGTCTGAAAGCATGTCGTGTGCGACGCCATGACTGTCGCCAGGCTTGTCGATTGTCGCGACAAAGCGGACATCGGTTGGATCGAGGGGAGGATAGTAATTATCTTCCCCGATTTGGGCGATGACGTTCCAGGGCATCAAGCCGTACCTCCGAGAAGCTTGTACGCCGCCTCATAAATTTCCTGGACGAATTTCTTACCATCAGCCCCTTTCCAGTCGAGTTGAAGTGCCTGTTTGCCATCCAGCTTTAGCTTCACTAATCCTGCAACGAAGGTTTTTACGTCCCGCTCCAGTCGTATTGCTTCGGCTTCGCTGACCGCGTTTTGTTCGATTCTCTGGCTGAGATCGAAAAGCCAGCGTTGATACACGTATCCCGCCACCGAGATCTCTATTGTGTCCGTCACATCGGCGGGGGTCATGGCATTTAGCGCATCTAAACCCGATTCTTCGACACCGTGCTTCTCAAATAATTCCCTGAGCGTCTCGCTGGCAGCCCGGCGCGCGATGGCATCGTCATTGCTGGTTCCGGCCGGTGCGATGGCATTGATTACCGCTGCGAGGACAGCATCGACCTTTTGTCCGACTATGTTCTGCAACCCGAGGGCGCGAGCGGCCTCTGTAAACCCTCGGGCGGCCACATCCGAAATGAAGCTCCCAATCCGAGCGGTCGCAGCGCGACCTGCGACCGCGACTGAGGCCGACTTCTTGGCTCCGCCTTTGGCTGATACATATCTTCGCCCCGCCAAAGTCAAACGCCTAGCGCTCCCTCCGTTCTTCGCGGCACCCGTCATCGCCAGGCGAGCAAGTTTCCACGGAGCGAGGGCGGCTTTGGGTGAGGCTGAAGGACTCACTTGTTGTGGCGGGGTTGTGGTAGGAGATGCCGGATCTGAGCCTGGGGACGCAGGCTGTGTCGGTGGGCTGCTGCCGTCCGGCGAACCTGGCGCCGGAGGCGTCTGAAGCGCAGGCGGCCCAGTAGGGGCGCCTTGCTGCGCCCATGCAGGCAATAAGAGCGTCTTATCCTTGGGACCGGAATTGCTGGCAGATGTTCCCATATATCAACTTGCCGTGTTCAAAAGAGTGGTTTCGGCGGCGCTGGCGAGCGAAGCGTTCAAGGTGCTCTTTGACCAAGTCCCGAGTATTTCCTTGAAGGCGCGCTCCGCATCGGGATGCCCCTTACAAGCGTTCTGAATACTTACGGGTGCCCACAGGGGCAATGCCTTTTCCGGCAAAGCTTTCACGGCCGTAATGAGCTGCAGTAGTAATGCCGGGCGCTCATGAGCTGCGTCTATCATCGGTTTCAGTGAAGCACTTTGTGCTCCTAGGTCTTCCTCGCGCTTAGCCCGTTCCGCGAGGGCCTCGAAAACGGCGTTCGCATCTGCCTCGCCGATCCCCTTCAACTCCTTCAGTCCGGCCAAGCGTATAGCATTGCTTGAACTTTTGAGCTTATCGAGGACTTTACGCGCAGTTAGGCTGAGCCGTTGGCCCGCCGTGCCGAGCAGCCCAAGATTGTCGCGAGAGAAAAAGTAGTATGGGCGCAAGTCCTCCGCCAAAAGTGACGGCTCCACCAGGAGCCATTCGCGAATCCACGGATCGGCGGTCCACAATGCAAATTCCGGGCTCAATTCGTTCGCATCAGGGGTCACGGTCTTTTTGACTGCGGATTTCTTTTGCGTATCGGACGCCGGTTGCGACTGGGACTCTTTGGGCGGCGGCACATCGTTTTGCGGGCGTGCCGCTTTTTCCATATCCCCCAACTCTTTGGGTGTGCCGTCCTGCGCGAACTGTATCTCTGCAAGACGCCGGAATGCTTCGGTTCTGAAATATTCGAGCAGCATCAACTTCGCGAGTATTCGCTGTTTCAGCGTAATCCCTTTGGAATGGGCCATCCCTAACCGCAAAAGCAGTGTGTTAAGGAATCGCTTGCACTGCCTGGGATTGCCGTTCATGATCGTTCCAAGCAACGGTGCAACGCGTTCAACCATGCCAAGATCGTCTTCCAGCCGCTGTGGGAGCGGTTTCAACAACTCGCGGGCGACGGAAATGTTGAAAGAGGCGGTGGTGAGCGCCTCGGTACTCGCTTCCCCGATCCTGTTTCGCACGAGCTTCTTTTGCTCTGGCGTGAGATCTTTGGAAGCCGTTGCAAAGAGCAAACCCATGTAGCTCTCGACTTCTGCACGGCCCAGCGCTGGAATGCGGATTGGGAATTGAATGAGCTTTTCCAGGTAGTCTCGGCCGACTTCGCGCCGATCACCGGGTAGTTCCGGAAATCTGCGGCGCACCGCATACCGAACCAATTCCTCATCCGCACCGATGATGAATGCCGTCCGTGGAACGAAGAGAAACAGCTTGATCGCTTCTAAGGTTGGGATGATGGTGTCCGGAGAGCAGCGGTCGAGGTCGTCAATCGTGATAACAAGCCGTGTGATACCAGATTCCTTGAGTAGCTCTTCAAAGTCATGGCGGAAGTTTTGTATCTGCCGTCTGGTTTCCGGCTCATCTTTTTCCGCGTCTTTTTCTTTGATGTATTCCTTCACCTTTTCCGGATCGATATCTTCTACCTTCTTGGCCGCTTCCCTGGCTACGCTGGCGATATCGGCGGCACCGCCGACCAGAAGGACTGGAGCCGCAGGACCGACAAAATGAGCGGCGACAAGTTTTCCGATGCCTAGCGTGGTCTTCATCCAGTCCACTCGTCGGAATAAGCTTTTGAGGAGCTTCTTAGCCTTGCCGGTCGCCTTATTCTTAAAGGTCTCGTGTTCCTGCAACTCTTCAAGGATGGTGCCCATGAGGGCCGTCTTGGCACCTTCGTAGCCCTCAAAGAGCCACCCGTTGAACGAAAGAACGATGGTCCCGGCGTTCTTCTCATCTTCGGTGGTGAGCTGGGTTCTGACTATTTCAATCAACGTAGATTTTCCGCCACCCCAATCACCGAACACTCCGATGGTCGCGGGCAGGAGGTCTTCGTTCTTGACGATTGAAACGACAGCGCCGGCAAGATACTGGAATCCGAGGAGATCCTCTGTCGTCTCGTTATCCGACCACATCGTCAGAGTCCTCCACGTGCATCATTCCTACAAACCATCATGCAAACAATTCTTCCTGCCGCTCGATACGAATGTGGCCGTCGATGTTATCCAGTACAGCGCGCGCGGGAATCTGCGCCAATTCCTTCGGCTCCACTTTGTGTAATCCGCCGCCGTATACCCGGCCTTCCGAGATGAATTCAGCAGCCGTGACGCCCTGAAGGGCCTCGAATACTTTTGCAGCGAGTTCGGGATGGTTCCTGAGGACCTCTTGCAGGCGACTCTTGGGGTAGAGCATAAGGTACACGTTATGTGCGGTCGCGGCGGAGCGATTCCAGATGAAGCGGAATGGATGCTTACCGTTGGCCGAGCGGCCCATATAGGTGCATAAGAAGGGCGCGGGCGGACGCTGCTCCTGGGAGTACCACTGAGCACGATGGCTTGCGAGATATGAGGTGGGAATGCCTTCTTCACGGCCCTTCTGCAGATAGGCGTAAAAGCGAGGCCAGCTCGCCTGTATCTTTTCTTCCGGCTCGCTGCAATCGAGCAGGTAGAGCTGGGGAGACACGGCGGGGGCTCCGTCGGCGCGGGCATCGATGATGTCCGCCGTCAGGTGGCGGGGACCGGGCAGTATCGGTTTGAGGAATTGGCGGGGGATGTGCCAGGTCTTCGTTTCTTCTTCAGTCAGGATGAAGAATTTGTTGGAGCCGGTCGCAAGCCCGCGCTTGATGGCAAAGAGATCGCCGAGTGTCGGCTCGTGAGTGTTTTCAAAGTTTGTGCGCGCGGGAAACTGGGTCCATTTGCGGGAATGGCGAAGCACCTCTAATGGAACCAGAGCCTCAGTGCTGGGGCTCTCAATCGCACCGCCAAAGGAAAAGCGGACGCGGTGGGCCTGCGGTGGGGGTGGTGATTTGCGAAACACTACGACGGCCGACGATACCAGGGCATCCGTGAACTGCACGTCCGTGGGGCAGAAGCGGTGGATATGCAGGAGCGTCACACGTTCCGTGAGGTAACGGCGCAGCGTCGCGCCGTAATTCACATCCATAAATTCCGACGGGATCAGCCAGATGGCAAGCCCCTGCTCTTCCATCCAGTCGTGGCAGAGCAGCAGAAAATAGCAATACAAGCCCGCAAGGCCGCTTATTTCGAGATGCAGAGACTGGGCGAGTTGCGCCTTGAGGCGCTCCTTTTCGGCACCAGCCAAGTGATGATGCCGGACATAAGGCGGATTGGTGAGGACGAGATTGAATCGGCGCGCCGGGGTTGGTTGCTTCGTGAAATCCCCCTCTATGACTCGAAGCCCCTCCCCTGCCCATAAATCAGCGGCGGTTCCGGCGAACAGCGGGTCAAGCTCGATGCCGGCGGCATCCCGGATGCTGTCCGGGGAGAAGACTTCGGTCAATGCCGAGAAGAATGAGCCGGTGCCGACGGCGGGGTCCAGGAAGCGCACTGGCCCCTCCCCGTGCAGGATGCGGGCGTAGCGCGCCAGGTTTTTGGCAAGTTCGGGTGGGGTCGCAAACTGGCCCCATTTATTGCGCTCCACCGCACTTTTGAGGAGATCGAGGCGAGTCTGCTCTACCTGGCGGCGTCCCTCGATGCTGTGTGATGCAACGGTTCCCATAGTGCCCTCAAATTCCCAGTTGGTCCAGATCCTGGATGCGGTGTTCCCAGACCCAGTCTATGCCTTCCTGGGCTTCAAAGCCGAGATACGCCCCATCGAAATACCCGCAAAGGAACAGCACGAACGCGACCTGCTCGCCGTAGGTGGCTTTGAGCATATTCATCTTCGTCGCTTCTTCCTTGCGGCGCTTGTTCACATTGGTGAAGTCGCCCGCAGACTTCGCCTCAATCAGCAGGGGCAGATGGGGAAGCTTGGCGCTTCTCGGCTGGATCACCACGTCGATTGGAATTCGGACCGACTTGGCATCCTCCGGCGATTTCTTTACCAGTACGTTGTGCCGGAACGCAAACGTGCCCGGCTCCATTTGGATCAGAGCCGTGCCTGCGGGATTCGGCTTCAATGTGTAGCCTCGGGAGGTCAGGTATTGCTCTATGAGGGCAAGCTGGCGCTTTTCCTGCGCGTTTCGCACAATCGGATCGGCCACGGCGCCGCACAGGCGGTCGGCGACAATGGTGGATGAGCGATAGCGCTCCTCTTCGCTGGGGCGGCGCTTCTCCGCGAGCCACGGAAAGATGTCCACATCGAGCATCTTCGTCAGTACCAGAGAAATCTTCGCCAGATGTCCTTTCAGCAATTCTGGGGTGAGTTGCGGCGGAATCTTCCCTGATTCCAGTGTGCCCACGAAGTTCTTGCTGGAATCGGCCAGGCCGATCAGACGGTCACGAGCGAGCGGCGGACAGGTAGACATCCGCAGCATTGGGAGAATGTCCGGATTGGCTTGGATCAGCTCCGGGGTGATGCTGGTGAGGTCCAAAGTGATGACGAGCCCTTGCTCGACGTTTTCAATGGTCGTCTTCCTTGTATCCCGGTACGCCTTCGGCGCAAAAGTCATGAACCATTGGTTGAACTGGTCAACCGAAGCCCGCGTGTCGGCTTTCCAGAGGTGCGGCTTGTTGAGGTTTATGGGCATGAGTCAATCTAACATCCGAGGATGAGATTGCAACGGCGCAACTCGTCATGGAATCAGCAACTTGGATTTTACCCCAGCTACTCGGGATTACGCTGCGCCTTTCGCGTTGCGGAGATTTCGGCACCAATGGGTCGCACGTTTGGCCGAGTGCTTTCCGGGGAAATGTTATAGGAGGGCGCGAGGCGGGTGCAGTTGATCTCGTAATACTCGTCGTTGAACACATCGGTGTTGGGGGTATGGAACCACTCTGCGATCTGCTGCTTGTCCGCTCTCCGGCCGTATCGTCCGCACATGAACCGAGGCTACCAGCTTACTGTCGGCCCACTCGATCCAAAATCATTCGCGCCAGGTTCACGCTGTCGGACACCACGGCGGTGAGGCGAGGAGACGGACGGCTTATGTCCGGGTCCCGCGCCAGACGAACGGCCGCTATGATCGCAGCGGCAATGACCAGAGTCGACTTCATTCGCGTCTGCTCCTGCATTTGCTCCGCCCAGGCCACCCGCTCCCGCGCAATTGCTCGCTTCATTTCGCCCATCGGAGCTCCACTGACCGCACCTGTTTGAGGCCAAGTTTGTACGAGAGTTTGCCTTGGAAAATCTCCGATGGAAGGTAGTTTCTCTTCTCTCCGCACAGCGGGCATTTCGCTGCGATCCACGAATTCGGCATGGTGCCTACCGGAGCGGGGATGTTCTCACCGCATTTCTTGCAGCGGATCGTGAGGTCGCAATGCCGAGTTTGCGGAAGGTTGAACACGAGTGCCAGTATAGGCGAACAAAAGACGAAGATACAATGCGGATTTTTCCGGGGCGAGCCCAGGCAGATCGTTGAGATGTGCCAATAGTGGGTAAGTTAAACTATTTCAGTGGTTTATGGCGAGGTGTGTTGATTCGCAAGCGGTGATATGGCAGTATAGAGGCCTAAGTGACCGGGCGCTATGCGAATCGCCTCCCCCACCTTTCGCATTGCTACCGGCTTGCTGCTTGCCGTCCTTCTGAGTGTTGTCGGGTATCAAGTTTTCCGGCAGTCGAGTTTCTACGCTCCAGAGGCACTGCTGAAGCAAGCCGATGAGATGTCGTGGCTCAACAGCTGGATTAAGGCAGAACCTCTTTACCGGCAAGCCGAGCAGGAATTCACTCGGAGGCATCAGCTCTCAAAGGCCCTCTACGCGCGTGTCAGCCAGATGCCGGCGCACAGCGAATCCTCCACTTCGATCCCAAGCCAAATTGCACTGCTTCGAAAGGATCTGGATCTCCCCGAAGCGAAGGATCCGGAAACCCGTCTTCGCATACTGACCATTCTTGGGATGCTCGAAGTGAACTACGACTCTGGAATGGCCCGCCAGACCTGGGCTGAGGTACAGGTACTCGCAAACCGACAGCATCACTACCTGCTAGCAGCGCGCGCGATGGGAGAACAGGGCGTTGCAGCGTTCCTGCTTGGTGACATCGCCACCGCAAAAAAGAATGTAGTGAGAGCGTGGACGGTCGCCAAGGTCGCCGATCCAGGTGCTCGCATCCGATACGCGAGCCTGTATGGCACGGGTCTGGTGGAGATGCACAAATACCAAGAGGCCCTCGGACCGCTCAATGAGGCCATCAAAGTTGCCGCGAAGACTCGCGGGGCGGCGTACCCGACGATTGCCGTCACAGCGAAAATTGAGGCGCTCAGCGGCCTCGGAAACAACAAAGACGCGCTGGCACTCGCCGCAGAGGAGTTGCAGAGAGTCTCGGCCTACCATCTCGCTGGACATCTTTACGAGCTCTACGAGGTAAGAGCCGGTGTTTACGAGCGAATGGGGCAATGGGATCAAGCAGTGTCCGACTATACGCAGGCCGCTCAACATGCGAAGCAGCTTTCGTATTGGCGCGGCCTGACCCAGGTCGATGGCTCGCTCGCCAAGGCCTATATTCACCATGGGGAATTGCAGCTGGCGCTTGCCGCCGTCAATGAAGCGATCGCTGCAAATGAAAACATCCCCGATGAACTATACTTCGCGCCGCGGAATCTCGGGATCAAGGCCGAAATCATGGCCCGCCTTGGCGACACAAAGGCATCGAACGAACTGTATGAGAAGAGCGCGGATCTCTTGGATGCGCTCCTCAGCAAGGTTCCCACGCCGACCGCTGAGCGCCAATTGCTGAATGATCTCAGCATCGTCTACGCGGGATACTTTGTTTCCTTAAGCGACCAGGGCCGCATAGAGGACGCCTTCCGAGCAATTGAGCGGGCGCGCGGTCGGGTGGAAGCTCAAGGTCTCTCACATCACGAGGTCATTTTGCCGCATGAACCCGACGCCACCGAACAAAATCTCACCAAGCTCAATATCCAATTGCTGAACACAGACGATTCGGCCTCCAGAGCGCACATTCTCGAAGCGATCTACAGCACCGAACAGCAGCTCGGCACGGAGCCATCGTCAGACGATCCGGCGCCAGTGCCCGTCGCACTGAGCGAACTTCAGCGCGACCTGCGGGCATCTGAGCTGCTTGTCGAGTATGTGCTGGATGATCCGAACTCCTACGTGCTCGCCGTGACCCGCAATTCAGTCCACCGGTACACTCTCCCGCCAAAAGACCTGCTTGAGCAGGAAGCGACGCAGTATCGCTCCACTCTGAAGCAAGAGAAGACCGACCCTGCTTTGGGGCAACGGCTCTACGACGGACTTCTTGGCGGAATCCCGGAACTTAAAGACAAGCGCGAATTGATCGTGGTGCCGGATGGCAAGCTCCACCTTCTGCCATTCTCTGCTTTGGTAAATGCCGGGCAGTACGTTCTGACCTCTCACCTAGTCACAGTCGTACCATCGGGAACCGTGCTGAACATGCTGAGGCATCGATCCGATCAGGTGCTTCGAGAGGACCTTCCGTATGTCGGAGTCGCGGCATGGACATCGAAAGCTCCCCAGACCACGTTCCTCGCGCGCATTAGCCGGGCCATTTCCGGACCCGAACGGCGCGAATTTGTCGCACTGCCCGAGAGCCAGCACGAGGTTGAGAACATTGCAACCGACCTCCCTAAGCCCAGCACCATTCTTTTGGGCGCGAGAGCGACGGAGACAAACTTCAAGCAGCTTCCGCTGAGACAATACAACGTTATTCACTTGGCTCTTCACGGGTATGTCGATCCCGAGATCTCAGATCGTTCCGCGCTTGTCTTCGCTCCGGAGAATCCGGCAAAGGACGACGGTCTTCTCCAGGTGCGCGAGATCAGAAACCTCCGTATCAATGCCGATCTTGTAACACTCTCGGCCTGTGACACCGGTGTAGGGCCAGTGGGCGAGGAGGGCGTGGAGAATATCGTGAATGCGTTCGTTGCGGCCGGTGCTCAGAGCGTCGTGTCAACGCTTTGGGAACTTGAAGACCACGCGACCGCCGAACTGATGGCCAACTTCTACGAGCACCTCGGTCGTCACGAGGGAAAGGCAGAGGCACTCAGGCAAGCGCAGCTCGAAATGCTCAAGACAGGCGCGCCACCGTACTACTGGGCCGGTTTCCAACTCGACGGCGAACCGAGCGACAGCCTCTTCAGTGAGACAAAATCGACAAATTCATCCAGGAGCACCCGATGACATTGAATCCGGCTGCGAGCTCAGCATTGCCTGTTCAACTTTCACTGCGTGACCGACACGTAATCCTCGAAAACGTCCTTTCCGCTCTGCGCAAGCGATTCTATTCGCCTGAAAAGCTGACTGGCGATTGGCAGGCCGCCGTGGAGCGGCACCGACCTTTGATCGAGAGTGCGGACACGGCGGACGCCTTTGAGAAAGCCATGAGTGATGTGTTAGCGGAACTGCACACCTCCCATTTGGGCTTCTTTCACAGAAGTGCCCGCAGAGCGTCGAGCCGGGCCGCACTCAGCGCAACCTACCTTGAAGACGAGACACCTTATGGAAAACGTTGGATCTTTCAGGATGTCCACGCAGGAGGAGCAGCAGCGATCGCCGGCATTGAACCTGGGGACATCCTTCTCAGTGTCGATAGCCGGGAGATTACTCCGCCGGAACATCCCGTATTCGCTATGGGTAAGCAAACAAGTGTGGAGTTTGTAGACAGAGGCGACCAGCGACGCACTGTTTCAGTCGAAGTAGCGCGGCCCAAAGGAAAGAAACTCCACTTCATCGAGCCCACGCTCGTCGAGGCGCGGCAGCTCGGTGACGGGTTGGGCTACCTGAAGATTGCAATGTTTCCGGGAATGATCGGAGTCGAGGTTTCGAACGAGATCTCTCGCGCCGTCGAGAAGCTGGGTGCGGTCGATAGCCTTATTATCGACCTGCGTGGCAACACCGGCGGAGGAATCGGCGCGCTTCGTGTAATGAGTATGATCACACCGGGCAGAGTCCCGGTTGGATTTGCACTCGACAGGCGCCGTGTCACAGCCAATCTCGAATCAGAGAAACAAAGTTTCCATCGATTCTCACAAATCCCGTCTTCAACCAAGACATTGTGGCGGCTTGCCTTGCAATTTGGGCCTGCAATGATGGCGAAAAAGCCCATTGTGCTTCAAACCGAGGGGTTGGGCGAGAAACCATTTCACGGGAGGGTCGTTCTCCTGGTGAACCGCCACACCGCAAGCGCTGCGGAAATGATTGTCGCGTTCGCACGAGAGAACCAGCTCGCCACAATCGTCGGAGAGAAAACGGCTGGTCGTCTCCTCTCCGCAACTTCCGTCAAAGTCGGCAATGGATTTCGGTTAGCGATGCCCACAGGGGCGTACTACACATGGAACGGGTCGGTGCTGGAAGGAACGCCGATGGAACCGGACGAACTGATCGAGTTCAATTGGCGCGAACGGCGGGCGCGGCTGGACGGCCAACTTGAACACGTCGTCAAATCGATTCGAGGTCATCACGCAGAGCGTGTCAGTTGATACACCTCCGAGGCCTATTTCTAGCGGAGTTTGCCATTCGACCACAACGCGGGTGGCAAAGCTTCATAGATCAATCGGACACGAGAGTGTCAGCGAATGCGAGCGACATTATGCGATCGAAACTCCCTGCTGACGAAATGCGCGTTTACTCTTGCTAAACAGCCAGCGTTGGGATGAGTCCCACTTCTTTTCGAGAATCATTCGCTATTTGTCCCGCGCGAGAGCATCAGATCATTCGACATCATTTGAGTCGATATCGTCTTGCCCACTGTGGATGCGATACCGTCGCTCGCGGTCGAGGAAGGCGCGCCTGCCACCTTCCAGCAGTTTGCAAATAGCACCTCTCACCGCCGAGTTTTCAATACTGCCGCTCACGTACCTCAATTCGGGCAGGCCTCCACCATCCCTCCCCCTTGCGGTCGCAACAATCACCTGATCAGCATCGGTGTTCACGACGAGATTTGCGTTGTGGGTAACCATGATTATCTGTCGGCGCTTCTTCGCCTTGCGAAAATGGGGTACGAGTTCGCTGAACACAGAGCGGGGATCGAGATTTTCTTCGGGCTGGTCGATGAGCAGCGGCCTACGGTCATGTATGTCAACAGCCAGATAAAGCAGCAGGAGAACGATACCGCGCGTGCCCGGGGATAGCCTCTCGATGGGGGTGCCGTCGTAGGTGATCCCGTATTGAACCCTTATGTGGTTGGTGCTGTACACCCACGTACCAATCTCTTGTTTGCGCACGCGCTTTGCGTGCTCATCCGGCAAATCCGGAATGGCCTTCATAAGCTCACTCCCCAGGTCTTGCAGGAACTTCTCCATGGCGTCTGCAACTGTTTCGGGGCTGCCTGTTCTCCATGGTCCGAGTAGAGATCTTTTGGCATGCCCCTCTAGGGCTCCATGTCCCCTGAAGCTCGAATCCCTTCGCAGATCAATGAGCTTTTCGCCTCGGCAGACCCAGTCGTCTAGTCGCACCTCACGTTCCACAACGAATCCCAGCTTGCCCAGAGTTCCTTCCGAGTCATTGAGGCGCTTTCTCAAGGGGCTGTACAGGTCGGCGAGCGCATGCTCTTCCTCGAGGAATGTCTTGAACACCTCGGTGTACTCATTCTTCCTGCGCATGATGAGTTCACTTCGCCGCTCTGAGGCACCTTTAGCATGTTTTTCTTCTTCCTCCTGGCGCCGCAGGGTGCCTTCAGCTTGGGTCAGAGCGCGCTGCAATTCGCCGTATTTCTTTTGGCGTTCGTCGTCGATCCCAACCTCCTTCCTTGCTGCATCGCGTAACTCCCGGAGCTTACTTAAGGGCAACGATGATTCTGGGACCTTGCCGATTTCAATCGGTGATGCCGGGTCTCCGAAAGTCGCGGTGCTGATGCTTCGGTCGAGGTCGGCCAGGGCTCTCGTCACGATCGTCTGGACCTCTCCCACAAACTTCATTCGGAATGACTCCCAATCATCACTCCGCAGTTGCGCGCCAGAATACCTTCGCTTCAGCTCTAAAAAGCGTGTTGGCTCGCGAGAATCAATCGTCTGCTTCACGTCCGCCCCGAGATCAACAATCGTCTTGCGCCGAAGCCTGAGCCCCTCCAAGCTGCCCTCGGCCTTCTTGCAGAGATCTTCCAACTCCTGCAGCCTTTTCGTGTGTGCTTCCTTGGCTTTCGGTAGAAGGTCGCTGAGTTCCTTCTTTATGCCTGCTATAAGCTCGTTCTGCGTCTTTATCGATTTTGCAAGTTCAGGGAGCTGGGCGCGAAGCTGGTCCTCCTTAATCACTTCATCGCCGATTTCGCTGATCGATTGCTGGAACTCTGCTCTCGCTTCATAAGGAGGATTCAGCAGAAGCTGTGCGAGCTCCTGAAATGATTCGCATTGCATTCGGTCGCTCTGGTCTGTCGCGTCAAAGACAACCCGTTCCATCTCTTGGCGCAGTTCAACAGCGAGACCCGCTGAAGAACAAAGACGTTCCACGAATTGTTGCGATAGATAACGTGCCTTTGCCTCTTGAGCATCATCATTCTTCCAGGAATTGGAACTACTCAGAAATCTCGTGTTTTCCTTCCCATCTTCTCTCCAAGTCAGCTTTACGGTTGCGTCCCCGAGTAGGTCGTCGGCTCTCTGGAGAAAGGACGACTGGCTAGGACCTGATGTGAGCGCCTCCGCGCCAGCTGCGAGCAGTTCCATCAGCGCCGTCTTGCCGGAGCCTCGAGCCCCGATGATTGCTATAAGGCCTGGATTGAGAGGAACCGACGGTGACGCGAGCCAAGGAGCGTCCTCAGCCTCAATACTAAAAAGGGTCTCGCTCGGGCTTGGACCTGGTGGTGGCTCTTCGCCAATCGACACGCGGTCCTCCGGCTCCAGCACTGCCTGGCGAAGTGTCTCGAAGGCGAGATCTCCCTTCAGCCAACAATATCGTTGAAGCGTGGGAGCGCCGACGACCTCAACTCGGTGCGCGTCGGACCCATGCATGCATGGCTTCAATGCCCGGTAGGTGGCCTCCAATTTCTCGGGTGGGTAGTCGCGATGCTTGCCGAGCCAGAAGGCGCGCTGCTGAGGTGAGCTTGAGAAAATGATGTCTGCAAACCGTTCTAGCTCCTGCCTTAGTGCGGCGAAAGATCCGTCCTCTTGCAATCCGGACGTTCCGTCGGTGGACTTGCCGGCAACAGCCACGAGGCAGTTCTTAGACAGCCACTTCTTTTCTTGCAGGAAGAGATCCTGCAACTCCGGGAGCGTCGTCTTGAATTGATTCACGCCGGTGCGGAACGCTCCTTCTTCATTCGATTGACTGGTATCGAAAGCTCGGCCGAGGCGGATCAATTCTTGACGGTTACATGCATACCATTGTTCCTGGAATTTAAACCGTAGCTGTCCCAGAATCCGCTCAATCTCATACTCATGATTCGGGTCGTCGGGCGAGAACAATAAATGAAGGTTGATTGGCTTGATTGCTGCCGTTTTGATATCGAGACGCATTTCCACGTTCGGGAAGAGTAGGTCGACGTCTCGGAGTCGTCCCCCATCCTTGCGTTTACGGACCTCTTTGTAAGTCTGGATACAGAAATAATCCGTGACTCCCAATGCCCGTACGCGCGGTGCGCTTTTCTCGACGGAGGATAGGTATGCCTCCCAGTCGCCCCTAAACTGATCGGACAGCGCCGTTCCTGGCGCATGCAAATGCGGGTCCCAACGGTGCCAGGTCGATCCTCGCGGGTTCCAAGTCATACAAAGGATTGTACGTTCCATGCGTACGGGAGCTGGATGAAAACTTCCTGTCCAGACAAGGATCTCAACCAGCTATACGACGATTAATGATCATTGAGGTTAATCGACAGTCCGTTGGAGCTAACGAACTGGTTATTGATTCGGCAACTAAACACTGACATACCGCGCCTCGTTCTTGCGCCCTTTTTCTGGCGCAAGGGCGGGGAATCTCGACACTATTTAGTTGCCGGATTAATAGATGAGGGATCATAAGTCGGCCAGCGTTCATTGAATTGCCGACACACGAACCTCATTCGTTACATGGTTTCGCATTCATGGAGTTTTTGAGCCGATTTCCGAGACGTCTACCTGGATTGCCACGGAGTCGGGAATTGAGTCGCTGTAGAGGGCTATCTACTTGATTTGCAAAGGATAGTAGTACGACGCTTGGTCCTGCTCGTGGACCGTTGCAAGGAAATACGCTCCCGCCTTGGCCGCCCGCAGGTCCAGTTCGACGGACACTGATACGTGGTCGCCATTGATCGTCGCCGGCGCGCTTCTCTGGGCCACGACGCCATTTCCGTTCTGATCCTGCGTAACGGCCACGGCGTATTCGCCCGGAGGGCTGAAGCGCGGAAGGATGATCGTAACCCTAACCACTGCAGCCGGCAGAAACACAGATTGCAGTGAGCCTGGCTGGTTGCCTCGGATCGTACCGGCATCCCACAGGTTTACCGCTTCGGATACAACGGCCAAATTCGCCGATGGAAGTTGCCGGTGCATTCCATATCGAGCGATCGTGATGACGACCGCGCCGATCACAGTGCAGAGAACTACAGCGGTTACGAGCGTCCGTCTTCGCTGGCGCGAGCGATTTTCCTGCCGGAAGACAAGCAGCCGGCTCATGCACGTGGGACAGTTCGCCGCGTGAGCGACTCTCGGGTCTGACAACGCGATCCGCTTCGCTCTTCGAGCCAGATCCCGGAGGAATGCTTCATCAGGGCACGGACCGACAGGAGTCGATTCGCCGGCAAACACTCGCTCCTCGTGTCGCCGCGCAAGCCATGATTCAAAACGGTCCTCGGCGCGCGAGGGCCAACACCATCTCAGCCGCATTTTGGGGATTCTCCTGGAGGGGAAATACTGCGGAGCACCAACCCCAGTTCTCGAAAGTATGCACGACGTGTGGCGCTGTGGTCCATCTCTAGTTTTCCACCGATTTCCCGCCACGAATATCCGAGCCAGCGCCAGTCGAAGATCGATTGTGCAGTTGGTGAAAGGCGCGAAAACAACTGTCTGGCATAGGCTCTCTGTTCTGCCTCCGGATGGCCGACATGAAGCTGCTCCATATCGCGCATCGACCCAGACGGCAATTCGCGGCTGCGCTTCGCCGCGAGCTGCCTGGCGCGGCGCCGGATGACGCTCTTGATTCGTGCAGTCAGTTTTTGTTCCGGAGTATCGCTATGGCGGGCAAGGTATTGAGACGCATTATGAGCGGCGTGGTCCATCAAATCGACTGCGGCATCGTGGTCATTGAGGTACGTCCAGGCGCACAGGGAAGCGTATGACCATGCTGCGTGAGCAGCGGCCTCCAACTTCTGATCGGAAGCCGGGTGCCCGGTCGAATAGGCCCAACTCCACGTCAGCTCTTTCCAGCTACGACCTCTTGGCGGCATACGCGTGTGTGGGCGCGGGGGGATTGACCACCGGTTAACTCGTAGTATAGACGACCTTTTTTGCGTTAAGTCCCGAGAAAATTCCGCACGTTTGCCACAAAACTCCTTCTGGGGTGCCTTTAGTAGGTATAGGGCCTTTTATGCGGAATCTCAGGGGAGCAGGACAAGATTCCCCAGGATCCGGCGGCACGGATTGATCCTCAACGCGACAGAAGTGACGTCTGCTCCAGAGGGAGTAACGGCCGTCGCTAGCTGAACGAGACATCGACGGAACGAGCGAGGACTCCCCGGTCTCATAGTGCCGCACCTTCAACCACTTTCGAAAATGACCTTCTTGGCCTTGGGAAGATCGCTATCGAGGCGCGTATGGCAACTCTCCCCAAATTGCCGGAGCGCTCCCTAGAGTGGAGTGCGGAAGCCTTGGCCATGGCTGCTCAGGCCAAAGTGCTTTCTGGATCCAAACTTGAGCAGCTTGTGGTCCGCCTGCAGCGCCACAGCGGGCGGCCGAAGGAAGCGTGCTGGCGCTTCATCATCCAGTACGGAATCAAGGGACAGCAAGACCATCGACGATGGACCGAGACCGAGTTTGAGATCGTTCGCGAGGATCTTGTGAAGCGATCGATTGAAGAGGTCGCAAAGAAGGTCAATCGGACACCGAAGGCGATCCGCAACATGCTGAAGAGAAATCACCTCAGCTTGCGCGAGATCCGGTGTGATTTGTTTTCGGTGGAGAGCCTTGCAAGCGCCCTCCGCGTTCGAAAAGCGGAGGTCGTTTTTTGGATTGAACAGGGATGGCTCCCGGCATCCATCGCCTGCCGCGGCAAGCGGAGATCCTACACCATCACTCCCGAAGCGCTGATGAGCCTGTACAAGCAACATCACAGCGATGTCTTGAAGCGCGGCATTCCGAATCAGGCACTCTTCGAGGCGTACGTTCAGTACTGCTTTTCCCCGAAACACACGGTTGGAGAACAGCTGTTGGATGTCCGGCGGGACAAGCGCGAGCGGGCCGCATATGCAGCGGCCGTCGGAGACGAGACGTCCGGCGATGAGGAGGAGGAGGAAGGCGATGAAGACGATGATCAACGCTATGGCGTCGCGATGGCGGAATCGGGTGCCCCCGCAGGAGAAGAAGGCTGCCGGGACGAATGAAGTTTGTCCCCACTGTGGTGCACACTTTACCCCATCTCGGCTATCGTTTCGAGAGATGATCCTCGCAGCTGTTTGCGGAAGCCTGCTGCTATTGATACTCGTGCCGGCAGGTTGGATGGCCGAACAGTGGATTGAGAATCAAGGGCATCGAATCCTAGACCGCATGACTTGGCGCGAGCCACTCGATAGCTGGAGTTTGTGAAACATTCGGGCGACGAGTGCCTCCAATGCGTGGACAGAATGAGACAAGGAGCCCGATTGTCTATTCTTGCTCGCCTCGTGCTGTGGGCAGCAGACCGTGCCCGATGGTGGTGCGTGACCATTGCCGGAATTGCTCAGATCGCCTTATTCCGCCTTATTCGACCGCCTTATTCCGCTTTAATCAGCTCTCCCTCAAGCTTCGGATCTGCGCCCAAGAACCGCACCGCTCTTCGACCCGGTCCGCGGGAATCTATTGACCGAATTCTCTTAAAATGAAGTAGGTCGTCGCACGATACGCGGCTAGCCCTTGGATCGATTGGTGCGCAGACACTGACAAACTGGCTCTGTTTCCAAACAGTCCTGCAGTTCAACGAGGTCCATGATTCTTAAAGACCCTTCTTGAGATTGAGGACTACCTGCAGTTCCTTGATTGTCGTCATCACGCTATCGAAGCTTTCAACTTTTCCGAAGAACATTTCCTTCATGCCTTCGTAATCCAATCGGAGGCGATTGGCTGTTTCCGCGCCAGGCACCAGTTTCATAGAACCTGGTTTCGCCGTATCGTAGTGCGCCCAGCCTGACGGGAAAAACACTTGCTTGTGTTTCACAACCTGCTCAAGCAGAGTGGTATATGTAACAGCTTTCGCCCCGAGTTCGCTGCGGAATATCTGTGCCACGTCGCTATAGTGCCGAGATAGGCGATTGTGGAAGGGCTTTTCCGTTGGCCGATGATTTTCTGCGTGAATGAGGGTCACTTTTTCCCAGAACGTGCGTTCCGCATCGAGCGCTATTACTTTGATCTCCGGATGTCGGATGAGCATCGGAAATTCCTTCGCCACAAAGGGGCGAACGATTGCCGCCGTGGACGGCCACTGATCTCCGCGGCAACCGAATTCGAGCAGGACATTTGGCTTGAGATAGGCGCCGGCCTGATATTCGGTAAGACTCGTCGGATATTGAAACAGGACGCTCTGACGGTCGGGGTCGCGCTTGTCCATGAATACGGACCACCCATTTTCGCCCAGAATCGACTGGCACGCTTTCTGGAAACGAGGAAGCATCTCAGTCTCGATATATGTGGCGCAGGCGCCGGCAAGCTCATTGCGCAGCTTTTGTCGTTTCTTTCCCGAGAGGTCTTCAGCGGTAGGATCGTTGTCTTTGCCGAAGCCCATTTCCGCGCGGTTGAGAGAGATGTCGATGTCCTCTGAAAATCGATGAATGAGGCCATATACCTTGGAAAGCGAGGTCCCGCCTTTGAAGATATGACCCGGAAGATCGGGCATCTCAAACAGCCGCCCGAGGCACCAGCAGACCCAGAAATCTTTTTCGATGATAAGGGGGTTCACGCCCATGCGGGCGGCCGTTTCGATAAACGCGGTCTGGCGCTCACCTGCAGGAGCCAATGCGAATTCGTTCATCTGCTACTCCGAAGCAATTCTCTTCATAATCGGACGTGTCCAGTCGGGTGCGACTGGCGAAAGGCGAGTGAGATCGTCTTTCGTTTTACGAGGCACTGCGCGTGCAATCTGCTTCACCACCTCGTCGCTGACATTCTTGCGGCCTATAGAACGCAGAGCTTGCATCACGGTGGCGTTTGGAGAATCGGCAAAGGCCATCTTCGATGGTGCCGCATGTTTCAGACGGACCACCTGCTTGCCGACGCTGACGGTCTTCGACCGACCGTCGGTCAGGTATACGTTTTGCGCCGGGACCTGCGTTGAGAGTCCAAGCATATTCGCCGCCTTCGATGCAGAGGGCATGAGACGACTTCCGGTGCGCTTTGCCAAAGCACGAGCTACAGCATCGGGGTCGGGTGACAGGATACCCATGACAGGGTGCCTGCGAGGGTAATCATAAAGCCCTCGGGCAAGTCGCCGAATCCTGAGACCCTGGCTCCCATCTTTTGTCAGCCGCAAAAGTGCCTGATCGACTGCCGCACGTGATCCCAGGTCAACGAAGTCCTTGGGCGTGAATATCCAGCCGCGGCCCTTCCGCCTGATGCGAGCGATAATGCGGTCCATCGTCATAAGGCACCATCTGTCAGAAATAGAGTACCATCTTTCTGACCATTCCGTCAGAAATACAATACTATATTTCTGACTAACAATTAGTTTAAACTATTAGTTTTCATCTATTTGAATAGGAATCGATAGTTGCACATGCGCAGATATCAACATCGATCACGTGAGCCATTTTTAGACCCAAGGTGGCCGTGACGACGTGTCACTACCTCGAGTCGTACCCGCCTGGCTGAGATCAATATGAAGGATGGCTCGCCCCCTCGGACTGACCACCGTTACGTCCTTCCTTCCGTCTCGTCTAATAGAAGAGATCTCGGAGATTCTGGCTACGGAACGAGGTTAGTTGTTTGATTGAGATTTCTAAACGATTACCATACTTCCTGGTTGCAGCTTCAGCTTTCGTCATGTTGTTCAATTTGGCGAGTACACCTGCGTATGGACAGGAGAGTCTCGGCTCGACGCCCAGATCAAGCGCTCTTCCAAACACCCCTCAACCTACCGAGCCCGGTGATGAATCAAGTCAATCGGGAAATGTCGGTATTCCGCAGACTGGAACCGGAAACATCTCCGGCACAGTTGTCGACACGAGCGGAGACGTATTGCAGGGTGCGCGGGTCTCGCTGCTCGGCCCATCGCGTTCCGATACACACACGACCGTGTCAGGCGGTGATGGGCAGTTCGCGTTCCCAGGCTTACCGCCCGGCACTTATAAGATCACTGTGACGGGCTCGGGAATGAGCACCTTCACTTCGTCTCAGATTCCACTGCGTGCAGGCGAAGCTCGGATTGTGCCGCCCGCCACCCTCACTATCACCCCCGCGGCCTCAAGTGTAACCGTGAATGGAAACAAGGAAGAACTGGCAGAGGAGCAAGTGCACATCGCAGTGCAACAACGCATCGGCGGAGTCATTCCGAACTTCTATAGTTCCTACGACTGGAACGCGCCGCCGATGCAGGCCAAGCAGAAATTCCAGCTCAGCGCCCGCTCCCTCATCGATCCCGTTTCCTTCCTCACCGTCGCAGGAATCGCCGGCGCAGAGCAAAACCGCAACGTCTTCCCCGCTTACGGCAGCGGCATCGAAGGATACGGAAAGCGCTACGGCGCCGCCCTGGCAAATCACGTCACCGGCAACCTTTTTGCCAAAGCCGTCTATCCGTCCATCTTTCATCAGGACCCACGCTACTTCTACAAAGGATCCGGCAGCAGCCCCTCGCGCGCCTTCTACGCCGTCTCCTCCGCCTTTGTCACCAGGGGCGACTCCGGCCGTCGCATGCCCAACTACTCCCACATCCTCGGCGGCTTCACCGCCGCAGCCATCTCCAACCTCTACTACCCCGAATCCGACCGCGGAGCCTCGCTCGTCCTCTACAACGGCCTTGCCGACATCGGGGCAGACGCCGTAGCCAACCTTGTCCGCGAGTTCGTTTTGAAAGGCATTACGTCGCACGTGCCCAAAAACAATCTTCCATAAGGGGATTAGCGTAAGCGTTCTGTCTTCCCCTGTGGACGAAATGGACTGCGTGTTATGACAATGGGTTCATGTCAGGTGGCAGGATACGGGTGCGGCGGACGATTGCGGAAAAGGGGTAGATCGTCGAGTTGACGTTGGAGCCGGGAGCCAGCGCGGCGCGGGTGGCGCGGCGGTACTTGTGAACCATGCATCCAGCAAAGAAGGCGCACAAGTTAGTTTCAGAGATTATCTCTGCACTCTTCTTATACGAGCCCCATATTCTCACTCCGGCAGCTTTCTGTGTTGGAATCAGTGCCTATTCCGCGAGTTTCACGGGCCGCTCAACCTTCGGCAACGGTTCCCAGAGTGCGCACGCGGTGCCTCCCCGTGACTTTAGTAAGGGGCCGGTCTTGCCATCTGTGTGAAACATTCGTCTGGTAGATGGGTTAGTACAAAAATGGAAAGAAATAAACAATTTCTCATACTAGTGCTATTCGCTGCTCTTGCAAGAATCACCTGCGCTCAAAGTCTAGTTAAACCTGCCGCGTCTGCACCGGCAGAAAGCGGCGTTACCGCCAATGTGGAATTTGGCGGCACATCTGACTCCGACGGTCAGGTTTACGAATTAAACAGCAGCGTCGGGTACGATTTCAATCCACACTTCGGGGTCGCCATCGGAGCCCCGGTTTACTTCATCAACCCATCCTCGTCCACGGGAGGCACCTCCGGCAGCGGACTCGGCGACCCATACCTCGCGCTGCATCTGAAATATCCCGGATCGGTTTTGAATTTCGGTTCAACGCTAGCGGGTGCGGCACCCGTGGGAGACAGCAAGAAGGGCCTGAGCACCGGCCGGGCGACGTTTGATTGGAACAATCGCTTCGAACACGGATTTTCGGGTCTGACGCCGTTTGTCGAGATTGGCATCGCCAACACCACGCCGGACTCCCGCAACTTCCTGCGGCCGTACACGACTCTGGGTTTCAACACTCATGTCAAGGGCGGAGCCGGCTACGACGTATGGAAGTTCATCAGCGTCGAGGCCTCTGGTTACGACATCATCCCCAGTGGTCAGCAGACGGTATTCAGCCGTGTGAATCAGGGACAGGGCACGGGCGGAACGGTCCATCATGGACGCGTGTTTGAGGGTAACCAGCAAACCAAAGGTGGCGCCAGCATTGCACAGGACGACGGCTTCTCCGCAGCGGTGGATGCCAGCCCCGGTCGCGTTTTAGATGTGGAACTCGCGTATACGCGTAGCCTTGTTTATGACCTCAATTCGGTTTCATTCAGCATCGACGTCAATCTGGGCCATCTGTATCGCAAGAACCAAAGGTGACTTCTCAAGACCACAAATGGAGGAAGATAGAAATGAAAAAGATTCTTTTTTGTAGCTTGGCACTTGCAGTCGCGTTCTGCTTCTCACCCGCATTCGCACAGCACGGTCATGCAGCCGGCGGTGGCATGGGGATGAGTGGCGCAAGTCATGCCAATACCAGCCACGCCAACGGTACAGGTTCCACTAAGAGCAGTGCCGCGGCAGCCCACGGCAAGACCATGGACCAAATCCTGACGAAGAACACGAAGCTATCAGACAAGATTGCTTCGTTGACAGGAGAATCGGCCCAGCAGGCCTGCTCCGGCTTCAAGAACCTGGGGCAGTGTGTGGCCGCAGCTCATGTAAGCAAGAACCTAGGTGTAAGTTTTGCTTGCTTGAAAAGCAATATGACGGGAAGCGCGCCTGCTAGCGGTTCAACCTGTCCGGCTGGAACTGGGACGAAGGAAACGAGTCTGGGTAAATCCATTCAAACCCTGAGTCCCAACGCCGACGGCAAGTCTGCCGCGAAGCAAGGAGAGCAACAAGCAAGCCAGGATCTGAAAGACTCGACAAGCAACTCCTGACCGACGGATTGATGCCGCCAAGGGCGCAGTGTTCGTTGCTTCTATGCTCCTGGCAGGTGGCCAACCAATCCGCACCAATGAGGGGGCCCCATTCTGGACGTAGTCTTCCGGGGCCCCTACCGACAGGTCTTCGTCGGTGGGGCGGCAGAGTCTCAAGGGTAGGAAAACACAAATCTGAGCGATCGAGGAATAGGATTTGGCCCATTCATTTAGAGGATTCGTTCGGATAGTGGGCATCCATGCAAGTCACGTGTCAACAGAAAAGCACAAGGTTTCAGCGCCCGTTGAGTTCAGCCTTTGTAAACCTCGTGCCACACGATCTTGCTGGAAAATGCGTTAACGTCCCAGTGGAATTTCGATAGAAGCCCCAATAGAATGCGTTCGCGGATCGGTAATTGGGTTGACCGAATCAATTAGCTTGCTTGTCAGAGTTCTCTTAGTGCCTGGACGATACAAGGCGCGGTGATTGAGCACATAGCTGCCGGAGAGGAAGCCGATTGCCTGGCCGACAAGCACGTCAGAGGGAAAATGCTGGTTTGCCAGAATACGGGAGATGCCAATGGATTCTGCAAAACCGTACGCCGGAAGCGCAACATACCAGTGTGGGTACTCTCCGGCAACCACCCGAGCCAGCGCCATACTGGCAGTCGCATGATCTGAAGGGAACGACGAATCAAACTCCCAGTGGCTGGTTCCGCTGGCCCAAAAATTCCCCTGTTCGTTCCCTTGCAAAGGGCGCTGGCGATTACTCACAACCTTTACCGCTAAAGACACGGTCCCGGAGGCTAAGATGGCTTCCGCGCCCAGCCGTCCTGTCTCCGCAAGCTTTGGATTCTTCTTTGCCAGGCCGAGAAAGT
>VFSW01001692.1_pt1 | contig 33575 bp, 31 predicted proteins | sample 5358111 | NCBI WGS metagenome assembly VFSW01 (sample SAMN11554181, study PRJNA540505) | mine drainage metagenome | isolation source: sediment from site ElyBrook_90M | place: USA: Ely Copper Mine, Vershire, VT | collected 2017
GGACGGTGCCCGGGGCCGGGGCCGCGCACATCTGCCTGCCGCGGCCGGAGCCGGCCGCGGTGTACTCGCTGATCGCCGAGGAGCGGGTCACGGTGCTGTGCGCGGCACCGACGGTGCTGATCGCCATCGCCAACGGCCCGGAGGAGGGCCGCCGGCGGCTGCCGAAGGGCGTGCGCGTGCTCACCGCCGGCGCTGCGCCCGCGGCCGCCACCATCCGCCGCGTCGAGAGCGAGCTCGGCTGGAGCATCACGCACGCCTACGGGCTCACCGAGACCTCGCCCCTGATCACGATGTGCGAGCTGCGGCCGGAGCATGCGGGTTTCGACGCCGGCGAGACGGCCGCGCTCAAGGCGCGCCAGGGCGTCGAGCTGATCACCGCGGGCGAGGTGCGGGTGGTCGACGAGCAGGGCGCGGACGTGCCGCGCGACGGCCTCGCGCTCGGCGAGATCGTCGCCCGCGGCAATCTGGTGATGAAGGGCTATTACCGGGACCCGAAGGCCACGGCACAGGCGATCCGCGACGGCTGGTTCCACACGGGCGACGCCGCGGTGGTGCACCCGGACGGCTACGTCGAGATCCGCGACCGCTTCAAGGACGTGATCATCAGCGGCGGCGAGAACATCTCCTCCATCGAGGTGGAGGGCGTGCTGCTGCAGCACCCGGCGGTGCGCGAGGCGGCGGTGGTCGGCATGCCCGACGAGCGCTGGGGCGAGTCCCCGCACGCCTTCGTGGTGCTGCGCGCCGGCGCGGGCGCCGCGGCCGCGGAGCTGCGCGAGTTCTGCCGCGCGCGGCTCGCGCACTTCAAGGTGCCGAGCGACTTTCAGTTCGTCGAGGAACTGCCGAAGACCGCCACCGGCAAGATCCAGAAATTCGTGCTGCGCAAGCGCCGCAGCGCGATCAGCGCGCAGTGATCCGCGTTCGCGCCTCGAGCGCGAGCGGCTTGCTCCCCCAGCGGGCGAGCGCGGCGTAGTAGAGCGCGCCGACGCCGATCCAGGCCGCGCCGAGCAGCTTGGCGGCGAGGTCCATCTCGTACAGCACGTACAGGATGATCGCCAGGCCCGCGAGCGGCAGCAGGAGATGCCGCAGCCAGTCGCGGCTGCCCTCGCGCACCACGTAATGGTTGATCACCGACAGGTGCAGCAGCACGAAGCCGCTCAGGGCGCCCAGGTTGACCACGCGGGTGAGATCGTCGACGCGTCCGCTGAACAGCAGGCCGACCAGCAGGGAGACCGCCGCGACCAGCAGCGTGCTCACATAGGGCGTGCCAAAGCGCGGATGCACCCGGGCGAGGACGGCGGGCAGCTTGCCGTCGCGCGCCATGGCGAAGAGGATTCTGGCCACGGCGGCCTGCGCGGCCATCGCGTTCGCGATCGCCGCGGCGAGCACCACCGCGAGGATGGTGACCAGGCGCAGCCAGGGTCCGCCGGCGCGCTCGGCGACCTCGTAGAAGGCGGTGTCCGCCGAGGCGAAGCGCATGTCGCTCGACAGGTCCGTGGCGATCCAGGTCTGCAGCATGAACAGAACTCCGACGAGCAGCAGCGCGAGCACCGTGGCGCGGCCCACCGCGCCTTCGTCGCCGCCGTTCTCCTCGGCGAGCGTCGAGATGCCGTCGAAGCCCAGGAAGGAGAGCACGGCGATCGAGGTGGCGCCGGCGATGGTGGCGAGCGAGAAGACCTGGGGATCGTAGATCGGGCGCAGCGTGAGCCGGCCGGCGCCGTGGCCCGTGTACAGGGCGAGCAACCCGAGCGCGACGAACAGGGCGAGGGTCGCGAGCTCGAGCGCGAGCAGGTAGCGGTTCACGCGCGCCGTGAATTCGACGCCGAGCAGATTCACCGCGGCGTTGAACGCGACGAACGCGGCAAGCCAGGCCCAGGCGGGCACCGCGGGCAGGATGGGCCGCAGCGCGACCGCGCTGAACAGGTACAGCAGGGCGGGAATCAATATGTAATCCAGCAGGATGAGCCAGCCGGAGAAGAAGCCGGCGATCTCGTGCAGGCCGCGGTGGGCGTAGGTGTAGACGGAGCCCGCCAGCGGGAAGGCGCGCGACATCGCGGCATAGCTCAAGGCGGTGAAGAACATGCCGACGAGGCCGAGCAGGTAGGCGAGCGGCACCATGCCGCGGGCGTCGTGCCAGACGAAACCGAACACCGAATACGGCGCGATCGGCACCATGAAGATCATGCCGTAGATCACCAGGTCCTTGGGCGTCAACGCGCGGCGCAGCTGCTGTTGGTAGCCGAAATCCTGGAGCGACATGCGAGATCCTGCGTCGGTTCGATGGAACCGGCAGTCTAGCGGAGAATCGCGAGCGGCGAGCCGCGGGCACGCCAGCGGGAGCGACGACGGCGCGTCATTCGCTCAAGGGCATGGCCGTGAGCCGCAGGGGCCATTCGTAGCGGCCGGCCTGGCAGGTCGGCGACAGCAGGAATCTCATCCGCAGGCGCAGCGTCTCGCTGCCCGCGTGCGCCCAGCGCTGCACCACCTCGCCGCCGCCGGCATCGAGCTCGAGATCCGGTCCGAGACCGATGAGCACCACGGCGCGGATCGGTGCGGGGAGCGGCGCCACCGAGAGCAGCACGCCGCTCGCGCTGTTGCTGGAGACCAGCATGTCCTGGGGCTGGGCGACCTCGACGTAGCCGCGGCGCGCATCCACGACCGAGATGTCGAGGAACGCCGGCCGATCCGCCCAGCGCAGGTGCGCCACCGGCAGCACCGTCGCCGCCACCGACAAGCCGGCGCGCGACGCACCGGCGCCGGCGCCCGCCGCGACCAGCGCGGCCAGCAGACCGAGCGTCGCCGCGGCCCGCCGGCTGCGTCTCATGAGCGCGGGTCCTGGGCCGCCACGGCGCGCCGCCGGCCGCTCTTGGCGGGCGTGGCCGTCTCCTCGGCACGCAGCGCGGGCGTCGCCTGCGGCCAGGTGCGCGCCAACCGTTCGATTTCGGTGGCCGGCGCCGGCGCGCAGAACAGGTGGCCTTGCGCGGAGTCGAAGTTCGCCGAGCGCACGAATTCGAGCATGTCGCGCGTCTCGATTCCCTCGGCGCAAACCGCCAGGCCGAGATCGTGTGCGAGCCGCACGATCCCGCGGACGATCAACTCCGCGTCGCGCTCGCGCGCCACGTCGGCGAGCAGCCCCCGGTCGACCTTGACCTCGGAGAAGGGCATGCGATAGAGCTCGGTGAGCGAGGAGGTCCCGATCCCGAAGTTGTCCAGGGCCAGGCCGACGCCGGCGATGCGCAGGCGCGTGAACACGTCGAGCATGAGATCGCGGTCCAGACTGGCGGCGGTTTCGGTGACGTCGAGCACGATGCGATCGGCCGGCACGTCGTGCTCCTCGAGCAGGGACCGCAGCCGATCGGGGAAGCCGCGGTCGGTGACCAGCCGCGGACTCAAGTTGACGACGAACTCGAGAGCGAGTCCTGCGCGACGCCATGTCCCCGCCTGCCGCACCGACTCGGTGATCACGAAGTCGGTCAGCTGACACTCGAGACCCAAGGCCTCGACGGCCGACCAGAAGTGCCGGGGCTGCAGATCGCCGCGGCGCGGATGCCGCCAGCGCACCAGCGCCTCGACGCCCTGGAGGGCGCAGGCGCCGCCGCCGATGCGAATCTTGGGCTGATAGCACAGGTGGAATTCGTGCTCGGCCAGCCCGCGTTCGATCTCCTCGCGCACGACGGGCGGTGCGCCGCTCAGCACCGGGGTCAACAGGCGCTCGAGCGGCGCCGGGTCGAGCGGCCGGGCGTAGGTGCCGATGATCGACAGGCCGCGGGCCTCGGCCGCGCAGCGCACGCTCGCGAGCACCCGGGGGTCGATCGAACCGACCAGCAGGGTCGCCGGGCGCCGGCTCGACTGGGCGAGCAGCTGCAGGGCGCCGTAGCCGGCATGGCCCAGCCGGTCGACCGCGAGCACGGCCATGGTGGGCTGCCGCCAGGCGAGCACCGCCGCCAATTCATCGGCATCGTCGACCGAGACGTGGTCGCAGCCCATGCGCTGCGCCACCGTGCGCAAAACCTCGAGGCATGCCGGATCGGCCTCGAGAATCACCATGAAATCCTTGGTCTGACTCATCTCAACCTCCCAGTACCGCCGGGAAATCGAGTGTATGATATCGATAATAGCGATTTAATTCATTATAGCGAATATGGACGGAGTCCACACTTTGGGCATGTCGAGCGACAACCCCGCGCTAGCGGCCGCCCGCCGCGGGCAGCCAAACCTCGATGCGGCCGTGCTGCGCGTCGGTCAGCAGGTGCGCGCCGGCCAGGTGGAGCAATCGACCGAGCGCGTCCCGATGCACACGCCAGATCTTGGTCTCGGTGCTGCGCCGGGCGGGGCCGACCCGTTCCGGCCCCGCTCGGGGCGGCGCGTTCAGCACCGAGATCCGCACGCCGGCCGCGGGCAGCGGCGCCGTGCAATCCGCGCAGGTCGGTGCCGGCTCGCGCATGGCCTCGATGGACCAGATGGCCCCCGGGGAGGCTGGCGCCGGCGGCTCGAGCAGCGCGAGCAGCGTCAAGCCCTTGCCGAGACAATGTGCATCGACGCGGGTCGACACGGAGGCCTCGCAGCGCCAGCGCACCTGCACCGGCTGCGCGGCGGCCGCCGCCGCGGACTCGATGCACTCGCCCAGGATGGCGGCACGCGGTTCGGCCGTGGTCTCCGCCAACGCCTCGAGGATGGCGGCGACCGCCTGCAGACGCCGCACGCCGACGCGCATCTCGGCCAGATAGCCGATCAGGGGGGCGGGCGGCGATCCGCTGTCGGCCGCGAGTTCCACGAATCCGTACAGCGAGGCCGCGATGTTGTTGAGTTCGTGTGCGAAGGCACCGGCCAGGGCCGGGTCTTCCGGCGGCGCGGGCGGCGGCTGACGCGGTGCGTCTGCCGGTGCCTGGCTCACGGTCAGCGTATCTCGTCGGCCGTCGGGGCGGGCGCCGGCATGGGTATGGCCAGCTCGCGCATCAGCACGTCGGGTGCGGTGGTCTTGCCGAGACAGGCGTTGGCGCCCGCGGCGAGAATTCGCTTCACGTTGTCCGAGGAAAGGAAGCCGGACAGCGCCACGATGCGCGGCTTGCGATCGCCGAACATGCTGCGCAACAGGCGGCAGACCGCGAAGCCGTCCATGTCCGGCATCTGCAAATCGAGGGTGACCACGTCGGGACGCATGGCCTCGCACTTGATGCCGGCCGAAAATCCGTCGATCGCCACGTCCACCGCGACCGATGGGGCGCGTACGGCGAGCAGATTGGACAGGTACCGTGCGAACTGCGGATCGTCGTCGATGATCAGCAGGCGCGACGGCGGTGCATCCGCGCTGGCCTGCAATTGCTGGCGTTTGGCGATGAAGGCTTCCACGTCCTGTACGCGGAACCGCCGATGGCCGCCGGGGGTGCTCACCGACGGCAGCAGGCCTCGGCTCGCCCACAGGCGCACGGTCACCGGGGCCACCAAGAGCCGATCCGCCACCTGGTTGGGCGTGAGGAACTCGGCGCGGCGGCTGCCCGCCGACTCAAGCGGTGCCCCGGTCGATCCTCGGGATGATCTGACGCGCGATTCCATGGGAATTTTCGGCGGAGCGCTAGGCCGCGCGACCCGTGTGCGAAGACATGATGGACGTTAGCATGGCGTTTCTAGCCTTACAAGCGTATGTGACGGCTCTAGCCATTGGTCGCGAGGAGAGCGTGATCCGAAGCACTGTCCGCCCGCTCGTCAGAGAGTATGCTTTATCGCGCGTGTGGCAAATCGCCGAGCCGCTCGACAGGGACCGTCCATGAGCGGGAGTCTGGCCTCCGGGCAGGGACGGGCAAGCGTGTGAGGGCGTCGCGACTACTCATTCTGGACGATGATCCGCATATCGGGCGGATGGTCCAGCTGATTGGCGAATCCGCAGGCGTCGAGGCGCGCTTCATGACGGGCACCGAGGATTTTTTCCGCTCGGTGCAGGAGTGGCAGCCCACGCACATCGCCATCGATCTCGTGATGCCGGAAATGGACGGCGTCGAAGTGCTGCAGCGGCTGGCCGTCGGGCGATGCACCGCGAAGATCATCATCACCAGCGGGGTCGGGTCCCGGGTCCTCGACGCGGCGGGCCGCTCGGCCAACGAGCACGGCCTGGAGATCGTCGGCGTGCTGTCGAAGCCCTTCGCGCCGCGGCAGCTGCGCGAGCTGCTCGATGCCACGCATGAGGCGGCGCGCCGGCGCCACGCCGCCTCGCTGTACCGCGCGGCGCGCGCCGACAGCGTGGCGGGCGGCGCGGAATCGACCGCGGCCGCCCTGCAGCGCGCGCTCGATCGGCGCGAATTGCAGCTGGTCTATCAGCCGCAGATCCGCTGCGCGAGCGGCGAGCTGGCCGGCTTCGAGGCGCTGGTGCGCTGGATTCACCCGCAGCGCGGCGAGATCATGCCGGATCAATTCATCGGCTGCGCGGAAGGCCACGGCCTGATCGACTCGCTGACCGATCAGGTGCTCACCATGGCGATCGAGTGGCTGGGTGAGTGCTTCGCCGACTCCGAGGTCACGGTCGCCGTGAACCTTTCCTCGAAGACCACGGCGGCGATCACGCCGCATGCGGCCGACGCGGCCGTCACGACGCGGCAATCCGCGCTGGTCGACCGCATCACCGCCCAGTGCCGCGACCGCGGCGTCAGACCCGAGAACCTGATCCTCGAGCTCACCGAGAGCAGCGCCATGGAGAACCCGGTGATGGCGCTCGACCTGTTCACGCGGCTGCGCATGAAGGGATTTCAGCTGTCGATCGACGACTTCGGCACCGGCTACTCCTCGATGCTGCAGCTGGTGCGGCTGCCGTTCTCGGAGATCAAGGTGGATAAATCCTTCGTGAAGACCGCGATCAGTTCGGCCGAATCGCGCGCCGTGGTCGAATCGATCATCGGCCTCGGCCACAGCCTCGGGCTGCGCGTGGTCGCCGAGGGGGTGGAGGATCAGGCGACGCTGCGCTATCTGCGCGACAGCGGCTGCGACCTCGCGCAGGGCTATGGCATCGCCCGGCCGATGTCCGCGGCTTCGGCCGCGGCATGGATGCGCAGCGAGGCGAAGAAGTTCCAGACCGGCGCACATCAACGTCCCCTGTTGTAGCGGGCATGAAACTACCGCTCCCGGCGTGTGAACCCGAGAGACTCGCGACGCTGCGCAGCTACGGCGTGCTCGACACGCCGCCGGAGGCGGATTTCGACGATCTGGCGGCGCTCGCCGCGCACCTCTGCACCGCCCCCATCGCGCTGATCGCCCTGGTCGACGAGCGGCGCCAATGGTTCAAGGCCGAATTCGGTCTCGGGATGCGCGAGACCCCGCGGCAGGCGTCATTTTGCGCGCACGCTCTCGAGTGCCGCGAGCTGTTCGTGGTGCCGGACGCCGCCGGCGACGCCGCGTTCGCCGGCAACCCCCTGGTCACGGAGGAGCCGAAGATTCGCTTCTACGCGGGCGCACCGCTCCTCTCGCCCGAGGGCCATGTGCTCGGCGCGCTCTGCGTGATGGATCGCACGGCGCGCCGGCTCACCCCGGCGCAGGAGCGCTCGCTCACGGTGCTGAGCCGCCTCGTCATGGCGCTGCTCGAGCCGCGCCGCCAGGCGCAGGAGAAGGCCCGGATGGACCGCGCCATGCTCAGCCTGCTCGAGGACGAGCGGTCGGCGCAGGCGAGCGCGCGCGAGACCGGGGCATTGAGCCGGGCCGTGCTCAATTCGATGCTCGCCCAGGTCGCGGTGCTCGACCGCGGTGGCACGATACTCACCGTGAACGACGCCTGGCGCAGGTTCGCGCAGGAGCACGCGCGCACCCAGCGCCCGCTGCCGGGCGCCGCGCAGGTCGGTGCGAGCTACCTGCAGGCCTGGGTGCAGGCGGGCGCTGCGGGCGACGCGGCGGCGGACCGGATCGTCGCGGGGCTCGAGGCGATCCTCGGCGGCGAGGCGGATAGCTTCACCTTCGAATACGCCTGCCGGCTCGAGCTGGAGGAGCGCTGGTTCCTGCTCACCGCGACGCCCCTCGACGGCGCCGCGGGCGGCGCGGCGGTGGCGCATCTGGACGTCACCGAGCGCAGGATCCTCGAGGAGCAGGTGCGCCAGTCCGGGCGCCTGGAGGCCATCGGCCAGCTGACCGGGGGCGTGGCGCACGACTTCAACAACCTGCTCACGGTGATTCTCGGCAACGCGGAGCTGCTGCGCGAGCAGCTGCCGGCGGAGGCGATGGCGCGCGAACTCACCGACATGATCCTCGGCGCGACGCGCAGCGCCGCCGAGCTCACCAAGCGGCTGCTCGCCTTCGCGCGCAAGCAGGCCTTGAATCCGGTGTCGGTGGACGGGAACCTGCTGCTGGCGGCGCTCGATCCGCTGCTGCGCAGGACGCTCGGCGAGCACATTCAGATCGAGATTTCGGGGGAGCAGGCGCTGTGGCCGGCGGTGGTCGACCCGGCGCAGCTGGAGGGCGCCCTGCTCAATCTGTGCATCAATGCGCGCGACGCCATGCCGGACGGCGGCCGGTTGATGATCGAGACGGCGAACGTGCGGCTCGACGAGGACTACGTCACGCGCCAGATCGACGTCAAGGCGGGCGAGTACGTGCTGATCGCCGTCACGGACACGGGCACCGGCATCCCGCCGAACATCCTCGGCCGGGTGTTCGAGCCGTTCTTCACGACCAAGGAGACGGGCAAGGGCACGGGCCTCGGCCTGCCGATGGTGTACGGCTTCGTCAAGCAGTCGGGCGGACACATCGCGATCTATTCCGAGGTGGGTCACGGCACCACCGTGAGGATGTACTTCCCGCGGGTCAGCGATCCGGCGGCCCCGGCGATCACCGGCGCCACCGGGCGTTTCAAGATCATCCGCGGCTCGGAGACCGTGCTGCTGGTCGAGGACGACGAGCAGGTGCGGCGCCTGGCGCATGGACACCTGCGGGCGCTCGGCTATCAGGTCCTGCAGGCGCACAACGGCCCGCAGGCGCTCGACATACTGCGCCAGTCCGTGCACGTGGATCTGCTGTTCACCGACGTCGTGATGCCGGGCGGAATGACCGGCCGGCAAGTCGCGGAAGCGGCACGGCAGCTGCGCCCGGAAATAAAGGTTCTGTACACCTCGGGATACTCCGAGGATGCCAGCGTGCGCAACGGCCAGCTCGACCCGAGCGTGCATCTGCTGGCGAAGCCCTATCGGCGGGCGGATCTCGCGCGGCGGCTGCGCGCGCTGCTCGACGTGGCCTAGGCGGCGGCGGGCGGGCGCGCGAGCTCGCGCCACAGGCCGAGTCCCACGGCGAGCACGATGGGTCCGATGAAGGCGCCGATCAGGCCGAAGGCGCCGACGCCGCCGAGAATCCCGAACATCACGAGCAGAAAGGGCACGCGCGTCGCGTTGCTGATGAGCATCGGCCGCAGTACGTTGTCCGTCGGGTGCACGAGCAGAAATCCCCACGCGAGCACGAACACTCCCTTCCACAGGCTCCCGGCGGCCAGCAGGCGCAGGCCGACCGCGCCCCAGACCAGCGCCGTGCCGAGCACGGGCACGACGGACAACAGGCCGGTCAAGGCGCCGAGCAGCACCGCCGCGGGCAGCCCGATGATGGCGTAGCCGATGCCCGCGACCACTCCCTGGGCGATCGCGGTGAGCAGCAGCCCGTAGACCACCGCGCGGGTCATGCCGGTGACGATCATCAGGTACGGCTCGATCCGGGACCCGAGCAGACGCACGACCACGGTGCGGCTCTGCCGCACGATGGCATCACCGTCGCGGTAGAAGAAGAACAGCGTCACCAGGGTCAGAAAGACCCTCGCGAGATTGCGGCCGATGCCGCCCATCAGCCCCAGGATCTCGCCGCGCCAATCCTTGATCCAGACGCCGAAGTCGTCGGCGGTGAACCCGGGTGCGGCCGCGAGGTTGGACAGCTGCTCGGCGAGCCAGTCGCCGATCCAGGGCAGCTCGCGCAGGCGCGCGCTCCAGGCGGCCGGCGAGTCGAGCGTCGCATCGGTCGCGGCGTGATAGATGGCGAGCAATTCGACCGCGGCGCGCACCGACAGCCAGACGAGCGGCACGATGGCGGCGGCGGTCAGCAGGAGGGTCATGAAGCCGGCGGCCCAGGAGCGGAAGCGACCGAACGGGACGCGCAGGCGCCGGTACACGGGCCAGCTCGCATAGGCGAGCACCGCCGCCCAGCCGATCGAGGCGAGGAACGGCCGCAGTACGTAGCCGCTGGTCGCCACGATGGCCACCGCGATCGAGGCGAGCAGCACGCTTTTTCGGCCCGCGGAGCGCATACGCGATGATACCGTATCGTCAGGGCGGCCCCCAGCCGCTAGAGTGCCCCGATGAAGCGCACGCCGATGAAGCGCCCGCCGGGGGTGCCGTTCGAATCGAAGGCCCCGGCACCCGGCCTGAGCGCGGCGTCCGCAGCCGAACGGCTCGCGACCGAGGGCTACAACGAGCTGCCCACCGCCGCGCGCCGCAGCCTGCTGCGGGTGGCCGCCGACGTGATTCGCCAGCCCATGTTCGCCCTGTTGGTGGGCGGCGGGATCGTGTACCTGCTGCTCGGCGATCGCATCGAGGCGCTGTTGTTGATTGCCTTCGCGATGCTCTCGGTGGTCATCACCATCGTGCAGGAATCGCGCAGCGAACGGGTGCTCGAGGCGCTGCGCAACCTCGCGAGCCCGCGCGCTGCCGTGATCCGCGACGGCGTCCGGATCATCATCCCGGGCCGCGAGGTGGTGCGCGAGGACGTGCTGCTGATCGCCGAGGGCGACCGGGTCGCGGCGGACGCGCGGCTGCTCGAGGCGCAGGATCTGCTGATCGACGAATCGCTCCTGACCGGCGAGTCGCTGGCCGTGCGCAAGAGTGCGCTCCCGGACGCGCAGGCCGGGTCGGCCCCGGGGGGCGAGGACACGCCGTTCGCGTTCGCCGGCACGCTGGTGGTGCGCGGCTCGGGGCTCGCGCGGGTCACCGCCACGGGGTCGAGCACGGAGATGGGCCGGATCGGCCGCGCGCTCGGCGACATCGAGACCGAACAGCCGCACCTGCAACGTCAGCTCACCTGGCTGGTGCGCGATTTCGCCCTGGTGGGCGCGCTGGCCGGCGGCGCGGCGGTCTTGCTCTACGGCCTGCTGCGCGGCTCATGGCTCGAGGCCCTGCTCGGCGGCATCGCCCTCGGAATGTCGCTGATGCCGGAGGAATTCCCCCTGGTGGTCACGGTGTTCACGGCCATGGGCGCGTGGCGCATCTCGCGCGCGCGGGTGCTCACGCGCCGTGCGGCGGCCATCGAGACCCTCGGCGCGACCACCGCTCTGTGCACCGACAAGACCGGCACGCTCACCGAAAATCGCATGGCCGTCGCCCGGATCCTCGCCGGCGATGCGAGCTGGAGCGGCGGCGCCGAGGCGCTGCCGCCCGCGGTGGGCGCGGTGCTCGCGGCGGCGGTGGCCGCCTGTCCGCGGCACGCCAGCGACCCGATGGATCTGGCGCTGCGCGCACTCGGTGCGGGCCGCCTCGACGGCCCGTTCGACGCCGAGGCGGGGCGAGCGCCGCTGCGCGGCTACGGACTGCGCGCGGATCTGTTCGCGGCCGGCAATCTGTACCTCGACGCGGACGCGAAGCACGCGACCGCGTACGTCAAAGGGGCGCCGGAGACGATCGCGCGCCTCGCCGGGCTCGCGCCGGCGGCGGCGGCGGCGCTGCAGGCGCAGAGCGAGGAACTGGCGCGTGCCGGCATCCGGGTGCTCGCCGTCGCGCGCTCGCGGCCCGTGGCCGTGGGCGGCGCGCACGCGCCGCCCGAATCGCTCGACGAGATGAGCTTCGAGCCTCTGGGGTTGGTGGGTTTCGCCGATCCGCTGCGCGCCACCGTGCCGGCCGCGGTCGCCGAGTGCCGCAGCGCCGGGATCCGCGTGCTCATGATCACCGGCGATTATCCGGCCACGGCGCGCTCCATCGGCGAGCAGGCCGGGATCGACGGCGCGCAGGTGCTCACCGGCGAGCAGATCGAGGCGATGTCCGACGAGGCGCTCGGCCGACGGGTCGCGGACACCTGCGTGTTCGCACGCATCCGCCCGACCCAGAAGCTGCGCATCGTCGAGGCGTTGAAGCGCAACGGCGAGGTGGTCGCGATGACCGGCGACGGCGTGAACGATGCGCCGGCGATCAAGGCGGCCCACATCGGCATCGCCATGGGAGGCCGCGGCACCGAAGTGGCCCGCGAGGCCTCCGCCATCGTGCTGCTCGACGACGATTTCGGGTCGATCGTCGCCACCATCCGGCTCGGACGGCGCATCTACGACAACCTGCGCAAGGCCATCGAGTACATCGTGGCCGTGCACATCCCGATCGCGGGGCTCGCGCTGCTGCCGCTGCTTCTCGACCTGCCCCTGGTGCTCGGCCCGATCCACATCGCCTTCCTGGAGATGATCATCGATCCGGCGTGCTCGATGGTGTTCGAGGCCGAGCCGGAGGAGACGGACGTGATGCGGCGGCCGCCGCGCGATCCCGCGAGCCCGTTGCTGGTGCGCCGCCGCATTCTCTGGGCGGCGCTGCAGGGCTGCATCGCCCTGGTGCTGCTGGGTGCGCTATTCGTGGGATTCGGACGGCTGGGCAAACCGGAGGCCACCCTGCGCGCGATGGTGTTCGTGTCGCTGGTGCTGGTGAACCTTGGGCTCATCCTGGTGAACCGATCGTTCGCATCGGCGGTCGGCGATCTGCGCCGACGGCCCAACCGAACGCTGTGGTGGCTGCTGGGCGCGGTCCTCGGACTGCTGGCGATCAGCGTGTTCTGGGCGCCGACCCGCGCGCTGTTTCATTTCGGACGGTTGAATGGCGCCGACCTCGCGGTGTGCGGCCTCGTCGGCGGCGCGAGCTTGATCGTGCTCGAGGCGCTCAAGCGCCGCTGGTTCCGGGTCTAGCGCCGCCGTCCGTCGAGCAGGCGCAGCGCGTAATACCAGATCCCGAAGAAGGCGAGCAGCGGGATCAAATAGGACAGCGTGTCGTCGATCCAATGGCTGCGCCGCACGCCACCGTAGCGAGCACCGCCGGCCGCCAGATCCGCCTGCAACGCCGGATCGTCGAGCCGGAAGGTCGTGAAAGGCCGCTGACCGGGTCCGCCCACGGTCTTGGACACGCCGTGCTGGTCGGTGACGATGACCTGCGTGTCGGTCAGATCCAGGGTGCCGGTAATGGAGCGGTCGCCGATTTCAGCGTAGACGATCCGGCCGGCCCGGGCGAGGCGCTTGAAATCGCTGTAGGCGATGGTCTCGTGATGCTCGCTCGACACCCAGGAATGGAACAGCAGCGTGGTGAGCGTGGCGGCGGTCACGTACAGGACGGAGAAGAGCAGGGCTCGGTTCATGGGTGCTCGGGACATAGATGGGCGATGTACGCGGCAAGGGCGTCCTTGAACTCCGGCGAGAGCGTCTGGGTTGCGGTGCCGAGCGTCCGGGGCGCGAGTTTCCCATGGACCGCCGGCAGCACATCGAGCTGCCGACGCAGATACGGATAATGCTGGCAGGCGAGCACCGGCACGTCGCGGCCGCCGCCGTGGCCCTGGGCGCCGTGGCAGAGCGCACAGCGGCCGCGATACACGGAGGCGCCGGCGGCAACGGACTCGGCGGGGCCGCGCACCGGATCGGGGTTCGGCGGCAGCGCCGCGAGGTAGCCGGCGAGCGTGCGCATCCGATCATGATCGCGGAACGTGGTATGAGCCGCCACCACGTCCATGCCGGGGGCGCGCCGTTCGCGTGCCCCGAAGGCGCCGAGCTGCGCGATCAGATAGTCCCGGCGCTGACCCGCGAGGCTCGGGATGATGCCGTCCGGCGAGCCGCCCGCGTTCGGCTGGTGGCACACGACGCAGGCGGCGTACAGCGACTTGCCGTCCGGGGCGGCCGACGCGACTTGCGCCCGGGCACCGCAGGCCCACGCCAGCAGGCAGCTCACGGCAAGCGAGCGCAGGGCGAGGCGCGCGGCGATCTCCTTCATGCAGCCGAGCATAACCGACCGGCACGCCGGACGCGCTAGGGAAAATTCCCTAGCGGCGCCGTGGCACAATGCGCCCGAGCCCCGAGGATCCGATGCGCATGAATGCCTCCGCCCCGATCGACAGCGTCGCCGATACCGCCGCCTGGGTGGCCGAGATTCGTGCACGCGAGAGCGCTCGCGCGGACGGGCTGTTCCGCGATCCGCTCGCCGCGCGGCTCGCCGGGGAGCGCGGCCGGCGCATCGTGCGCGCGCTGCCGGACGGCGCAGCGACGGCCTGGGGTGTGATCATGCGCACCTGCGCCATCGATGTCCTGCTCGCCGAGGCGCTCGGCGCCGGGCTCGACTGCGTGGTGAATCTCGGCGCCGGCCTGGACACGCGCCCGTACCGGCTCGATCTGCCCGCATCGCTCCATTGGCTCGAGGTCGATCTGCCGCCGCTCATCGAGGCGAAGAACGCGCAGCTCGCCGCCGAAACGCCGCGCTGCCGGGTCGAGCGGCTCGGCCTCGACCTGCGCGCGCCGGGATTCGCCGCCGCGCTGCGCGCGCGCCTGCCGCCGGCGGCGGGCTCCGTCCTGGTGATCAGCGAAGGGGTGATTCCGTATCTCACGGCCGAGCGAGCGGCCGAACTCGCGCGCGAGCTGCGCGCGCTGCCCGGCGTGCGGTATTGGCTGCAGGATTACGAGAATGCCGGCCTGCGCCGCCCGCTGCCGCGCCGCTGGACCGAAGCGCTCGCCGCCGCGCCGCTCCTGTTCCAGGCGCCTAACTGGTTCGAGTTCTTCCGCGAGCAGGGCTGGCGGCCCGCGCGCGTGCTCACCAGCGGCGCTCAGGCCGTGCGCGCCGGCCGGCCGTTTCCGTGGACGTTCCCGCGCGGCTGGCTGCTGCGCCTGCTGCCCGCGGCGGGGCGGCGCGGCGTGCTCGATGCCACGGGAGCCGTGCTGCTCGAGCCGGCCGCGGCGGATTAGGGCCGGGCGGCGCCGGAGCGCGCCCAGAGCGGCAGTCCGTTCGCGTCGCGCAGCACGAGACGCTCATCGCCCTTCTTGAGCTTGGCGGCGAGCAGCGCGGGTGCGCCGGCGTAGGTGACACGCGATCCGGTCACCTCGAGCGCATCACCCGGGGCGATCTTCAGGGTCTGCTGGTCGAAATACCACTTGGGCCCCAGGTGCACCGAGAGCGACCCGGCGGCGGTCTTGAGCGTGAGATGAATGCCGGTATAGCGGCTGCCGGGGTTGTCGATGCTGTCGACCGATACCACGGTGCCGGCGACGGTCTCGACGGTCTTCGGGTCGTAGCGCAGGCCGTGCGGGTAGCGGTACGCGGGCGGCGTGTCCTGGGCGGGCGCCTGGGCCGGTGCCTGCGCCGGCGCCGCCAGAGCGCCGGCGAGGGCGAGCAGCGCTCCGCCGATCAATGGTGCATGGGTCGAGTTCATATGGCGTCTTTATAGGCAGTGGCCGAGAATCACGGTATTCGGAATTATCCCTATGATCGATCCAGAATCCCGGTGGATTGGCTTGGCGACCGCGCTCGGTGCGGGCCTGCTGATCGGCATCGAGCGCGAGCGGCGCAAGGGCTCGGGTGCGCACCGCGCGCCGGCCGGCGTGCGCACCTTCGCGCTCGCCTCGTCGATGGGCGCGGGCGCGGCGGTGCTTGGGCAGCCGCTGCTCGTGGCGGTGGGGGCGCTGCTGATCGGCACGATCGCCGCCATGGCGTACTGGCGCAACCGCTCGCAGGACCCGGGCGCCACCACCGCGCTCGCGCTGCTGCTCACCTACGTGATCGGCGTGCTCGCGCCGAGCGACGCCATCCTCGCCGCCGGCAGCGCCGTGGTGGTTACCGCGCTGCTCGCGAGCCGGCACCGGCTGCACCGATTCTCGGTCGAGGTGCTGACCGAGACGGAGCTGCGCGACGCCCTGGTGTTCGCCGCGGCGACGCTGATCCTTCTGCCGTTGCTGCCGAGCCGCGATCTGCCCTGGGCCGCGGGCGTCAATCCGCGGCGCATCTGGGCCCTGGTGGTGCTGTTCATGGGGCTGCAGGCGGTGGGCTACGTGGCGCTGCGCATGTTCGGCGCCCGCCTGGGCCTGGCGCTGTCGGGACTTGCCGGCGGCTTCGTGTCGAGCACCGGCACCATCGCGGCGCTCGGCGCGCGCGCGCGCGAGGCGCCGCCGCTGCGCGTCGCCTGCGTGGGCGGCGCGCTGCTGTCGAGCGTCGCGACCGTGGTGTTGCTGGTGGTCGTGATCCTGATGGTCTGGCCCGCCGCCCTGGCGCCGCTCGCGCCCAGCCTCGGTGCGGCGCTGGTCGCGGTGAGCGGCGCAGCCGCCGTCGCCTGGCGGCGCCAGCGGGGCCGGGCGGTGCCGCGGCCGGCGCGGGGACGGCCGTTCAATCTGCTGCATGCCCTGGGGTTCGCCGCGCTGCTCAGCGGCGTTACCGTCGGAGTCGCGCTGGTCTCGCGCCACTTCGGTGCGGCGGCGGCGGCCACGGTGACCGCGGTCGCCGGCGCCTTCGACGTGCACGCGGCGGCGGCCTCCACGCTGGCGCTGGCCGCCGATGGGTCGCTCGCCACGCGGGCCGTGCGCCTGCCCGTGCTGATCGCCTTCACCACCAACACCGTTAGCAAGGTGGTCGCGGCCTTCGTGGGCGGCGGCCTCGGCTACGGGGGCTGGGTGAGCCTGGGGCTCGCGCTGATGACGGCCGCGGCCTGGGCGCCGCTCCTGGTCGGGTAACATAGCGCGCCTGGCAACCGCTTCGAGGACTGACATCGCATGTGGAAACGTCCGATCGCCGGCGCTCTGGCCGCCGGCACCATGACCGCCGTTTGGGTGCTCGCTGCGGGCGCTGCCGGCGCTGCCGCGCCCGCCGACCGGGCGATCGCGGATCGAGACACCCGGCTGTGGTGGCGGATCACGACGGATCTGTCGGGCGACTCCATGGAGGGGCGCGACACGGGCTCGCCGGGACATGCCCGCGCCGTCGACTACGTCGCCGCCCGCTTCGCCGCCGCGGGCCTGCGGCCGGCGGGCGAGCAGGGCTTTCGGCAGACGCTGCGCCTGCACGAGGCGCGGGTGGATTCGCAGGGCACGCGCATCGCGGTGGTGCGCGACGCGGGCGGCGAGACGGTGCTGCGCTTCCTGCACGAGGTCTGGGTGCACGCGGACGCATCGCTCCCGCTCGCGCTCGATGCGCGGCTCGCCTTTCGCGGCTATTGCACGCCTGCCGAACTCGCCGGCGACCTGCGGGGCCGGGTCGCATTGTGCTTCGGGTCCCAGCGCCAGGGCATGCCGAGCACGCGCGAGCGCGTCGAGGCGGCGACCTCGGCCGGTGCGGCAGCGGTGATGGTGGTCGACGATCCGGGATTCACCATCGAGCCGGCGCGCTGGCCCGCGGCCTATGCCCGCACCGTGACGCGCGCCGGGGCGCCGCCGACCGCGGGGGCGGCGGCCCGACTGCCGTTCCTGCGCCTCGGCGCCGAGGCCTTCGCGCGGGTCATCGAAGGCAGCGGGCAGGATCCGCGGGAGATCCTCGACGAGGGCACCGCGCAGCGGCCGCTGCGCAGTTTCGACGTGCCGGCCCGATTGCAGGCGAGCTTTCACGTGAGCGAGCGCGCCTACACCAGCGACAACGTGCTCGGCCTGCTGCCGGGCACGGATCCGCAGCGCTCGAAGGAAGTGGTGGTGGTGTCGGCGCATCTCGACGGCTACGGGTACGGTGAGCCGGTGCAGGGGGATGCGCTGTACAACGGCACGCTCGACGACGCGGCCTACGTCGCCACCCTGATCCGGCTCGCCGAGCAGCGCCACGGACGCGGCTACGCACGGTCGGTGCTGTTCGCGGCGTTCACGGGCGAGGAGAAGGGACTGCTGGGCGCCACCTATTTCACCGAGCACCCGACGGTGCCGCGCGAGGATCTGGCCGCGGACATCAATCTCGATCAGTTGCGGCCGCTGTTTCCCCTCAAGATCCTGACCATGCATGCGCTCGAGGAGACCACCCTCGGGGCCACGGCGCGGGCGGTGGCCGCTCGGCAGCACATCGAGATCCGCGCCGACCGCGAGCCGGAGCGCCGTCTGGTGCAACGCGCCGACCACTGGCCCTTCCTCAAGATCGGCGTGCCGGCCACGGGCTTCGTGTTCGGCTACGACCCGGGCACGGAGGCGGAGCGGCGCTATCGCGAGTGGTATCAGGTGCGCTATCACCGGCCGCAGGACGACGCCACGCAACCGATGGACTTCCAGGCGGCGGCGGATTTCAACCGGTTCTTCTACGAATTCACGGCCGCGGTGGCCGATGCCGCGCAGCGGCCCGCGTTCCTGCTGACGCGGCCGCAGACGAAGTGAGAGCCTGACGGCGAACATGGGCATTCCCTTCTCCGTGCTCGACTTGTCGCCGATCGTCGAGGGCGCCACGGCCGCCGAGGCGCTTCGCCATACGCTCGAACTGGCGCGCCACGCCGAGGCGCTGGGGTACCGGCGCTACTGGCTGGCCGAACACCACAACATGACCGGCATCGCGAGTGCCGCCACCGCGGTGGTGATCGGGCACGTGGCCGCGGGCACTCGCTCGATCCGCGTCGGCGCCGGCGGCATCATGCTGCCGAACCACGCACCCCTGGTCGTCGCCGAGCAATTCGGAACCCTCGAGAGCCTGTTCCCCGGGCGCATCGACCTGGGGTTGGGTCGCGCGCCGGGCACCGATTCGACCACCTCGCAGGCGCTGCGCCGGGACCTTGCGTCCCATGCCGAGCGGTTTCCTCAGGACGTGCTCGAGCTGCAGGGCTACTTCGAGCCGGCCGCGCCCGGGCAGGCGGTGCGCGCCGTGCCGGGCGCCGGACTGCGCGTACCGCTGTGGATTCTCGGCTCGAGCCTGTTCGGCGCGCAGGTGGCCGCGGCGCTCGGGCTGCCGTTCGCCTTCGCGTCGCACTTCGCGCCGGATGCGCTGATGGCGGCGCTGCAGGTCTACCGGAGCCGATTTCAGCCGTCGCGCCAGCTGGAGCGGCCGCACGTGATGGTGGCCGCCAACGTCATTGCGGCCGACAGCGACGAGCAGGCAGGGCGTTTGTTCACCTCACTGCAGCAGGCCTTTCTGCGCCTACGCCGCGGCGTGCCGGGGGCGCTGCCGGCGCCGGTGGACGACGTCAGCTCGCATGAGAGCGATGCCGAAAGGGCCGGCCTCACTCATTCATTGGCGTGTTCGTTCGTCGGTTCGCCGCAGGCGGTTGCGCGCGGACTTCAGGGCTTTCTGGCGGACACGCGCGCCGATGAGCTCATGCTGAGCACCCACGTGTACGAGCAGCATGCGCGCCTGCGCTCGCTCGAGCTGACCAGCGGCGTGCGCGAGCATCTATCCTAGGCGGATCTCGCGGACGGTGACGAGGCGGGGCGCAGGGTCGGCTATGATGGACGCTCACGCTCATGACTCCCAGGGAGAACGCCGATGCATCTCAGAGTGATAGTCTGCTTGACCGCGTGCCTGGCAGGCGGGACGAGCCTTGCCGCCCCCGCGCCCAGCATTCCGCTCGTCACGACCAAGCCGGTGAAGGTGACCGCGGCGGCCGCGCGGGGCCCCATCTTCAACGCCAAGTCGGCGGTCAAGGACGATGGCCCGGACGGCCCGACGACGGATGTGTCGTTGGCCCGCTCCAAGGACGGCAAGATGGAATCCGGCCTCTATCGTGCGGGTCCCTCCGAACAGGACATCGCCAGCTATCCCGAAGATGAATTCATGTTCTTCATCGAGGGCAGCGTCACGCTGACGTCGGCCGATGGGTCGGTGTTGGTGGTGCATGCCGGTGAGGGCGCCGCGATTCCCAAAGGCTGGAAGGGGCATTGGTCCACGCCGGGGTACAAAAAATACTACGTGACCTACGAGAGCGGCGAGGCGAAGTAGCGGGCGCGCCCGCTACCGCGCCTCGTGAGCGGGTGCGGCGAAGGGCAGCGCGTCCTGAACGAGGTGCACCAGGACGCGCCCCGGCTCCTCGGCATACAGCATATGCGCGGAATTCTCGAACCATACGAAGCGCTTGCCCGGAGCTCGTAGCCGTTCGTACCAGCGGCTCACGAGTTCGGAGGGGGTTGTGAAGTCGTAGCGACCCGCGAACATCACCACGGGGCAGTCGAGCCGGTTCAGCTTGGTGAAATCGGCCGAGGCCAGCTCCGGCAGAAGCCTCGGCAGTGAGAGCGCGCTGCCGAGGTCGATGGCCCGGAAATCTTCGGCGGAGTAGTCCGGGGAAATTCTCTCGGCGTCTTCCCAGTAGTCGTACGTGCGCCGGCCGTGCGTGAGCCCGCCGTATCGGACGATCCATTTGCGCTCCACCGCGATCTTGGCGAGCGGTATCGAGCCGTCCGGCTCGGGATAGGGCGCGATCGACTGGAGCTCGGCGAGGGCGTCGGCTTCGCCCGCCGCGCGTGCGGCGTTCAGCGCGTGCTCGTAGCTCCGCCGCTCGCCCGCGCGCATGTCGATGATCTGGCCGACGCCGATATAGGCAAACAGCCAATGCGGGCGGCGTTCGGCCAGGCTGAGCCCGAGAAGGCTGCCCCAGGAGTGGCCGAGCACGAAGATTTTGTCTTTGTGATAGGTGGTGCGCAGATACGCGACCAGTTCCTCGGCGTCCGCGACCAGCCGGTCCTTGCTGAGCGTCGATGCGACCTGCGCCGGATCGTTCAGCTCGTAGGTCTTGCCGGCGCCGCGCTGATCCCACTCGACCACGGTGAAGTAGTCCTCCCAGGACCGCTCGAAGAGGTAGCGATTGGGCAGATCCGGGGCGGCGGGCCCGCCGTGCAGGACCAGCAGGATGGGATTGCGCCGATCGCGCCCGCGCACGGTGATCCATTGGCGGATGCCGCCGATCTCGACCGCCTTCGCCTCGTCGATGCCGTTCGAGGAGACGATCCTGCCGACCTCGGCGAGAATGGCGTGCGGGTCGGGCGCCGACTCGGCCACGGTGACGGACGGCATGGCCGCCGCCAGCAGGATTGCCCAGAGCATGACCGCCGAACGCACTGCCATGGTCCCCCGCCGCATTGCGCCCGTCCGTCCTGACTGCCTCAACCGAGCCAGCGCCCCAGGAATCTGAAGGTCCGGTCCCAGGCCAACTGCGACCAGACGGGGTCGTACTGGGTGGCGGGGATGCGGCCCGGACCGACCGCGGTTTCGTTGGCGAAGGCATGGTGTGCCAGATAACGGTGGAAGTCGAAGTTGGCGTTGGCTGCGCGCAGCTTGTCCTGCAGGCGATCGATGGTCGCGATCGGGAAGAATTCGTCCTGGGTGGCCCAATGGGCCTGGATCGGCGCCTTGATCTTGGTCGCGTCGATGTATTCGAGCGGCGGGCAGCCGTACCAGACCACGCCGGCGTCGAGCTCCGGGGTCAGCCCCAGGGCGAGCAGCGTCAACGCGCCGCCCATGCAGAAGCCGGTCACGCCGACCTTGGGGCTGCGGGCCTTGAGGAATTGCACGGCGCCACGGATATCCTGGGAAGCGGCATCGCCGAAGTCGAGGCCGGACATCAGGTGATGAGCTTCCTCGGCCTCGACCGTGGCCTTGCCCCGGTAAAGGTCGGGCACGAGCGCGAGGTAACCCGCATTCGCGAGGCGATCGGCGACCCCGCGGATCTGGTCGTTGATCCCCCACCATTCCTGGACGACCACGATGGCCGGTGCACCGGCCGCACGCTCGGGCTCGGCCAGATAGGCCGGCACGGTCTTCCCATCAGGGCGGGTAAAGGAGACGGTTGTTCCCATGGCCACATTCCTTCGTATCGAGGTGGATCGGCAGTCGTTGCCGCGCGCCGGACCAGCCGGTCGCCGCGGCGTCCAAGCCTACCCACGCGGCGCCGCGAGGACAACCCGTGGTGCACATCGGAGCGGCCGCGTTCCGTCATGCGTTCGGCGGCGGCATCCCAGGCGTTGTGGATGCCGATGAACAGCCAGGGCGAGCACGGTGCCGAAGTGCACGATCGTCGGCGTGACGAACGCGCGCAGGCCGCGCGGGGTCAGGCGGCGGGCGTCGGCGGCCAAGGCGATCACGACGAAGGTCAGGCCGGTGAGCGCGGCCGCCGAGGAGCCGATGATGACGTAGAAGTTGCCCCAGGCCGACAGTAATGCTTCGAGCATCGCGTGGTCTCCCTCGTGCGGGCGATTGTCGCATAGCCGGCGGCGAACGCGCCGGCGGTGCGGCACGGTGCGGTATCAGACAGCACTTGCGCCTTGGTACAACATCGGGGCACACTGCGCCGGGTATGAGGACTTTCGACGACATAGAGGTGCGCCGCCCGGAGCTTGCGCGAAGCTACCTCGAGCTGCTGAAGGCTCAGCCGGGGCGCCCGATTGCCCTATTTGCGCCGCGCCGGGTAGGCAAGACCTTCTTTCTGGACATGGACCTGGCGCCGGCGGCGCGGGCCGCGGGTTTCACGCCCGTGTACGCCGACATCTGGCTGCACCGGGCCGCGCCGCTCGGCGCGATCAATCACGCGCTCGAGGAGGCTTTGGATGACGCGACCGTGCCGGCCAGCGCGGTAGGAAAGGCCGCCAAGACGCCGGTCAGGAAGGTGGGCGCCCTGGGCGCAGGGCTCGAGTTCGGGGAGGAACCCAAGCGGCGTGCGCTGCCGACCGACCCGGCCCGGCGGCGCGATGCCTTGGGTGCCCGGCTGGCGGCGGCGTGCCGGCGGCCGGTGCTGCTCATCCTGGACGAGGCGCAGGCGCTCGCCGAGTCCGCGGACGGTGGGAGCGTCATGGCCTCGCTCCGCGCCGTCCTGCAGAAGCGCAAGCGCGACGTATTGGCCGTCTTTACCGGATCCTCGCCGGACGCCCTGGCCGCCATGATGGCCGCCTCGGGTGGTCCGATGTACCAGTTCGCCCAGCTGCTCGATTTTCCGGTGCTCGGCGAGGATTATCTGAACCTCCTGGCACAGCATTTCTCCCGGGTCCACAAGGGCAAGCGCCTGGACCTCGCCGCCCTGCAGGCCGCGTTCGTTCATCTCGGCTACAAGCCGGCGCTGATGAAGGACCTGGTGAAGGACCTGTCCGCCGAGGGCTCGACCGACGTCGAGGCCACGCTTCGGCGCATGGCGAAGGACGCGAACAATGTGCGGGGCTGGCAGGCGCTGCTGGCGCCCTTGAGCCTCTTCGATCGTCATCTCTTGGTGCTGCTTGCTCAGAGGAAGCCGCCGATCGGACAGAACACCCTCAAGGAGCTGGCCCGAACGGAAGGCAAGGCGCCGACGGTGGCGAAGGTTCGCGCTGCGCTGGAGCGGCTCAAACGCATCGGCATCTTGAGCGGCGTCGGCGGTGATTACCTGATCGAGGATCCGTTGCTCGTCGACTATCTACTGGCCAATGGTCCGGATCGGCTGCTTTGAACACCCCAAGACGGAGGTGAGAGTTCATGAAACCGATCCTGGCGGCGCTCGTGCTCGGCTTGATGAACACGCTGGCAGCGGCGGCTACGCTCGAGATCGTTGCCGACGGGCGGCGGCTCACGTTCACCGAGGCGCAATTGCTGGCGCGACGCGACGTTCAAACGCTGTCCATTGGGGACAGCGTCTACCAGCAGCGCTTGACGCGGTTCAAGGCGATCCCCATCGCCCATCTGTTCGAGGGGTTGGATATTGCGGCCCTGGCCGTGGTTCAGTGCAACGGCACGGATGGCTTCTCGGCGATCCTCGACAAGGCACGTCTGCTCAGCGCGGACCCGGGGGCGTCGAAGGCGTACCTCGCGATCGAGGATCCGAAGCACCCGTGGCCGCCTCTCGCCGGCAAGACGAATTCGGCCGGGCCGTTCTACCTCGTGTGGACCAATCCGCAGGCCTCGCGCATCGGCAGGGAGGAGTGGCCCTACCAGATAGCCTCCTTCCACGTCCTGTCCGACCCGCATGCGATGTTTCCGAGGGCTTACCCCGCCGCGGATGCGCCGTCGGCGGTGGCGAGCGGCTTTCAAGTGTTTCGGAAGAATTGCTTTGCCTGCCACAAGATGAACGGCGATGGAGGCGCATCGATCGGGCCGGATTTGAACCTTCCGAAGAATCCGACCGAGTACTTCGACTCGACGGCACTCGCGCGCCTCATTCGCAATCCCGCGAGCGTGCGCACATGGCCCGGCATGGTCATGCGCGGATTCCCCGAGGCCGCGATTTCCGATGCGGAACTGGCCGATTTGATCGCCTACTTGAGGTACATGAGCGGCAGGAAGGACGGCAGGCGGTGACGAGCAGCCCGGCGACCCGGCGTATGCGCGGGCCCAATCGGCTCTGGCACCGTTCACGGCGGAGCGGCCGGTCGATCGCGTGCCAGCCGCTGCGCTTCAGCCTGGGCGCCCGAGCGCTCCTCGATGGGTCCGGGAGCATGTCCCGTCCGGCAAGCCCACCGCCTTCGTAATCCGGTTGAACGACGGCGCGGCGCGCAACGCGGCCCAGCGCGGCTCCACCGAGAGAACGGGAAGGAGGACGGCGCGCTCCTCGAGCGCAAGATCAAGCATCTCGAGGGCCGCTCGCCGCTCGCCGAGCCCCAGCCAGGCGAGCGCGCGGTGCAGCGGCGGCACGTAGCGCTCGCGTGCGCGGGCGTCGAGCCGGCGCATCAACCGGCGCGCCCCGGCGCGATCTCCTGCGCCGGCGAGCGTATAGACGCGCAGCGCCGGCGCCTCGGTGTTGCCACCGGAGAGCCGCTCGGCTCTCGCGAACGCCCGCGCGGCCGCCAGGTGCCTGCGGCGCATCCCGAGCGTCTTGCCGAGCACCAGGTGCGTCACCCAAAAGCGCGGCGCGAACTCGATCACCCGCTCGAGCGCCGGCAACGCGTCGTCGTATCGCCGGGCGTTGTAGAGGAAGTGGCCGGCGTGGGTGCCGACGATGGGGGAGAGCGGATCGAGCCGCCGAGCGCGTGCGATCAGCGACAGCGCGTCCTCGTGGCCGCCGAGATTGGAGCGCAGGTGCGCGGCGAACATGACGGCCTCGGAGTCGCTCGGGTCGAGCCGCTGCGCCTCCCCGAACGCGGCCTCGGCGCCGTGCCAGTCCCAGGCGTGCCAGAAGTCGATGATGCCTTTGGCAAGGTGCGCCTCGGCGAGCTGCGCGTCGAGCGCGAGCGTGCGCTCGACCGCGAGCCGGGCGCGCGCGAAGGTCGGCGTGGGGCGTGCGTCGCTGGTGATCGGCCCTCTCGAGAGGCACAGGGCGAGCCCGGCCCAGGCCGGCGCGAAGCGCTCGTCGATGGCGAGGATCTCCTCGAAGCCGCGGATCGCCCGGCTCACGCTCGTCGCGTCGCGTTGACCGGCGAGGAAGCGCGCGCGCAGATGCCGGTCGTAAAGGTCGGGGTCGACCTCCGCTCGCGGGCGCGCCGGCGCCTCGAGGCGCGCGCGCAGGTTCTCGGCCACCGTGCAGGCAATGCGCGATTGCAGGTCGAGAATGCCGGAGAGACGCCGATCGAAGTCATCCGACCACACTGCGGTCTCGTCGGCGGCTCGGATCAGGCGCAGCGTGATGCGCACGCGGTCGCGTTCGCGGCGCACGCTGCCCTCGAGCAGGTAGTCGACGGCCAGTTCGCGGCCGATCTCGGCGGCCGTGCGGCGGCCTGCGGCGAACCGTTGCATGGTCGTGCGGGCGATGACGCCGAGCGCGGGACTCGAGCGCGCGATCTCGGCCGTGAGCTGCTCGGTCAGCCCGTCGACGAAATACCGGCTGTCCTGACTCGCTCCGTAGTCGACCAGCGGCAGGACCGCGAACAGCGTGCGGCCCTCCGGTGCGCCGGGCCGGGCGCGCCTCCCGGCACCCGGCGGCGCCGACGCATGGCGAAACCGGTAACCCTTGCGGGCGACCGTCTCGATCCACTTTGGCTTGCGGGCCGGATCGCCGAGGGCGCGGCGCACCTTGTGGACGGCGGTGTACAGCGCGGCGTCCGCCTCGATGACCACGTCCGCTCCCCACACGGCACGCACTGCGTCAGCGTGCGTCACGAGTTGGTCCGAGCGCTCGACCAGCAGCCGCAGCACGTCGAAGGATTTGCGGTCGAGCGGGATGACGCGGCCGCGGCGGCGCAGTTCGAATCGCCGCACGTCGAGCTCGAACGGTCCGAATCGCAAGGCGTCGGCGCACATGCATGAAGAGTAGGACAAATGGCCCCGGCGCCGGTAGCGATCTCGCACGGAAATCTTTCAGAACTCTTTCAGGACTTTGCGGCGGGCGCTTCGTTAGCGTGCCCGTCACTGGCGATCATGGGATCGCATCTTGGGAGAAGCTCAGATGAAACTGTCAAATTCCGCTGCGCTGCACGTTGCGATTGCGTCCGTGGCCACCGCGAGCCTGGCGACGCGCGCCCAGGCGTTCGAGGGCCTCCTGTGCTCGAACGCGACGCTGCGTGGTGAGTACGCGTTCACCATCGACGGCCAGATCCTCCCGCCGGGCGCGCCGGTGGTCGATCGCCGGGGCGTCGCCATGACCCGCTTCGACGGCCACGGCGGCCTCACGCAGATGGACTTCGTGATGCAATTTCCCGACAAGAGTGGTGGCTCGTCCCCGGTGCCGGGTACGCCCAATCCCACCACCGGCTTCAACACCGGCGAGCAGGGCCATTACGTCGTGTTCGAGGATTGCACCGGCGACATGGAGATCGACTTTCCACCGCTCAATGCCGGGGGCGCGGTGATCAAGGCGCGCTTCGTGCTCGACGCGGGCGGACGAGTGATCCACACCGTCGTCTACTCGGTGCAGCCGCCATTCTCGACGAAGACCGTGCCCGCGATCATCCACAGCGAGGGGCGGCGTCTCGACACCGATTTCGACTGACGACGGATCGCAGCGGCATGCATTCGGGCGGCTGGGAGTACCAGCCGCCCGGGGGCCGAATCCCGGCGTGACGTTCGGCAGCGCGGCGAAGCGCCTGAGCCTTGAATTCATCGACGCCGTGGCCGGTGCGTCCTTGGTGCAGTGCGGGCCGAGCGCCGGCCCTTCAGCGCGAGCCCTGCGGCTGCGAACGGGTCGTCGCTCGAGATCCGAGGCAGGGACTTGGCGGCCGCGAGGAATTTCGGCCAGGCGGACGATGCCGTGCTGTTGCGGAACGCGGCGTACAGCTGCGCGAGCGTGCCGCCCGCGCCGAGACGGACCATCGCCGGCGCGATGGCGTCGAGCTTCGTGCCGAGACTCATCATCCAGGACAGGAATGCCATGCCGCAGCCGGTGCTGTCGGCGCTCTGATCGGTCGGATCGGTCTTGTCGACGAAATTCGGCATGCCGTCCTGCGCCCAGGTCGGTGCCGTGGCGAAATCCGCCAGCGCGTTTCGACCGATGACGGCGGCGCACCAGCGGGACAGGGCCTCGCCGGTGCTGACGCCGCAGAGATTGCCGCCCATCGAGCATTCGCTGAGCTCCGCTTCGAACAGGGCACCGACCCGCGCCGAATTGCCGAACGAGGCACAGACCTCGATCGCGCCGCCGTCCGTGAAATTGCAGGCGTTGTGATCCGCGCCGCCGGTTCCGTCGGTCTGTCCGCCGATCGCGAACACGATCACGTCGACCGGCTCCGTCGGGGATCCGAACAGCCCGCCGTTCGCGGCCGCGATCCGATCGGCATCGGCCAGCAAGTCCTGGCCGTTCTGCAGGCCCGGATTGCCGAGCGAAGGATCGACGTAAATGGCGACCTGGTACGTCGGACTGGTGCCGACATAGTGGGACGTTCCGGAGTAGCTGGGCCAGCGCGGCACCGCGCGCGCCCGACGCAGGGGATGGCTCATGGGTTCGACTCCTTGGTGGGCGTGTCCGCTCGCATCGTTATCCGCGAGCACGACTCGCTCGCAACTGTCGCCGATGGCCGACATGGGCATCTCGCGCCGACGGAACTTCGCCGCCGGCGCCGTGTTCTCACGTCCCAGGCCCATCGTGAGGATCTACCCATGACCAACCGCCATCTTCTGCTTGCCTTGCCGCTTCTGTCGGTCGCCGCGACCGCGATGGCGCGCGGCGATTACGCCGGCGCGAGCGGTGCCTCTGGACCGTACGTCGGCGCGAGCATCGGCGTGCTTCGCTATGACGAGAGCGGATTGGACACCGTCGATCCGAGTTTGATCTTGGCGCGCATCGGCTTTCCAATCTCCCCGTACTTGGCTCTGGAAGGCCGTCTCGGCACCGGACTTGCCAGCAGTGAGAGCGGCGGCTACTCGGTCAGCGTGGGGACGATCGGAGGCGCCTACGTCAAGGGATCGCTGCCGCTCGCCCCGACGTTTTCGCTCTACGGGGTCGCCGGCATCGGCACCCTGAGCGTGAACCGCAATTTCGGGCAGGGCAATTCCACCGACACGGGGTTGTCGTTCGGCGTCGGCGGCGACGTCGCGCTGCCTGTCAATCTCTCACTCAACTTCGAGTGGACGCATTTCCCGAGCGGCACGGACGCCGGATATTCGTACAACTCGAACGTGCTCACGGCGGGCGTGACCTGGCATTTCTGAAGCCGCGTGCTGCGCGGGACTCGGCCGCGACGGGTCACTTGTGCGGTCGTTTCGACGAAAGGCATGCGACGTACCGCCATAGCGTTTTGCGGAACACAATCCCGAGAAAGATGAGAGCGATGGCGGCCATGATCGCATTGAGCGCCGTCGGGCCCAACCATGTTTGAAGAAGCTGCCACTTCTGGCCGAGAAAATACCCGAGCAGAACGTAGACCGTAGTATAGGCGGCCGAGCCTGCGAGATTGAGCCATAGGTAGGTGCGCCACGATATGGTCGTCGTGCCCTCCAACAGGGTGGCCACCGCGGACGGAAGCACGGGGATGAAGCGTGCGAGAAACACCGTCTTGTCACCATGACGTTTGAAGAATCGCTCAGGCCACTCGAGGCGCGTCGGCGTCAGATGCAGCCAGTGAATCTTCTTGAGGCGGCCATGACCCAAGCGCCGACCGAGCCAAAATACGCAGATGCCTCCCAAGAAGCTCGCCAATGTCCCGGCCAACATGGGTTCCCAGAGGGAGCCGGCAGTCCTTCCCCATAGAAAGCCGGCACCGAATAAAATGACCTTCCCGGGGAATGGGACGCCGATATTGCTGAGGAACACGACAAGAAATATGAGCGCCACGCCGTATTGGGGCAGCTGGGGCAGCAGATGATCAAGCCAATGGAGCAGATTCACGGTTCATTCTGACACCGCTGACGGGAGCGCGGACACCGTTCGAGCGACGGGTTCTCCGTGTGCGCTGGCAGACGGACCTCGACGGAAATGCGTGCCATATTGACAATGGTCGGTCTCGTGTTGCGACGCCGCGCCTGCAGTACGTCGACCGGACACGAGTCGCATCAAGCAGAATAAAGAAGTCATTATGGCCGCAACGATGGCAACCCAATCGGCCGACTCAACGCCCACCCAGTCCCCCACCGCGGCAATCCCGTCGCAGAGTGGACTATCAAGCGATGAGGCGCGGCAGCGACTCGCGAAAGTCGGCCCCAATGCGATGCCGGACACGGCCGAGCATCCCTTGCGCCGGGCGATCGGAAAATTTTGGGCGCCGGTGCCCTGGATGCTCGAGGCGGCCATTGTTCTTGAAGTGGTGCTCGGCAAATATGTCGAGTCCGCCATCATCGCCGCGCTGCTCGTATTCAACGCGGCGCTCGGCTTCCTGCAGGAGAGCCGGGCTCAGGCCACCCTCAACGCCCTGAAGTCACGGCTCGCGCTGAATGCCTCGGTCGAGCGGGATGGCCACTGGAAGACGGTTCCGGCCGCGGAACTCGTCCCGGGCGACCGGGTGAAGCTCACGCTCGGCGGGGTGGTCGCCGCGGACGTCAAGATCACGGGTGGCGAGGTGCAGCTGGATCAATCCATGCTTACCGGCGAATCCGTCCCGATTGAAGCGGGCACCGGCATCGAGACATTTGCCGGCGCGCTGGTACGCCGGGGTGAGGCGACGGCTGAAGTGACGGCGACCGGGCCGCGTACCAAGTTCGGCCGCACTGCGGAACTCGTGCGCACCGCGCACGTCGTGAGCTCCCAGCAGAAAGCGGTGCTGCGCGTGGTGCGAAATCTCGCAGTCTTCAACGGCATCGTCATCCTGGTGCTCATCGCGTACGCGTACCTTCTCAAGATGCCGTTCGCCGAGATCGTCCCACTCGTGTTGACGGCGATCCTGGCCTCGATCCCCGTGGCGCTACCGGCCACCTTCACCCTGGCGGCGTCGCTCGGTGCGAGATCGCTGGCGAAGCGGGGCGTTCTGCCGACGCGCCTATCGGCGGTGGACGAAGCCGGAACCACGGATGTGTTGTGCGCCGACAAGACCGGCACGCTGACTCAGAACGCGTTGACGGTCACGAGCGTGAATGCCATGCCGGGCTTCGACGAGGCACACGTTCTCGCGCTCGCCGCCCTCGCGAGCTCCGAGGGGGGACAGGATCCGGTCGATGGTGCGATTCGGGCGGCGGCTGCCGCCAAGCCGGTGCCCGACGCTCCCAAGCTGGTCAAGTACATCCCCTTCGATCCGGCGAAAAAGATGTCGGAAGCGAGTGCAACGGATCCGGGCGGGGCCGCGCAGCGAATCGTCAAGGGCGCCTTTGCCGTCATCATCGGCTTGACCCAGTCCTCGCCGACGAGCGCGGCAACAGCCAAGGAGCTCGAGGGGAAGGGGTTTCGCGTGCTCGCGGTCGCGGCGGGTCCGCCGACGGCACTCAGGTTGGCGGGACTCATCGCGCTCAGCGATCCGCCTCGTGCGGACTCGGCGCAGCTCATTGCGGAATTGCACGCGTTGGGGGTCGGTGTCGTCATGGTCACGGGGGATGCCCCGGTGACCGCCGGCATTGTGGCACGCGAAGTGGGAATAAAGGGCGATCTCTGTCCTCCCGGGCCGATCCCAGACAGCGTCCATCCCAGTCAGTTTGCGGTTTTTGCGGGAGTATTGCCTGAGGACAAATACAAGCTGGTCAAGGCGTTTCAGAAGGGCGGGCACACCGTCGGCATGTGCGGCGACGGCGCCAACGACGCACCGGCCCTCCGGCAAGCGCAGATCGGCATCGCGGTGTCGACGGCGACCGATGTGGCCAAATCGGCCGCGGGCGTGGTGCTGACGGAAGCCGGCCTGGTCGGAATCGTCGCAGCGGTCAAGGAGGGGCGAATCACCTTTCAGCGCATCCTCACCTACACGCTGAACGCCGTCATCAAAAAAATTGTGACGGTGCTATTCCTGGTGGCGGGTCTGATCATGACGGGGCATGCGATCTTGACCCCTATGCTGATGGTCATTGTGATGATCACCGGGGATTTCCTGTCGATGTCGTTGACAACCGACAATGTGCGGCCCTCGCAGAAGCCGAATGCCTGGAGCATCGGCAGGCTGACCGCGGCGGGCGTCCTGCTGGGGAGTTGTCTGCTCGGCTTCTGCGCTGGAGGCCTGGCAGTCGGACAATTCGGCTTTCATCTCAGTGCCGGCGCACTGCAATCGCTCGCGTTTCTACTCTTGGTCTTCGGCAGCCAAGGGACCATTTATGCGATTCGTGAACGCCGTCATCTGTGGAACTCCCGGCCGAGCTTCCTCCTGGCCGTCTCTTCCACGGTCGATATCGCAATCGCCTCGACGTTGGCCGTGGCGGGCATTGCGATGGCGCCCGTTCCCTTTTGGATCGTCGCCGGTACGCTGGGCGCGGCGGCCCTGTTTGCCTTGGTGCTGGACCTTATAAAGGTCCCGGTCTTCGCGCATCTCGGGATCGCCGAGAGCGTGGCGCACAAGACATCCCAACTGGGCTGACCTCGAGAACTGGGCCACTGCGTGCATCAACTCGCGGATGAGTCTCGATATCTACATGGACCGACGAGATGCGCGGGGCGGGGGCATCGAGGCGCATGTGACCGGTAGCGTACGGATAGCGATTTATCCGTACTGACAATGCGCCGGGAGCGATCTACTGTGGTCACGGTTCACCCCGAGTCGACCACCAGTCTCGCGCGCAACGAGGGCAGGCCAAAGGATCATGGCTGATCTCATGACGGGGGTGACAGAGTATCGACAACGACCTGGAGGAACAGAAGATGAATACGAAACTCGTAATGACCTGTATGGTCTGCGGCATGTTGCTGGGTCCGGCGGTCACCCTGGCCCAGGATTCGGATTCGGATCGCTCCCAACCGAAGACCTTCGTGAAGGATTCGGTCATCACGACGAAGATCAAAACCAAGCTGGCCGCCGAACATATCACCAGCCTGGGCCGCATTCATGTCGATACGGACAAGGCCGGCGTGGTGTGGTTGAGCGGCACTGCCAGAACCCAGGAAGCCATAGACAAGGCGGTGTCCATTGCACGTGAGACGGAAGGCGTGAAGGATGTCCACAACCACATCAAGGTCAAGAAGGACGACTGAACTTCCCGCTTGCGCCGAGGAGCATCGGTCCCGGGTGCGCCACGCCTCACGCGTGACGCGCGCGGCGACTCATGAGAGGGAGGGGTGCATTGCCATGAGAATTAGGAGCCAGTCATGAGCGTCGGTATGATTTTGCTGATCGTTTTAGCTCTGATGCTTCTGGGCGTCCTACCCGTTTGGCCGCACGCTCGCAGCTGGGGTTACGGCCCGAGCGGAATCGTCGGAGTGATCGTCGTGATCTTGATCGTGTTGCTGTTGATGGGTCGCCTTTAGTCCCGCGCATCGACTGCAAAAGGATTCGGGCAAGATCCAGTGCGGTTGCGGTGCGGGCTAATCGAGGACGTCACCTGTCAGGATGCGGCCAGGTCGGGAAGCAGGCGGACATATTCCGTCTTGACCACCTGGTAGCATTCGCAAGCGCGCCTTTCGAGACCCGTGCGACTTAGAACCGTGAAATGCCCGCGCGCATACTGAACGAGGCCCGCCATCTGTAATTGGCCGGCGGCTTCCGTGACGCTCTCCCGGCGCACGCCGAGCATGATTGCCATGAGTTCCTGCGTCATTGCAAATTCATTGACCGGGAGCCGATCGATAACCAGCAAGAGCCACCGACACATCTGTTGACTGATGGAATGATGTCTGTTGCAAACGGCGGTCTGCGTCATCTGTATCATCATCGCCTGCAGAAATCGCAGCATCAGATGCATGACCGTCACCACCGAACGAACTTCGTGCTTGATGAAGTCCGCCTTCACCCGCCACGCTTCACCGGCGATCAGCACCACGGCACGACTGGGAGTGGATTCGCCGCCCAGAACCAACGGAAATCCCACCATGCCTTCATTGCCGATCAAGGCGCTCGCCGCCGACGCGCCACTTTCGAGCAAGTAGAGCTTGGCGACGATGGCGGTCAGCGGAAAGTATGCGTAATGCATGCGGTCTTCGGATTCGTGAAGAATCTGTCCTCGCTGCAAATCCACGAGCTCGAGGTGGGGATTCCAGAGGGCCCTTGCGGGTAGCGGCAGGCATGCGAGCAATTCGTTCTCGCGCATGCCGATGGGTGATCCGCCGGGTGTATATCGAGCGGGAATCACAGACGTCGTCATGGAGATGCCTCGTTCTCGTGTTGACGAACCCGGCAGTCATACTAGCGATTGGAATTGATAATGTTACCCGGAGAGTCCCGTAGGTTTATGTGCGCGCTACCGGATCCGTCAACGCCTGGGGGTGAGGCCGCTCAGATGCGAGGTGCGGGGGTGGTTCCCGGGTGTGTCGGGGCAACGAAATTGGGACTGTAGGGATTTTTGTGTGAAGAGCCATACACTGCCCGAGAGGGCGAGGAT
>VFSW01001693.1_pt1 | contig 33568 bp, 32 predicted proteins | sample 5358111 | NCBI WGS metagenome assembly VFSW01 (sample SAMN11554181, study PRJNA540505) | mine drainage metagenome | isolation source: sediment from site ElyBrook_90M | place: USA: Ely Copper Mine, Vershire, VT | collected 2017
AATTCCATCGTCCTCAGCTTCACGCTGCCCGCGGAGACGGCCCAGCATCGCGCGCTCAAGCACGCTCCCTCGGTGGAAATCTACCGTGCCTTTGCGCCCGCCGCCGGGCTCTCCTCCGCGCCGCCGGCTCTGTTCTTCACCATTCCTCCGGATGTGGCCCGCCAGTACACCGAGCAGCAGCGCTTCCACTGGACCGATGCGCTCAGCCCCGAGGATTTCGCGCAGCATCCGGCGGGCGCCGTCACCTACATGGTGCGGACGCGCGCGTCGGCCAAGCGGGCGTCGGCGGATTCCAATCTCGCCGAAGTGAGGATTTTCCCTGCGCCTGAGCCCATCCCGGATCTGGCGGCGGAAATCACGCCCTCCGGCGTTGTCCTGCACTGGACCCCGCCGCAGAAAACCATCACCGGCTCGGTCCCCTCCATCGCGCGCTACGAAATCTATCGCGCACGCGTTCCGGCACAGCCGCAGGCCACCCCCAAGCTGCTCGCGCCGATTGGCGCCGTCGAGTCGGCAACCTACCGGGACTCCCAGGTGGAGATTGGCGAGACCTACCTCTATGCCGTGCGCAGCGTGTCTCAGTATCCCGGAAAAGTTCTGTCGTCCGGCGACTCCAACGTCGTCACCGTCACCTTCCGGGATATCCTCCCGCCCGCGGCGCCGCAAGGACTCGTGGTCGTCGCGGTTCCGGCGCAAGGCGAAACGCCGGCGCATCTGGAACTTTCCTGGGCCATCAGCCCCGAAACCGACCTGGCAGGCTATAACGTCTATCGCAGCGAGCAGGTTGGCGTTCTCGGAACACGCCAGAACGCCGAACTGTTGCCGTCGCCCGCGTTCCGCGATATGAATGTGGTGCCCGGCCACCGTTACTTCTACAGCGCGACGGCGCTCGACCGCTCTGGAAACCAGAGCCCCCCGAGCGCGGTTGCCTCGGGCGGCGTGCCGGCCGAGGGGAACTCCGCGCCATGACCGACCCGTCCGCCGATCGCCGCGGCCAGCCAAGCCCGTTCCACCAGGCCTTCCGCACCGGCCTCCGCACCGCCGCATCCCTCATCGTGATCATGATCGCGGCCCTGCTCGTGGCCAACCGCATTCCGGCGCTCGATCCCTACGCCCTGGAGCGCAATGCCGCCTGTTTCACGTTGTTCGTGCTGGTGGCGGTGATTCCCGTCGTCCGGTTTCTGAATCATCCGCGTCAGATGATCGTCTCGGCTATGGTAGGATGGGTGCTGTTCGCGGGCGCGTACGATCTGGCGGGATATTTTTTCCGCAATCTGTTCGACGTCCTGCGCACGCCGTTCGAACTCCTGGTAGAAGGAGCTGCGGTATACGGAGTCTGCGCCGTGGGTTCGTGGGTCGTCGAGATGATCCACCACGCGCGGCGCCATCCCATGGTGCCGCGCCGCAAACCCCCGAGCCAGGAAACTTCCGATGCCCACCACAACCGATGAAACTTTGCCGCTTTGAAACGCTGGAATTCGCCGCCCAACATCCGGGCCGCACCCCCCGCGAGGTTCACGTGGAATCCCGCGCGGGAATCCTGGAGGACGGCCTCGTCCGCGAGATTGCCGGCGAACTCTGGGGCGACCGCCGGCCCGCCGGCCGCCAGTGGCGCCTCGACGAAGTCCGCTTTCTGCCGCCCTGCTGGCCGACCAAGATCATCTGCGTGGGCAAGAACTACCCCGCCCACAACAAGGAGATGGATAGCGATACGCCCAAGGAGCCGCTGATTTTCTCCAAGCCGCCCTCCTCGATCATCGCGCCCGAGGATCCGATTGTCCTCCCGCGCAATTCCCAGCGCGTGGACCACGAAGGCGAGCTCGGCGTCATCATCGGCCGGCGCATCGCACGTCCGCGGCCGAACGATGACCTGCGCCCCTTCATCGCCGGTTATACGTGCCTGAACGACGTCACCGCGCGCGACCTCCAGCGCCTCGACGTGCAATACACGCGCGCCAAGGGCTTCGATACCTTCTGCCCGTTTGGCCCCGTGCTCGAAACCGAAGCACCGCCGCCCGGAACCACCATCGAGGCCTACGTCAACGGCGAGAAGCGGCAGTCGGGACGCATCGCCGAAATGATCTTTTCCGTCGACGTGGTTCTGCGCGCCATCGCCGAAACCATGACCCTCGAACCCGGCGACCTCATCGCCACCGGCACCCCCTCGGGCGTCGGTCCGCTCCACGCCGGCGATGTGGTCGAAGTGCGCATCAGCGGCATCGGGACGCTGCGCAATCCCGTCGTCGGCCCGCGGGATTGAGTGGAAACGCTGCCCTTGCATACGCGGAACCCGCATTCTTCACAAAGTGTTTTCGTGAACGCCCGTAGGGGCACGGCACGGCCGTGCCCGCTGCGCGGGGGCCACGACTCTCCAGCAAGCCGGCCGCCGCCTTCACGTTCGGCCGGCTGGCTCCGAATGGCTGTCAGATATACAGATTCAATCCTAGGCACTCCGTAATCACCGAGTCCCTTGTAGAAACGGCGTCTTGCGCTAAGATACGCGGATTGGGAAACATCTTGTCCGATTGGCAACACTTTGTTCCGGTAACCGTGCTGGCCGCGCTGGCCATCGTCGCCATCGTCTTTTTGCTGCGGCGGAAACCCGCTGACTCCGTTGAACTCGAGCGCCAGCGTCGCGCCTACCTCAACCGCATCGGGCGCATCGTCGAAGGCCAGATCCTCGAAATCGTGGACCGCGGCCACGCCCCGGCATCCGCCAATCCGGGCAGCCAGCCGGACGGCCATCCCGCGGGCCTCTTCACCCGGCGCCACCACGCCGGTTCAGCCGACCCCTCGCAAACGCTCCTCTACTACACCTATTCAATCTCCGGCGTCTCTTACGAGACCGCGCAGGACATCACCGGCCTGGAAGAACGCCTCCACCTGACCCGTGTCGCCGCCGGCCAAATCGCCAGCGTCAAGTACGACCCCTCCAACCCCTCGAATTCCATCCTGCTCGCCGACGATTGGTCCGGCTTGCACTAAGCGTTCGTCGCGCACTGCCTGCACCAAGCCTGCTTGTAGCGGCCGCCTTCCGTGCTTTTTCGCGAACCGATGGCTTGTATCGGTGAGGTCGGCGCGTTGGAGTGCGGCGAGCCGCCGCTCTTCTTCACGCCCGGTGTCTCTACCGCGCAATCCGGCGCGAGAAGCGCCGCCGCTGTTTCGCAGATGCTTCGTGGAACGGCCGCTTATTCCTCGCGCTCACTGTCCGGTTTCGTTCCACCCACCGACTGCGTCCACCGGCACACCGCTTCCACGTCGGCGGGCGACAGCTTCGCGTTGGAATGCGGCAGCGTGTAGATTCCCGGCGGCATGTCGCCGTGGGTGACCTCCTCGCAGGTCTCGTCCAGCTTCTTCGCAACTCTCTTGGCGCTGTACGTGCCCCACTCGGAAAAATTCAGTTCGCGCCGGCCCCGCTTTACATCCCACGCCACGAGCCAGGAGACCGGAGCGACGTTGGTATACCAGGGCCAGACCGTCTTGTGCGAATGACAATCATTGCAGGACCGGGAAAAGATTGCGTCCACCGCCGGATCCACTGCCAGATGGGACTGAATTTCGTGTTCCCCCACAATCGCAGGATTCACTCGGCTTGGCCGAATCGCCTGCGCCAACACCAACGCCACCACCAGCCCAAACAAGCTGCGCCTAACCCATTTCTGCATGTGCGCTCCTTCTCCCCCCTGTATTCCCCCCGGTCCGGAATGACCGGTCGTCCTGTCTTCCGGCTCTGGATTTCCGGGCGACCATGGTGGGCAAGGGTGCCCGCGACCCCTGTGACGGATATCACCGCGCGCCGTGGAATTCGCCACGCCGCCCGCCTGGCCCTGCCCCAACCACAGCCGCCACTACCTCTCCTCCACCCCCTCTATTTCCTTTACGTCCTGTGGTTCCTTTAGTTCCTCTATTTCTTCCCCCTCCTCCTTGTCCACAGGCGCAACCCCTTGAATCTCGGCCCGCACATTGTTAGGGTGAGGGCGGCCACGGACATGGACCGAAACGCATGGGCGAAGTTGAGAACACTCATCGCCGAGCGAGACTGCACGGCGGTGGGGTCTCCCACGCCGGTTGGCACCGAGCGCGCGAATTCTAATCGGTACACTTTTGCAAATAGCAATCGGCGCAAGTCGCTGAAAACACAGGCTCGGTGCTCCGTCTAATCGATACACATCCGGCCCCGGCCGAACCAGCGAGCACGGACGAAGAATGACGCAACCGACCAAACGCCACGACCGGCTTGAGGAACTCCGCCAGCGGAACGCCGAAGCGGAAGTCGGCGGCGGACCCGAGCGCCGCGAGCGCGAGCACCAAGCCGGCAAGCTCGCCGCGCGCGAGCGCATCGCCCTGCTGCTCGACGAGGGCTCGTTCGAAGAGCTCGACAAATTCGTGCGCCATCGCTGCGAGGATTTCGGCATGGCCGAGCAGCGCCCGCCCGGCGACGGCTTCATCACCGGCTACGGCCGCATCAACGGGCGCGTGGTCTACGTCTTCGCGCAGGATTTCACCGTCTTCGGCGGATCGCTTTCGGAATCCAACGCCGCCAAAATCCTAAAAGTGATGGACCTGGCGATGCGCCAGGGCGCGCCGCTCATCGGCCTGAACGATTCGGGCGGCGCGCGGATTCAGGAAGGCGTGAAGTCGCTGGCGGGTTATGCCGAAATATTTCTCCGCAACACGCTGGCCAGCGGCGTCATCCCGCAGATCAGCGCGATCCTGGGGCCCTGCGCCGGCGGCGCCGTCTATTCGCCGGCCATCACCGATTTTATTTTCATGACCCGCGACACTTCCTACATGTTCGTCACCGGCCCGGACGTCATCAAGACGGTGACGCACGAGGAAGTGACCAAGCACGAACTCGGCGGCGCCGCCACGCACAACACCAAAAGCGGCGTGGCGCATTTCATCGCCCGCGACGACGCCGAATGCCTGGCCATGATTCGCGAGCTGCTCGGCTATCTCCCGTCGAATAATCTCGAGGACCCGCCGCGCCGCGCGCCGGCCGGCTCCTCGGGCGATCCCTGGGACCGCGCGCATCCGGCGCTCAATACGCTGGTGCCCGAGGACCCGCAGAAACCCTACGACATCAAGGACGTGATCCACGCGGTTGCCGATGACGCCGAGTTTTTCGAAGTCCACGAGCACTTCGCGCCCAACATCGTCGTCGGCTTCGCGCGGCTCGACGGCCGCCCCGCCGGGATCGTCGCCAACCAGCCCGCGTTTCTCGCCGGCGTGCTGGACATCAACGCTTCGGTGAAGGCCGCGCGCTTCGTCCGCTTCTGCGACGCCTTCAATATCCCGCTCATCACTTTCGAGGATGTCCCGGGCTTCCTTCCCGGCACGCAGCAGGAATTCGGCGGCATCATCAAGCACGGCGCGAAGCTGCTGTTCGCCTTCGCCGAGGCCACCGTGCCGAAGATCACGGTCATCACGCGCAAGGCCTACGGGGGCGCCTATTGCGTGATGTCCTCCAAGCACATCCGCACGGACATCAACTACGCCTGGCCCACCGCCGAAATCGCCGTGATGGGTCCCGAGGGCGCCGTGAACATCGTCTACCGGCGCGAGCTGGACCGCGCCCCCGAATCCGAGCGCGAAGCGCTGCGCCGCGACAAGATCGAGGATTTCCGCGAGCGTTTCGCCAATCCCTACGTGGCCGCCGAACGCGGCTACGTTGACGCCGTCATCGAGCCCGCCCGCACCCGCGCCAAGCTCATCGCCGCCCTCCGCTCGCTCGAGAACAAGCGCGACACTAACCCGCGCAAGAAACACGGCAATATCCCGTTGTAGGCCAGCCCGCGCCGCTTCCTTCCGGCCCGGCCAACCGTGGATTTTCGGCCGGGTTTTAGGTAACATAAGCCGGCTTAAATCTACCGTCTTCATACTTGGGACAAATCCGAAAACCTCCATGGCCAAAAACTCTAAAAATACAGGCACTCTGCTCGACTCTTTGGATGCACTCATTGCCCAGCACCACTTGATGAAACACCCGTTCCACCGCGCGTGGGTGGAAGGAAGGCTTTCGAAGGAATCGCTCCAGCTCTACGCCGAGCAGTGTTACCTGCACATCCGCGCCTATCCCGAAAACCTCCGGGCGTTCGCCGGCCGGACGCTAGGTCCGCTCGCCAAGCTCGTTGAGGAGAATCTCGCAGACGAGCTGGACCCCTCGGCTCCCCACCCGCAGCTGTGGCGCCAGTTCGCCATGGCCGTGGGAGTGAGCGAGGCCGAGATCGAGGGCGCGCGCCCGCTTCCTAAAATCGCCGCGCTGCTCGATACGTTTGACGAAATCGTGTCGCAGGGCACGCTGGCGCAGGCGGTGGCCTCGCTGTACGCCTTTGAAGCGCAGGCGCCGGAACTCTGCGCGCAGCAGATCGCCGGGCTGCGCCGCTTCTATAGCATCACGGAACCACAGGCGCTGGCCTACTTCAGCGCGCACGAGGAAGCCGACGTGCGCCACCGCGCCGCCTGGCGCGGCTGGCTCGCCCAGCAGAACGAAGCCGACAGCTTCACGGTGCTCTTCGCCGCCGCGCGCAGCCTGAAGGCGCAGTGGGGCGCGCTCGACGCCGTCTATCCCCTGGCGTTCGCGGCGAAAAATTAAAAGCTGTTGCGCAACCCAATTACTGATGGGACCACTCGTCCGAAGCATCTCCGTGCTCTCTGTGTCTTCTCCGTGCTCTCTGTGTTAAATCTTTGCCCTGGCATTTTACGGGCTTAACACAGAGGACACAGAGCCGGCACAGAGCACACCGAGAAAGAGGGTGGAGACTCTAGCGCATATGGCACAACCCAGCGAAGTCATCGATTCCATGGCAGTGAAAGTGAGTTATGCAACCGTTTGTAGAGAGCGAGCCAGGGGCTTTGGCCGCCGGCCTCGCCACGTTCCGCGGCCTCGTCGCTAACGGCTTTTCAAAACCTTCACGCCGTCGCGCCCGCCGACAATCACTTCCCGCGTGAATCCGAGAAACAGTCCGTGCTCGACCGCGCCGACGACGTGGTCGAGATAGTGGGCGACTTCCTTGGGCTGTTCCATCGGCCCGAACGCGCAGTCGAAGATGTAATTTCCGCCGTCGGTGACGAACGGCTTTTTGCCGGCGCCCAGCCGCAGCGCGGGTCGGCCGCCGAGTTCGCTGAGTTTTCGCTCCGTCGCCTGCCAGCCGAATTGCACGATCTCGACCGGCACGGACACCAGCGAGCCCAGCCGCTCGACGATCTTCGATTCGTCGGCGACCACGACCATGCGCTTGCTCGCCGCCGCCACGATTTTCTCGCGCAGCAGCGCCCCGCCGTGCCCCTTGATCAGATAGAGCGTGCCGAGTTCAACTTCATCGGCGCCGTCCACCGTCAGGTCAATCTGCGCGTGGCTTGCGAACGTCGCCAGAGGAATCTTCAGCTTGCGCGCCTGCGCGGCCGTCTGCCGCGACGTGGGGATTCCGGCGATGCGCAGCCGTTCCTTGGAAATCCGCCGGGCGAGCGCGCGCACGAAAAACGCCGCCGTCGATCCGGTGCCCAGGCCCACTACCATGCCGTCCTCGACCAGCCTGGCGGCAGCCTCCGCCGCCGCCTCTTTCCACTCGTTTTGTTCGGGAGAACCCATGGGCTCGCTGCCCTCCATTTGATCCGGCGCGGCCCATGATAGCCGCTGGGCGCGAGCTTGCCAAGCCCGTGAAATCGTTCTCCCACGGGGCGTGCTAGAATTCCGCTTTTGCCCGAGGAACCGGAATGTTCCGCAAGATTCTGATTGCCAACCGCGGTGAGATTGCCGTGCGCATCCTGCGCGCCTGCCGCGAGCTTGGCGTGCGCGCCGCGGCGGTCTATAGCGACGCCGACCGCGCGGCGCTCCACGTTCGCCTGGCCGAGGAAGCCTATCCGATCGGCCCGGCGCCTTCCCGCGAGAGTTATCTGGCGATCGAGAAGATCGTCGGCGCGGCGCGCGCGGCCCGATGCGACGCCGTCCATCCCGGATACGGATTCCTGGCGGAGAATGCGGATTTCGCGCTGGCGTGCCGCGCCGCGGGCGTGACGTTCATCGGGCCCTCGGCGGAAGCCATGGAACAACTGGGCGCGAAGACGGCCGCGCGGCGCCTGGCGCGGGAAGCGGGGGTTCCATCCGTGCCCGGCACGCTTGACCCGATCGAGGACTCCGGCCGGGCGCTCGACCACGCGCGCGCCATCGGCTTTCCGGTGCTGCTGAAGGCCGTGGCGGGAGGCGGCGGCAAGGGGATGCGGCTGGTGGCGCGCGAAGCCGAACTCGCTTCCGCCTGGCGCGATGCCGCGTCGGAGGCGCACAACGCCTTTGGCGACGCGCGGCTCTACCTGGAAAAATATCTCGCGCGGCCCCGCCACATTGAAATTCAGATTCTCGGCGATCACCACGGCCACGTCGTTTATCTCGGCGAGCGCGAATGCTCCGTGCAGCGGCGCTATCAGAAGGTGATCGAGGAAGCGCCCTCGCCCGTCGTGACGCCGGAGTTGCGCCGCGCGATGGGCGAATCCGCCGTGAAGCTGGCGCGCGCCGCGGGTTACACCAACGCGGGCACGCTCGAATTTCTGGTGGATGAAAACCTCCACTTCTATTTTCTCGAGGCCAATACCCGTCTGCAAGTCGAGCATCCCGTCACGGAAATGGTCACCGGCCTCGACCTGGTGAAGCTGCAAATTCGCGTCGCGGCGGGCGAGCCGCTGCCCTTCGCGCAGCAGGACGTCGCGCTGCGCGGCCACGCCATCGAGTGCCGCATCTATGCCGAGGACCCCGACAACGGCTTTTTCCCCTCGCCCGGCACCATCCTCGAGCGCCGTGCGCCGGGCGGCCCGGGCATCCGGCTCGACGAAGGAACCTACAGCGGCTGGAGCGTGCCGACGGAGTACGACCCTTTGCTCGATAAGCTGATTGCGTGGGGCAGCGACCGCGCTGAGGCCATGGCGCGCCTCCGCCGCGCGCTCCAGGAATATGTCGCGCGCGGAATCAAGACGAACGTCGCGCTGTTTGCCCGCATCCTCGCCACCAGCGACTTCCAGAGCGGCAACCTCCACACGCGCTGGCTCGACGACCTCCTCCAGCAGGAGCCGAAGAAACTTCGCGCGGCCACAACCGCCGGCGGCGAACCCGCCCCGCCGCGCCACGAGGATGCCGCGCTGCTGGCCGCCGCACTGTGGCACATGGGACGGATGGGCGCTTCCACAGGCCCGCCACCGGCCGCGACGGGCGCGCTGGAATCGCGATGGAAGATCGAGGGGCGGCGAGAGCAAGTGGATCGCGAGCCGCAACGGTGAGTGACGCGTGAAGATGGAAATTGAATTCGCCAGGGAGGCGCGCACGATCGAGGTCGAGCGCACCGGAGAACACCTGCACTGCGCGATCGACGGCCGCGCGCTCGAAGCCAGCGCCGTCGAGATCGCCCCGGGAGTCTACTCGATTCTGATCGGGGGGGAGTCGCTCGAAGCGCGCGTCGAGCCATCGGCCACGGGCCTGCGAGTCATCGTGGCCGGCCGCGAATACGCCGCCGCGCTTCGCGCTCCGCGCCAGTGGCGCCGCGCTCGCGGGGCGGCGGCCCAGGCCGGGGGGGGCCGGCCCGCCAGCGGGGCCGGCCGCCAATCCGCCGCCGCGATCCGCGAGCCGCGCCAGGGGCGCCGCGATCGCGGGGCGGCGGCCCAGGCCGAGGGGCGGCAACAGGTGGTGGCGCCGATGCCGGGGAAGATCGTGCGCGTCCTGGTGAAGGCGGGCGAGACAGTCCAGGCGGGCCAGGGCATTGTCGTCGTGGAAGCGATGAAGATGCAGAATGAAGTGCGGGCGCCGAAATCGGGCATCCTCGAACGGCTGCTCGTCACCGAAAACCAGGCTGTCAGCACGGGCGAGCTTCTCGCCGTCGTCGCTTAAGGATGGGGCCACAACCCCCGCGAGGACTCGCTGTTGGCGCGCCCTGCGGCGTGCGCGTTACCGGCGGAAGAGAGACTCCTCGTTCCGCGAAGTCATCCGGAACAGGAACGAGGCGCTAATTTGCGGGCAGCTTGCCGGAGGATTCCAGAATCTGCTGGGCGAGAAAATTAGTGACGTGGGCATCGTCGCGCGCCTGGATCAGATAGGCGGAGCGAAGCAATTGTTCCTTGCGGCTGCGCAGGGAATCGCGAATGGCCTGTTGCACGGCAGGGTCGGAGAACTGGCGCTGCCCGGCGCTTTCCTTGGCGAGCAGCTTCAGAATGCGGTAGCCGCCGCCCTTGGTGGGGATGGGCTGGCTCACCTGGCCCAACTTGAGCCCCAGAACCGCCTTCTTGAGCGCGGGATCGGACCGGTCGAGCGCCGACTCGCCATAGAATCCCAGATCGCCTCCGGCCGAGGCGCTGGAATCCTCGGAATAATCCATGGCCATTTCCATGAAATCGGCGCCGGCATTGAGTTTGTTGATCAGCATGGCGGCTTTGCGACCCGCTTCGGCCTCCGTCTGGGCCTTGTCGTTCTTGCGGTTGTGGACCGCCGGATCGGGCCGGGGGGTGATGACGATCTGCGCGATGTGGTACTGCGGTTCGGCGATGTTGAATTGCGCGCGGTTCTTGTTGTAGAAGTCCGCGATGTCCTGATCGCTGATGGAAATCTTGGCCACCACCTCGCGGTTCAGCAGCTTCTGAATCGAGAGCTGGCGGCGAATGTCGCTCTTGAGGTCGTCGACGGTGAGCCCGGTCTCCTGCAGCTTCTTCTGGAATTCCTCTTCCGTGTAGGGAGTTTTCGATTCGGTGAATTTGTCCTCGACCTCGGCGTCGCTAGCCACCAGATTCTGCTTGGCGGCGCGCTCCAGGAGGATCTCGCTATTGACCAGCTCGTCCAGGATGCTGAGCTTGACGGAGATGGCCTCTTCCTGGGAAGGCTGGGGCGCTTCGGCGTTGACGCGGGAGCGGTAGATTTTTTCGACGTCCTCGCGCAGGATTTGCTTGCCGTTGACCACCGCCCAGACGTCCGGGCCCGGCGCGGATTCCTTGCGGCAGGAGACGCCGGACGCGCAAGCAACCAGCGCCGCGACCACGAGCAGCATCGTTCGCTTCAACCGGGAGCTCCTTCCGAGGGAAAGCCCGCTTCAGGCGGCTTTGGTGACGCGGCCGGCGCGGATGCAGGCGGTGCAGACGCGCATACGCTTGTGCGTGCCCTTGACAACGGTCTTGACGCGCCGCAGATTGGGATTCCAGCGGCGCCGCGTGACGTTGTGCGCGTGGCTGATGGTGTTGCCGTAGCTCGGCTTTTTGCCGCAGAGTTCACATGCGAGTGCCATGATTCGCTATGCTCCAGATGGGAAAGATTTCGAAAGACGCGAAATCCAATGTTATCAGAGAATCGTCCCCGCGGGAAGCGATTTGGCCGCGATTTTGCCCGTAGCAGCGGCCTTCCGGCCGGCGCATGGCCGTTGCTGGTGCAGGCGTGGTCGCGGGGGACGCAGCCGGCAGCGGCTGTGCAAGGTAAAACTCTTCGAGCGGGCAGGGGCGGCCCGTGCCGATGACCTTGGCGGCGCGCTGGAAAGAACGGGCGCAGCGGCTCAAGAGGGAGGTCTACGCGCTCTACTTCGCCTGCCGCGACCCGCGCGTGCCGTGGTACGCCAAGGCGCTGGCGGCCTGCGTGGTCGGCTACGCCCTCAGCCCAATTGACCTGATTCCCGACGCCATCCCCGTCCTCGGCCAGCTCGACGACCTCGTGCTGATCCCCCTGGGCGTCCTCGCCATCCGAGGCATGATTGCGCCGGAGGTCCTCGCCGAGTGCCGGGAAAAGGCCGCGAGGCTCGACCAGGCGCCGCGCAACTGGGTCGCCGCCGCAATCGTTATCACGGTATGGCTGGCCCTCGTGGCTGCGGCGGTGGTTTGGGCAATACGATTCTTTGCCAGGTGACGCGCGGCGGGCGGAACGGGCGCCCCTCCGCTGGAACAGGTGGCCAGAAACAGAACGGGGCCGGCTGGATCCAGCCGGCCCCGCGTGCGATGCCGTTTCTGTTTCGTTTAACCCGCGGCGGCCCTCGCCGCCGGCGCTACGCCTAGAAGAGGAACTTCAAGGCAAACTGCATGATGCGCGGAGGCACCGAACTGCTGAAGATGCCGCCGAAGAACGAATTGCTAATATCGTTGACCGGCCCGTTGAATTGCGGGTGGTTCCAGAGATTATAGAACTCCGCCCGGAATTGCAGGGTCGTGCCTTCCGTCAGCTTGGTGTTTTTCATGATCGACATATCCCAGTTGTGCTGGCCAGGACCCATAAGCGCTCCAACGCCGGAGTTGCCGAAGCCGGTGGCACCACCAGACCCTGCGCAATCGCCCGGCGCCGTGCCGCCGATGCACGGCGTGCTCGTATACGCTGCCGCGTTAATCCAGCCGGGACCGCCGAAAGCTCCTCCCAGCCGGGATTGGTTACGTCCGGAAGTGGCGAGCCCGATTCCCTGGCAACCGCCCGCCGCGTTGCATTTCCCTGGGTTCGCCGCAGCCAACTCAGCCCCACCGCCGCCGCCGCCGAAAGCCACGCCAGCAGAGCCGTAATAGATTCTGCCGCCATTTCCGTCGGTGACGGTAAAGGGAAGGCCGTCTTGGATTGTAGTTACGCCAGAGATCGTCCAGCCACCCAATACGTGGCCGGCGAAGCCTTTCGTGTGCTTATAGGGCAGGTCGTAGCTGTACGCGATGATGAGTCGTTGCGGGCGATTGAATGCCGCCAGCCCGTATTGCTGGCCGAAGTCCAGAGCGTCATTGCTCGATGCACCGCCTGAGAGAACATTGCCGGGAGCAGCAATGCCCGTGCCCGCCTCGGGGGCATTGATGTTCGTCAGGAGCTTGCTCCATGTGTAGGACACTTGAAGCATAAGGCCGTGGGCGAATTGGTGCCGTAGTTGGGCTTGCAAGCTGTTGTAGAGCGAATCGCCGACTGTGCTGGTTGTCGACATGCCTCCAGTGCCATAGCCGAGGTAGCTCACGCGGCCGATGGCATTTGACCCAGTGTTTGAGAGAATCTGCGTGGCGGGGTTGGTGTTGTTGATATCGTTGAATGGGAAGGACGTGGGAGTGCCCGGTGCGCCCGATCCCAAAATCATCCTCTTGTTCTGAGCGTCAGTGGGTTCGTTGGGTGCATTAGGTGCGAGGAAAGCCATGTTGATGGGGCGTGCCCAATCGTATAGGTGCGTGCCGTGCGTCCCTACGTAGCCGACATCCACAACCCAGTTGGGAGCCACCTCATACTGAAGGTCGAGGTTGTATTCCTGAACCAGAGGCAAACTCAGGAACTCCGAGTCCGAAGTAGCACCGAGGCCTTGTCCGCCCGTATTATCCGTGATCACGGTAGCGCCGGTCGAAGCGGTGCCCTGAACCACCGCCAATGTGCGTGGTTGCCATCCTAGAATTCCGCCCGTAACACTGACCGGCACGTCCAAGGTGTTGGTCGGCGCGCTGCCATTTATGAAGCCGTTGTAGGGAGGGTTCCCCCCTTGGTTGTTCTCCAGCAGGTTTGCGTACGGGGCATCGTAGAAGATGCCGTAACCCGCTCGCACTACGAATTTTTCGCCGAACGGCTGCCATGCCAGGCCGATCCGCGGCCCGAAGTTATGGATGGGTGCACCATGCACCAGCGTCTTATTGGTGTTGAAGAAGACACCGGTGGCTCCGCCCGGATATGCGAATGGCGAAACGGCATTCGCGGGGTAGAGGCCGACCGGAGCCGTTAGCCCGCATGCCGTCGGCGCCAGCGGGTTGCCGCACTGAGCGATATTGGGTTTGTAGTTGGATTGCACCACAAAGCCGGCCAGAGTACCGACCAAGTTGTTGTTGGGCACCGGGCCCGATGACGGGGGGCCAGTGAGGACTTCGTTGCCTAGGAAGAAAGAGCCGGTGTTCACTAGGGCGGCCTGAGTGGGCCAGGCGTTTGTGAACAAGCCCGATGCGTCGGACGGGTATCCGTCATATTCCCAGCGGACGCCCAGATTCAACGTGAGCTTTCTGGTCAGCTTGATGTCGTCTTGCACGAAGGCGGCGAACTCGTTGCTTCGCGCGTAGTGCGCATTGCCATTCGTCATTGTGAGTCCGAAGAAGTTGATGAAAACTCCACCGGGAACGTTCGTCGCCGGACTCGTACACGCTGGCGACCCTGCCCCGTAGGCGCAGTTGCTTCCGGGCAAGCCGCTCGCGCTGGTCAGGAAGTCGGCCACGGTTGCAAAAGCAAGGCCGCCTCTTCCCGGCAGGGTCCAGTTGTACTGAATGCGATCGACCCAAAAACCTGTCCGAATCGCGTGCTTGCCATGATTCCACGAAATCTGGTCGCTTCCCTGGAAGTTGTTGAAGAAATTTGTCGCGGAGGCGAAGAAATTTCCTCCGTTATTCCAAGCTCCCTGCGGCGCGACGGGGCCATCCGCTACGTTAATCATTGGAAGGCCGAAAATTGAGAGCGTCGGGATCTGCAATTGAACCGCGTTTATGCCCTTGGCGCTGGCAAGGCTGGCGCAACTGCTGCCGGGAACAAGGGCGAGCGGCGGGGTGATTCCCACGGAACATGCAGTGAGATAATCGGCCGGAGCCCCCACGAACGTCGAACGCTGGAAGGAAAACACCGCTTCGTTGACCAGATTGCCGGTGGCCACCGTGGTGAGTTTGAGCGTTCCGCTGTCCGCTGTGTACGTTGACCTCTCCGGAGCACCCGGCTGGCAATTGTTGACTCCAGGCGCGCCCACAAAGCCAAGGCAAACGAAAGGCTGGAGCTGCGGATCCTTGGACGTAAAGAACTTCGCCGAGAGCTGGTTCTTCGGCGAAATGACGTAGTCGAGATCGGCCACATACTGGTTCTCGGTCGCGACGATCGGCTGAGCGTAACTAATAGGGTTGTTCGTGATCGGCAGCCCGTTGCTCCCGAAAGGCACGCTGGGAACATAAAAGCCCTGATTCAATCCGCCCTTGGGACCTGGCGCTTGAAGGATATTTATGGCGACTTGGTTGATGTTCGATCCATCGGGAAAGACTGGAGTAGCTGTCCCAAAGTTGTTCTGAGGACCCAAGCCCGGCACGACGCCGAGCAAACCCATGTTGTTGGCAAACGCGCATCCGAGGTACTTACGATATGTCGAAGCGTCGCATGGCGCGCCGCCCGCTACCATGTTCAGGGGCACGGTAAGCCCCGGCGTATCGGAGCGACCGCCATTCGGTTCGCTGAATGGCAATAGCTGTAGACCGGTGGCAAGTCCGGTGCCAAAACCGTTGGTGCCGACAGAGTTGCGCTGACGGATACCCTGATAGGAACCAAAGAAGAACAGCTTGTCTTTCTTGATTGGGCCGCCAATCGTGCCGCCAAACATATTTTCATTCAGAATCTCAGGTTTGTTCGGGGCTCCAAGGCTCTTCTCGCTGGCCTTATTGAAGAAATCGTTGGCATCAAGGAAACTGTTGCGGAAAAACTCCCACGCGGCGCCGTGGAACTTGTTCGTGCCGCTCTTGGTGACGACGTTCACGCTGGCGCCTGGGTTCCGGCCATACCCTGCGTCGAATTGGGAAGTTTGAATCTTGAACTCCTGAATCGCGTCCGGATTCGGAATGCCAATGCCGGGGAAGTTGCCGGACTGCGCTCCGCCCCCGCTGCCGTAATTCGTCAGCACGGCGCCGTCCATCATGTAGTTGTTCTGGTCGGAGCCCATGCCGTTCACGTTGATGTCCTGCGTGCCGTTTCCAACGGCAGCGGCGCTGGCCACGTTGGCGACCACGCCGGGCGAGAGGTCGATAATGTTCGTGTAATTGCGCGAACTGAGCGGCAAGTCGGTCACGGTCTTCGAGGACACCAACCCTCCCACCGTGGCGTTCTCCGTCTGTACGGTTACCGCCGTGGACTCGACGGTAATTTTCTCGGTCTGCGCGCCAAGTTCCAGGCCGTGGTTCAGCGTGGCGGTCTCCGTTACGTTCACCGTGACCGAGGAAACTTCGGCCGTCTTAAAACCCGGGGCGGAAAACTTCACGCGGTAGTTGCCTGGCGGCAGCAGCGAGACCTTGTAGGCGCCGTTTGCGTCTGTGGTCGTGCTCCGCTCCGCGCCTGTGCCGATATTGGTTGCCGTGACGGCAGCGCCGACGATGACAGCGCCCGAGGGATCGGTGACCGTCCCTGTGAGCGCGCCCGTGCTGGACGTTTGAGCCAGCGCCGGGGATACGCAAAGCAACAGCGCTGCAAAACAAGCGAGCAGCGCCAAGACAAACTTCGAACCTTTGGATTGATTGGTCATTCTCCACCCCTCTTGCCAAATTCGAGTCGCGACCGGCGTGGAGCCTGCCGCGTCCTGTCGATCCCAAACCGCTATCTCTTCGTGTTGCGGCCCATTTGTGAAACTTTACATGGCCCAACCAAGACACTCACCGCACCCACTGCCGGGCGCTTGTCCGGCAGTATATGCGGCGCAAATATCACAGTCCGAAGAGGCGTGTCAAGACAAATGCAGCACTTTTCTCGGCGAGGCGGGGTGCGGGACCAGTCAACGATACGCCGCGCAGACGGCGGGAGGAGCCGGCCGAAGAGGGCTGGTCAGCGCTTCTTGCCGACCAGGCCGGCGATGGTGTCCATGAGGTCGAACTTGGTGAGGACTTCGATCTTGCAGTCTTCCATTTCGACGAAGACGGCCGGGCTTTCGTGGCTCAGCAGGTGGGTGACGCGCTCGATCGGCGCGTTCGAGGGCACCTGCGGCAGCGCCGCCCCCATCACTTCGCGGACGATCAGCTTGCGGAGGTCCTTGCCCTGCAGGGCGAGGTTCAGAATCTGGTCCTCGAAGATGGTGCCCACCGAGCGGTCGTCCTCGAACACGGGCAGCTGGGAGATATCCTGCTGCTGCATGGTGTTGAGGGCCTGAAAGACGGTGCGGTTGGGCCCCACGACGATCAACTCGCGCGTCTTGCCGCTCTGGCGCTTGACGCGGATCACGTCGGCGGCGGTGAGCGTCACTTCGGTGTCCGCGTAGCCGAGTTCGCGCATCCAGCTGTCGTTGAAGATTTTGCTCAGGTAGCGCGTGCCGGCGTCGGGCAGCAGGGCCACCACCAGGTCCTCCTTGCGGCAATCCTTGGCCACGCGCAGGGCCGCGGAAACGCAGCCGCCGCCCGCGCCGCCCGTGAAGATTCCCTCGCGCTTGGCCAGGCGCCGCGCCCACAGAAAACATTCCTCGTCGTTGACCTGCACAACGTCGTCGAGCACGGCGAAGTCCATGGTTCCCGGCAAAATATCCTCGCCGATGCCTTCGACCACGTACGTGCGGGCCTCGCCGATGGTGCCGCTCTTGGCGTAGTCGTAATAGAGCGAGCCGTGCGGGTCCACGCCGATGATCTTTACGTTGGCATTTTTTTCCTTGAGGAAGCGTCCCGTGCCGCTGATGGTGCCGCCAGTGCCCATGCCGCAGACGAAGTGGGTGATCTTCCCCTCAGTATCCTCCCAGATTTCGGGGCCAGTGGTGCGGTAGTGGGCCTCGGGGTTGGCGGGGTTCTCATACTGGTTGGCGTAGTAGGAATTGGGAATTTCGCGCGCCAGTTTCTTGGCCACGGAATAATAGCTGCGGGGATCCTCGGGCTCGACGGCCGTCGGGCATACGATCACTTCGGCGCCGAAGGCCTTCAGCAGATCGATTTTTTCGCGCGACTGCTTGTCCGTGATGGTGAAGACGGCCTTGTAGCCGCGCACCGCGGCGACCAGCACCAGCCCCACGCCGGTATTGCCGGAGGTCGCTTCGACGATCGTCCCGCCGGGGCGCAGCAGGCCCTTGCGCTCGGCCTCGTCAATCATCCAGATGGCGATACGGTCCTTGGTCGAGCCGCCCGGATTCAGATAGTCGGCCTTCACGTAGATGGCGGGCGGCACATCCTTGGAGACGCGGTTCAGGCGAATCAGGGGCGTGTGGCCGATGGTTTCGAGGATGTTGTTGCATTTCACGGAATAGCATTTCTCCCGGCAATCAAGTCCGGCGGCATCGCGGCGCAGCCATGCGATAGCCCCGACGTAGCTTAGAGGCTTCCCGAAATTCTGTCCAGCAGCCGTTTTCATTGCGGCGCCGCGAACCGCTCGCTGCGTCGCGGAACGGCGCGGCTCGGGCGTGCTATGCTTTCCCGAGCGTGCCGCCGGCCGCGTCCCAACCCGAAACCCTGTTCTACGACGGCCACTGCGGTCTGTGCCATCGCACGGTGAAGTTCGTGCTGCGCCGCGACCGCTCGGGAAACGCCTTCCGCTTCGCTCCGCTGCACGGCCCGACGTTTCAGGCGCGCGTTCCCGCGGAGAGCCGGGCCGGGCTGCCCGATAGCATCGTCGTGCTCACGGCCGAGGGAGCATTGCTCGCGCGCTCGGACGCGCTCCTCCACATTCTGCGGCGGCTGGGCGGCGGCTGGAGGATTTCAGCGGGCCTGCTCGCGGCGATTCCGCGGCCGGCGCGCGACGCCGTCTACGATTTGATCGCGCGGCTTCGCTATCGGATTTTCGGACGGCGCGACGACGTATGTCCGGTGGCGCCGCCGGAGTTGCGCGCGCGCTTCGATCCATGACAGGGTGCGACAGACCGGCGAAGTCTAGGGGGTCGGAGCTTCGCTCCGACATGCCACAGATCTTTTCATCAGGGGTTTTAACAGGCTGCGGAAAAATTCACCATCGTGTCATTCCGAACCCCGGTCGCCGTTTGACCGGGGTGAGGAATCTGCTTTTGTATTGAGGTCGGCGCGAAAAGCAGATCCCTCGTTCCGCAAAACCACCCGGAACGCAAACAACGCGCTCCGCTCGGGATGACATGTAAACGACTTGTTCCGCGAGCTTTTGACCCCTGAGACATCGATTGTGAGTTTTTCAGCAGCCTGCTAAAGGAGGAATCATGCAACGACAAAACATCGCCTCGGGCACGCCCTGGGAGCCGATTATCGGTTACTCGCGGGCGGTGCGCGTGGGCCCCTACATCCACGTCTCGGGCACGACGGCCACCGGCGCGCAGGGCCAGATCGTCGGCGCCGGCGATCCCTATGCCCAGACGGTCCAGGCTCTGCGGAACATCGAAGCGGCGCTGAAACAGGCGGGCGCGAAGCTTTCCGACGTGGTGCGCACCCGCCTGTTCGTGGTCAACATTGCCGACTGGGAAAAAATCGGCCGCGCGCACGGCGAGGTTTTTGGCACGATTCGTCCGGCGACCTCGATGGTCGGCGTCAGCGGGCTGGTGTCGCCCGACATGCTCGTGGAGATTGAAGCCGAAGCGATTGCCGGCGAGTGACGAGGCGAAGCGGGAAGAAATGCTTCACGCCGGCGAACTCCGGGTGAAGCGGCGCGGGTTACTGCGGCGCGGCGAGCACTTCGATCAAGGCGGGAACGATTTCGAACAGATCGCCGACGATGCCGTAATCGGCAACTTCGAAAATCGGGGCGTTGGCGTCCTTGTTGACGGCGACAATCGTGCGCGAGCCCTTCATGCCGACGACGTGCTGGATCGCGCCGCTGATGCCGAGAGCCAGATAGAGCTTGGGCGCGACGGTCTGGCCCGAGCTGCCGATCTGGCGCTCCATGGGCAGCCAGCCTTCGTCGCAGATCGGGCGCGACGCGGCAATTTCCCCGTCCAGCAGCTTGGCCAGCTTCTCGACCAGGGCGATATTCTCCTGCGACTTGATGCCGCGGCCCACCGAAACCAGGATGGGCGCTTGCGTCAAATCCACGGCCTGTTTCGCTTCGCGGAAAAGTTCCAGGGGTTTGGTGCGAATCTGCTCCGGCTTCAAAACCACGCTGGCGGCCTTGACGGGCGCCTTGCCGCCGGCGTGCTTGGCCACCAGATCGGCGCGGAACGATCCCGCCTGAAACGTCACGATCCAGGGAGGCTCACCGGTGAACACGACGTCGGCGGCCGTCCGCCCCTGAAACATCTGGCGGACGAAGACCAGCTTGCCGTTTTCGTGGCGGTAGCCGATCGCGTCGCCAATCATCCCGCGATCGAGCGACGCCGCCAGCTTCGGCGCGAAGTCGCGCACCTGATAGGTGTGCGGCAACAGCACCAGATCCGGCTTGACGGTTTCCATGACCTGCCGCAACGCCAGCGAAAATCCGTCGGGAGTATATTTCTCGAGCAGGTCGTGCTCGACCAGGAGCACTTCGTCGAGCTGGCAGCCCGCCAGTTCGTCGGCCAGCGGCTGAACGCCCTTGCCGATGACGACGCCCACCAGGGAGCCTTGCGTCTGCTGAGCGATTTGCTGCCCCGCCACGAGGGTTTCCCAGCTGCTTTTGTTCCATTGGCCTTCGCGCTGCTCGGTGATGAGGAGAATTTTCATGGTTAGCCGTTCCGCGAATTCAGTTACAGCACTCGCGCTTCATGTTTCAGTTTCTCAATCAATTTCGCCGCGATCTCTTTCGGCTGCCCCGTCAGGAATTCCGTCTTCTTGGTTTTCTGCGGGACGTAGATCCTCTCGACGTGCTCGGTGCGCGCGTCGGCAACGCCCAGCGAGGCGCGGTCCACCGTCGTGATTTCCTTCTTCTTGGCCGCCATGATGCCTTTCAGCGTGGCGTAGCGCGGCTTGTTGATGCCCGACTGGACCGTGAGCACCGCCGGAAGCGGCAGCTCAACCCACTGGAACCATCCCGCCTCGAGTTCCCGCTTCAGCTTCAGGCGGCCGTCGGAGGCGTCGATCTGCATGATGAGGGTGGCGTGCGGGCGGTCGAGCAATTCGGCCAGCAAGACACCGGTCTGGCCGAAGCCCTGGTCGTCGCTCTGCAACCCCGTGAGAATCAAATCGAAATTTTCGTTTTGAATGGCCGCGGCCAGCGACCGGGCCGCGGTGAGCGGATCGAGCTTGTAGAACTCGTTGTCCGCGACGTGGATGCCGCGCTCGGCGCCCTTGGCGAGCGCTTCCTTGATGGTTTGCTTGGCGCGTTCCGGGCCCATGGAAATGGCCACGACTTCGCCGCCGTGCTTTTCCTTCAGGCGCAAGGCCTCTTCCAGGGCAAAGGCATCGGGCTCGTTGGTTTCAAAGCCGATGTCGGTCTCGCGAATCCAGCCGCCGCCCTCGAGGATGGCGAGCGGCGCATCCTTCGCGGGAACCTGCTTGACGCATACGCCGATTTTCAAGATGGCCTCCCTACACGTCCCTCAGCGGCTAAAGCCGCATGGATTTTGCGGCCGTTGCGGCACGGCTTAAGCCGTGCCCTGACGCAAAACCGAGTTGCCGCTACGTTCATTCCCAGCGCTTGAACAGCAACGACGCGTTGGTGCCGCCGAAGCCGAACGAATTCGACAGCGCGTACTGCACTTCGGCCTTGCGCGCCTGATTCGGGATGTAGTCCAGGTCGCAGGCCGGATCGGGATTCTCGTAGTTGATGGTCGGCGGCAGAATCTGGTCGCGCAGCGCCAGGATGCTGATGCCGGCCTCGAGTCCGCCCGCGCCGCCCAGCAAATGGCCGGTCATGGATTTCGTCGAGCTGACCGCCACTTTCTTGGCGTGGTCGCCGAAGACGTGCTTGAGCGCGCTGGTTTCGATGGCGTCGCCGATGGGCGTCGAAGTGCCGTGCGCGTTGACGTAGCCGACTTCCCGCGGCGTAATTTTCGCGTCCTGGATGGCCGCCAGGGTCACGCGGTACCCGCCATCGCCGCCCTCGGCGGGCTGGGTGATGTGATGCGCATCGCCGGACATCCCGTAGCCGACGATTTCGGCCACGATGTTGGCGCCGCGCCGCTCGGCAAATTCCAGCGACTCCAGAATCAGCATGCCCGCGCCCTCGCCCACGACAAAGCCGTCGCGCTGCCCGTCGAACGGGCGGCTGGCGCGCTCGGGCTCGTCATTGCGGGTGGAAAGAGCGCGCATGGCGGCGAAGCCGCCCACGCCCATCGGCGTGACCGCCGCTTCCGCGCCTCCCGCGATCATCACCTCGGCGGCGCCGCGCTGGATGATCTTGAACGCATCGCCCACCGCGTGCGCCGAAGCCGAGCAGGCCGTCGCCGTGGCGGAGTTGGGACCCTTGGCGCCGTAGCGGATCGAGACGTGGCCCGACGCCAGGTTCACGATGGCCGCGGGAATAAAGAAGGGAGAAATCTTGCCGGGGCCGCCCTGCAGATACTTCGAGTGCTCGCGCTCGATCACGTCGAATCCGCCGATGCCCGACCCGATGTAGACGCCCGCGAGATTCGCGAATTCGGGGGTGATGGTCAGGCCGGCCATGCGCATGGCGAAATCCGACGCGGCCAGCGCGACCTGAATGAACCGGCCCATCTTCTTCAATTCTTTTTTGTCGACCCAATTCAGCGGATCGAATCCGCGGACTTCGCCCGCGATGCGGCAATCGAAACCGGTGGCGTCAAAGTGCGTGATCGGTCCGATCCCGCTCTTGCCGGCCAGCAGATTGCGCCAGACCTCGTCGGTCCCGATGCCGCATCCGCAGATCAGCCCAACACCCGTCACCACGACTCGGCGGCTCAAAGGAAGAATCTCTCCTGTTCAGTATGGGGACCGCCGGTGGACTACTTGCTGCCCTTGGCGTGTTTGTCGATGTACTCGGTGGCGTCCTTCACCGTGGTGATCTTCTCGGCGTCCTCATCGGGGATCTCGATGCCGAATGCTTCCTCGAAGGCCATTACCAGCTCTACGGTGTCGAGCGAGTCGGCCCCCAGGTCATCCACGAACGAAGCGCTGGGCGTTACCTCTGCTTCATCCACACCGAGCTGCTCGACGATAATCTGCTTTACGCGTTCTTCGACGCTGGCCATTCTGATTATTCCTCCGGTTTCGGCGATCTGGAACCCTAGGGGCGGCGCGCCACCCAGATTGCGCGCCCCGTATTTATACTGCCCATTCTATGCGCGCTGCCAGGCAGGGTCACCCTTTAGTGTGGTGCTGCCCGGACCCGGCTGCAGCTTTCTTCAGACGCCTGATGCGCCACGCAAGAAAACCAGCGCAACATAGGTCGCTGAGAATAACAGCCGGCAGGAAATAGCGAGGGAAGTGGAATCCGACCGCTTCCGCTGCTGCCGCGGAGCGGATCGTCAGCAGTCCCCCAACCAGCCCGCAAATTATTCCGACCCGGTAAAGCTTGATCCACTGCTCCGCTGTGACCTTCGTTGGTTTTGGCGACATCGTGCGACTATCCCATGTGCAAGCCGCCGTTCACGTCGAGCACCTGGCCCGTGATGTACGCGGCTTCGTCGCTGGCCAGAAAGAGGATGGCCATGGCGACGTCGCGGTCCTGGCCCAATCGCCCGAGCGGAATCAGCGACTTCAGTTTGTCCTTGAGTTCCTGCGGCAGCACATCGGTCATCGGCGTTTCGATGAAGCCGGGCGCGACGGCGTTGACGGTGATGCTCCGCGAAGCGACTTCGACGGCCATCGCGCGCGTCAGGCCAATCAGTCCGGCCTTGGACGCGACGTAGTTGGCTTGCCCGGCGTTTCCGGACTCGGCCACCACGGAACTGAGGTTGATGATGCGGCCCGACCGCTGCTTGAGCATCGGGCCCAGCGCCTGCTGGATGCACAGATGCGCACCGGTCAGATTGGTGCGCAACACGGCGTCCCAATCCTCGAGTTTCATCCGCAGCGCCAGGGTATCCCGCGTGATTGCGGCGTTGTTCACCAGGATATCCAGGCGGCCGAATTTCCCGAGTACCTGCTGAAAGCCGGCCTTCACCTGCGCGGCGTCGGCTACGTCCATCGGCACGGCCATGGCTTCGCCGCCCGCCTGTTCGATTTCGGCCACCAGCGCAGCGAGCTTATCGGTGCTGCGCGCGGCCGCGGCCACTTTGGCGCCCGCGGCGGTGAACGCCAGCGCCGTGGCGCGCCCGATTCCCTGCGACGCGCCGGTGATGAGTGCCACTTTATCTTTGAGTGAGAACATGGGAATTGAAACTATCGCAGGACGCTCACGCGCGCAAGCAGGAACACCATTTGCGGCGGCCGGAGCGGACACTCCTTAGCCGATTGCGGAAGAACTACGATCCTGTCATTCCGAACTCCGGTCGCAGTTTGACCGGGGTGAGGAATCTGCTTTCTTCTTTGGGCTGATGCCAAAAGCAGATCCCTCGTTCCGCACAACCATCCGGACCGCAAACAACGCGCTCCGCTCGGGATGCCACGCAAATGACTTTATCCGCACCCGCTCAGGACTCGGCGGCTTCGGAACGCGCCTGTGCGATTTTGTCGAGCGTGGCTTGCAGGCTGGCGGCGTCCTCGACGTTGAAGCAGCGAACCGAACGGTCGATCTGCCGCAGCAGGCCACAAAGAACTTTTCCAGGCCCCACTTCGACAAAGATCTTCACGCCGCTGTCGATCATCTCGCGGATGGAGTCGAGCCAGCGGACCGGCCGCGTCACCTGGCGGATCAGCGCCTCGCGCGCTTCGTCCCCGCCCTCGATGGCTTCGGCGTCCACATTGGTGATCAGCGGGAAGCGCAGGGCGCTGAACTTCACGGCGCGCAAATCCGGATCCAGCCGCTGCTGGGCCGGCAGCATCAGGGCGCAGTGGAAGGGCGCGGAAACCGGCAGCATCACGGCGCGCTTGGCCCCGGCTTGTGTGGCGATTTCCACGGCGCGTTTGACGGCCGCGGCGCCGCCCGAAATCACGGTCTGCTCCGGCGAATTCATGTTGGCCGGGGAGACCACCTCGCCGTCCGCGGCTTTCCGGCAGATCTCGGCGACGTCGGCCGGCGAAAGCCCCAGAATCGCGGCCATCGCGCCTGCTCCGGCGGGCACGGCCTCCTGCATGTAGCGCCCGCGCTGGCGGACCACCTTGACGGCTTCGGAAAATTCCAGCGCGCCCGCAGCCACCAGGGCCGAATATTCGCCCAGGCTGTGCCCGGCGGTGAAATCCGGCGTCACGCCGCGGGTTTCCAGCGCGCGATAGGCGGCCACGGACACCGTGAGGATGGCCGGCTGGGTGTTTTCGGTCAGCTTGAGAGCGTCTTCGCCGCCCTCGAAGCAGAGCTGGGAAACGGCGAAGCCCAGCGCGGCGTCGGCCTGCTCAAAGACGGCCCGCGATTCCGGGAAGCTCTCGGCGAGATTCCGCCCCATGCCCGAATACTGCGACGCCTGGCCCGGAAACAGAAATGCAAGCTTGCTCATGGTGGGTGCGAGTCCCGTCCAGCTCAGCCGCGCGCGGGAACTGCGGCGGCCGCGGAAAGCTCCTGTTCGATCGTCTCGTTGATGCGCGCGCGGCAGAGTTCGGCCGCCACGCGGATGGCGTTCTTGACGGCGTTGGGATTGGAGCGGCCGTGGCCGATCACGGTGATGCCGCGGACGCCCAGCAGCGGCGCGCCGCCGTATTCGGAGTAATCGGTGCGCTTGCGAAACTCGCCGAAGGCGCGCCGGGACAGCGCGTATCCGATCTGCGAGGCGAGGCTGCTCTTGATCGCTTTCTTGAGCATGCCGCCCAGGTGTTCGACCACCCCTTCGCTGATCTTCAGGGCGATATTGCCGATGAAGCCGTCGCAGACGATCACGTCCACGTTTCCGCGGAATACGTCGCGGCCCTCGACGTTGCCCGTGAAATTCAGCGGCAAATGCTTGAGCCGGTTGAATACCTCGCGGGTGACCTCGTTGCCCTTCATTTCTTCCTCGCCGATCGAAAGCAGGGCCACGCGCGGCCGTTTGACGCCCCAGATGGCGCGGTAGTAGATCTCGCCCATCACCGCGAATTGCTCGATCTGCGCGGCCTTGGAATCCACGTTGGCGCCCACATCGAGAATGACCGAAACTTTTTCCTTCATGTTGGGGAAAGCCGCGGCCAGCGCGGGGCGGTCCACCGAAGGCAACGTGCCCAGCACGAAGCGCGCCACGGTCATGGCGGCTCCCGTGTTGCCGGCGGTCACCAGCGCGTCCGCCTTGCCGTCGCGCACCAGCCGGGCGGCCACGTGCAGGGAACTCTCTTTCTTGCGCCGGAAGGCCTGCGAGGGCGAATCGGTCATGGCGATGACTTCGGTGGCGTTCACCACCTCGATGGGCAGGCCACCGTGCTTGTGGCGATCCAACTCCTGCCGGACCACCTCCTCGATGCCCACCAGCAGGATGCGCACACCCGTCTCGCGGGCGGCCAGAATCGCGCCTTCGACTTCCGCGCGAGGCGCATGGTCACCCCCCATGGCATCCAGGGCAATGATGGTCATATGAGCACCGGCTTTGAAAGGACAGGCGAGGGAAACTTAGGCCGTCTTGGCGGCCGTGTCAATCACTTCGCGGCCCTTGTAATAGCCGCACTTGCGGCAGGCCCGGTGGGGCAGCTTCTTCTCATGGCAGTTCGGGCAGTCGGCCAGAGACAGCGTATGAAGATGGTCGTGGGCGCGCCGAGTGGATGTGCGCTTTTTTGAATGACGTCGCTTTGGATTGGGCATGCAAGCTCCTCGTGACAGGCCACCACTCCCGGCGGCCTGAACTGAAACATCTAGTGTAGCGTCTTATTGCTTCTTGAACCAGTCCTGCTTCAAGCGGGCCAGCGGGGCGAGACGCGTGTCGCTGCCGCTCTTTTCGCAGCGGCAATCCTCGCTATTGAGGTTGGCGCCGCAGTGAGGGCAAAGCCCGCGGCAGTCGCTCGAGCAAATCGCCTTCATCGGCAGGGCCAGATTGACTTGCTCGGCCAGGACGTCGGCGAGAAACAGGCCGTCGCCCTCGAAGAACGCGATCTGGGTATCGTCCAGATGCAGGCGGGCCTCCTCGTCCTCCCGTGGAAGCGAGGCTGCGGGGCGGTAGTACAGATCGAAGTCGCGGCTGATCTCCTCGACCACCGTGTCCAGGCAGCGCGCGCAGGTCATTTCCACCCGCGTGTGCAGGTTCCCGCAGACGCGGATCTGATCGTCCAAAAGCTCCGCCGTGGCGCGCACTTCCAGGGGTTCGGCCTGGCGAAACTCGCTGGAATGGAAATCCAGCGTCCCGGGAGCGTAGCTCTTCCGGATGCGAGCTTTTTGGAGGGCGAGTTCGGTGACGTCGAGAAACATGTCGTTCGCTTTCCCCTGCTGCGATGGCGTGGAACTCATTATATGACCGGCTCCTGCCATGTCAAGGAACCCTCCGCGGCAAAGTGTTGCAGTCGGCATCAGGAAAACAGCCGCGGATCACGCTTGGGGCAGGGGGCCGGCCGAAGCGCCCAGCAGTTCCCGGCACTGGCGCAGCAGGAACTGGTCGGTCATGCCGGCAATGTAGTCGCAGACCACGCGGTGCGGCGGCTCGCTGGCGGCCAGCTCGGCGTAGTATTTGGGCATGCGGTCCGGGCGATCGAGAAAGAAACGGAACAGCGCATCGAGCGCCGCGATGGAGCGGTCGCGTTCCTCGGCCAGGACGGCATGCGAATACAGATGGGCGTTCAAGAATCGCTTGAGCGACGCATTGTCGGCCGCCGCCTGGGGCGAAAAACCCGCCAGGCGGTCCCGATGGCGGCGCACATCTTCCACGGTTTGCACGCCGCTGGTTTCCACTCGCCCGTGCGTGTTCTCGATCAGGTCGGTGGCCAGGCGGTCCAGGACGCGCTTGAGCGCCTCGTTGAACTTCAGCTTGCGCAAGGCTCGAGGGTAACGGCGGTCCACTTCGGCGTAGGCCGCGTCGAAGACCGCCACTTCGGCGCGGAGCTGCTCGAAATCCAGGATATGGGCCTCGAATCCATCGTCGAGGTCGGCCGTGTTGTAGGCAATCTCATCCACCAGATCGATGAGCTGCGCTTCCAGCGGCGGCCGCTCGCCCAGCAGATATTCGGCCAGCGCGGGATATTCGGCCGGGGCATAGTCCCGCGAATGCTTGATGATTCCCTCGCGCACCTCGAAGGTGAGGTTCAGTCCCGGAAAACCCGGATAGCGATGCTCGAACTGCTCGGCGATCCGCAGGGCGTGGAGATTGTGGTCGAAGCGCTCGCCCCGCTCGCGCATGTGGGCGTCGAGCTGGTGTTCGCCCGCGTGGCCGAACGGCGGATGGCCAATGTCGTGCACCAGCGCGAGGGCTTCGGCCAGGTCGGTATTCAGGCCCAGCGCGCCCGCCACGGTGCGGGCGATCTGCGCCACCTCGAGTGTGTGCGTCAGCCGGTTTCGAAAATGGTCGGAAAAACGCGAGGTAAAGACCTGCGTTTTGGCTTCCAGCCGGCGGAACGCGCGGGAATGAATGACGCGGTCGCGGTCGCGCGCGTAATCGTTGCGGTAGGGATGCGGCGGTTCAGGATAGCGGCGGCCGCGCGTGCGCCGCACATCCATGGCGCAGGAGGCCGGCGAAACGGGCGTCATGCGCGCCGCTCACGACTTGCCGGGCAACAGCGCGAGCGCCTGTTCCGCCTCTTCGGCGCTGGGCGTGTCCGGATATTCCGACTTCACCTGCCCGTAAAGCTTGACCGCCTCGGCGGGATTCTTCTCGCTGAAGTGCTGCGCCAGCGCCAGCAGCACGGTCGGTTTGGGCACTAGCGCGGTGGGCTTAGCGATCAATTGCCGGTAGAGGCGGACGGCCTCATCTCCGTGGCCCAGGCGGTCCTCGACCTGCGCAAGCTTGAACTGCGCCAGGGAGGCAACTTCCTCGTCCTTGCTGCCCACCAGGCCCTGGAGCCCCTTCTCGGCAGCATCGTTTTGATCCAGTTCCTCGACGCTCAGCGCGGCGTAGTAGCGCGCCAGCTCTCCGGGGCGCGTGCGCGGATATTTCGAGGCGACTGCGGCGAACTTCTGCTCCGCTGCGGCGAATTTCTTCTTGGAATCGGGATAGGTGACCTCGCCCGGCGCCGTCGGCGCGCCCACCGGCGTCTGAAAAATCTTCATCGCGCCGTCGAACGCCGCCGCAGCCTTCACCGTCTGCCGCTGGAGGTACGCCTCCCACCCGAAAAAGCCCAGAGCCACGACCACGGCGGCGATTCCCAGGTACAGGACGAGCTGCCGATGCGACAGGACGGCCTCGGCCCCATGCGCCAGCGTTTGGCGCACTTCGTCCGTTTTCAGTTCCTTGCGGGAAATATGCTGCGTCAAAAATGCACCTCGGGAAAAATAAACGTTATCATCTCAATGCTACCACAAAGAGCCCGCGGGAGCGCGGCGCGGACACACCTGCAACGCGGGCCCCGGGCCTGCTCCTGGCGCCGCAACAGTAGATAAAAGGCCCCGTCCCGGAGCCGCGGAACGGGCCCCGCCTGCCGCGCGCTAGCAGCTTGCGGAATAAGCAAAAACCGAGCCTCAGGGGTTAAAACCCCTGATGAACAGGCGTGCTTTATGCCGGAGCTAAAGTCCCGCGACTTCTTCCGGGATTCCGGGACTGCGGAACTCCGACCCCCTAAAGTGCGCCTTTTTTCCGCAACCTGTTAGACCTTGGTGACGCCTTCCGCCTGGTAGCCTTTGGGTCCCTGCTGGACCTCAAATTCCACCAGCTGGCCTTCGTTCAGCGCCTTGTAGCCATCCATCTGGATGGCCGAGAAGTGAACGAAGACGTCTTCTCCCGACTGGCGTTGAATGAACCCATATCCCTTCGACGCATTGAACCACTTCACGACACCTTGTTCTCGAGCCAACGGTGCTACTCCTCTGCAAGTGATATCCCGATTCAGGTGGTTGTAACGCCAGTCGGTAGCACAGCGCGCCCCGTTCGACGCGGGGCCCGCACTTCCCCACAGGATTACAACACCGTCTCAGCGGCGGAATTGTTATCACAAACCCATATTCCGTGTCCAGAGCATGAGACGGCAAACAAGGGGCAAAGCGGATAGGGGGTTTCACGTGGAACACGCAGGGCAGCAGGGCGCTGCCTTCACCGAGAAGGACCTAGCCGCTGAAGTTGACGACGGCATTTCGCCCACTGCGCGGCAGGTTCCCTATAGCGGCACCAAGTCGTCGCCAGGCCATAATCTATGCTTCCCGCGCCCAGCCGTTGCCCGCGGCGCCACGCGGGAGATTCTTGGACATCACCAGCTCCGCGCCGCCGGCTGGCCCACGGCGCTAGCCCCAAGTGCACCAACTCCGCGCGGCCCTTCTTGGTGAACAGTTTCTTCTTGCGGCACAGACCTTCGCTCAGGGCCAGTGCATGCAACTGGTTGCCCAGCATCGTGCGCATGCAAACCAGCTTGTGACGATGCCAGAGCAGTTGCCGGAGATCGCGTTCGGCCGGCGTGGGAACCCAGATTTGCGGAAAGCGCTTCGCCACCATCAGATCGAGAATGAGCCAGGCATCGCGTTCGTCGGTCTTTTGCTTGCGCACTTCACTGGCGCGAATCTTCGCCGAGTCTCCGATCCAAAGTTCGTGACCCAGTTCCGCCAGCAAACGCTCGAACCATCGAATCGGCCCGGTGGCTTCGATGCCCACCCGCACCGGGCCCTGCAAGTCCCGATAGAACTCCTGCGCTTCACCGCTCTGGTGGTCCAACCGTTGCTCGGTCAACTCCCCGGTCGCTTCGTCCATCATCGCAATCTGCTGATAGCGCGTGTGAAAATCACAGCCTATAATCATCATTGCTCGGCTCCTTTTTCCGAGCCTTGGTCGTCTTACCGCTGCCAAGTCTACTCGGACGAAGGAGCCGACAACGTCATCTAAACCGCCTGAACGACGTCAATTCGGCCTCGAACTAGGCGGCGAATCGAATCCTGTCTTTCGATATCTTTCGGCGTCTTCGTGCTGACCAAGAGCCCGGGACGTTGCCTCAAGCCACTCCCAAATTCGCGATGCGCCGAGGTATCGCGGATCTGCTGTCTTGACGCACAGTTCAAACTGTTCTTTGGCAGCGTTCATCTCCGCAAGATAATATTCAACTATCCCCAAGATGTAATGGGCTCTGCCCTCCCAGTGGCCGTTGAGGCCCAGGTGAAGCGCCTCCATCAGCTGCTGTTTAGCGCGTTCGTACTCACGAAACTGACAGTAACAATGACCACGATAGTAACAAAGGACGCTCTTCCACTCTTCTGGGGGACATGCCCTCTCGAGAAAAGGTTTCGCTTCTTCCCATCGGCCAGCATCAGCCAGAAGAAACGCGTGCTGTAAGTCGATGTCGTGGAAGACCCCGGAGGCAGGTCCTGATAGTTGCTTAGGATATCTAGATATGAGGTCCTCTAATACTTGCAAGGCTTGGGCCTGGTTTCTCTCTGCCAGCAGAGTCTTCAGCTCAGCGTATCTAATTCCTACCGCCAAGTTGGCAGGGGGTGTGTCATCAGAGGTATCGGGTACGACTTGAGGCAAGAGAAAGTCGACTGCTCTCTCTAGCTCATTGAAATGGGACCTCGCCTGTGCAGCGTCCCCCATCTGGGCGAGAAACACAACTTGGCAGTACAGTAGTACTGCTTTTGCCCAGGGATCGACGGCTCCTTCCGCTAGGTCGTGGAGCTTTCGCACGGCCTCTACGCATTTGCCGGTCTCAAACGCGCGATAGGCTTCCCTCAGACCTAGTGCTTGAGTCTCATTCAACATTCATTCCCCTTCCCCCAGGGGCCGAAACCCGCTGAAAAACGGTGTCTCACAAAATCCCCGGTCACATCGGCGTGCATGGATGCAATCGGCACGCGAGACTTTTGCGGGTTGTGATAATGACCATGTCGCTGCCGAGCGAGAGGATCCTCATGATTTGAAAGGCAACGCGTCTCCATAAAGGCGTAAACAGCGGGTTAGGCTCGGGGTCGTTCCCCGGTCCGCCCATGGGTTCCTTCGAACCGTCTCCAGGAACGATCTTAGGTGGCGGATTTTGGTTCGGCGGAGCTTGTTGCAATCTAGCAGGCCCAGCCACGAATAGTCGATGCCGGGGCCGGTCGCGAGGAAGCCGGACGGCAGGCCAGTAGTGGATGGAGCTGAAGAAATAGAAATAGAAGTGACCACCGGAGTAGGCATGTCGGGAGGGAGGTTGATGGGCCCACACATGTAGATTCCGCAGGGCTGGCACATGACCAAAAAGTTATCGCACCACGTGCCGCCGCCGCCTTCGTCCTCGCCGTCTAAGCCTGTCGGATCTACGAGAGAGAGAGGGCTATTGCGGACGTAGGCGTAGCGGTTCCAGGTCTGGGGGTCGGTCGGGTCAACGGCCAGAATCCCGGCTGGGTCGGGCGACGGCCAGCGGCCCTGGATGCCGTATTCGCGGGCGGGGAAATCGTAGAGGTTCGAGACGGTGTCCTGGTTCATGCCGGTGAACGAAAGATCGGCTGTCCCGGTCTGCGCGTAGCCTTCGCCGAAAGGCGCGTAGGCTCCGTCGGAGTACATGGTACGTGTCGGCGTCGAAGCAAATCGACTACTCTTCCCGCGCCCAGCCGTTGCCCGCGGCGCCACGCGGAAGATTCTTCGACATCACCAGCTCCGCGCCGCCGGCCGCCGCGCGCCGCACCGTCAGGTCGTCCAGGAACGCGCGCATCAGGAACAGGCCCCGGCCCGACGTTCGCATCAGATTTTCCTCGGCCAGCGGGTCGGGCACGTCGCCCAGCTCAAAGCCCCCGCCCTCGTCGGCCACATGGACGATCATGCGTTCCGGCTCGAACTCGATCCCCAGATGGATCTTCTTGCGCGCGTCCTGCCGGTTGCCGTAGTTGTAGGCGTTGACGACGCCTTCGCGCACCGCGATCCCCAGCTTGTGCACTTCCTCGTCGTCAAAGCCCGCGGTTCTGGCGACGCGCGCGACAATGCTCTCGGCAAGGTCGGCGCTTTCCAGCTCGGTCGCCAGCGTGACTTCCAGACGTTGCGTTTTCGTCGCCATCGCGGGTGGAGGGAACCCCCTGATAGATTTTGCCCGTAATGGGGTACCACAGCCCCGCCCTCAACGTCAATGTTTGTCTGGCCATGCCAAGAAAGAGCGGGGAAGTGGCTCTAGTACCGTTCCAACTAAATGAAGCGGATTTGAGAAACTCTGCCGTCTGCAAGTTCGTGGAACAAATGCGCGCGGGGCCTCGCCGCAACAAGTTGGAACGGCACTAGGCGGCGCTGGCGGCGCTGGTTTGGGGCTCGGCGGCGGCGTTTTCTTCCCACTTGACGGAGACGAGCTTGGAGACGCCCGGCTCCTGCATGGTGACGCCGTAGAGCACCGAACCCATTTCCATCGTCTTGCGGTTGTGCGTGACGACGATGAACTGCGTCTGCCCGCACATCTCCCGCAGCATGTTATTGAAGCGGCCGACGTTGGCTTCGTCCAGCGGCGCGTCCACTTCGTCGAGGATGCAAAAGGGGCTGGGCCGGTAGCGGAAGACGGCGATCAGCAGCGCCAGCGCCGTCAGCGCCTTTTCTCCTCCGGAAAGCAGAAGGATATTTTGCAGGCGCTTGCCCGGCGGCTGGGCCACGATGTCAATGCCCGCGTCGCCCGAACTGTCGGGCTCGGTCAGGCGCATCTCGCCGTGGCCGCCGCCGAACAGCGACTGGAAGGCGATGGCGAAATGCGCGTTGATGAACTGGAAGGCATCCTCGAACTTCTGCCGCGAGACCTGGTCGAGCTCGGTGATGGTGAGCTGCGTATTCTCAATCGACTGCACCAGGTCGTCGCGCTCGCGCCGCAGGAACCCTTCGCGCTGTTCGCACTCCTGGAACTCCTCCAGGGCCATCATATTCACCGGGCCCATGGCTTCCACGCGCGCCTTCATTTCGTTGTAGCTCGTCTCGGCCGCGACCAGGTCTTCGCCCACCAGCAGCTGCGTTTCCTGGACGATCAATTCCTCCGGCTGGGCATTCAGTTCGGCGACGCAGGTCTGCCGCGCCGGCGCATCGAAGGCCGCCGCACATCC
>VFSW01001694.1_pt1 | contig 33560 bp, 38 predicted proteins | sample 5358111 | NCBI WGS metagenome assembly VFSW01 (sample SAMN11554181, study PRJNA540505) | mine drainage metagenome | isolation source: sediment from site ElyBrook_90M | place: USA: Ely Copper Mine, Vershire, VT | collected 2017
AATTGGAGATTATTATGTTTGCGAATAGTATTCATCAGCCTCCCTATTTTCAGTGCGAAAGAGCTTTTATAAAGCCCATTAAACTTGTTCCTGGGGCTGATCAAATCATAAACACCTGCGCTGGGGCTATCCCTCTGATAAGTGCGGATAAGAGTCTCATCTATCCGTTTGCGTTAGCCATGGGAGCCTTGCGCGTAATGAGCTTTTACCAAGAAGGGAACTATGGGCATACGGCTCTAGCGGTGGGAAGTGTTGCGCTCACGATTATTTCTCATCCGCTAGGAATGCTTGCGACGACAGGGCACGATATCGTATTGGGGTGCATCGAACTGACCCAAGCTAAAGGTCGAGAAGCCCAAATCCTTTGCGTAGCAAAGATTTTTAAAAATACTCTTTATCTGACGCTCTTTTTCCATCAAGGAATTAACCTGGCTTTAGCCTCACTCACGGTCCAAATGGGTCTGCATTTGTATACAGCCTATCAGCAAAAAGAATGGCAACACTGTTTTGCTTATCTGGGGCTAGCTGTTGTTTCTTTAGCTCTTTGCAAAAACCTCTTGGAGCACAAATGGGAGATGGAACAAGTCTACCGCATTCAACCCTACCCCTATCCGATAATGCCCTGATTTGGTAGAATTTTTTTCTTTATGTAAGGGACCCTATGAAAATTTCTACCAATTTACCTTTTGCTTCGCGGATAAATTCCATTCCTGGTGGTAGGTATACGGTTTTAGCCGCTGTCGGCGTGTTGGCGTTGGTTGTCGCTATTTATTTGAAGAGTAAATGGGATAATGCGGCCCTTGATGCATTTATGAAAAAAAATGGTCTGAGAGATGATGTCGTAACTAAATCTTATCAGGATCAAAAACTTAGAAAGCTCTATAATAATATTTTTGCCGCAACAAGGGAATCTCCAGAAAACCGGATGGCGAGCATTCGAATTCTAAACAGTGCCCAGGAGGGAAAAGTTCTCTTTGGTCCGGGGCCCGACCCCTTTGCGAAAATAACTCCCCAAGGACTTTTTACCAGCGATACTCAGACCGTAAGCAACTTTGTTCCGAGCACAGCGAACCAAACGCGTTGTATTGGAGAGACATTTTTTTGGGTTGAGGAAATGGATTTAAAGACAGAGAAAATGACATTTCCTGCTGGAGATGAAATTGTATCCTTTGACGATGATGGCGTTGGTCGTGTCGCAATTGCAACTAAGAAGAGCGTGATTGGGTATGTTTACACGGAAAATAATACTGTGAGGAAGGCTTACGAATTTACTGGAATAAAAGGAGATGTTGTTTCGGTTCAGATTCATAATCGCATACCAATTATTGTGACCGCTGAGAATGGCCATATAGAAATCCTTTCTTACGACGCAGATTCTTATAAACACCAAGTACTTGCACAGAAAGACTTCCCTATTCTATCTGCCAAGAAGATAGGGCCCTTGGTCGTAATAGATTGCTCAGAGAAACTGGAATTTTTTAATTGTGTTTCAGGAAAGTGGCTCGAACCCATCAGTAAGTCATTTAAGGGAGCTTCCCTTTTCACAATAGCAAGAGGATTTGTTTTCATAGCACCCAAGGAAGGAACAGAGATATATCTTTGCGATCACAGGGGATCGGTGCTTTCAACGCTTCAAGTGCCTGAGAAGATTCAAAATCTGCGGTTTGAAGATAATAAACTTTACGCAGTAGGTGAGACTCAGGGTTTTGTATGGGATTTTAACAAATGAGCATCAAGTACATAATTTTTGACATCGGCGGCGTTATGTTAGAATGGACGCCAGAGCAGTACCTCAAAGAGCTTTTCCCTGAAAGACCACCGCTCGATTTCTTGCAGGTCGTTTACTCTCTTTTTTGGGTTGGTTACGATGGCGGGCTCTATACGCGCAAGGAACTCATCGATCAGTTGCCCGGACATTATGATAAAGAACAATTCTCCCAATTCTTGAATCGGTTGGCGGGTATGCTCAGGCCCATTCCTGGCATGGCCGATTTGTTCATGGAGCTTAAAAAAAAGGGATACGAGGTCTATATCCTCTCTAATATGCCTCGCGAAATGGCCCATGAGCTCAAAGAACTTCATCCCTTTCTTCATGCTGCCGATGGGGGAGTCTTTTCTTATGAGGTCAATAGTATCAAACCGATGCCGCATATTTACGACGCGCTTCTTAAAAATTATCCTATCCAGCCCAAAGAGGCCGTTTTCATCGACGATGTCGCGGTGAACTTGCGAACCGCGCAGACAATGGGTATCCAAGGAATCCATTTTCAAAATCCTGCCCAAGTACGCCAGTCGCTCATAGACCTTGGCGTGGGTATATAATTTTCCTGGAAATAATTTTTTCATCGTTTATAATCTCTTTGCAAAGGCTTTATGCGTACGTATAAACTACTGATCGGGCTACTGCTTCCTCTGTGGTTGATGGCGTCTTCCACAGTCGTAACTCCCACTCTTCTAGAATTGCTCAAGGAGATGAAAATCTCGCATGATGGAACACTTTCATCTATTGTGGATGCGACGCAAGCCGTAGGTTGGCAGCGTCCTCTGCAGGTGGAGCGATGGCAAGTTTCCGATTTAAGTGTGGAACAGCGAGGGATGGTTCTTTCCTATGCTGTTAAATTAGGTTTGCTGGAAACACGTTATCCACAAAGCAAGCACTTCAATTATGCCGTTTTGATGGGCGGGGCGACCTTTCGGATGGAAAAGCGCATAGGGTTTCTCAAAGAATTATGGGATAAGGGCTATCGCTTTGATCACGTCGTTGTCTTGTCAGGAGAGAGAGTGCTTGATGCCAAAGTCGAAAAAATTCCCGAGGGATGTAAAAGCGAATCCGATGCAGCGCATGCGATGTGGAAGACTGTAGATTTGTCTCCGGAGGTAAGAAACTTACCCATAACATTTGTCGATACTCCTATGATTCCCGTCTACATGGGTAAAAGACGGCCCGGGACTGCCGATACCATCGCTAAATGGGTTAAGACGAGCCCTAAGCCTGGTTCCTGTCTCATTATCTCCAATCAACCTTACATCACCTATCAGGAAGCAACGATTCGCTTGCTCCTTCCTAAGGGTTTTACTTTGGAGGCGGTAGGTCCTGGCGCCGTTCCGGCAGAGCTCAATGCAGCGGATATTCTCGACTCGATTGCACGCTGGCTTTATCAAGAGCAGCAGTTACCTAAAAATAATAAACGCTAAGAGCGGATCATCTCATGCACGAGATGAGAGATGTTCGACGCAAAGTCGGGTACCTCAAGGCGGCAGAATGGCTCAGGATATTTGAGCAGTGAGGGGATGAGCATGTGGAGCTGGCGGATGTCAGTGAATGCCATTCCTAGTTTATGCCGTTCGGTAAAAGGGATGTTGAATTGCTCCCACCATAAGTGCCGTGCGGTGGCGCGCGGTGTGTTGTCGAGAAGAATCGGCTTGCCGAGGTAAATCGCCTCATTCACCGTGCAAGAACCTGTCTTTGTAATAATCAAATCAGATACGGCCATGAGCTCCAGGATATCCGGTGTATAGCCATGTACGTGAATGGCTAGTCCTGAGGGCAGTAAGTAAGAAGAATTCCCAATGCAGGTCGCAGACCGGGCTTTGAGGAGAGATACTATTCTTTGAGCCAGCGCTTCGTTTTGTCCCACACAGATGTTGATTTGCAGACGCAGGTCATGGGGTTTAGGCCGGATTTTGATGAGTTCTTTAGTGTGGTCGAGGAGAAGATTGCCTCCTAAGGCGCCCATGATGATCGTGACGGTGCGGTGGTTGGCGCTAAGGCCAAATTTTTCGCGCAGCTGGACGAGCTCGAGGGGTTTATAATTTTTCATGCAGGCTGTTCGCACAGGAAATCCGGTTACGGCTATTTGGCTGGGGGCGAATTTCGCCTTACGGAAAGTGGCTTTGCGGATCTCAGGGTCGTCATAGGCCAGCGCGATCTTCACGTTGTTTAATATCGGTTTGCCTTCAAATCCTTGCACAAAGGTCGCTCCATCGAGATCCGTCGGGATAAGAAGGAACGGAATTTCAAATTGATCACAGATATGCGCGATGGGGTAGTTGACGAAGGGCGTTGCGGAAATCACAAGATCAGGTTGTGATTTATTTTGGAGAAATTGAGCAAAAGCCTTTTCCATGCGACTTTGCTTCCAAAACTTGATGCCATACGAGGCCATCCAGTTGATGAACCGGTTATGATGCCGCTTTAAGAAGAAGTTATAGAGATCTTCTCCTGTGAATTTTCCCTTCGTCATTCGGTTAAGAGGATCGAGTGGTTTTAAAATGTCGGAGATGACATTGACGATCTCGACTTCATAATGCGGAGAGAGAATGGACGCGAGGGATTCTCCCGCAGTTTTATGGCCTCCACCCCCATGGCTAATGAGGATGAGGATGCGGGGTTTCGGAGCGGGCGTGTGCGATGGTGACAGCATACTAAATTTTTTCTATAGCGGTTTTTTTATTTTTACACTACGATTTGCAACAAATTTGGAGGTTTTTATGCGAATTTACAGAATGTTGCTCGTATTTTTGGTCCCGATTTTTTGCTGGACAGCAGAGGTGATTACCGAGCCTCTTTTAAATCTTCTCAAACAAATGGACGTGTCTCATGAGGGGACACTTCCCTCGATCGTGCAGGCGACGCAAAAACAGTGGCTCCGTCCTGCGGGTAAAGAAACATGGCATATCGACGAACTTTCTGCAGAAAAACGGGAGATCATTCTTTCCTATGCTGAAAAGCTAGGATTTATTCAGGAATGCCTCCCTCAGAAAAAGCATTACACCTACGCCCACATCCTCGGAGCGACGACGGGCCGGATGGAAAAGCGGATTTCGTATCTCGTGCAGCTCTATGAAAAAGGGATTCGCTTTGACCATGTTGTTATTCTCACGGGCGCCCGTCCTCTCGACCCCGCTATCGATACTCTACTAGAGGGCTGTAAAATAGAATCTGACGCAGGGCATGTCCTTTGGCAAACTGCGAAAATGCCAGAAGGAATGCGGAAGATCCCCGTGACATTTGTCGATACGCCGATGATCAAAACAGAGAAGGGCGAGCGGCGTCCCAATACAGGCGATACGATTTTAGCTTGGATGGCTATGAGTCCTGTGCCCGGCACCAATCTCTTCATCTCTAATCAACCCTATGTGCTCTATCAAGATGCCGCTGTGCGGGCCTACCTTCCCGCCGATCGTGTAGAAACTATCGGAGAGGGTGCTAAGCTGACTGCGCAAAATAGCGCTGTCATCCTCGATACGATTGCCCGTTGGCTCTACTCTGAAAATTGTATCCAAGGAGCTAAATAGAGATGGAGATTCGTTTTGATGCAGCTCGGTCTACCGAGCTGCTTTCTCAAGTGGGCAAGTATGCTGTGGGGTTACTCGCTGTGGCCCTGCTTTATAAGATCTATCAGGTCTACAATGCTCGGTGGACGCGTCCTCCGGGTGAGTATGATCTGCTTTGCAATGTTACCAAAACGGAGCCATGGCGTAAGTCAACTATAGAATATAAAAAAAATTATAGCTCCAACACGCATCTGGTAGAAGATCGAGTCGTTAGCGTCGATAACAAAATAGAACAATTTCAGATCGATCCCAATCCTTATTTAACTGCCGCCAAAGTTAGAAAAATTGGTGAAGATCGAATACAGGTTCCCATTGAGAGAAATCGGAGCTTAACATGCGTCGATAAAGTGGGTATAGCCTGGTTCAATTCAGCCGACAGCAGCCTTTATAGAACTACATATGATGGGACGCCCAAGAGGTATTTTTTAGGTATCAAGCCTTCGGCTATGGCCTACGATACAAAAGAAGTGATTACTGCAACTAGTGAGGGCAAAGTCCAGAAATGGATACCCAACGAGCAGGGTGATGCTATAATGGAAACGGATGCTACTTTTGCATTTCCTTCCTTGAAAAAGCCGATCACTCTTTTGAAGAGGTTTCAGGAGAACGATAAGACATATATTTTTCTTGCAAGTGGTACAGCATTTGAATTGTGGCAACAAAAACTAGATAAATGGGAAAAAGTGATTTCTAATGATCCATCTGGGTATATGAAGCTTGCAGCTTGCACAATAGGAGAAGGAAAGCTTTTCGTTGCTCAAGGGCGTTCTATCCATGTGTGGGCTATTGAAGAAAAAAAGGGTACTTACAACTGTCTTGCCACGGATCATATTACCACCGACATGAACTATTATGAAGGAAGGCTCTTTGCTGTGGGCAATAAGCTAACCGTTTGGGATTTTCGAAGGAAGACGCAGCCGGGAAGGATCGATCAATTGTGGGATAAATTCTTAAGGCTCTTTTGAAAGAGGAGTGATGCGGACCTTTTCGATCGAGCGGTCGTCGGAGCTAAGGATTTCTAGATCAAAATCATCATGATGGATGCGCCATCCTTTAGAGGGGATCGCACCGGCCGTGTGGAAGATATAACCGCCCACGGTGTCGTACTCGGGACTGTGGGGGATTTGGATGCCGAGCTCTTTCTCGATATCGAGGATGCCCATCCGGGCGTCGACGATCCAGCCGCCGGCGGGGAGGACGGAATAGAGCGACTCGGGCTCAACGTCGTATTCATCAGCAATTTCACCCACGAGTTCTTCTAAAATATCCTCAATCGTCACGATTCCTTCTGTACCCCCATATTCATCGACGACGATGGCGATATGGATTTGCTTGGCACGGAATTCTTGGAGGAGTTTGGAGATTTTTTTTGTCTCGGGGGAGTAGAGGACGGGCTTGATGAGGTTTTTGATGGTGTGATTGCGGGCATGGCCATTGTGGACAAAAGCGGTGAGGATGTCTTTGTAGAGGAGGACGCCGATGATGTGGTCGATGCTCTCTTCATAGATCGGAATGCGGCTGTAGCCCTCTTTAATGAAGATCTGAGCGGCTTCTTCGAGGGTCGTCTCTTCGGGAAGGCAGAGGACGTCGATCAGGGGGACCATCACTTCGCGGGTGATGCGCTCTTTGAACGAGGCCACCGAGAGAATGAGCTTGCGCTCATCGGGCTCGAGTTGGGGAGAGAGATCGGACTCGTAGAGGACTTCGAGGATTTTATCACGGAGGGTGGAGGGCTTTTCGGTCTCGGTTCCGCGTTTGGGAAAGAGGACCCGAACGAGTTTGAAGAAGAGTGCGGTAATGGGGGAGAAGAGGGTGAGGAAAACGGAGGCGATGGGAGCAAATAGGTGGAATGTGAAGCTGGGAGATGCCATCGCTAGGAGTTTGAGGAGGAGTTCGGCGAAAAGGGAGAGCAAGACGATGGTAACACCGATGATGACGATCCAGAACGTGTCGAGGGTGTAGCCTTGCGTCTCGATAACTCTTAAAACATGTTGGAACGGGCCGCGGATGAGGAGAAAGAGGATGGCGAGTGTTCCATAGGCGAGATGAAGGACGTGTTTACTGAAGCTGAGGGTGAAGAAAAGTCCTTCCCATGTGGAACGACCGAAGAAAGGGCGAAGAAGGTATTGAAAAAAGAAGAGCTTGCGGTGCTTTTTAAATTCTTCTTTAGCGGCGATTCTGCCCATCTGCATGAGGGCGGTTGTCATGGCGGCTAAGATGGCAGCGCCGATGAGGAAAAAGAGGGCTAAGAACGCGGTTGCAACAGACATTGTTTCGATTTTGCCATTTTAAGCAGGCGGTTTTGAGCGCGCTGCATTTTTACTCGGTCTTCTCTTTGGATATCGTCATAGCCTAAAAGATGCAAGAGGCCGTGGATGACATAAAGGGAGCATTCGAGGTGGGGATTCTTGGGATCATATTCTTTGGCTACTTGGGGGCAGACGAAGATTTCTCCCAGAAAGTCGCCGCCGATGGGAAAGGAGATACAATCGGTAGGGGAGGGGTCTCCAAAAAACTGGGCATGGAGATCTGAAATTTTTTTCTTTCCTACGAAATGGACAGCGACTTCTGTCTCTCGGTCTTCCAGGACGAGGCTAACTAGCCTCTGTACTGAGGGACGCGAAATGGAAAGGTCCTTCTGTCGACTGTAGATAGAAATCTTCAAACCACGTTGGTCGGTGTTTTCGGAAGGTTGGTTACGCGGCGATTTTCGCCGTCTTTCCATTTTCCGAGTTTGCGAAGAACGTCGACGCGCTCAAATCGCTTAAGAACGTTTCTTTTTTTGGCGCCTGAGTTGGATTTTCCGAAGCTGCGATGTCTGGTCATAATTTATCTCAATTTGGCAATGAAATGGGTTTGTGTGAGGGTTCTATCGCTCATCGCATTCTCGTGAGCTTTATACCCGGAGGGTAAATTGTCTTGTTTAGAGCCTGTTTTATGAGCGGGCGCTTGGCAGCGCTTACGGCATTGATTGCGGCGCTCGGCTTGCTTGCTTATACGAACCATGGGTTTTTCTCCTGCAAAAGGTAGATTATAAGAGGATGGAATCTTAATTTACAAGGCTGATTTTAAAGAATGGAGATAGGGAGGTCGAGATCGCGGTAGGCGCTATATCTCTGGTGGGAGAGTTGGAGCTTCTCAGGCGAGGTGTGATCTTCGAGCTCATATATGGTCTTATAGTAAATTTTTTCTGTGTACGGGACAGGGCGGAGATTGAACAGGCCGATTGCCTCTTGCGGCTGAGTGTCGATGAGGAGGAGTTTCGAGGGGTGGGGTAAAAATCCCTCCTCAGGAAGGCGCCACAAGAGTTCGTCGACAAAGGCGTGAACGGAGGCATCGGGGACGAGGATGAGGAGTGATTGGCCGCGGAGGATGTGTTCGCGGGCGACATCGCAGATCTTACGGAGCTTCGAGGCGGTATCTTGGACCGAAAAAAAGACTATACTCATGAAGAACTTGGGGGTTGAGTGGTGCCCATGGAAAGTAAAAATTTGAGGGTGTCTTCTGTCGAGATTTTGACGGAGGCTAGGGCCTCTTCTGAGCTAAAGAGGAGATAGCCAGATATAGGATGTGGGGCTGTCGGGATAAATACTGTTGTTGTGGCTTCGGGAATATAGCGGCGGATTTCGGTGGGAGTTACTCCTGTCACAAAGCCCAGAGCGTGCAAGTTTTCAGAGGGAAAAGGAACTATAACAGTTTGTTTGAACATTTTTTGGTCGCCGGAGAGCATGGCTTTGGTGATATCTTTCGTCAATCGGTAGATGGTGTTGACAAAGGGAATTTTATGGAGGAGGACGTTGAACCAGACTACCAGTTTTTTAAAGAAGAATTTTCGCGCTAAAAATCCGAGCCCCAAGATGAGGAGGAAGGTGAGAATAAAGGCAATGATACGGCTGGTAAAGGTGACGAGGGTGGTGTGGTGGAGAAGGCTGAGGCCTTGGGCCTCTTCATATCTGATGACGAGTTCTTCGACGATATTGTAAAGAGGCGCCGTGAAAAGATCGAAGAGATATTTTACTATCCAGACTGTTAGGGCGATCGGCAGAAGCATGATAAAGCCTGCAGAGAGATATTTTTTCATAGGATTGTGTGTTTTTTCTCAGGAGTAATCATGCCACAGGAGACGATATATTTAATCGCCTGTTCAGGGCGCATATCAATGGGAATCAGATCTTCTTGTCGGTACATGATAAGAAAGCCTGTTGTGGGGTTAGGGGTAGTTGGGATGAGAACGGTGACGAGCGGTTCTCCTACTTTATCAGAGCAGACTTTGGGGGCATCTGTGGAAATGAGAGCCAGGGTGTAGATACCTTTTCTAGGAAAGGGAACCAAGACGACCTTTTTGAACGCCTCCTTTTCCGATGAGAAGAGAGTGTTGATGATGTCTTTGGTCGTTTTATAGACTGTGCTAACGACGGGAATGGAGTGAAGGAGCCTGTCACCGATATGAAAGGCCTTGCGGAAGATGATCCAGCGGCCGACAGCTCCCAGAAGAACGGTGAACCCAAAAAGCAAAATAAGAATGAGAAGTTTGGTGGTGTAAAGAATGACTTGGTTCTGGTCGAGGAATAAAAATCCGTTTTCCCCGATATGAAAGTGCCAGACGATGGGGCGAACGATCCCAATGAATGGATCAGTGAGCAAGTTGATGATAAAGCTGACCACGGCGATGGTGACCGCAAGGGGAAGAAGAATGGCCAGGCCGGTTAGGAAGTATTTTTTCACAACAACCGGATTTTACGCAGATCGGATAGCAGCTAGCAAGTAAAAAAACGCCAAGGTAGTAGGGCATCTTCTCGGGCATACTCAACACCGATGCGAGGACTGGTCATAATGTTTAGCTTGAGGCTCTCTTGCTGCTCGATCCAAAGAGGCGGGGCCTGAAGAGATAGGCCATTGTGTTGCAGTGTAATGCCTAATGCTTGCGTCAATACACCAGGACCAGAACAAAGGTTTTCTTTGCCGCCGCGCCGTTTTTTCATGATGTCTAGGCCATGCGTGGGCTGCAACGCTCGGATGAGGACGGCGTGGGGCTGGCCTTCGGGACCGGTGACGACATTCAAGAGAGGATGGATCCCATAGCAGAGATAGACGTAGGCAATGCCTCCTTGGTGGAACATCACTTCGGTGCGTTTAGTCCGTCGATTGCCATAGGCATGGCAAGCACGGTCATCGGGGCCGCGATAAGCCTCAGTTTCGATGATGCGGCCACCGACTAGCTCGCCGCCTATGGAAGAGAAGACGTGTTTGCCAATGAGGCCATGTGCTACTTGGACGACATCTTCATTTAAGAAAAATGCAGGAGGCATTACTTCCTCCTCTTTGATCTCCGTGACTTCTGCGGTGAATCTTGGCTGCTTTTTTGGCGGGGCTTTCTTTTTCCCTTACCGAGGAGCTCCCATTCGGATTCCATAGTGATGAGGTCGATATGGCGGGGATGAACGGAAATTTGTTCGCCCAGGCGGAACGTTTTTCCGGTGCGGGTCCCATAGAGCTGGCCCGTGTCTTGATTGAATTCAAAATAATCATCGCCCAGTTCGGAGATATGAACAAACCCTTCTAACATGAGGTCGCTGATTTCAAAGAAAATTCCGAAGGGTTTGATGCGCGTTAGTGTCGCGTTGTAGGTCCGCTCGCTATTTTCTTCGTGCCATTTTTTGAGGAGGCGGAGTTTTTTGAGGACTTTGACACCGCTTTCGGCGCGGAACGAAACGCGTTCTTGGTCGGAGCAATGCCGAGCGATCCATTCGATATCGGTCTCTTTCCCTTCTTCATTGAAGAGGAGTCGCTGGATCACGAGGTCGATGTAACGGCGGATCGGGCTAGTGAAGTGGGTATAGTGCTCAAGGGCAAGGCCATAGTGGCCGACGTTGTTAGAGGAATAATAGGCGAGTTTCATGCTGCGGATGAAGGCGACAGAGAGTTGATGGCCAAAGGGAGACGTTTTAGCTTTCTCAAAGAGGACTTGGACGTCCTGCTGCGTGGGCTCTTTGGGAAGAGAAAATCCAAAGCTGCGAGCCAGATCATAAAAATCTTCGAGATTTTCTTTTTGGGGTTCTTCGTGGATGCGGAACAGGAGATGTTTACCCATCTTGGTGAGATGAACAGCGACGACTTCATTGGCTTTGAGCATGAACTCTTCGATCATTTGATGGGTGACATCGTATTCGACAATTTTGGTGCCAAAAGGCTCGCCTTTCTCGTCGACTTGGATGACGAGTTCGGGCAAGGAAAAGTCGATGCTCCCGCGGCCCGATCTTTTTCCTTTGAGAAGCCTGCAGAGCTCGACCATCAACTGGAGCATTTTGAGATGGGGACTTTTTTGCTGGTCATCGAGAACTTCCTTTGCTCCTTCGTAGGAAAAGCGGTGATCGCTGTGGATGATAGAGCGGCAGATCCGATGGGCGGTGAGATTTCCTTGCGGGTCAAAATCCATGAGGACGGAGACCGTAAGACGATTTTCATGGGGCTTCAAGCTGCAGAGGTTGCTGGAGAGTTCATGAGGAAGCATAGGCAAACAAAAGCCGGGAAAGTATGTGGAATTGCAGCGCTGAATCGCTTCGAGATCGAGCGGCGAGCCCTGCGGGACATAATGGGCAACGTCGGCGATATGAACCATGAGGTGGTAATGGCCTTTTTTGTCTTTGGAGATAGAGATCGCATCGTCAAAATCTTTCGCGGTCTCCGGATCGATGGTGACGGTGGTAATGTCCGTAAAATCTTCCCGGCCTTGAGATTCTTTAGTGTTGATAATTTCGCCATATTTTTGTGCCTGCAAAATGGCGCCTTTGGGAAAAGAATTTCTCAGTTCATATTCTTCTATAGCAGCAGGAATATCTACAGCGGGGTTGGAGATGTTGCCGAGAAAATGGGATTTTTCTCCTTCGGTCATCTTGTTCTCGTCGCCCCAGCGGATAACTTTGATGATGATCCTATCGCCGAGCTCCATGGGGCCGCGGTTTTTGATGAGGACGGGCTTATCGCTTCCTAAGATGGGGCAATAGACGAGAACACCTTGTGCATCGATCTTGCGAACGGTTCCCGCGAGGTGAGTGCGGCCTCGTTTGAGGATGGCGATAACTTTACCGTCGGGGCCTTTTTCAGAATGGGGGCTTGGGTTGACTTCGACTTCAACGAGGTCGCCATCGACGGCATGATCGGTCATCTGTTTGGGGATAAAAATTTCTTCAGGGAATTGAAGGGGATGTTCTGGTTGAACAAATCCAAATCCTCGAGGGTGGATCCGGAGAGTTCCGGTGACGTATTCGGGTTCAATAGGTTTCTTTTTCTTCACGAATTTTTATTATATCTGTTTTGTCTATAACACTCAATGGTGTATCTTTTTACCGCATGGGGCTTATATGAAATTTTTAATATTACTTTTAACGCTGTTTTGCGGGTTTGCAGAAGCTAGAACGCCTCCCTCGATGAACCCCATAGCCCAGGTTATATTTGATCAACATTTGGATTCCGAAGAGTGGCAAAGAAATTTTGAGCAAAAGATGCAGCTTTATATCTCTCAACAGGCAAAAAAATGGGAAGAAGTGCAGGCTCTTAAAAAGGTCATCGATGAAAAGGCTGCGCGCGACGATTCGGAGCGCATTTTTGAGGAAATGCTGCAGTGGAAAAAGCTGCTAAAAGAATGGACAGAATTATCTATTGCTCTTGGCACAGGAGGGGTAGCCTGTGAAGATCCAGATCTCTTTATTGCATTGGCTAAGGAGCTACAGGTTCGAGGGACATTGCCCCCTAAGGACATACAGATGCTTGAAAGAATAGCTAAGATTTGCCAATCTCAACCACTTATAGGAGAATAACCATGAAAAAATTGACGATCCTTTTTTTGATTGCTGCCGTTCTAGGAACATATCTGATTCTCAGTCCCTCCAAAGAAAACCCCATCGCAAAGACTATTTTATCCGCCGAGCTTAGCACCGGAGAGGGTCGTGCGAACTTTGCTAAAAAACTCCAACCGCACCTCGATGCCCTTTCTGCCAAATGGCAAGCCGTCGAAAGTTTGCAAAAAGAAGTTAACACGCGTATCGCCGCCTATGAAAAAGAACCCACCGAGGCACAAAAAACTCGTATCGAAGAGGGGATTGCCGCATGGAAAAAGGCGACCGATGAAGCCACTCCATTCCTACAAATCGTAGAAGCCGGTCAAAATGCTCTGGAGCATCCCGACAAAGTGATCGCGCTGGCTACTGAGCTGCAGAAGAAAGAAAAACTTTCAGATGGCGACCTGCGACTCTTGGGAAAAGTCGCTGAGATTTGCAAATAAAGACAGCCCTGGGTTCCAAGGCTGTCCAATAATTAGAAACGGTATCCTATGGTGCCGCGGAAACCAAAATAATTTCGATCGAATTTAGATCCATGCATGTAGACATCAAAGGGCTCGATGCGGGCATCCCAGTGACGACGATGGCCAAATCGAAACGTGAAGGGGACTCCTACATCAAATCCGAGGACGGGAGATCCCCAAGAGATTTCTTTTCTTGAAGAGGTTTGTCCGCCGATCATTCCTTTTACGTTGAGGCCCATGTTGAAAATGGTATTGAATTCGTGGTCGTAGAGAAATCCTGCCATTCCATAGACAACGGCTGGGATATTGCTTTTGCGGAAATGTCTAAGAGTGAAAAATCCTTCAGTTTCTTCTGAATGTACTTGGCCGTGATCTTTAAAATAACCCACGCCCCCTACAGGAGTGAAGTGATCTCTTCCATTGTAGAAAAAGTTGTATCCCATGCGAAATTCCATTTCACCCACGAAACGATCGTAGTTGTGATGAGAAAGCATGCGCAAAAACCATATATCAATACCTGCATATAGAGCATTGGGCTTGATTCTTTCGTAGCCGACTTGGTTTGTGCTAAAGCAGAACATCCGATTGTGATATTCGATGAAAGGAGTGGTTTGAACGGCTTTGGCAGTTTCCTCCGCGAACCCCATTGAGGTAAGGGCTATGGCAGGCAGTATTAGTCTTGTATAGATAGTCTTCATTGGCAACTCCGTGTTAGTGGATGCCAATCTAGGTTAAATACTTATGTTATTTTAGAAAAGGATTACTTCACCCAATGCAGCACGTCGCGGATGATGCTCCAGCGGGGTTCTTTGGAGGGGATGCGTCTACCTTCGATCCAATAGTCAGTTTGGAGTTTGGTGAACCCCCGTTGGTCTTTAAGGGCCATCCATTGGTTCACGAACTGCAGCATATCGATGGCTCCCGTTCGGACGGGATAGGCGAAGTATTTGGAGCCGAGTTCTCCGTTATAAGAGAGGGTGGTATATTCGGGATGAGAGAGGCACCAGAGATAGCCGGGGAGCTGAGACCACATATAGGCATCGATCTGGCCACCATAGAGAGGTTCGATCCCTGTTACAGGAACGAGGTTAGCCGGAGAAAAATGCCGAGAGACAGCCATACGATAAGCCCCTTCGGCGCCAATTTTTAAATTAGGATCCTGTTCCAAGCTTTTCAAATTACGAAATCGATCGACCTTACCCACCGGAACGATGAGGGCATTGGGTTGATCGATGTAAGCATGGCAAAAATCCATGGTTAAAAGCCGATCTTCATCTACGACGACGGCCGACATCGCGATATCAAAATATCCCTCATTCAGATCTTTAGCTAAGTTATACAGATCCAAAGGAACAAGCTCGAGTTTTGCCTCGAGATCTTTGGCCAGCTCATAAGCAAATGCGATATCATAGCCGACCACTTCATTCCATTTGTTGTGATAACAGAACGGAATGTTGGTAGCATCATACCCGACCCGAAGAACGCGTGTTTTGAAGATACGGGCAAGGGGTTCGGCTGTTGTATCGACCGGACGCGGATCGCGCTTTGTATAGACTGTGACAGGGGGAGGATTTTCGACCACAGCGTCTACGCGAAAGGTGTAATACAGATCGCTATAGTTATCGGAAATGTTCACGAACTGTTTTCCAATTAGCACGGCGGCAACGAGGGCGGCTGCGGTGAGGCCGATATGCGTCAGCAGCCGGCGCCATTGGATCTGGAGGAGGCCGTAGTAGTGCAAGATGACGAGGATCGTGAGAGTGAGCATCGATGCGACACTGAGGAGCACCTGGAAGTTCAGCGTCATCGAGAGGGTTTCAACGAAGAGATTAAAGGCTTCAGCAGGGAGTCTGAGCGCATCGATCAGGAACGACATCCCGACGAGCGAGAGCTGGGGCGTTCCAAAAGAAATGGGGATGGTCAAAAGGGGAGAGATGATGGCGCTCGTGTCGCTTAAAGGATGGCGATAGAAAAAGGCGAGAAAGAAAATGAAAAAGAGGAGGAAAAAGTTGCCGATCTGCGCGAAGCTAAATGCGAGGGGTACGACCGTCTGCGCTGTTCCGCGGAACGTGCCGAGGTCAAGGTGATTGCGTTCAGCGAGGCGACGCATACAATTATTCATGTAGGGAAAGGCGATGCTCGGGATGCCAGTCGCAAAGGCGATCGTGGTGACGATGCGGAACTCGCGCATCAGTTCTTTATAGGGAATGGAGGTGAAGCAAGCGACGAGTCTGGGGAGAAACCACATGCTTAAGAACAGGCACGTGAGAATGGTCGCAATGACATAGACTTCGAGTTTAACCAGATCGTCGAAGTTCACGGTTCCGACGACGTTGGCGATGTGGGCAAAAATGCCGATCGGAGAAATCAAAGCGATCCAATGAAACACTTTATCGAGGGAAAGATTAACTTTTTCTAAAAACCCGAGCACCGGCTCTTTGTCTTTGAGATGCATCAGAGCGACGCCAACGATGACGCTAAAGAGGGCGATGGCTGGCACGACATTATTGGCTAGATCGTAGAAGGGATTTTCAGGGATGATATACGAGAGAAAATCTTTGGCGACGCGTGTGGGTTCTTCGGTGAAATCTGCGCTGGCTTGAGGAAGAGGGGTGGGGATCAACATTTTCAAGATATAGATGGCGCCGAACATAAAGCCCCAGAGCATGACAAGAAAATACCAGCCGCGGCGGAAGAGTTTTTTTGCGATAACGGGCGTCATCGACCCCAGACCATGGATCAGCAATGTCGGAATATACGGCAGCACGACCATTTGGATGAGCATGACGAAGCCCGTTCCAATGGGTTGGAAGACTTCGCACATGGGACCTAAAAAAAGGCCTGCGACAATGCCGAGGATGGCGGCGATTAGGACTTCATACCCTAAGCGTGATTTGAACATATTCCCACCTTAAAAAAGCCTAGATACAGATGCAAGCGAAATTTTAATTTGTTGATAGAATTTCTTGGAACATGCGAAAATCTGATGACATGCCAAATTTATTTTCTCCTCCGATAATCGATATAGAAGAAGGCCATCATATCCTTGTCCAAGGGATAGATCGGCAGGAGAAGACGCCTCAATTTATCGATTTGATATCTAATGGGAATTATCAGAGAAATGTTATCCACGATCTGCTCGTGGATGGAAAGCACACGCGTATCAGTATGTTCTACATCGATAATCTTCTAGTTCTTACAGCTCGCTCAGAAATAGATGTTGAAATCGCGAGCGGCGAAACTGTTCATTTTCTAAATCAAAGCCAGAATAATGATCCTATTCAGCTCCCTCCTGTTTTGAGATTAGAAAGAAATGCAATCAGTAAAGTCGTTTGCGATCCCTATTACAATATTATTTCTCAGCTTGTTGAGAAAAGTGTTGTAGTAGGCACGATGTGGGAGATTTATGAGCTTCCAAATCTTTGGAAGGCTTACTTGAAAAAACAAGACGTATGACAGATTTATCTACTGTTGCCGCTAGGACTCACACCCAGATAGGTTCGTTAGAGGACGATTATCATCTTATTATCGAATTAGTCGATAATTATAAATGTGCAGCTTTTTTTTTAGAATGGCTATCGGATTCTTCTTATACGAGGAACCTTATTCACCATCAAACGATAGATTCAAAATATTTGCGCTTTTGCACATACCATGTTGAAGAGGTCCTTGTTTACACAGCTCGAGCTGAATTTAATTTAGACGTTATCAGTGATCAAACGATGCTTTTTTTGCAGGGTTCCCAAAAAAGTGAGAAATTATTAATTACAAGTGATTATGCACTAACATTTAAGCCTATTAAAAAAATAATATCTGATCCTTATTATAGTGTTATCGCGCAGATCGTAGAAAATAATGAAGTGATTGGAATGCTCTGGGAGATTTACGAGCTTCCTCAGCTGGCTCAAATGTATTCGAAAAAGCAAGATCCTCTTCGATATTGGAAAATGGAGCGTAGAGAGTGAATAACGAAAAAATGTTGGAGCTGATTAAGAGTTTTACCTTCACGATCGAGTTTTTTGATTGGTTGATAATCGAGGGTTTCAATAGTAAAAATCTATTAGAGCGGGTGATGAGCAATATTTATGAACGCGTGGGAGAATATTATATTCATCATACTCGCGTTTTCAGCTATGGCGGCAAGTTGGATTTAACCAGAATTCGATAGTTTTATTCTGAATCCGTTCTCGAAAATAAAGATTTACTGGATTGTTTTTGGTCTGATTTAGGGAGAGTCGAAAAGAAAATTACTTGCGAAACGGTTACGGAAAACCATTATACCGTTTTTTCCCATACCATTTATAAGGGTCAAGTTTGTGGAAGTTGGTGGGAAATTTACGAGCTTCCCGAGCTGGTCCGTTCTTTGGAAAATTCAGAAAGGGTTAGAGAGCGCCTTGAGGCTGTTTGTTAGCAGCGTTGTAAGTAATCCATCCTTATACTTATAGTGTTTGTCATTATGAGTGATTTCGTACTATTCAATATAAATAATTATTGCAATCAACGTCAGATAACTATCCATCACCTCCCTACCGAACAAAAAACCGGCCCTGCAAGGAAATTTTTGTGTAGTAAAGGGATTCATGAGAAGATTTTCAATTCTTTTTGTGTAAAACCTGATCAGCTTGAGAAACGAAAGGTTCCTGTTATCCTCCGTTTTTGCGATATGTTCATTGAATACATTCTGTCCACGTGTGAGACAATTGCGAATAAAAATAGTTTCGTAATCCCCATGGACTTAATCCAGAGACATCTAGCTGTTATGAGCGCAACTCTGCTGAAGCAGTTGCAAGAAAATACCCTGCCGTCCCAATCAGAAGTGATCCAGAAAACGCGGGGGTTGCCCTTAGATTTGTGGAGGCCATGTTTTGATCGGGCTGTTGAGATTTCCGCTGACATATTCAAGTCCAAGAATGCAGTTTTCCCTCCTTCACGCAATGATTTCGAGAAAAGCCAGCACAATACATGGGTATTGAAAAAGGGATCTATGGAAAAGATCTATGAGTTCTGGATGAACGCTAAGTATCAAAGAATAGGGTACGAGCAAAATACGGTGCCTCTAGCTTTTACAGCTCAAGATTACCAAAAATTTCAGATTGCCCCAGGAGTTGAACTCATTAGACTCGCCCGAACAATGATATGTTCGGAATTCGCTCTTTATAAAATCCGTGAGATGCGGGCAAAAGAGGCCATTTTTTATAGTAATACGCATCTGGACATCACAGATCTTCTCCCTTTGTTAATTGAATGGGGTTATATTGGGGTGTCTGACCCTCAAGAAAACGATCTTGTCCTCTATCTAGATAATGGCACGCCTAAACATGTAGGGCGTTATATGCAATCAAGGAAAGTAGAATCAAAATTAGGAAGCATTGCCACGTACCATCAGCACAACATTTTTGATGTTCCTTCCAGTTACGGAAACGAAGTCATTTTCTTACGAAAATCATCATCTTGAGCGCAGCTCATAGCTGCGGACGACATTCGAGAGAAGCATGGCGATCGTCATCGGTCCTACGCCTCCAGGAACGGGAGTAATGGCTGATGTGAGCGGCGCTACTGCTTCATAATCGACATCACCTACCATGCGATTTCCCACGCGATTGATTCCGACATCGATGATCACGCTTTTGGGTTTGATCATGTCTGCCGTGATCGAAAGGGGATGGCCCATGGCGGCGACGAGGATATCGGCCGTTTTGGTCAGTTCCTTGAGATGGCGTGTCGCGCTGTGGGCGACGGTGACCGTGGCATTGGCATCTTTTCTTTTTTGCATGAGAAGCGCAGCGAGGGGTTTACCGACGATATTGCTGCGGCCTACGATCACGACGTGCCGGCCCTCGATGGGGATCTTATAGGCCGTGAGAAGTGTATGAATGCCGAGCGGCGTGCAAGGGATGAATCCATCGGTTTCACCGAGTAGAAGTTTGCCAAAGTTACAGGGGTGAAGGCCGTCGACGTCCTTGCGGGGATCGATGGCGCTCAAAATTTTTTGCGTCGAAAGATGTTTAGGGAGGGGAAGCTGGACGAGGATCCCATCGACGTGGGGATCGTTGCAAAGGCGCTCGATGTGGGCTAGGACTTCTTTTTCTGCAGCATCCTGAGGAAATACCTTGTCAAACGAGGCTATGCCGACGTCTTGGCATTTCTTTTTTTTCATGCGCACATAGGTGTGGGAAGCCGGATTATCGCCCACGATCACAAAGGCGAGGCCTGGAGGACGGGTGAAGGTGCCGATCGTCTTTTTTAGACGATGTTCGATCTCAGACGCCACATGTTTGCCGTCGATCAGTTTCATGTGAGCTCCAACTTTAGGTGGCCGTTAGTGGCAAGAACAGGGCCCGTTCCTAAAAGAGGTCGGGGATTGCCGCTATAGTCGGTGACTCTGCCGCCGGCTTCTTCAACGAGAAGTTTTCCGCCCGCGAGATCCCATGGCTGAAGAGAGACTTCCCAGTAAGCATCAAACCGGCCCGCGGCCACATAGGCCAGATCGATCGCTGCCGAGCCGAGGCGGCGGATAGGGATGCCTTTTTTTGTCATATGAGAGAATGTATCGATGCAGTGCAAAGGATTTTTGTCGACGTTATAGGGAAAGCCCGTAGCGAGAAAGGCTGCATTTATATCGGTTGTTTCTGTGACATGGAGGCGGTGGCCGTTCAGATAAGCGCCTTTTCCTTTTTCTGCTGTAAATAGTTCGTTGGTTATGGGCTGATAAACGACGCCACAAAGAATTTCCTCACCCTGCGTGGCGGCGATGCTGACAGAAAAAACCGGAATCCCATGAGCAAAGTTGACTGTGCCATCGAGAGGGTCGATGATCCAGAGAATGTCGCCTTTTTTCCCTTGGCCGCTTTCTTCCGCTAGAAATCCGTGTGTGGGAAAGTGCGTGGAAATTGTTTCGATGATCGCCTTTTCAGCGGCCAGGTCATATTCGGTGACGAGATTATGTTTACCACTTTTGTTGGAAATTTTAAAATTCGTGCCTAACCCTTGGCGAAGGAGGGCTCCTGCCTTTTCAGCGGCTTCTATGGCGACTTCGAGCAATTCTTTATTCTTCATCAGCTTTTTTGAGTAAGTTTTTCCAACCTGTCTTTTGGATATAAATATATAATTTCATGGGACAAGTAAACCATAAAAAAGCGTAGAGCCCATCGATGGCGGGCATGAGTAAAAGGTTGGTGATCAGAGCTCCGATATGGAATTTTAAGTCGGTTAGGAAAAATAAGAATGCGGTAAGTGCCATGGAGATCAGCGCGGAGAATGCAGAAAATGCGAGCGCCTTGTCTTCGAAAAAATGCCTTTTTTGCATGTAGAGAACAGCGGTAACCACCGTCGAGGTAAGGGCATAGAGGCCAAAGCGCATCTCGGAGGAGAGCAAATCGAGCAGGAGGCCGCAACCGAACGCGAGCCAAAGCGCTTTAGAAAATGAAAGGCGGTAATAGCTTAAGGCAAAAAACGGAGCAAAGGTCATGAGCCGAATGCCAGGAAAAATCGCCGTGCTAATCACCGTCATCAAAAAGGCGAGCAAAAACGGAAAGTAGAGGGGAGGTCTCTTCATCGCTGATGCCACTGCCAAGCTGTTTGCAGGATCGTGGATAGGTCGCTGCAGCGCGGCGTCCATCCCAGCATTTCGGAGGCCAGCTGGCTATCCGCGACGAGGACCGGAGGATCGAGGGGATTGGCAGGACCTATCTCTATAGGAAATTCAGCTCCCGTCACTCTCATCGCTTCTTCTAGTACATCGCGAACGGAGCATCCTTGGCCTGTGCCGAGGTTGATCGCGATCGAACCAGTATTTTTGAGCGTCCACTCGAGCGCCTTCACATGAGCGTCAGCGAGGTCAGTCACGTGAATAAAATCGCGGATAATGCTTCCGTCACCATTGATCGTAAAATGGGATCTTTTTTTAAGAGCGGTGAGTAGCGCGAGCGGAATGAGGTGAGTTTCTGGGTTATGCGCTTCGCCGGTTTCTCCATCTAGATCGGCTCCGGCGGCGTTAAAATATCGCAGCGATATCACGGACAGATCATGCGCTTTGGCCATATCAGCGAGGATTTGCTCAGCCATCCATTTTGTGTGGCCATAGGGGCTGACGGGTAATTTCAGATGGTCTTCCGAGATAGGAGTAACATGGGGATGCCCATAGACCGCAGCACTACTGGAGAAGACGATATTGCGGACGTTGTTTCGCACCATTGCCTGGGCGAGTGCGAGCGTTCCACCGACATTGACTTCGTAGTAGAGTTCGGGATTCTTCACCGAAGCGCGTACCTCGATGAGCCCCGCCAAATGGATGACGCCGATGGGTTGATGCGACGCAAAGGCGTTATCGAGAGCTGCACCATCTAAAATATTCCCCACGATCAGTGGTCCCCAGCGTACAGCCGATTCATGACCGCCTGATAGGTTATCAAACACGATGGGTAGATAACCGGCCTCTTTCAGAGCTTTGCAGACGTGACTGCCGATATATCCGGCTCCTCCTGTCACAAGAACCTTCTTCACTAAAAGGCTCCTTTAGCAAAAATGAGCATGGGGATCGTTTTGCAGATGATGCGAATGTCGAGAGCGAGGGATTGCCGATCGATGTAGCTTTCTTCCAGTTTGATCCGCTCTTCAAACGTGAGCAGACTGCGGCCGGATGTTTGCCAAATCCCTGTAAGACCGGGACGGACAGAGAGAATTTTTTTCGCTTTGATGCCGAAGTATTTCACGATTTCTTCCTGAGTCACGGGTCTGGGGCCGACGACGCTCAAATCTCCCTTCAGGACATTCCAGAACTGGGGAAGTTCATCGAGAGAAGTGCGGCGAAGAAATTTCCCCACGGGCGTTATGCGAGGATCATTTTTGAGTTTGTAAAAGGTTTCCCATTCTTGGCGCAGTTCGGGGTGGCGCTCTAGCAAGTCTTTTAACTTTTTGTCTGCATCGGCATACATCGTACGGAACTTCCAGCAGAGAAATGATCTGCCTCCACGACCCACCCGCTGCGACCCATAGAAAAGCGGCCCTGGAGAGTCGAGTTTAATCGCTATCGCTATCCCTACGACCAAAGGGAAAAAGAAGAACATAGCGCCTAAGCTAAAGCAGACGTCGAAAATTCTTTTCAACATGCTAGTATTTTCACGAAAATCCCGTTAATAGACAAGTCCCGTCTTTTGATTGTCTAAAACTTGCTTTACATTTGAGCATATTGATTCCGTGAATTGCTCGAGAAGAAGTTCTTGATTTTCTGCTTTAGTTTGGCAAAAGCTTTTACAATCCAAGGTTTACTTCTTTCTTCTTCAGCAATCATCAATTTTTCAAAGTTTAATTTTTCATTAATGGCTGAGGACAAATAGGCTGCCTGAAACTCATGAGGATCGCTGACGCAATGTTTTAAATGATGAACAGTAATACCATTTGCAGCGGCTAATTGAGGGTTGTTGGCGTAGGCTGTATCAAACCAATTTCCAAAAATTTTTAATCCGCCTCCAGATATCATGTCGTCTACATGTTGATAATTTTTTACTACTTTCGCAAAAGTGTCGGGAATTAATGTAGCTCCTCCACAAGTAATAACTGTTACAAAATTTTTTAAGTACCAATCACATGCAGGTCGCATTGAGTCTAGAGCTTGATAGCCAACAAAGGCTCCGTGGCTGTGGAGGATCAAAAGAAGGTTTTGACCCATTTCGATAATTTCCCAAATTCTATTTACTAAAGCTGGAACGGTTTCACCTGCTGACCATATTCCGGGGTTATACTTAGGTTCTACTGTGATCCTTCCAACGCTTAGGCGACTGGCATGCTCTTCAGCATGACATTTTTCATTACGAAGGCCGTTTACAAAAATAACTCTGTAGCAATCGCTAATTGTGGACATAAATGCTCCTTTTTTTGAACAAACGCCATTAGCATTTGTTCCAGAAGAATTTATCTAAAATGAAATTTGTGATAAATAATTTTCAGACCGTCTGATCGGGGATGCCGATGCAGAAATAATCAAATCCGCGGCTTTTCATTTCGCGCGGTTTGTACTGGTTGCGGCCATCGAAGAACGCCTTACCGTCCATTCCAGCAAGCACCTGCTCAAAGTCTACAAATCGAAACTGCTTCCATTCAGTGACGAGCGCGATGGCGTCTGCCCCTTGGGCGGCTTCATACTCGCTCGAGCACCATGTGATGCTGGGATGCGAAAGGAGATTTTGCGCCTTGGTAAGAGCCACGGGATCATAGAGGCGAACGTCAGCGCCATGATCGAGGAGTTCTTGGATGAGTTGAAGCGCCGGCGCTTCACGAATGTCATCGGTATCGGGCTTGAACGCAAGACCCCAAATGGCGATCGTCTTATCCTCAAGAGCGCCAAAGTACTTTTTCATCTTTTTGGCGAGGAGCTTTTTTTGCCGCTCATTGATGGTATCGACGGCGGTGAGAAGCGGAGCTTCGTAGCCGGCAGCCTTAGCCATAGCCGTGAGGGCGTGGATATCCTTGGGAAAGCACGAGCCTCCATAACCGACGCCGGCATAAAGAAATTGATAGCCGATCCGGTGGTCGGATCCGATGCCAATACGAACCTGGTTGATGTTAGCGCCGAGGTGCTCACAGAGGCCGGCAATCTCATTCATGAACGAGATGCGCGTCGCGAGCATCGCGTTAGCGGCGTACTTGGTCATCTCTGCGGAACGGTTGTCCATGACGAGCATGCGATCATGGTTGAGAGTGAACGGTGCATAGAGTTCTTTCATCATCTCTGCGGCTTGGGGATTGTCGACGCCGAGAATGATCCGATCGGGTTTCATGCAGTCGGCGACGGCGGCACCTTCTTTGAGGAACTCGGGGTTGGAGACAACGTCAAACGGATGGTTAGTTACTAGCGCAGCGCGTACGGCGTCGGCGGTACCGACGGGGACTGTCGATTTGAGAACGATGAGACAGTGGCCTGTCATATGGCGGCCGATCTCGCGCGTGGCGGCCATGACATATTGGAGGTCGCAGGATCCATCTTCTTTGGAAGGTGTAGGCACGGCGATGAAGCAGACGGATATTTTGGAGGGGTACTGAGTGGTGAACGAGAGGCGGCCCGCTTGGCGGTTGCGCCGGACGATGTCTTCAAGACCGGGTTCGTAGATAGGAATGTGGCCATTGTTGAGAGCGTCAATTTTTGCTTGGTCGATGTCGAGACAGATGACATGGTGGCCCATTTCAGCAAAGCAAGCGCCGGTCACGAGGCCGACATATCCCGTTCCAATGACTAAGATGTACATATGAGTTTTCCGTCTATGAGGTGATAGGTTATATCGCAGAGCTTGGCAAGCTCGAGGTCGTGCGTGACGACGATGAGAGTTTTTCCGCGCCGTTTGCTCGAGGCGAGAAGTAGCTCATGGATGCGCTGCGATGTCGCATGATCAAGGTTGCCCGAAGGCTCGTCGGCAAGGAGCAGGGGAGGGTCGTTGCATAGGGCCCGAGCAATAGCTACGCGCTGCTTTTCTCCGCCGGAGAGAAGGCGGGCAGGAAAGTGGGCCCGGTCTTCGAGGCCAACTTCGCGCAAGAGTTCCATCGGATCATTGGTTTGTTTCCCGGCGATTTTAGCGGGGAACGCGACGTTTTCTAAAACGGTGTAATCATCGAGGAGGTTGAACGTTTGAAAAATAAAACCGATGCACTGATTGCGCAGGTGAGGAAGAGATGTTTTCTTCGTAGATTTTCCACAAATCCAAATTTCTCCTGAGGTCGGTTCTTCGAGCGTGCCGAGGATATGCAGGAGCGTGCTTTTCCCTTCGCCCGATTTGCCGGTGATAGCGACTGTGGTGCCGGCGGGCACGTCCAGTGAAACACCCTGCAAGACTTCAACTTCGGAGGGCTCTTTGTATTTTTTCTTCAGATTTTTGGCTTGAAGGATCATGGCGCCCTCAAGATTTCTGAGGGTTTAAGACGGCAAGCTTTGATGGCGGGAACGAGGCCGGCAACGAGGGATAAAATGGGCGTGATCACCAGAACGAAGAATGTGGCCCGGGCACTGAGATCACTCGGTAGCGATTTTCCATAGAAGGCGGCGCTGAACATGTCATGTCCTTGCACAAAACTTAAGAAGCTCACGACAGCATCCAGGTTATGGAGAGTAAACAAAGCGGCAAGTAAGCCGATCACGCTGCTCACAAATCCTATCAGCGCTCCGCATCCGCCAAAGATGAGGGCGATGCTCGAGGGTTTAGCGCCGAGCGCTTGCAAAATGCCGATCTCTCGTTTTTTGTCATTCACGAGGAGTAACAACAGGGACAGAATGCTCGAGCAGGCCACCGTCAAAATCAATATGCCGATGAGCGTAAAGAGCGTTCGGTCGCTTTGGAACTGCTGGAGAAGCTCTTTGGCAAAGTCGTAGTCGTGGTATGTGGTGACACTCCAATATCGGTCGATGCCGGCATTGGCAAACGCAGTTTGGATCTCTTTTTTGACGGCGAGCGCTTGTCCCATGTCCTCGATCCAAACTTGGAGGCCGTTGGATTGGGTTTTATCGAAATGTTCTAAGGGACTCGAAGCGTTGATCGTGCGCACGACATCACCAGGTGTCAGAATCGCCTTGGCACCGATGGCCATGACACCGGGATCATAAAAACCTTTCACATAAACGGGCATCCGCTGCTCTTGGATGCCGCTGACCGTAGCAGCTTGATAAGACAAATATCCTCTATCACCGGGCCGCACGCCATTCGTTTGAAAGCTCTTCGCGAGCCAAATTTCTTTGCCGCTCAGCTCAGGTGCCACTTCAGGCAAAAGGAGCGAGGAAATATGGGGATTTTGATCGGCGAGCGTCGTGAGATAAGAAACCTGTGTTAGGAAGGAAGTCCCTTGGGGGCGTTTCATCTCGAGGCGCAGCAGCGCTCCCGTCAGCTCAAACTCTTGGAAGGGGAGTTTTTTTTCGCGCAAAATCTGGTAGGCCAACTTAACGGGATCTTTGAGTCGTCCATCGGGTAATCGATCAGGCGCAAGCCCTGTCCCTGCATCCACCTGAGGATCATAGGGGTCGCTATTAGCTGCTAGAGCCTTTTCTCCGATGCTGCGCAGAGCATAAGCCGAAGCCGATGCAACCTCGTCGATGCGATAATAGTAGGAAGCGTAATAGGCAGGAGTTGGAGTAACCCGAATCGGGGCGTGGAGCGTGGTGAGTTTGCTCAGCCAAGACTTTTCGATTCCATCGGTAACCGACAAGAAAACGAGTACGAGCCAAACGACGAGTGTGATCACGCCGATGGATAACGATCCTATGAGTGCAACTGAAAGATTTTTACGGCGGGGGACGAGGTATTTACGAATGACTGAAAATTCGAACATCGTCCCACCTTACGAAGGTTTATTTAGCTTCTTTGAAGATCACGTGACGACGAAGACGTTTATCGAACTTCTTCAGTTCTAAACGTTCCGTTTTCGTACGTTTATTTTTTGTTGTCCAATAGACTTCTGGACTTTCGGTACTTTTCATCTTAATTGTTTCGCGGGCGCTCTTTGCCATAGGTTCCTCTTAAGTTTTGACCTTTCATTCTAAGGATCTTGTCCGAAAAAATCAATAACCATTGATAAGGGGGCTAGAGCGGGATGCGGGTTTGGGGTTCTAGGTCGAGACCGTCAGCTCCTTGTCTCAAAAAAACATGGTACCCAAGCCCGGCAATCATCGCTGCGTTATCGACAGATAGACCTTTTGGCGGGAAAATCACCGGAATGTGGCTATTTTTTTCTTGGAACATTGCGCGAAGCCTGCCATTTTGGCTGACCCCTCCCCCTAAATAAATCGCTTGGCACTCAAACTCCGTCGCCGCCTTCCAGGCCTTTGCAACGATATCTCCCAGCGCGGTCTCTTGGAAAGCGGCGGCGATATGGGGCTTTTCTTCTTCTTCCACGCGGCAGGGGGCATTTTTGTCGCTATCTTGTCCTTTGATCGTATAGAGGACATTGGTTTTCAGCCCACTAAACGAAAAGTCCCAAGGTCGACCCTTCACTTTGCCCGGATGAAAACGGTATTTTAAAGGATTTCCTTGTCTTGCGAGTTCTTCGAGCACGGGGCCCCCCGGATAAGAGAGACCGAGCATAACAGCAACCTTATCGAACGCCTCGCCGATGGCGTCATCGACCGTTTTGCCGATCATCGTGTATTTGCCTAGCGCATCGATTTTCACTAAAAAAGTATGTCCCCCTGATATCACAACACCCAGCGCAGGCAGAATCGGGTCGCACTCCATCATGGCAGCAAAAAGATGGGCCTCTACGTGATTAACTCCCACCAAAGGTTTTTTCCACGCGAGCGAGAGCGACTTTGCAGCATGGAGTCCCAAGAGGAGCGGTCCAATGAGCCCGGGCCCTTTGGCCACAGCGATTAAATCGATATCTTCAGCTGCCACCCCCGACTGAGCGAGCGCTTCTTCGATCACCGGTACCATCGCATCGGCATGGCGCCGAGCGGCCATCTCAGGGAAGACCCCGCCATAGCGTGCATGGAGATCGGCTTGGGAAGCCGTCACGTTGGAAAGAATTTTTTTACCTGCATGAACCACTGAAGCAGCGGTCTCATCGCAAGTCGACTCGATTCCTAGGGTAAACATAGAGGACTATTTTAACGGAAAAAAGCTCCGGCGTCTAGAAAAGACGCCGGACATATCAAAAGAAATTATTGTTTGGTAGTTGTGTCTGGTGCTTTTGGCTCATTATTTTTGACCAGAGTCAGTTTGCCATCGACTAAGAGCCATTTGTAGCCAACAACGTTGACTAGACGTGAAGTCATAAACGCTCCAAGACCTAAGGTCTTTTGCAGAACACTAGGCTCGATTTCTACTGCAGGTTTCTCTTCTGTTGGTTGCAGATCTACTTTTTTCTGAGCTACAGGAGGTGTTTGGTCGGTTGTTTTAGTTTTCTCTTGCTCTTGTTTTTGCTCAGTTTGGGACGTTGATGTTGAGTTGTTGGGAGTGTTGTTTGTGTTTGAATTACTCGGCGTTGTAGGAGTCTGAGGTGGTGTTTGAAGGTTTTGTGTTGAGGGAGGCGTCGATGGATTAGTAGAATTTGTGCTGACAGGAGTTTGTTTTCCCCCAAATGGATTTAGACGAGATGCTAATTTGGTGATTTCCCATCTAGTATCCTCAGGTTGCATCGATGTAATTGTAGTGGTTCCTGTACTAGGAATCGCACCGGTGCTATTTCGTCTGGGGAGCTGTTGTTGTTGCTGTGGTTGTTCCTGTAGTTTGCTCACAGAAGGGGGCGTTTGCGTCGAATCTAATTTTTTGTTTGGTGTTGTAATTTCCATACTTTTGTCCTCATTGGGTTAAAGGTTGTGTTAAGTTGATTCGATTGTATGATGAATTCTTTTTTAAGGCTAAGAAAATTTTTCATGGGATTAGGAGTTCCTTGAGGAAAAGGCCATTTTTCTTCATAAGATAAACATGTCGTATGAAGTCCTGAGATGGGTCGGTTTTCACGTTTTGATCGGTGTATTGCTGCTTTTGGACTTTGGCGTTTTCCATCGCAAAAGCCGCGCGGTCTCTATGAAGGAAGCGGCATTGTGGAGCTCATTTTGGATTGGTCTGTCGCTGCTCTTTAATGTGTTCATCTTCTTCTATGAAGGACAGCAAAAAGCTCTCGAGTTTTTCACGGGCTATCTCGTAGAGAAGTCGCTGAGCGTCGATAACATTTTTGTCTTCATCCTCGTCTTTTCATATTTTAAAGTACCAGATAAGCTGCAGCATCGCGTTCTTTACCTGGGGATCGTCGGCGCGCTTGTGTTGCGTCTCGCGCTGATTTTAGCAGGGGTAACGCTGATCCATCGATTTGCGTGGCTCATCTATCTGCTCGGTGTTTTCTTAGGCTACACGGGGATCCGCCTCATGCTTCAAAAAAAGGAGCGCATCTCTCCTGAGAAAAATTGGCTGGTACAATGGACGCGCAAGTATTTTGATGTGACAGAGGATTATCATGGTTCTCAATTTTGGATACGGCGCGCGGGAAAATGGTTCGCTACGCCGCTTGTGCTAGTGCTGCTGGTGATTGAGACGACCGATTTGATCTTTGCGTTGGATTCGATTCCAGCGATCTTTGCCATCACGCTCGATCCGTTTATCATCTACACGTCAAATATTTTTGCGGTCTTAGGACTTAGATCTCTGCATTTTTTGATCGCCAAGTCGCTGCTTTTTTTTTCTCACTTGCAGATCGGGCTAGGGCTCGTTCTCTTTTTCGTGGGCGTCAAGATGGTCATGGGACCCTTTTATGTCATACCGCTGCCGATATCTCTCGCGGTCATTGCGGGTATCTTGGTGGCCTCGATGCTCACTTCCCTCGTCGTTAAAAAACGCTAATTGCTCGGGTCAAAGTCATCGATAGACTCGTTCGAGAGTAAATACTGGTATGTTGGCTCTATGTTCGTATCATAATTAACTGGTTGGATAGTGTTGGGTGTGTTCGAAAGACCCATGCTCGTTGTCGAAGTGGTTTTTTGATCGTTATGTGCATAAGCAAATGTCGTGTTCGATGGGGTTGTCGGTTCCATAGTTTTCCTTAGGTCGTAGTCGTTAAGAAGAGGTTCCTGCGGCAGCTTCATCGGCGATCCAGGTTGCTGGATTATCGACGGTGCCGACATTTTGACAGGGGAGTTTGGCGGGTGTATTGAAGACGTGGTGGAGCATCGCTTTTTTGTTACTGCCGATCACATAGACGACGATGTGATCAGCGGCATTGATGCACTCGAACGTAAGAGTCATGCGCCAGGTTTTTTTCTGCGGAACATGATTAGCAACGCATAAACGGCCGTGAGCATCTAACGCAGCCGTTCCCGGGAAAAGCGAGGCGGTGTGACCATCTTCTCCCATGCCAAGCATGACGAGATCGAGCGTTTGGTCATCGAGAATGCGCCTCATATTTGTTTCGTAGCGGTGAGCCTCGGCTTCGATGTCTTTTTCAGCGATCATGCGGTGGATATGTTTGGGAGGAAGCGGCATGTTTGCAAATCCAGCTTCCATGGCCATGCGGTAGTTGCTCTCGGGATCGTCAGGAAAGACGCTCCGTTCATCGCTCCAAAAGAGGTGGACTTTTTCCCACTCAATTTCTTCGGAGAGTCCAGGCTGGCATATGAGCTCGTAGATGGCTTTAGGTGTCGATCCACCCGATAAGGCTACGGCAAAAAAGCCGTGATCCTCGATCGCATCGCGCGCGATTGTCATGAAATGGTTCGCGGCATATTGGAGGGTCGCGTCTTTGTCTCCGGGGACTGTGAGCGTGGCGTTCATCAGCATAGCTTAAGCGAGTGTCTCCATGAGTTTGAGGAAATGGGGACTTGTTCCTGTATGACCGATCTCATTGACGAGGGAGAGGCCCGCTTGGGTTTTGGTGAAGATAAACTTCGAGGGGATCTCGCAGCGATCGGGTGTGGAAAGGATCATCTTCACTTGGTGGGGCTCTTCAGGAGTTCGGACAAATGCAAAATGTTCGCCTTCTGAGGTGAGCATATCGAGAGAAATGATAGCGCCCGGAGCGAGCTCTTTGTTTTGACCAGGTTGGAGTGTGACCTCAACATTTTTCCAGTTCAGTTGACCCTCGAGCCAGCCTTGGATGTAGAGAGATTGCGTTTTGGTATGGCAAAAGAACGGAGAGGTCAGAGCGTTGTAAGTGATCTGCACGGTTTTGAGACGCTCGAGCTGCTCGAGACGTTCTTTGCCGTGGAAGATGGCAGCGAGCAGCTGACGCCAGCTCTCAGTCCTCGCCCAGCAGAGATCGGCGATATCGACACGGCCCTCCTGATGGTGCTTTAAAGCGCTCCTGGCAAACGCATGGAGATCTTCCGTCGTCTCAGAGTCGAAGATCAGGCGGTCGGCGAGATTTTCTAGGGCAGAGGCAATCGGGTTGGAAAGAGAAGGATCTTCGCCCCATACGACGTAGATCGGAAGGTCGGTGAGGAGATGGGGGAGAATCACGAAGGGGACTGTGGGGAGATTAGCTTCGGTAGCGTGGATGTCGATCCAGTCACAGGCAACATCACCTTGGATCATGGTCACGTCAGCCGTGAGCTCGTCCTGATGACTTTGTCGATCAGCGGTAATAAAGATCACCCGCGAGGGAAACCGCTTGATCGCATTCTGAGAAATTGTGCGCAGATACGTGGCGCGCTCATTTTTTTGAGTGAAGACGATGAGGTTAAAGAGAGAGGCTCTCAAGGGGCCAGTTTGGAGTTTGGAAGCGATTTCCGATATTTTCACAGCAGCCTCCACTTGCGACCATCTTGAGAGATCATCGCATCTGCGCTGGCAGGTCCCCATGAACCTGAGGCATAGTTGGGAAAGTCAGAATCGAATGTTTGGGCCCACAGATCGATCAATGGAGTCAGGAGCTTCCAAGACGCGAAGACTTCATCTTCCCGGGCAAAGAGCGTGCTATCGCCCACGATGCAATCGCAGATGAGCCTCTCATACGCTTCCGGCGGGCTCATCCCAAAGTAAGACCCATACCGAAAATCCATCTTCACGGGTTGGATAGGCGTGCCAGGTCCCGGAACCTTGGTGTTGATTTTGAGTGCCGTTCCTTCATCCGGTTGAATACGTATGGCAAGAACATTGTTGCCCCCAGGAAAAAGAGCACAGGAGGGCACTTTGAACGTGACGGCAATCTCGGTGGCACGCTTAGGTAGGCGTTTGCCGCAGCGGAGGTAAAAGGGAACGCCTTTCCATCGTTTATTATCGATCAGGAGTTTCATGGCGACATAGGTCTCGACGCAAGAAGTTGGGCTGACATTTTGTTCTTCGCGGTAGCCGATGACAGAGTCTCCGTTCACGTATCCTGGGCCATATTGACCGCGGATCGCATGATTCATATCCAGCTTGCGGATCGCTTTGAGGACTTTGACTTTTTCATCGCGCACACTGTCAGCTTCCATCGTCTTAGGCGGCTCCATGGCGACGAGCGAGAGCAGCTGCATCATGTGGTTCTGCAAAATGTCGCGCAAAATCCCGGCTTCCTCGAAAAATTTTCCTCTTGTCCCTATCCCAATGTCTTCAGCGACCGTGATCTGCACATGATCGATGTGTTCGCGGTTCCAGAGCGACTCGAATATTGCATTGGCAAACCGGAACACGAGGAGGTTCTGCACGGTTTCTTTGCCCAGATAATGATCGATGCGGAAGATTTGTTTTTCGTCTAAAAACTTGAGGAGCTCTTTTTGCAGCGCCTTAGCAGAAGTTAGATCATGGCCGAACGGTTTTTCAATGATGACGCGGGACCACCGTTCTGTTTCTTTGTTGCAGTCATAAAGAAGGCCCGCTTTTTTCAGCTTTTCGCAGATGAGAGGGAAGAAGCTCGGCTGCGTCGATAGATAAAAAATGCGATTCCCTTTCGTTCCCAGCTTGGCGTCCAGCTCGGCTAAAAATGTTTTTAATTTTTCGTAGCCCTCATCCTCGTGGAACTCCGACTGGTGATAGAATATTTGACTGGAGAAATGAGACCAAATTGAAGGATCGACGGGTTTGACTCTTGAGTGAGCAGAGACGCCTTGGAGCATCTCTTCGCGGAATTGATCATGAGTTTTGGGCCGCCTTGCAAAGCCGACACAAGCGAACTGCGGCGGCAGCTGGCCTTCTCTTGTCAGGTTATAGAGGGCGGGGAGGATCTTGCGGGAGGTCAGGTCGCCGGTTGCGCCAAAAACCACCACGATACATGGGTCGTAAAATCTAACCCCTTGGCTCTGTTCTGCAAGAGGATCTTCATCCATCGGCATCAAATTTTTCCTTTAGGCGCGTTCCCTGACAACATAGCATTTATTGGGAAATTGGGCTATGATTCTAGTTCATATGTTGCCTCCTATTGGTTTTTCTTCATATTTTCGCCCCATTTGGCAAAGTCGTGAGTTTAACTCCGTATTGAAGAAAGTATTGAATTTTCCTTTTTTCAGAAAATATCAAAAGACTCCTACTGAATCTTTTTT
>VFSW01001695.1_pt1 | contig 33549 bp, 30 predicted proteins | sample 5358111 | NCBI WGS metagenome assembly VFSW01 (sample SAMN11554181, study PRJNA540505) | mine drainage metagenome | isolation source: sediment from site ElyBrook_90M | place: USA: Ely Copper Mine, Vershire, VT | collected 2017
CCACCAAAGCGAGACTAACCTCACAAAGACCCCTGAAGCATCCTCCCTGGCGCCCGAAAGGGTTCATCCGTTCCCCAAACTCAGAGCACACCGGCAAGGCAGCTCGCCCTACGTAAGGCACTGTTCATCCCCCGCACCCGGTCCGGCCTCCGGATCATCCCCTCCCATGGGACGTTTTGTCCTCACATTACACATGCATTCCGCTTTCGAGCGATATAATCAAGATACTGGCCTTCTGTCGCCTCCCCGAACATGACGAACGTCACGGTCCTCGGCTCAACCGGCTCCATCGGAACGAACACCCTCGATGTTGTTCGTACCCGCGCGGACCGTTTCCGCGTCTTCGCCCTTGCCGCCGGCTCGAACGCGGCTCTGCTCGCTGAACAGATCGTCGAGTTCCGGCCACGCGTCGCCGTCGTCGCCGACGAGGCAACGCTGGGCCGCCTGCGCGACCATCTCGAAGCCTCCGCCCTTCCCGCCGCGGACTGGCCCGAACTCCTCCACGGCCCGGAGGCTCTCGTTCAGACAGCCACCGCCACGGAGTGCGACTTCGTTCTTTCGGCCATCGTCGGCGTCGCCGGCCTCGAGGCCACGCACGCAGCCGTGCGCGTTGGCAAACGCGTTGGCTTGGCGAACAAAGAGGTCATGGTCGCCAGCGGTTCGCTGGTCACGGCCGCAGCCCGCCAATCCGGCGCCGCCATCATCCCCGTCGACAGCGAGCATAACGGCGCCCACCAGTGCCTGCGCGCCGGCGCGCGCCGCGAAGTGGTGCGGCTCATCCTCACCGCGTCGGGCGGGCCGTTCCGCGAAACTCCCGCCGAGGCCCTCGCTTCCGTCACCCCCGAGCAGGCGTTGAATCATCCTACATGGAAGATGGGCCGGCGCATTACGATCGATTCGGCCACGCTGATGAACAAGGGGTTCGAAGTCATCGAAGCCTGCTGGCTCTTCTCGCTCCCCGCCCGCGACGTCGATGTTGTCGTTCACCCGCAGTCCACCGTTCACGCTATGGTGGAGTATGTGGACGGTAGCATTATCGCGCAAGTGTCGGCCACTGACATGCGGATGCCCATCCAGTACGCGCTAACCTACCCCGAGCGGGACTCGGCGCCCGTGCCACGGCTCGACTGGAGCCATGCGCGCCACTGGACGTTCGCTCCTCCCGATTTCGCCAAATTTCCCCTCCTCGGCCTCGCCTATGAGGCCCATGCCGCGGGCGGTTCGGCAACATGTACGCTGAATGCGGCCGATGAGATAGCCGTGGAGGCTTTTCTCACGGGCCGGATTTCGTTCCCGGCGATCGCCGATGTGGTGCGCGAAACGCTCGAACGCGTCCCGTCCAGCGAACCGCGCTCCGTCGCGGACGTCATGGAAATTGACGCCCGCTCGCGCCGCGCCGCCCTCGGCATCCTTGACGCCTCCCGTATCCTCACTCCGCTTGTAAAGGCATAACCGACGATGGTATTTTTACAAAATCTCTGGTGGCTGCTTGTCCTGATCGGGGTCATGATTCTGATCCACGAGCTCGGCCATTACTGGGCCGCCCGCCTGTTCGACGTCCGCGTCGACGCGTTCAGTTTTGGCTTTGGCCCGCGCTTGTTCGGCTTCAAGCGCGGCGAAACCGACTTCCGCTTCTCCGCGATCCTGTTCGGCGGCTACGTCAAGATGGCCGGCGAGCAACCGGGCGACGAGAGCGCCGCCGATCCGCGCGCCTTTCTCGCCAAGCCCCGCTGGCAGCGCCTCATCATCGCCTTCGCCGGCCCCTTCATGAACCTCGTCCTCGCCGTCGGCATCCTCACCGGCCTGTACATGGTCCAGTACCCGAAGATGCCGCATCCGGTGAATCCCATCGTGGGCTATCTCGTCTCCGGAGGCGCCGCCGATCGCGCCGGCGTCCGCGAGGGCGACCGCATCCTGCAGATCGACGACAACACGCGCCCCACCTGGGAAGACATCGCGCTCAAGGAAATCGCGAGCGCCCAGCGCCCGATCGATGTCTGGGTCGAGCGCGATGGACGGCGCATCCATCTCACCGTCACTCCCGTCTTCGATCCCAAACTCGGCGTCGGCGTCGCGGGCTGGGACGAGCAGTCGAACCTGCTGGTCAAGGGCTTCATGCCCGGCATGCAGGCCGCCCATTCCGGCCTCGCCTCCGGCGATGCGCTCATCGCCATCAACGGCCGCCGCGTCTACTCGCTCGCCGGCCTGCACGACCTCATCGAGGCCAACGCCGCGAAACCCGTCCAGGTGACTTACCGCCGCGGCGCCGCGGACAGCACCGTCACCATCATGCCCGGCCAGTCCTCCGCCGAAGGCGCACCGCGCTGGATGATCGGCGTCGAGCTGCAGCCCCAGGTGGTTCTCACGCGCCTGTCGTTCCCGGACGCATTCGTCGAATCGGTTCACAAAAACGTACGCAGCGCGGCGCTGGTCTACGAGTTCCTCGAAGGCATCGTCACCCGGCGGATGTCGGCGAAGTCGCTCAGCGGGCCGATCGGCATCGCGCAAGCCTCCGGACAGGCCGCCCGCGAGGGCCTCACGCCGTTCCTCGAGCTGATGGTCATGATCAGCCTCAATCTCGCCATCTTCAACCTGCTGCCCATCCCCATCCTCGACGGCGGCGTGATCATGCTGCTGCTCATCGAGATGTTCATGCGCCGCGATCTCAGCCTGCAGGTCAAGGAGACAGTGTTCAAGGTCGGCTTCGTGTTCCTCATGGTCGTGGTCGCGTTCGCGATCTTCAACGACATCTCGAAGATCATGACGGCCGGCTGACCGGCGCGGATTCCGCCTCGACGCCGCCGTCCGTAACGCACCGGGCGCGCCCCGCGTCCATGGTGCTTACGCCGGGTCCGCATTGATTTAGCGGCTCCGGCGGCCAATAAAGGGGAATCTCCGCTTGCCATCAGCCGCAGCCGGCGCCGCCGAGGCGCTCTACAGCGAGCACGTCAACCCGCAGTGGGTGCGCCTGCTGGACGTCCTTCAAATGAACGTCCGGTACGACCGCTGCGAAGGCGTCGAACTGCACACCACGGACGGCCGCACGATCCTGGACTTCCTTTCCGGCTACTGCGTCCACAACGCCGGCCACAATCATCCCTCGATCGTCGCCGCCGTCCAGCGCGAGCTCGACCGCCGCGGCCCCGGCATGCTGCAAAGCCACGTGCCGGAGCTCGCCGGCGAGCTTGCCGCGCGCCTCTCGGAACGCGCCGGGAGCGGCCTCGACAAGGTATTCTTCTCGAGCTCCGGCAGCGAAGGCGTCGAGAGCGCGATCAAATTCTCCCGCGCCCGAACCGGCCGCGCCGCGCTGCTCGCCGCGAGCGGCGCTTTCCACGGCCTCACCTGCGGCGCACTCTCGCTCATGGACGACGCGTTCTGGCGCGGATCCTTCGGCCCGATGCTCGCCGAAGTCGAAACCGTCCCTTTCGGCGACATCGCCGCTCTCGAGGCCCGCCTCGCCACGCGCCGCTTCGCCGCTTTCGTCGTCGAGCCCATTCAGGCCGAAGCCGGCATTCGCATCCCGCCCGCCGATTACCTCCGCCGCGCTCACGAACTGGCGCGCAAATCTGGCACGATCTTCGTCCTCGACGAAGTGCAGACCGGCATGTACCGCACCGGCCCCTTCCTCGCCGCGCACCACTTTGAGGCTTCCGCCGACATCGTCGTCCTCGCCAAGGCGCTTAGCGGCGGCCTCGTCCCGGTCAGCGCCACGCTCATGCGCGACGACATCTACGACGCCGTCTTCGGCTCGCTCAAGCGCTCGATGATCCACGCGTCCACGTTCAGCGAAAACTCGCTCTCGATGCGCGCCGGCCTCGCCTCGCTTGAAACGCTCGAATCCGAACGGCTCGGCGAGCGCGCCGCCGCGATGGGCGAGCTGCTCCGCACGCGCCTCCGCCAGTCCCTCTCCGGCTATGAGATGGTTAAGGATGTGCACGGGCTTGGCCTCCTCAACGGCATCGAATTCCAGCCGCCGAAGAAGTTCGCTCTGCGCCTTCCCTTCGAAGCCTTCTTCGCCATTCATCCCGGCATGTTCGGCCAGGTCGTGGTCATGCGCCTGTTCCGCGATCACGGCATCCTTGCCCAGATCTGCGGCAATCACTTCCTCACGCTCAAATGCGCCCCTCCGCTCGTCGTGAGCGAGGAGCAGATCGAGCGCTTCGTCACCGCCGTCACCGCGGTCGTCGACCTCATGCACACCTCCGCTTCGTTCTGGAGCGAGGCCCTCGGCCTCGCCCGGCGCGTGGTGAACGTATAGAGACGCCCGCATGCGCACGCGATTCCTGCCGCTGCTCGCCGCGCTCTTCGCCCCGCTCGCCTCGCCCGGCGCCACGCCTTCGAAAACGCCTCCGCCCGCGCCCTCGATGGCTTCCCCGCTCGACCTCGGCTATCTCGAGATGTACGACCTCGCCTTCGACCGGGCGCACGGCACGTTCCTCGCCTGGGAGCGCCAGCACCCCGCCGACCCGCTCGGCCCCGCCTCGAACGCCGCCGCCTATCTGTTCCGCGAGTTCGAGCGCCTCCACATCCTCCAGTCCGAACTCTTCGTCGACGACTCCACATTCAGACACCGCAAGAAGCCAACGGGAGACCCCGCCATCCGCCGCGCCTTCGACGCCGAACTCGACAAATCCTCGCGTCTGGCGAACTCGATCCTGGCCCGCTCGCCCAAGGACGCCAACGCGCTGTTCGCCACCATCCTCGCCCTCGGTCTGCGCTCCGACTACGACGCCCTCATCGACAAACGCTACCTCGCCTCGCTCGACGGCCTCAAGGCCGGACGCACGCTCGCCGGGCAATTGCTCGCCATCGACCCCTCCTGCTACGACGCCTATCTCGCCATCGGCGTCGAAAACTACATGCTCAGCCTTAAGCCCGCGCCGCTGCGCTGGTTCCTCGAGCTCGGCGGCGCGCAAGCCGACAAACAAACCGGCCTCGCTAACCTCCGCCTCACCGCCGAACACGGCAATTACTTCAAACCCTACGCCCGGCTGCTGCTCGCCGTCGCGGCCCTGCGCGATCGCGACACCGCCACCGCGCGCCGCATCCTGCTCGATCTCGCGCACCAGTTCCCCGGCAATCCCCTTTACCCCGAGGAGCTTGCGCGTTTGCGGTAACCCCTCGCCGGGAGCCCGCATCCATCACCAAAGGAAAGGGCGCCGCCTCCCCGGAGGGATCTTTTCAAACTCGATGACTATCCTCGCCTCATGACCATCGCAGCCGCCGCCAGCGCCTTCCCGCCTCACGTCTACGACCAGAGCGTTCTGCTGCGCGCGCTCCTGCGCCACTGGGGACCGAAGCTCGATAACCCCACATTTCTCGAACGCCTTCACGCCCGCGTCGGCGTCGCCGAGCGCCACCTCGTCCTGCCGCTCGAAGCTTACGAAACGCTCACCTGGGGCGAGGCCAACAATCATTGGATCGAGGCCGCGCGCGATCTTGCCCGCCGGGCACTTTGCCTCGCGCTCGCCCGCGCGGGCATCGCGCCCACCGGCATCGGCGCCATCTTCTTCGTCTCCGTCACCGGCATCGCCAGCCCCTCGATCGACGCGCGCCTGGTCAACGACATGGGCCTCTCACGCAACATCAAACGCGTCCCCATCTTCGGGCTCGGCTGCGTCGCCGGCGCCGCCGGCATCGCCCGCGCCTATGACTACGTTCGCGCCTATCCCTCCGAAGTGGCCGCCGTCGTGAGTGTAGAGGCCTGCTCGCTCACGCTCCAGCGCGACGATCTCTCGGTCGCCAATCTCATCTCCGCCGGCCTGTTCGGCGATGGCGCCGCCGCCGTCCTGGTCGCGGGCGAAGATTGCGCCGCGCCGGGCCCCCAAATCGTCGCGACCCGCAGCGTATTCTACCCTGACTCCGAGCGCGTCATGGGCTGGGACATCTCGGAAAAAGGCTTCCGCATCGTGCTCTCGCCCGAAGTCCCCGAGGTCGTCCGCCAGCACTTCGCGATTGACGTCGATGACTTCCTCGCGCCGCACGGCCTTACCCGCGCTTCGATCGCGAGCTGGATCCTTCACACCGGCGGCCCGAAAATTCTCGAAGCCACCGAACAGACGCTCGAGCTGCCGCCGGGCGCGCTCGAGATCTCCTGGGACTGTCTCCGCCGCATGGGCAATCTCTCGTCGGCCTCCGTCCTCGCTGTCCTCGAACGGCACCTCGCCGAGCGCCCCCAACCCGCCGGCAGTTACAGCCTGCTCGCCGCCATGGGACCTGGCTTCTGCTCCGAGCTGGTCCTGCTGCGCTGGTGACGTGAAACGCTACGAAACAAATGAGTGTCGAAATGTTTGATCTGGTCGTCGTCGGCGGCGGCCCCGCCGGCCTGGCCGCCGCGCTCGCCGCCGCGGCCCGCGGCCTGCGCGCCGCCGTCGTCGATCCCTCGCACCATCCCATCGACAAAGCCTGCGGCGAAGGACTCATGCCCGATTCGCGCGCCCCCCTCCGCGCCCTGGGCGTCGCGCCTCCGTCCGGCGCGGGTTTGGCTTTTCCCGGCATGCGTGTCGCGGGGGCCGCGGCCGCGGGCCACGCCGTCTTCCCACAGGGTCCCGGCCTCGGACTCCGCCGCACCGCGCTCCACGCTCTGCTTGCCGGGCGCGCCGCCCGCGCGGGAGTCGAGTTGATCTGGGGCGCGCGCGTGACGGGCCTCTCTTCGCGCGGCGTCTGGGTCGGCAGCCACGAAATCCCCTGCCGTTTCGTCATCGGCGCCGACGGCCAGAGCTCCCGCGTCCGCCGCTGGGCCGCGCTCGACCGCTTCACCGGCGAACAGCGCCGCTATGGCTTCCGCCGCCACTACGCCATTGCCCCGTGGTCCGATTTCATGGAAGTCCACTGGGGCCCCGGCGCGCAGATCTACGTCACCCCGGTCAGCGCTACCGAAATCTGCGTCGCCCTCATCGGCCGCGATCCGAAACTCCGGCTCGACCGCGCCCTGCCGATGTTTCCCGCGCTCGCCGCCCGCCTTGCCGGCGCTCCTCACGACACGCCAGAACGCGGTGCGCTCTCCATCAGCCGCCGCGTCGTCCGGGTCGCCAACCAACGGGTCGCGCTCATCGGCGACGCTTCCGGCTCGGTCGACGCCATCACCGGCGACGGCCTCTATCTCGCCTTCGAGCAGGCCCAAGCTCTCGCCTCGGCCCTCGCTCAAGGCCGCCTCGATTCCTACGCCGCCGCCCACCGCCGCCTCATGCGCCGCCCCGCTCTCGTAAGCTCTTTCCTGCTCTCGCTCGACCGCTTCCCCGCCCTGCGCCGCCGCGTCCTCCCCGCGCTCGCCGCGCGCCCCGCGTTGTTCGAAGCCATGCTCGGCCTGCACGTCGGCGCCGTCTCTCCCGCCGCCTTCGCGCGCCGCGCCCTCCTCCCGCCCGGCTGGCGCATGAGAGCCGCCCAGTGACGGAATCCTCGAATAAAACATTACTCATGATTCGCGTTTTTTTGACCTTCTCGCTCGCCTCGCTCTTCGCCGCCGCGCAGCCGGTCTCGTTCAACCTTGACGCGGCCCACACCGCCATCCACTGGACCGTCGACTCGACCCTCCATACCGTCCACGGAACGTTCGGCCTCAAGAGCGGCGTGCTCCGCCTCGACCCTTCCTCCGGTCAAGCCTCCGGCGCCATGGTCATCGACGTCTCGAGCGGCGAAAGCGGCGACGGCGCCCGCGACAAGCGCATGCACCGCGTGGTCCTCGAAAGCCAGAAATTCCCCGAAGCCTCCTTCACCGCCGAACGCATCGAAGGCCGCTTCGACCCAGCATCCGCCGGCCAGTCGTTCCGCCTCGCCGGCCAACTCGTCCTGCACGGCTCGCCCCACGCCCTCACCCTCCCCATCCACGCCACTTCCGCCGCCGGCCTGATCACCGCCACCACTTCCTTCGACATCCCCTACGTCGAATGGGGCATGAAGAACCCCGGCAACTTCCTGCTCAAGGTCTCCCCGATCGTCCACATGGAAATTACCGCCACCGTCCACGCGCAGCCGTAACCGCGACCCCAGGGAGTGGACGCGGTTTGCATCGCGCAGGCATGCACATGGCCGCCGCGCAACCGGCCAAGTCAAGACCCGCACGCTCGATATGATCGTCGCCGTCTTCGATATGCTCCCAAAACGAGCCGCAAGTCAGCAATCTGCCTTCGATCGGCTCCGGGCTCCCCCTTCTACTCGACCTTGGCGCACGGAGGCAGTAGCTCGTCCGCGAGTCTCTCTAACTTATCGCCCCGCGTAAACTTGCATTGATGGGGGAGAAGAAGTTCGGGTTAGCGACATCGCCCACCCACGCCCGCCCCTTCAACCCGCTATTCTGAAACCAATGCCGTTCCGCGTCGCTGTCGACTACCGCCCGCGCGGCGATCAGGTCGCGGCCATCGATCAACTCTCGAGCGGCCTGGACGACGGCGACCGCCACCAGGTCTTGCTCGGCGTCACCGGCTCCGGCAAAACTTTCACCATGGCCAAGGTCATCGAGCGCGCCGGCCGGCCGGCTCTCGTCCTCGCCCATAACAAGACCCTCGCCGCCCAGCTTTATCACGAATTCCACACATTCTTCCCTGAAACCGCCGTCGAGTATTTCGTCAGCTATTACGATTACTATCAGCCCGAGGCGTACATCCCCTCCGGCGATATCTATATCGAAAAAGAAGCCACCATCAACGACGAACTGGACAAGCTGCGGCTCTCCGCCACCCGCTCGCTGTTCGAGCGCCGCGACTGCGTGATTGTCGCGAGCGTAAGCTGCATCTACGGCCTCGGCTCGCCCGAAGCCTATTACGGCATGCTGCTCATGCTCGAAAAGGGCCAGAAGATCTCGCGCGAGCAGATCGTCCAGCGCCTCGTCGAAATCCTGTACGAACGCAACGACCACGACTTTCGCCGCGGCGCATTCCGCGTGCGTGGCGACACCATCGAACTGTTCCCCACTTACGACGACTACGCGTTCCGCATCGAGCTGTGGGGCGACGAAGTCGAATCGCTCAGCCAGATCGACCCGTTGCTAGGCCAGGTCCGCCGTACTTACACGCGCCTGCCCATTTATCCTAAGACCCACTATGTCCTCACGCCGGACTCGCGCGACCGCGCGCTCGAAAGCATCGAGGCCGAGCTCGGCGCCTGGACGAAGGATCTCGAAAGCCGCGGCAAGCTCATCGAGGCGCAGCGCCTGCAGCAGCGGACCCGCTTCGACCTCGAGATGATCCGCCAGATCGGGTACTGCCACGGCATCGAAAACTACTCGCGCCACTTCACCAACCGCCTCCCCGGCGAAGCCCCGCCGACCCTGCTCGATTACTTGCCTCAGGACGCCATCGTCTTCCTCGACGAAAGCCATCAAACCGTCCCTCAGCTTCAGGGCATGTCCCACGGCGACCGCTCGCGCAAGGATACTCTTGTCGAGTTCGGCTTCCGCCTTCCCAGCGCGCGCGACAACCGCCCGCTCACCTTCGAGGAGTTCGAGAACCGCGTCAATCAGGCCATCTATGTATCGGCCACGCCCGGTCCGTACGAGCTCACGCGCACGGCCGGCGCCGTTGTCGAGCAGATCATCCGCCCTACGGGACTGGTCGATCCCGAGGTCGAGATCCGTCCCATCCGCGGCCAGGTCGACAACCTGCTCGATGAAATCCGCGCCCGCACGGCCAGCAACGAGCGCGTGCTCGTCACCACGCTCACCAAGCGAATGGCCGAGGATCTCGCCGAGTACTATGCCGAAGCCGGCATCAAGTGCGCCTACCTGCACTCGGAGGTCAGCACGCTCGACCGCGTGAGGATTCTTCGTGACCTCCGCCGCGGCGAATTCAACGCGCTCATCGGAGTCAATCTTCTCCGCGAAGGGCTCGACCTGCCCGAAGTGTCCCTGGTCGCCATCCTGGACGCCGACAAGGAGGGCTTCCTGCGCTCGAGCGGCTCGCTCATCCAGACCATCGGCCGCGCGGCCCGCCACCTCAACGGCCGCGCTGTCCTCTACGCCGACAAACTCACCGACAGCATGAAAAAGGCGATCGGCGAAACCAACCGCCGCCGCGCCATCCAGCGCCAGTACAACGAGGAGAACCACATCGTGCCGCAGTCCATCGTCAAACCGATTGACATGAGCCTGCTCGCGGTCGCCGAAGGCGACTACGTCACCGTCTCCGCCGAAGCGGACGAACCCGCCGAGGATCTCAGCCCCGAGGCCCGCGAGAAAGCGCTCGCCGAACTTGAAACCAACATGCGCGACGCCGCCCGCCGTTTCGAATTCGAAAAGGCCGCTCAGCTTCGCGACCGCATCAAGGCCATGAAAGCGAGGATTCTGGATGAGCAAGTCGAAGCCGGCCGGCCTGATTGCCTCGGGTAGCGTCCCCAACTCCGCCTTCGCGCGCCTGCCGGGCCTGCTCGAGCGCCTTGGCCCGGTCAAATCTCACTCGCTGCGCGTCGCCAGCCGCGTGGCGAACACGCTGGGCGCCGGTCGCGCTGTCCACAACTTCTCCGACCTTGCCCCCTGCCGCGTCGTCTGCCTCGTCGTCCCTGACGACGAAGTTGTCACGGTCGTCGCCGGTCTCGCCGCCAGCGGCCTGGACTGGAAAGAGCGCGCCGTCCTGCTGCTCGATACCTGGCTAGATTCGTCCGACCTCGCTCCGCTCGCGGCGCTCGGCGCCGAAACCGGGTCGCTGTGCCACGCCGAAGCCGAGCCCGAGCGCCGCGCGCTGCTCGAAGGCTCCCGCATCGCCGTCATCGAAGCCAAGCGCCTGTTGCTCGGCAGCGGTTTCCGCGTGTCCATCGTCGAAACCAGCGCGAAGCCGCTCGTCCTCGCCGCGCTCACCTTCGCCGAAGCGCTTGCCTTCCCGCTGCTCGCCTGCGCCGAAGAATGCCTCAAACGCGGCGGCATTTCGTATCTCCAGGCCGGCGGTTTCCTCGACCGCGCTTCGCTCCGCGCCACGCGCGCCTACGGCATCTCCCGGCGCAAGGCCTGGCCCGGCCCCCTCGCTTCGAGCAACGCTGAACTCATGCGCCGCCAGTTCCGCTCGCTCCGCGCCGCCGACCCCGCTACCGCCCGCTTCCTCGCCGCGAGCTCCCGCCAGGCCCTCGAGTACTTCGAACGCGATCCGGCCTGGCTCGATTCCGCCGCCGCGCCAGCGATTCCGCAACCGGCAGGGCGACTGCCGAAAATGTGACAGGTGGCTGAGGTTTCGGCCACAAGGGGCGTTGAGGCGAATCGCAAGGGTGTTTTGGACGGGGAAAAGCGCCGGGGATGGCGGTTCGGGCGAGGGCGGCGCACGGCGGCGCCGATGCTCTTGGGATGCAGCTAAGAAATGGGGTTCCCATCCGAAGGATGCCACCATCTTCCGAAATCGGTTCACCCTCCGCGACCAAAATCAAGCCAGGTTTCAAGAAGCCTTCGCGAGAATGCCCGTGGCGGAGAAATTTGCGTACGCGGACCCCGCCGATTTGGGGTCCTGGCTACCCGCAATGGCGCCAAACACGAACTGAAGTCCTTGACGGAATCTATCGCTGGCGGCGCCGTTCTACGTCCCGCGAATCATCGTCCCCAACGGTTCGAAGATGGACGTCAATAGAATAACTACTGCGATCTCGGAATGTTCTTCTTTCGCTAGCCGTTCGGCGGTAGAGCCCCCCTTCAAGAGGTCGGCGACGTACTGGCAGGCTTCGCCTTTGCCGATCACCTTCCGGGCCTGGGCTTATCCGCTCGGGTGTGAGTGTGGACTTACGGCCAAACCTCCCGCCCCGGCGCGACTCCGTTCGGAAATCAGGCCGCGCTCAGTCTCCGCCCATACGCCGATCATCCGCCACACTGCGCGGCCCGTGGGCGCCGCGGCGTCTGTCGCTTCGGTCAGTGACCGGAAAACAACTCCCCGGTCGCCCAACTCGTCGAGAATGGCTGTCAGGTCGTCGAGGCTGCGGGCGGGGCTGTCGAGCTTCCAGGGTTCCCGTCGAGTCTCAAAACCTACCCAACTTGAAACGTCACGCTGGCTTCGACGCGCCGCGTGTTCGGCTGTCCTTCTTCGGCGCCGCGGCTGAACGCGAACGGCGCGGCGGCTTGCTCTCCATAGCGGCACGCAAAATGCGATTGATGCGCGTCTGATAGCCTCGGCCGTTCGCTTTCAGCCAGTTCAGCACGTCGGCGTCAAGACGGATGGTGAGTTGCTGTTTCGCCGGGGGCCATGCGACCGTGGCCTTCGTAAAGAACTCGTCCCCAAGGGGCGGAATGTCCGAATAGTCAATCGGCGCCGCTTCCAACCGGCGCGCCTCCGCGGGCGTCAATTGCCGGGGGGGTTTTCGGGTCAAGTCGATAGCGTGTCATCGTACGTCCTCGGTTCGCGTTCGTTCGCCTTCCGCGCGGAAATCAGTCGGACAACTGTGCCCCGCGGAGTATAGGCGGCCACAAAAAGCCGCTCCTCAATCTTGCCGAGGGCGAAGCGCCGTTCTTCACCCTAGTCGCGCCGGGTGTCCTCGCTGTCTAGCCGGAACGGGTCAAGGAAAACCCGCGTCGCGTACTCGAAAAGTACACCGTGTTTAGCGACGTTCCGCGCGGCCTTGCGGTCATCCCATTCGAATACCATCCGTTAGTGTAGCTCTTTTTGTAGTTACATACCAGCAAGGAGCCGCACTGGAATCGGGACTATGGCCTCGGGAGCTCCGAGGTGCGTGAGAGACCCGGCACTGGTTGCGAAGTCGATTGCTTGCGGAAGATACGTCCTGCCGGGCGCTTGCCTCCGGGCGACCCGTTCGGGCACACGACGGATTGCGCCGGCGTCGTCATCGACTGCCGGACGTTCCCGGGCGAGTGGCGCCGATCTCCGGCCCGGGCGGGCCTCGGCACGCAAACCATGAAACGCCCGCGACGGGTCACTTCACAAGACACATATGACGCAGCCAACCCTTCGCCTGGTGGAAAGCTCCAGGGTAATTTGCCAGATTATTGACCTCTGGTTGTCCGATATGAAGCGTATGGAAAGGGAAAAGCGCCGTCTGCAGGCGCTCCACGAGGATCAGACGACCATCGCGCAACTTGCGGCGCTGCTCGCCAACGGGGTGGCGATCGGACCGGGGGAGGCGTTTCCCGACGGCTGGGAGGACTCGACGCGGGGCCGTGCTCGGCGCTACACTCAGGCGCGCGAGGAACATCTCGCCGCGGCGCGGAGTCTGCTTGGCTGGGACGGTACATAAGAAGAAGACGGGCAAGCGCCCTCTGAAAACGCTCGAGCGCGTGCTTTCGAAGGCGGGCGTGGGTTCGCGCACCGAAGCGCGAAGCTGGATCGGCGCCGGGCGGGTCCAGGTGAACGGCAAGGAAGTTCGCGACCCGGATCACTGGATTGACCTCGAGCGCGATCGTGTGGCTTTCGATGGCAAGCCCTTACAGGCGGGCCCCAAACTTTACGTTCTGCTCAACAAACCGAAGGGCTTTCTCACCACGTACCGCGATCCGGAGGGCCGCAAGACCGTCTACGAACTGCTGCCGGGCTCGCTGCCCTACGTGTTTCCCGTCGGCCGCCTGGACCAGGACACGAGCGGCCTGCTCCTGCTGACCAACGACACGCAATTCGCCGAGCGGCTCACGAATCCGGCGTATAAAGTTCCGAAGACCTACCTCGTGAAGACGAGCGGCATTCTGAGCGACGAGAGTATCGAGCGCTTGCGGCGGGGAGTGGAGCTGAGCGACGGGCCGACGCAGCCAGCCGAAGTGAAGCGCCTGCGCGAGTCGGCGACTTGCACATTTCTCGAGATCGCGATCCGCGAGGGCCGGAACCGGCAGGTGCGGCGGATGATCGAGGCGATCGGCAGCAGGGTGTTGAAGCTGGTGCGGACGGCGATTGGCGGGCTCGAAATCGGCGGGCTCGAAATCGGCAAGCATCGCGCGTTGACGGCGCGCGAGGTGCGGAGCCTGAGCGGCGAGCGGGGTTAACCGGCGAGGCCCGGCACGCCGCCGAGCGTGCGGGCGAGCTTCACGGCGCGGACGATCGCCTGGGATACGGCGTCCGCGCCGGCCACGCCGAGCGTGTTGATCTCGGCCTCGAGCGAGCCGGCCGAGAGCGCGATCACGACATCGCCGTCGAACGTGGTCCAGACCGGAGCGATGGTGCGTGCGACGCCGATCGAGGCGAGTTCGGCGAGCTTCGCCGCGCCGGGCTTGGTGAGCCGCGCGTTGGTGGCGACGACGACCAGCGTGGTGTTCGATTTCGGGGCCGTGTGCGCCGTCCCAAGCAGCGCGCCGGCCTTCACGGCGTCCCACGAGTTGACAAACCCACCGCCAGGCCCAGGCGCGCGGGCGCCGGCGAGCACCTTGCCTGTGCCCGGGTCGAGCACATCGCCGAGCGCGTTCACCGCCGCCAGCGCCGACACCAGAATGCCGCCGGGCAGCGCGACGGCAGCCGTGCCGATGCCGGATTTCATCGCGCGCGTCATGCCGTAGAGTTTGCCCACCGTGGCGCCCGTGCCCGCTCCGACGCAGCCCTCGGCGACCGGCCCTGTGCTCGCCGCCGCGGCCGCCGCTTCTCCCATCTCGCGCGTCGGCCGGGCGCTGGCTTTGCCGATCGCGAGGTCGTAGAGAATCGCGCCGGACACAAGCGGAACGCGGGCCGCGGGCGTGGGGTAGCCGATGCCCCGCCGCTCGAGATAACGCCGTACGCCCGACGCCGCTTCGAGCCCGAAGGCGCTGCCGCCGGCGAGGATCACGGCATGGATGCGCTCGGTTACGTGCCGCGGGCTCAGCAGGCCGAACTCCTCGGTTCCGGTGGCCGAGCCGCGGATGTCGACGCCCGCCACCGCGCCCGATTCGCACAGGATCGCGGTGCAGCCCGTGATGCCGTCGAAGTCGGAGGCGTGGCCGACACGAATGCCCGCGATGGCGGTGAGTCCTTGCATTTGGAAAGAGGCCGCTGGAAGCCCGTATGATAGCATCGAGATTCATGATCAAGGGGGTCTGGCGGCGCGGGGATGAGGCGCGTCCGTGATCGATTACCTGAAGGACCAGGTCGCCGCGTGGCAGGACTTCTGCATCCTGGCGGGACGCGCGTTCGCGAACATTTTCCGGTCGCCGCACTACTGGGACGACATTGCGTTGCAGATGGACGCCATCGGCATCGGCAGCCTGCCCATCGTGGTTCTCACCGGCTTCTTCAGCGGCTTCGTCATCACCATGCAGATGTCGCGCGCGCTGAATACCTATGGCGCTACGGGGCAGGTGGGGCCGATCGTCATGCTCACGCTGGTGCGCGAGTTGGGGCCGGTGCTCACCGCGCTGCTGGTGGCGGGGCGCAACGCCTCCGGCATCGCAAGCGAACTCGGCTCGATGAAAGTCAGCGAGCAGATCGACGCGATGCGCGCGCTGGGCACCGATCCGATCCAGAAGCTGGTGACGCCGCGACTTATCGCCACTTGCGTGATGCTGCCGCAACTCACGATCGTCGGCGATTTCCTCGGGATGATTGGCGGCTTCGTGATCGCGCACTTTTCGCTGCGACTGACCGCGTCGCAGTACTGGGTTCCCGCCTATCAGGTGCTCGCCGCGAACGATTTCGTTCAAGGGCTCCTGAAGCCGTTCGTCTTCGCGATCGTCATCTCGCTGGTCGGCTGCTTTTGCGGGATGCGAACGACGGGTGGCACGCAGGGCGTGGGCCGGGCGACGACGCAGGCGGTGGTGGTGGCCTCCGTCTGGGTGTTCGTGCTGACCGCGTTCATCACGCGGATTTTCGTGAATCTTTGATGCCCGCGATGGAGGCCACGAACGGGCGGGCGCGGACCGAGGTGGTCCTCGAGTTCGACGATGTGAGCGTGAGCTTCGATCGCAAGGCGCTCGACGGCGTATCGTTCCGCATGCGCGCCGGCGAGACGCGCGTGGTGCTGGGCGCCTCCGGCAGCGGGAAGAGCGCGATGCTGAAGACCGCGATCGGCCTGCTGCGGGCGGAGGCGGGCCGCGTCATCTTGTTCGGCCAGGACATCACCCGCATGGAGGAGCGCGATCTGTTCGCGGTGCGCGCGCGCGTGGGCGTGTTGTTTCAGGAGGGCGGCCTGTTCGATTCGCTGAGCGTCGGCGAAAACGTCGCATATCCGCTCGAGAACCAACAGACGCGCGAGAAAGAGCCGGAGGACGAGGCGCGCGCCAAGGCCGCCGAGGCGCTAAGCTTCGTGGAGCTTGGGCAGACCGTCGATCAATTCCCGGCCGAGCTTTCCGGAGGCATGCGCCGCCGCGTCGGAATCGCCCGCGCGGTGGTCACCGAGCCGCCGCTGGTGCTCTACGATTCCCCGACCGCGGGACTCGACCCGATCACCGCCAACACCATCATGGCGCTGATCGCGAAGGAGCGGGACACGAAAGGCTCCTCCAGCCTCATCGTGACGCACCGGTATCAGGACGGGCGGTTGATGGCCGATTTTCGCTACAATTCGGTCCATGGCGGGCTGGAGCGGGTGAGCAGCGACCCGTCCGCCGCGACCCACACAATCTTCATGGTGATGCGGGAGGGGCAGATTGTCTTCGAGGGGGACAAGACGGCGCTCGAAGCGTCCGAGGACCTGTACGTGAAGAAGTTCGTGCGGCGGTAAACATCCGATGCCAGTACAAACCAAAGCGAGCTGGGCGCGGCTGAAGGTCGGTCTACTCGCCATGGCCGCGATGGTCATCCTGGCCGTGGCGATCTTCCTCGTCACCGGCGACCGCACGCTGTTCGAAGGATACGCCACGGTCTACACGTATCTGGACGATTCGGCGGCGCTCGCCGAAGGAGCGCCGGTCACGCTGAACGGCATCCCCGTGGGCAAGGTGCGGCGCATCGCTCTCTCGGGCCGGCCCACGCCGGAGAAACAGGTTCGCGTCGAGATGCAGATTCAGGAACACTTCCTTTCGAAGATTCCCACCGATTCCCTGACGTCGATCAGCGCCGCCAATCTGTTGGGCACGAAGTTCATCAACATCACACGCGGCAAGTCGAGCCAAACGATCGGCTCCGGCGCCACTCTGCCAAGCCTGAATACGGCCGAGTTCGAGGATGTCGTCAAACAGGGTTACTCGATCCTCGCCTCGCTGCAGGAGACGGTCACCAAGGTCAATAACATCGTGGGACTCATGGAGGCCGGCCACGGAAGCATCGGCCAGCTCATGGTGAACGAAGAGCTGTACGACCGGCTGAACGACATCGCCAAACAGGTGCAGATCATCACGACAGCGCTGAACTCGCGCGAGGGTACGCTCGGCCAGCTTCTGTACAAACCCGACATGTACAACGACGTGCGCACTTCGCTCGGCCGCGTCGATAGCCTGCTCGCCGAGCTGCAGCAGGGCCGCGGCGCCGCGGGAAAGTTCTTGAAGGATCCCGCGCTTTACGACGAGCTGCGCGGCGCCGTCTCCGACACGCGCAAGATTCTCGCCCAGGTGCAGTCGGGCAAGGGCACGGCGGGCAACCTGATTTACTCCGATCAGTTACACGACCAGGTTTCCCAGACCATCGCGAAGCTCGATACGACGCTCGACCAGATCAACTCCGGCCGCGGCACGGTCGGACAGCTTCTTCAAAACCCGGAGCTGTACGACGAGCTGAACGGCTCGACGCACGAGCTGCACGGCATGCTGAAGGATTTCCGCAAGAATCCGAAGAAATTCCTGCGCATCCAGTTGAGCCTGTTTTGAGAAAGCTGGTCGTCAACGCCGACGATTTCGGCTTCACGCGCGATGTGAACGAGGGCATCGTGCATGCCCATCGCGAGGGCATCCTGACTTCGACAACGCTGATGGCCACGGGCGCGGCGTTCGACCATGCGGTGGCCCTGGCGCACGAAACGCCGTCGCTCGATGTCGGCTGTCATCTGGTGCTGGTGGGTTCGCCCGGACTGCCGCTCACCGTGCCGCGGCTGGTGCGCGCGATCGCCCTTCGCTCGATCCGCGTTCACGATGTTCTCTCGCGCCAGGTGCGGCGCATCCTCGACGCCGGCATCGAGCCGACACATCTGGACACGCACAAACATACGCACTTGCTTCCACCGGTGCTCGATGCGGTGGCCCGCATCGCGGAGGAGACCGGCATTCGCTGGGTGAGGCGGCCGTTCGATTTTCCGCTCGACGCGAAAGGAACGCCGCTCGGCGCGCGCGTCGCAAATCGCGCGTTGGCGCTCGTGCGCGGCCGCCTGACGCGCGCGCTCGAGCGGCGCGGCTGCCGCATGACGCGCCACTTCGCCGGCTTCCGGCTCACGGGCCGTTACGACGCGGCGGAACTAGCGCGGCTGATCTCGAATCTGCCCGAGGGCAGCACCGAGTTCATGTGCCACCCCGGCTTCTGCACAGCCGAGTTGCGCGCCGCGCGAACCCGTCTCAAGGAGAGCCGCCAACGCGAGCTCGAGGCGCTGACGTCGCGCGAGGCGAGGCAAGCGCTTGAAGCCTCCGGCGTCGAGCTTGCGAACTTCCGCGCCGCGTCGCTCGATTAGCCGCGCTCAGTCGAGCAGGTGTCCGAGCTTTTCCTTCTTGGTCTGCATGTAGCGCTCGGTGGCCTCGTGCGCGGCGACAATGGCGGGCACCCGCTCCGAGACACGCACGCCGCCCAGCTCGAGCGCGGCGATCTTCTCCGGATTATTGGAGAGCAGGCGCACGTCGGATACGCCGAAGTAGCGTAGAATCGCCGCCGGCATCGAGTAACTGCGCAGATCGGCTTCGAAGCCGAGCTGCTCGTTGGCCTCGACGGTATCGGCCCCCGCGTCCTGCAGTTCGTAAGCCCGCAGCTTGTTCAGCAGCCCGATGCCGCGGCCCTCTTTGTTTTCGTAAATGACCAGGCCGCGGCCCTCGGCGGCGATTCGATCGAGCGCCATCTCGAGCTGCTGCCGGCAATCGCAGCGAAGACTGTGAAAGACGTCGCCCGTCAGGCACTGGGAATGAATGCGCACCAGCGGCGGCGGAGGCGCGGCGATGTCTCCCATCGTCAGCACTACCGCTTCGTCGATTGCGCCACTCCCGGCGCCGGGGCCATCGGCCGCGCGAAATCCGTAGATCCGGAAGTGCCCGAAGCGTGTTGGGAAATCCGCCTCGGCGATCTTCGCGACGCCCGAGGCCGTGGATGGCATGGCCTGCATTCGTAGGAGTTTCTTACTCTTCATTATAATGATGGTTCGCCCTGGCTTACCGCCGCGCGGCCGTGCTCGAACAACAACATCTCGTCACGCTGCTCGTGAAATTGGCTGTCGCGGCCTCCTGCGCGAGCATTCTCGCGCGCTTCGGCGCCTTCCAGCGCATGCTGATGAGGGAAGAGCGCACGCTGGCGCAACGCGTGAAGCTCGCCCTGGGCTGCTCGACGATGTTCGCCGCCGGCGTGTTCGTGCGCGTCGTCGCGCCGGCTTACACGGCGGTGGATCTCGGGCTCGAGGGCAGCATGCTTTCGGGCATGGTCGGAGGCTATATCACCGGACTGCTCACCGGCGTCCTGGTTTCGATTCCGGCGGTACTCCACGGCGAGCTGATGTCGATGCCGCTGTTTGCGGGCGCGGGCGTCATGGGCGGGCTGCTGCGCGACATCGCGCCGGACAAGGAAGACGTCTGGCGCTTCTCGCCGTTCTTCGATCTGAGCCTGTACCGGTCCTTCCGGCAGCGCCAGGCCTGGGGCCGCACGGCGTTTCACTTTGCCTGCGGGATGGCCGCGCTCCTCGCCGAGTTCCTGCGCCTCAGCGTGGCGCGTCTGTTCGGCGCCAAGGGCGTCTTCAGTCTCGTCGAGCACTGGGGGGACGCTTCGCCGCTGACGATCGCGGCCATCTACGCGACGACGGTGCTTTGCATCACGATTCCGATCAAGATCTGGAACAGCACGCGGACCGAGAAGAAGCTCGAGGACCAGCAGCTCCGGCTGAATCAGGCGCGCCTGGCCGCGCTCACCAGCCAGATCAACCCGCATTTCCTCTTCAACACGCTGAACTCGGTCTCGTCGCTCATCCGCACCAACCCCGAGCAGGCGCGCAGCGTGGTCTACAAGCTGTCGAGCATTTTGCGGCGTCTGTTGCGCAACACGGAAAACCTCTCGCCGCTGCGCGACGAGCTCGCCTTCATCGACAACTACATGGCGATCGAGCTGGTGCGCTTCGGCGACAAGCTGCGCTTCGTTAAGGAAATCGACCCCGCGGCCGAGGATCTGCTGATCCCCAGCATGCTGCTGCAGCCGGTGATCGAGAACAGCATCCGGCACGGGCTCGGCAACAAAGTGGATGGCGGTACGGTGCGCGTGCGCGCGTGGCCCGAGAGCGGACGTCTGCACGTGATTATCGAGGACGACGGGGTCGGCATCCCGGAGACGCGTCTGGCCACGCTTTTCGAGCAGGGCATCGGCGTGAGCAATGTCAACGAACGGCTGAAGGTGCTGTTCGGTAGCGACTACCGCATGTGGATCGAGAGCCGGCCCGGTGAAGGCACGCGAACGGGCATCGAGATCCCCGGCCAGCGCGCCGATCTTCCGGCCTCGGTGCCGGCCTGAGCGCGGCCCGTGCGGGTCAGGATGCGGTCTCGGCTTCGGCGGCCGCGCCGTACTCCTTCAGTTTGTTGAACAGCGTCTTCAGGCTGATGCCCAGAATCTCGGCGGCGCGGGTTTTGTTGTTCCGGGTTTGCGCGAGCGTGGCGAAAATCAACGCCTTCTCGGCCTCGTCGACCGTCGTGCCGACGCGCAGCCGCACCGTGCCGGGCTCGGCCGCGGCAGCCTCGGCGGCGCCGTCCGCCGGACCGCCGAAGGAAGGCGGAAGGTGCGGGCGCGCGATGGTTCCTTCGCCCGCCAGAATCGCCGCGCGTTCGAGCACGTTGCGCAGCTCGCGCACGTTCCCCGGCCACGCATAGCGCTCGAACTCCGCCATCACGCCCGAGGCGACACCGGTGACGCGCGTGCCGTGCCTGCGGTTCAGCACGTCGATCAGACTCTCGCACAGCGAGGGCAGATCGCCCGCGCGCCCGCGCAGCGGCGGAAGCGACACCTCGAAGACGTTCAACCGGTAATAGAGATCCTCGCGCAGGCGTCCGTCGCGGATCGCCGCCTGCGGGTCGCGATTCGTGGCGGCGACCAGCCGCACATCGACCTCGATCTCGCTCTTGGCGCCCAGCCGCCGCACCCGCGAGTCCTCGATGACGCGCAGCAGTTTCGCTTGCGTGCCGATCGGCATCTCGGCCAGCTCGTCGAGCAGCAGCGTCCCCTGATGGGCCAGCTCGAAGCAGCCGGCACGCCGCTCGATCGCGCCCGTGAACGCGCCCTTCTCATGGCCGAACAGCTCGCTTTCCATCAGCGTCTCCGGCATCGCGGCGCAGTTGATGGCCACGAACGGCCCGGCCGCGCGCGGGCTGAGCCGATGCATCGCCCGCGCCACCAACTCCTTGCCGGTGCCGCTTTCGCCGGTGACGAGCACCGCGGCCCGCGACGGCGCAACCTGGCGCAATAGCGAGAAGACCTCCTGCATGGCCGGGCAGACACCGACCAGCTCGCCGAGCGAGCCCTTGTACTGCAGCTCGCGCTGCATCCGCTCCGCTTCCTTCCGCATACGGCCTTGCGAGGCCGCGCGCTCGAGCAATACCTTCAGCACGCTCGCCTGCACGGGCTTCTCGAGGAACCAGAACGCGCCAAGCTCGTGGACGGTTTCAAGCGCCATCTCGATGCTGCCGAACGCGGTGAGCACGATGGCCGCGGGCGCGGGCTCCGGCAGACGCCGCAGCAGCTCGCTGCCGTCCACGCGCGGCATCATCAGGTCGGTGATCAGAACATCGACGGGCGCGGCGGCGAGCTTGTCGAGCGCTTCCTGCCCATCCGCCGCCGTATCGACATGGTAGCCCCAGGCGCGGATCATCGCGGCGAGTCCGGAGCGCTGGCTCTCTTCGTCGTCGGTGACCAGCACGCTCGCACGCGCGCTCTGAGCGGGGCTCGCCATGGTTCTTTCGATTGTACCCGCTCGGTTCTCTACGGCGTTCCGCCGCCGATGCCGGCCAGATCCTTGGCGAGCTTCTTTTTCTCTTCGATCTTCATGCGCCGGGCGATCTGGATGCGCTGCGCCTGCGGGCTGCCGGCGCCGTGCAGCGACTCGGTGAGATAGCCCACCGCATTGCGGCCCAGCGTCATGTTCTCGATGAGGCGCACGGCCCGCGCGCGGTCCTCGGCGCTAACGCCATCGCGGCCCTTGAGATACTTCTTCAGCTTCTCGCCGGTTTCCGGGTTCGCCAGATCCCGCTCCGATGGCATCGTGGCCGCAAGGCCGCCCGCCAGGTCCTGCGCGAGGCGCGCCATTTCGTACGGAAAGCGCGTCACGTTATGTTTGCAGACATTGGCGAGCAGATCGTCCGGCTGGTAATTCCCCGCGGCCGTCGCGTGCGACTCGTGCGATGCGGCGAGACCCGCGCCGTAGATGGTCTCGTTGAGATGGGTCATCTCGATCAGCTTGTCCTTGACGTGCGACGCCGAGGCCACGCCGTTGTAATCGGCGATGAGCGCGGCGGCGCCGATGAGAACGTCGCCGAGGCCCGTCTTACACACGTAGGACCGGCGATGGTAGGCCGTGAACCGGTCCACCAGTTCGGCCGCGAAATCGGTTTCTCCATCGAGGAAGACGTGCTCCCACGGCACAAACACGTCGTCAATGAGAATCATCGCCTCCTGGCCGGCGAAGCGCGCGTTGCCGAGGTCGATGCCGCCCGATTCGAGCGCGCGTGTGTCGCAGGACTGCCGTCCATAGATGTACGTGAGGCCGGGCGCGTCGACCGGGATCGCCGCCGCGATCGCATAGTCCTTCTCCGTCTCGCGCAGCCGCGTGCCGGGCATCATCAGAATCCAGTGGGAATTCACGCAGCCGGTCTGATGCATCTTCGCGCCGCGCACGACGACGCCATCGGCGCGCCGCTCGACGACGTGCGTGAACATATCCGGATCCGATTGCGCCGAAGGGGGCTTGCCGCGGTCGCCCTTCGGGTCCGTCATCGCGCCGCCGAGCGTCAGGTTCGCGCGCTGCATGCGAACCAGGAACTCGAGGAAGCGCGCGTGGTAGCCGGAGCCGTGCGCGTGGTCGATGTCGTAGGTCAGCGAGTACAGCGCGTTGATCGCGTCCATGCCGACGCAGCGCTGGAAGCACGTGCCGGTCAACTGGCCCAGCCGGCGCTGCATGCGGTTCTGCGCAACCACGTCTTCGGCGCTGGTAGCGATGTGAAGGAAACGATTGACGCGCTGCCCGGCGAGCGGCGACCAGGCGGTTGCGAGGTCCGGCTCCTCGTTGGCCAGATCGTAGGTGCGGGCCACGGCGTTCACCGACGGGCGGATCACCGGATGGTCCACCGGTTCGGCCACGTGTTCGCCGAGATAGTAGACCTTAAGGTCGCGCCCGCGCAGGCTGGCGACGTAATCGGCGCCCGATGCGATCGGCCGCTCCTTGGCCGGGATGCCTTCCGGCGCCACGGCTGTCACGCTGCTCTCCATCTTCCACCTCCGTTCCCGGCTAGCCCGGCTCGGGCCTGGCGCCACGCACGATCGTCGACTCGCGCAGCTTGTCGAGCTCGCGCCGCGCGATGCCGGCCCATTCGCTCGCGCCGTCCAGCTTCAGGTACGCCCGCCAATGACGCACCGCCCGGAGCGTCTGTCCGGTGGCCTGATACAGCAGGGCGATGTTGTAGTGCGCGTCGGCGTACTGCGGCTGGATGCGCAGCGCGGCCGTGTAATGCGCCAGCGCGGCTTCGCGCTGGCCGCGTTCGTCGAATAGGTTCGCCAGATTGAAATGCGCCAGCGCATAGTTCGTATCCACCTCGAGCGCCATCTGGTAGTAGCGCTCCGCCTCGCGCCAACGCTTCGCGTTGAAGTATGCCGTGCCGAGATTCACGAGAGCGCCAGCCGACGAAGGATCCGCCTTCGCGGCCTGCAGGTAGGCATCGGCCACTTCCTCGATCGCGGCGCCGCTCTTCTCGAGGTCCAGGCCCTTCTCGAACCAAACCTCGGCCTCGCGCCGCTGCTCCGGCTTCCTGGCGTGCGCGGGCTCGGGCGCCGCATCGGGAAACGCGAGCAGCTTGCGAAGCTCGCCGGAGTCGAAGTCGAACAACAATTGGCCGCTCACCGGCTCCATTTTGTTGCCGCCGAACCGCACATGAACCTTGCGGCCGTCGGAATAGAGCTTCATCTCGGTCAACGGATTGCCGTCGGCTCCGAGCCGCGCGCGAATCGCCCTCATCGCGCCGCGCAGCGCCGCGGGAGAGATTTTTTCCTTTCGAAGCCCGGCCAGCGTGCGGATCGCCGCCATGTCGGCAAGGCTATATTCGGTGCGCGCCGGAACCAGCCCCTGCCTCTCCCAACTGGCAAGCTGGCGCTCTGTCAGCGAGAGCCACCGGCGGACGTCCTGGCGCGAGTAGACTTGCTTCGTCGCTGTGGCCGCCACGCAAGAAGTGTAACAGGTTCGCGTGTTTTCTAAGCCAATTCCCGCGGTGGTGGACCAAATTGGCGGAGGATAAGGCCCAGCGCTTCCTCTCGCGAGGCGACGCGCCCTTCGAGTTGCGCGTCCTCGGCCGCCTCGAGCATCCGCGCGAACTCCGGACCGGGCCGGTAGCCGGCGGCAATCAGTTCGCGGCCCGTAACGAGCCGAGGCGGCTTGCGAACCTCGGCCGGCATGGCTTCGTAACGCGCGCGGGCGAATTCATACGCGTCCAGATGGGCGTGGCTCGACAGGCAATCGAGCCGATGCAGCTCGAGGTGCTCCTCGAATCGCTCGAGCCGGAAGAAGCGCCGCAGCGTGCTCTCGCGCATGTCATGCACATGGGCGAAGCGCATGTGGTTGGCGATCAGCGCCTCGACCTGCCGGATCGTCGCCTCGGAAAAGCGCAGCCGCTCCATGGCCGCGCGGGCAATCTTCACCCCCGCTTCGACATGGCCGTCGAAGCGAATGCGGCCATCGATGCGGAACGTGGCCGGCTTGCCGATATCGTGGAACAGCACGCCGAGCGCGAGTTCGAGCGACGGCGACGCAAGGCCGCCCAGCATGAGCAGCGTATGGGTCCACACGTCCCCTTCGGGATGATACTCGGGCGGCTGGGCCACGCCTTGGAGCGCCGCGGCCTCGGGGAGAACGTGGACCAGCAAGCCGCTCGCGTCAAGCAGTTCCATGCCGCGCCGCGCGCCGCCCTCGGTGAGAATCCGCTCGAGCTCGCCGCGCACGCGCTCGGCCGCGATCTTGGTAATGCCCTCGCTCGTCTCGCGGATGGCCTCGAGCGTCCTGACCTCGATTTCGAATCCCAGCCGCGCGGCGAAACGCACCGCGCGCAACATGCGGAGATGATCCTCCTCGAAGCGCTCGCGAGCGCTCCCGATGGCCCGGATCAGGCCGGCGCGCAGGTCCTCGCGGCCGCGCACCAGGTCGATCACCTCGTCCGTTTCGGGGTCCATCAGCAGACCGTTGATCGTGAAGTCCCGTCTCTGGACATCCTTCTCGGGCGTGGCCTCGAAGGTCACCGTCTCGGGCCGCCGTCCATCGCGGTACGGGCCATCGCTGCGGAACGTGCTCACCTCGATCGCAAAACCATCGGCCGGCACAAGAATGACGCCGAACTTCGCGCCCACCGCGGCCGCGCCCGGAAACAGGGCGAGCAGCTCGTCGGGCCGCGCGCTGGTAGCCACGTCGTGGTCCTCCGGCTCGCGCCCAAGCAGCAGGTCCCTGACGCAACCGCCGACCAGATAGGCCTGGTGGCCGCGCGCGCGCAGCCGGACCGCAATCCCGCGCGCCGCGGTTTCCGCCCTGGTCTGCACCATATCGTCTGTTCGTAGGATAATGCCTGAGTACCTCGAACCCTACAGCATGACTCCCGCTAACGAGCGATCCAGCTCAAACCTGAAGGTGGTGGTCGCCACCACCGTCGCGCTTTCGTTCATCAGCTTCTGGCGCGGCGCCTCGATTGTGCTGAGCGATCTTGCGTCCTCGGTGTTTTACGCCGGCGGCATCGCCGAGCACGCCGTGGGCAAGTCGGCGGCATGGTTCGTGCTCGCCGTCATGCTGTTCAGCTTCGCCGTGCGCAGCGTCTACATGGAAAGCTGCGGTATGTTCGTGCGCGGCGGCGTCTACGTCGTCGTCCGCGACAGCATGGGACCGTTCGTCGCGCGTCTGTCGGTCTCCTCGCTCATCTTCGATTACGTCCTCACCGGCCCAATCAGCGTGGTCAGCGCCGGCCAGTATCTTGGCGGCCTGATGAACGAGATCAGCACGCTCCTTCACCAGCCATATCAGATCAATCCGAACCATTTCGCGGCATTTTTCGGCTTGATCGTCACCATGTATTTCTGGTGGAGCAACATCAAGGGAATCCACGAATCGAGCGGCAAGGCGCTGCGCATCATGCAGATCACCACTGTTATGGTGGTTGCGCTGTTGATCTGGTGCCCGCTCACGCTTGTGCTGCGCGGCAACTACACTCTGCCGCCCGCCCCCATTCCCTCGAACCTGCACTTCAGCAGCGACGCCCTCGGCTGGTTCCGCGGCACGATCTGGCCCACGATTCCCGCCATCGCCCTGGTGATCGCGTTCGGCCACGCGCTGCTTTCGATGAGCGGCTTCGAAACGCTGGCGCAGGTGTACCGCGAGATCGCTTACCCGAAGATGCGGAACCTGAAGATCACCGCCAACCTCGTCTGCTGGTACGCGGTGGTCTGCACCGGCCTGATCACCATTTTCGCGGTGATGATCATTCCCGACAAACTCCGCCCCAGCTTCTACGACAACCTCATTGGCGGCCTGGCGATGAATCTCTCCGGACCGTATCTGCTCCGGCTGGGGTTTCACATCTTCGTTGTCACCGTCGGCGTGCTGATTCTTTCGGGCGCGGTGAATACGTCGATCATCGGCGCGAACGGCGTGCTGAATCGCGTGGCCGAGGACGGTGTGCTGCTCGACTGGTTCCGCAAGCCGCATCGCAAGTTCGGCACCACGCATCGCATCATCAATCTGGTCGTCCTGTTGCAGATGGTCACTATCGCGCTGAGCAAGGGCGACGTTTATCTGCTCGGCGAGGCGTACGCCTTCGGCGTGGTATGGAGCTTTTTCCTGAAGTCGCTCGGCGTGCTTGTGCTGCGCTTCCAGCGCCACGACCAGGAATACAAATTCCCGTTCAACATTCCGTTCGGCAAGATTCAACTGCCCATCGGCCTCGGCGCCACCACGCTGATGCTCGGTTTCGTGGCGGTCGCGAACCTGTTCTCGAAAGAGATCGCCACCAAGTTCGGCGTGGCCTTCACGGCCGTGGTGTTCGTCGTCTTCACAATCTCCGAGCGTGTCAACACGCACAGGCGGAAGAAGCTTCATGAGACCAAGTCGCTTGAGGAGTTCAATCTCGAACACCAGCCGAAGGCGGACGCGACAAGCATTCACGCGCGTCCGGGCAGCGTGCTGGTGGCCGTGCGCGACTTTCACCGCATGGACCATCTCAAGCGCGTTCTCCAGAAGACCAACCTGCGCCGCAACGACATCGTGGTGATGACCGTGCGCACGCTCAGCACCGGCGCCGCCGAATACGAACTGTCCGACGACCAGATCTTCAGCGACTACGAGCGCGAGGTCTTCAGCCACGTCGTCGAGATCGCGGAGAAGGAAGGAAAGCCCGTCGAGCTGCTCGTGGTGCCGGCTGTGAACCCCTTCGACGCGATGGTGCAGACGGCGGCTCAGCTTCAGGCTTCCCGGCTGGTGACCGGCGTCTCGCCGCGCATGAGCAGCGAGGAGTTGGCGCGGGAGATCGGCCTCGCCTGGGAGAGGCTTCCCGAGCCGCGCCATCCGTTCTCGCTGGAGGTCATCAGCCCGGACCGCTCCCCCACCTATGTGAACCTGGGGCCGCACCCGCCGCGTCTTTGGCCGGAAGATGTCGACCGCCTGCACGAGATCTGGCTGGAGCTCAGCGAATCGTCCGGAATCGGGGCCAAGCTGCACCATCGCGACGTGGTCGGCTTCGCGCTGCGGCGGCTGGAGCAGGAACTGACGACCGAGCAGCGGGAGTCGATTCTGTCGGATCTGACGAAAGAACAGCACCCCGACGGGGCCGAACCCGCGTAAGCCGCGCCCTTCAGGCCTTGCGCGCGCGCCGTGGGCGTTTAGAGGCCGCGGCCGCCTCGGGTTCCGGCGCCGCCGCCCGAGGCGCTTCCGCTTCGGGCGGATCGCCGCCCGGCGCCACGCTGGCCAGCACCTCTCGAAACAGCTCCTGCTTCTTCAGTTCTTTTTTCGACGGGGGCGCCTGCTCGTGCCGGTAGTCGTGATCGTGATAGCAGGTCCGGCAGCGCACCTTCGCGGCCGCGCCGTTCAGGATCGACACCACCGAGTGATTCGTGACCCGCCGGCACTTGACGCAGTGATCGTCAATGACATCGCCCAGACGAAGCTCGAACATAGTTGGGATGCAAAAACCCCCTGAGTATAGCAGATGCCGGCCCGCCCCGGCTCTTCGATCGTTGCTATAATCGGAATTCGCCCAAACGGATTATTTCCCCTTGCTTCCGCCGGATCGTGTCCGGACTGCTCCCCTCCGGCGGCTGCCAGGTGTTATTGAAAGCTGGAGATTTCATGGCATACGTTATTGCGGAACCCTGCATTGGAATTAAGGATACGGCGTGCGTCGACGCCTGCCCGGTCGACTGCATTCACCCGAAAAAGGAAGCGTCGGACTTCGAGAGCCACGATATGCTGTATATCGATCCGGTCGAGTGCATCGACTGCGGCGCTTGCGTCCCGGTCTGCCCGGTATCGGCGATCTTCGCACTCGAGGATCTGCCGCCGAAGTGGGCGAGCTTCGCGGAGAAGAACGCCCAGTACTTCGGGCGCCCGGTTCCGAGCTAACCGCCTCGCCGGCTCAAGGCCGGTAGATGGCCGCCGTGACGTCGGTTTCCCAGATCCTGACTTCCGCCACCCTCGGGCTGGCGGCCGGCAGGCCGTGGCTCAAGCGGTCGTGGAAGTATTTGGCGAGATTTTCGGCTGAGGGATTGATCTCGTCAAACGGCTTCAGGTCGTTGATGTAGCGGTGATCCAGGTAGTCGATCACCTCGTGCATGCGGCGCTTCACCTCGACGAAGTCCGCGAGCAGGCCCGCCGAATCCAGTTGCTCGCCGCGCAGCGTGACCTCGACCTTGTAGTTGTGCCCATGCACGTTCTCGCACTTGCCGCGATAATTGCGCAGCGAATGGCCCGCCGCGAAGCTCTGCTGTACTACGACTTCAAACATCGAAAAACCTTTCCACCTCGCTTCTGTCTTCCGTGAATGCGTAATCCGGCAAGCTGCGAAGAAACACCTGGCCGTAACGCTTGCTTAGAATGCGGCTATCGAGCAGGGCCAGCACGCCACGGTCGGAACGGCCGCGGATCAGCCGTCCGAAGCCCTGCTTCAAGGCAAGCGCCGCCTGGGGGAGCTGATACTCGTAGAACGGATTCCCGCCCGCCGCCCGGATGCTCTCGATCCGCGCCGCGACCACCGGATCGCCCGGCGCCGCAAACGGCAACTTATCGATGATAACGCAGCTTAGCTGTTCGCCTTGCACGTCGACGCCCTGCCAGAACGACGACGTGGCGAACAGCACGCAGTTGGGCGTCGAGCGGAACTCGTCGAGCAGCGCGCCGCGCGGCCCCGTGCCTTGCAGCAGCGCCGGATATTCGATGGCCAGCGAGAGGCGGTCATAGGCCAGGCGCATCTGCTGGTAGCTGGTGAACAGCACGAAGGCGCGGCCCCGGCTCGATCGGAGAAGGAACTCGATTTCCCGGCAGGCCTCGTCCAAGTAGGCGGGATCGCGCGGCTCGGCGAGGCCGGGCGGCACGTAGAGCAAGGCCTGGCTGCGGTAGTCGAAATGGCTCGGAACGGCGAGCGTGCGTGGATGGCTCACGCCCAGGCGCGACTGGGTGAAATCGAAATTGCCGCCGACGGTGAGCGTGGCGGAGGTCAGAATCACGGCATCCACGGCGGCGAACAGCTTCTCGCGCAGGATCGAGGAGACGTCGATGGGCGTGGCTTGCAGGATGCAGCCGCGGCCGCGCCGCTCGACCCAGTACACCCAGGAGCGCTCGCTGGCCGCGATCCAGAACTCGAGCTTGCGCATGGCCTCCTTCGCGCGGCGCACCAGCGGCAGCAGTTCGTCGAGTGCCGTGTGCGCGAGTTCGAGCGTGGTAGCCAGCAGCTCGAGCGTGCGCTGGAAATCGACAATCTCGCGCCCGTGCAGCTCGCGGAACGCCGCATGGTCCGAGAACCCGGTCCGCCCATCGCCCGGCGGCAGCGCGGCGAAGAACGCCGCCGAGCGCTCGCGCACGGCCTCGATCACGCGGTCGAGCTCGGGCGAGCCGAACTGCTTCCTCCGGGCCAGCCCCGACGTGTCCCCCAACAGATCGGCGATCTGGTAGCTGCTCAGGCTGAGGCCGAAGTACTGTCCGGCCACGTCCTCGATTTCGTGCGCCTCGTCGAAGATGACCGCCGCATAGTCGGGAATGATGCCGCCGAAGTCCTCGTCCTTGGCCGCCAGATCGGCGAAAAACAGGTGATGATTGACGATGATGATGTCGCTCGAAAAGGCGCGCTGGCGCATCTTGGTCAGGAAGCAGCGGTCAAAGTCGGGGCAGCGTTGGCCCAGGCACAACTCGCGGCGGGCGTCGAGCTTCGCCCACACGCTGCTGTGCTCCGGAAGAGTGCGGATCTCGGCGCGGTCGCCGGTCCCGGTGGTCTTTTCCCACGCGCGGATCGCCTCGTAATCGGCGAGCTCCTCGAGGCCGTTCAGCACCGGCTCGCGCGAGGCGTCGTCGATCTTTTTCCGGCAGGCGTAGTTACTCCGCCCCTTCATGTAACAGACGCGCAACTCCTCGCCGAGCAGCTTCTGGAGCAACGGCACGTCCTTGAAGTAGAGCTGCTCCTGGAGGTTCTTGGTGCCTGTTGAGATCACCACCCGGCGCCCGCTCAGGATCGCCGGCGCGAGGTAGGCGAGCGTCTTGCCGGTGCCCGTTCCGGCCTCGACGATCAGGTGGCGCTTTTCGGCGAGCGCCTCCTCGACCGCCTCGGCCATGGCAAGCTGTCCGGGACGGAACTCGTAACCCGAGTGGACCTTTGACAGCAAACCATTTCGCGAGAAGATCTTACGGACCGAGAGCTCGTTCGTAAGCGACGCCATTTCGAAGGCCGGTTGAATTTAGCGTAACATTCCGGCGCAAAACGGCACTATACTTCAGAAAGCATCGTCTGCCCTGCCGTCGCGAGCGAACGGATTGGCCCGCGGCAGGTTGTTTTCACGCTTGCTGATTAAGAAAGGATTCCGCTGTGCGTAAGTTTCTCTCAAGTCTGCTGCTGGTGAGTTGCGCCATGTCGCTGAGCTATGGTCAGCCCCGTAAGAAACGCATTGCCGTGCTCAACTTCGAATACGGCACCGTCCAGAGTTATGTCGCCGAGATCTTCGGCGCCGATCAGGACGTCGGGAAGGGCATCGCCGACCTGTTAGTGGATCGCCTGGTTACCGACGGCACGTACTCGGTGATCGAGCGCAAGGCGCTCGACAAGATCATCGCCGAGCAGAATTTTTCGAATAGCGACCGCGCCAATCCCAGCTCGGCCGCGAAGATCGGCCGCGTGCTCGGCGTGGACGCCATCGTCATTGGCAGCATCACCCAGTTCGGCCGCGACGATAAGAACGAGGGCATCAACGGGAACTCATACGGACTCGGAAAGTTCGGCCTGGGTAACGTGGGGCGGAAGAAGGCGAAAGCCGTGGTCGGCATCAGCGGCCGGATGGTCGATGTCAACACCGGCGAGATCCTCGCGACGGCCTCCGGCAAGGGCGAATCGGAGCGGTCCGGGATGCTGCTCGGCGGCGAAGGCGGCGGCTGGGCGAAAGGCGGCGGCGGACAACTGGACATGTCGAGCAGCAACTTCGGCGCGACCATTCTCGGGGAGGCCGTCCACCAGGCGGTGGACAGCATGGCCGTGAATCTCGAAGGGCAGGCGAACCGTCTGCCGAGCACCGTCGTGAAGTTCTCCGGCCTGGTGGCGGACGTCTCCGGCAATACGCTGATCGTTGACGTCGGCTCGAAGGCCGGCGCTCACGTGGGCGACCACATGAAGATCACCCGCCTCGAGCGGACGATCAAGGATCCGGCCACCGGCAAGGTGATCAAGAAGATCGAAAGCCCGATCGGCGACCTGGCGATCACGGAAGTGGATTCGGACTCCTCGACCGGAACGTTCACGGGCGCGGGCAAGCCGAAGATCGGCGACGCGGTGGAAGGATCGCACTGAGCGCCACGCGGAGGCGAAGGCATGAGCACGGACTTTGACATCGGCCAGATTGTCGGCGACTACGAGGTCCTCGAGACGCTCGGCGCCGGAGGGATGGGCAAGGTGTACAAGGTCCGCAACACCATCTCGGACCGTGTCGAGGCGATGAAGGTTCTGCTCGCGCGCCTCGACGAGCACCCGGAGCTGGTGGACCGCTTTGGCCGCGAGATCAAGGTCACCGCGACGCTCGATCATCCGAACATCGCCGGGTTGCGGACGGCGCTGCGCATCGGCAACCAGATGGCGATGGTGGTCGAGTACGTCGAAGGCTCGACACTCGACAAACTCATGAAGGCGGGCCGGCTGCCGCCCGGCCAGGCCGTCGACGCGGCGCATCAGGCGCTCGCCGCGCTCGCCTACGCGCATTCGCGCGGCGTGGTTCACCGCGACATCAAGCCCGGCAACATCATGCTCACCGCCGACGGCCGCGTGAAGCTGATGGACTTCGGGATCGCCCGTATGACCTCCGACCGCACGCTGACCAAGACGGGCCAGGTGGTGGGCTCGCTCTACTACATGTCGCCCGAGCAGGTGGAAGGTAAGGGGCTCGACGCCCGCAGCGATCTCTATTCGCTCGGCGTCACGCTGTACGAGATGGCAACGGGCCAGAAGCCGTTTGAGGGCGACAGCGACTTCGCGATTCTGGCCGGACATCTTCACCAGGCGCCGCGCCCGCCGGTTGAAATCGATGCCTCGTTGCCCGCCGCGTTGAGCGAGGTGATCCTGCTGGCCATGGCCAAGGAGCCGCAGGCGCGCTTCCAATCGGCCGAGGCCTTCGGCAACGCGCTCGCGAGCGTCGCCTCGACGATGGGCGTGACGCTGACCCCGGTTTCCGACGGCTCGGGTTCGTCGCATCGCAATCTCGAGCCGCTTGTCGACACCGCGCCACGGGCCGCGCCGTCTCCGGTCGCGCCGCAGGCGCCGCCGCCGCCGGCGCCCGCGCCGAAACCCGCGCCGGTGGTCCCAGCCGGCGTTATTGCGGCCCGCCCGAAGCCGGGCAACACCCGGGCGCTTTGGATGATCGCCGGAGCGCTGGCGGTGCTGGCTGTGCTCGCCCTCGGGGTGGTGTATTTGCCCAAACTACGCCAGGCGCGCGCCCAAACTGCCGCACAGCCTCCCGTGGCGGCGGCTCCGGCGCAAGCGTCGCCGCCGATTGCAGCCGAGCCGCCCCCCGCTGTCGTGGAGGCCCCGGCGCCTGAGCCGCATCAGGCCGCCGAGCCGCGGGTTGTTGCAAGCGCTCCACGGCGCGCCGCGGCACACACGCCGGTTGCCACGGCCACGCCGCGAGACGCTCACACGCAACCCGCGGCTTCCGATTTCGTTCCTCCACAAAC
>VFSW01001696.1_pt1 | contig 33529 bp, 24 predicted proteins | sample 5358111 | NCBI WGS metagenome assembly VFSW01 (sample SAMN11554181, study PRJNA540505) | mine drainage metagenome | isolation source: sediment from site ElyBrook_90M | place: USA: Ely Copper Mine, Vershire, VT | collected 2017
AGATGGACCTGGTGGAGATGCCGGGGCAGTTCACGCGGCGGGGCGGGATTCTGGACGTGTATTCACCGGAATCGGAACGGCCGGTTCGCATTGAATTTTTCGGTGACGAGATTGAGACGATCCGCACCTTCGACCCGGAGACGCAGCGCTCGCAGGCGGGTCTGGACGAGACGCAGATTCTGCCGCTGACGGAGACGCCGGTGACCGAGCATCTGCTGGCCGCGGTGCATGGGCGGCTAAGCCGGCAGCGGGTGGAGGTGGAGAGCGAGGCCGAGGGCGGCGGCGAGGACGAGGAGATGGCAGCCGATCTGGCTGCCGCCGGTGGAGTGAGCGTCTTTCCGGGGTGGGAGTTCTTCAGTTGTGTGGCTGGCGCGGAGAGCCACTTGCTGAAGCTGCTGCCAAAATGCGCGCTCTTCGTCGAAGAGCCGGCGATGGTGCGCAACCAGATTGACCGCTGGTGGAACAAGGTTGAGCAGCGCCATGAGCGCTCGGGCATTGGTTCGCTGATTAGGCCCGAGGATATCTACCAGCGCCCTGAGATTTTACAAGGTCTGCTGGAAGCGCACATGGGGTTGGACCTGGATCAACTGGGCGTGGTGGATGTGCTGGACGTAGACAACACGCTGGGCGAGATCGAGCTGAATACACGGCCCACGGCCCGGTTTCACGGGTCGATTCCGGCGCTGACCGAGCAGCTAAAGAGCCTGATGGAAGTGGAGGCGCGCATTGTGCTGGCGGCTCCGAACCAGGGCGACGTGGAGCGGCTGGCCACAGTGCTGCGCGAGTACCAGATTCCCTACCGGCTGGGCAGCCGCAATCCGCGCCCCGGCGAAACGGTGCTGGATGAAGGCAGTTACATGGCAGGCGATCTGCGCGTGCCGGTGATTGTGCGGACACCGCTGGCAGCTGGTGTGAGCTTCCAGGACTCAAACCTGATTGTCTTTGGGGCCAACGATCTCTCAGACGACGCGGATGTGGCAGCGCGCCCGGAGCCCAAGCGATCAAAGACGGCGGCCTTTGTCTCCGATTTCCGCGATCTTGGGGTTGGCGATTATGTGGTCCATGTGGAGCACGGAATTGCGCAATACCAGGGGCTGAAGGAGATTGAGCAGGACGGGCTGACGGTCGAGTTCATGATTCTGGAATTTGCCGAGCAGGCAAGGCTCTATGTGCCGCTGACCCGGCTGGACCTGATCCAGAAATACCGCTCGACGGATACGGGGCCGGCACCGGTGCTGAACCGGTTGGGCTCGCAGCAGTGGACCAAGACCAAGGCGCGGGTGCGCAAGGCCATGCAGGATATGGCCGGCGAATTATTGAAGTTATACGCTGAGCGGAAAACCGCACAGGGAACGGCTTTCTCAAAGGACAACGACTTTCAGCAGGAGTTTGAGGGTTCGTTCGACTACCGCGAGACCGACGACCAGTTATCGGCTATCCGGGCGATCAAGTACGACATGGAATCGACCACACCGATGGACCGGCTGCTGTGCGGCGACGTGGGCTATGGCAAAACGGAAGTGGCGATGCGCGCGGCTTTCAAGGCGGTGCAAGACGGCAAGCAGGTAGCCGTGCTGACGCCGACGACCATCTTGAGCTTTCAGCATTTTGAGACTTTCAAAAAACGGTTTGCGCAGTTCCCTATCAACATCGAGATGATCTCCCGCTTCCGCACGGCAAAGGAGCAGAAGCTCATTGTGGAGCAGGTGGAGACTGGCAAGATAGATATCTTGATCGGTACGCACCGGCTGCTGTCAAAAGACATCAAGTTTCAAGACCTTGGGCTGCTGGTGGTGGACGAGGAGCAGCGCTTTGGCGTGCGCCACAAGGAGCGGCTGAAGCAGATGCGGAAGGAGATCGATGTGCTGGCGATGAGCGCCACGCCGATTCCGCGCACGCTGCATATGTCGCTGGTGGGGCTCAGAGACATGAGCGTGATTGAGACGCCGCCCAAGGACCGCATGGCGATTCAGACCGTGGTGGCCAAGTTCGACGAGAAGATTGTGCGCTCGGCCGTGGAGGTGGAGCTGGAGCGCGGCGGACAGGTTTATTTTGTGCATAACCGCGTAGATTCCATCTACGAGATTGCCGCGCGCATTCAGGAACTGGTTCCGGCGGCGCGCGTGGTTGTGGGCCACGGGCAGATGAGCGAGACGGAACTGGAACGGGTGATGCTGGCGTTTATGCATCACGAATACGACGTGCTGGTGGCCACCACGATCATCGAGAACGGGCTGGACATACCACTCGCTAACACCATGCTTATCAATCGCGCGGACCGGCACGGGCTGAGCGAGTTATACCAACTGCGCGGACGGGTGGGCCGGTCAAACCGCAGAGCGTATGCGTACCTGCTCATACCTCTGGAGAAAGAGCTGACGGAGATTGCGCGCAGAAGGCTGGCGGCGCTGAAAGAGTTCAGCGACCTGGGCGCGGGCTTCAAGATTGCCGCGCTGGACCTGGAGCTGCGCGGCGCGGGCAATATGCTTGGCGGCGAGCAGAGCGGGCACATAGAGGCGGTTGGATTTGAGCTCTACACCTCGATGCTGGAGGCCGCTGTGAAAGAGATGAAGGGCGAGTCGAGCGATGAGCGGCCCGCCACTCAACTCAATTTGGGGATTGCGCTGCGTATCGACGAGAGCTATGTGACGGAAGAGAACCAGCGGCTGCGGCTCTACAAGAAGATTGCCGGCGCCGCCAGCGAGACGGCGGTGAACGAGATTCGCGCGGAGCTGGAAGACCGCTATGGCGCGCCGCCCGACGCGACCGTTTACCTGCTGGAGGCGGCCATGGTGCGCCTGGAGTGCGAGCGGATGGGCATTGCGCAGATCGACCGAAAGCGCGGTGAATTACAGATTCGGTTTATGGAGAACGCGGCCGTCGACCCGCATCATCTGATGCGACTGGTGGCGAAGAACGCCAAGCGCGGCGCTGTATTCACGCCGCAGGGGCTGTTGAAGTATCCTTTGGCTGCCACGCGATCTGACGAAGTGCTGCTGGAGATTCACGAACTGCTGGAGAAGCTGGCCCCTGCGCCAGCGAATGCTTGAGGGGCTATCCCGGTAAAGAGAGGCACGATGAAGAAGTTTCTTGCCATGGTTGCGATTGGAGCTTGTATGTCTAGCACAGTTACCGCCCACGCAGCGAACGAAAGCTGGAAGCAGCAGTTCCAGAAGGCTTCTGAAGATTACTTTGACCAGGTGTACTTTCACTACGCACCCACTCAAGGAACGCAGGTTGGGTATCACCAGTACGATGGGCAGCTAGAGGATTACTCGCGGAAGAACATCGATGCGGAGATTGCGGTACTCAAGAGCTTCGAACAGCGCATCGAGGCGATTCACCCGGATGCCGACGCGGCCGATTTTGTGCCTCGCAGCGACCGGGAAATTGTGCTCGGCAATATTCGCTCGCAGTTACTGACGCTGGAGACGATTCGCCCGTGGGAGAAGAATGCGGATAACTACTCCAGCACCTGCGCCAATGGGGCGTTTACGCTGATGGAGCGCAAATTTGCTTCACCGGATGAGCGGCTGCGGTCGCTGGTGGCGCGCGAAAAGCAGATGCCGGAGCTTTTGGCCACGGCGCGCGTGAACCTGAGGAACCCTCCACGAATTTATACCGAGATTGCCATTGAGCAGTTGCCGGATATTGTTAGCTTCTTTGAGCACGATGTGCCGCTGGCCTTTGCCGACGCCCAAGACCCGGCGCTGAAGGCTGAGTTTGCGCATGCGAATGCCGCAACGGTGGCGGCGCTGAAAGACTATCTCGGCTGGTTGAAGACAGACTTGCTGGCTAAGTCGAATGGAGATTTCCGCATCGGCGCAGACACATTCCAAAAGAAGCTGGAATACGACGAGATGGTGGACCTGCCACTGGATAAGCTACTGGAGATTGGCTGGGCCGACTTACGCAAGAATCAGGAGTACTTCAAGCAGGTTGCCGCCGAACTGGAGCCGAATAAGACGCCGAGCCAGGTGCTTGAGGAGTTAGGTGGGGATCATCCTGCGCCTGGCCAACTGCTGGACACCTTCCGCGCAACCTTTAATGGCCTGGTAAGTTTTATCCAGACGCATCAAATTGTCACTATTCCATCGGATGTGCGGCCCATTTTGGAAGAGACGCCAGCTTTTATGCGCGCGACCACCACGGCCAGCATGGATACGCCGGGACCGTTTGAGACACACGCCACGGAAGCGTATTTCAACGTGACTCTGCCCGACCCTGCCATGACGCCCGCGCAGGTTGAGGGCTACATGCACTCGTTCAATGTGGGCACGGTGATTTCAACGGCGGTGCATGAGGCTTATCCGGGCCACTACATCCAGTTTCTATGGCTACCGCAGGCGCCAAGCCGGGTGCGCAAACTGCTGGGCGCGAATACCGATGTTGAAGGTTGGGCGCATTATTGCGAGCAGATGATGCTTGACCAGGGATATGGCCAGCCAGAGAACGGCGCAAAAGACGAACGCGAGTCGAAGTTCCTGCGACTGGGGCAACTGCAGGATGCGCTGCTGCGCAACGCGCGCTTTATCGTCGGCATCCAAATGCATACCGGACATATGAGCTTCGACCAGGCGGTGGAGTTTTTCCAGAAGGAAGGCTACCAGTCAAAAGAGTCGGCGCTGGTGGAGACCAAGCGCGGCACCAGCGATCCAACCTATCTCTACTACACGCTGGGCAAGCTGGAGATTATGAAGCTGCGCGCAGACATGATGAAGAAGGAAGGCGCGGCATTCTCTTTGGAGAAGTTTCACGACGAGTTTCTGCGCCAGGGGTTCCCGCCCATCAAGATAGTGCGTCAGGCAATGCTAGGGGATAACTCGCCAACGCTCTAAGAGTACGGACCAACCGGTTGATGAAGCATCAGCGCCAAGCAGGACCGAAATGAGGCAGACGGAATGAGCAAACAAGTCAGGAAGGCAGTATTTCCCGCGGGCGGATTAGGCACCCGATTTTTGCCGGCCACCAAGGTAATTCCCAAAGAGATGCTGGCGCTGGTGGATAAACCCATCATCCAGTATGGCGTGGAAGAGGCGATTGCATCCGGAATTGAGCACATTATTATCGTGACCGGGCGCGGCAAAGGCGCGATGGAAGACCACTTCGACATAAGTTACGAACTGGAAGCAACGCTGGAGAAGAAGGGCAAGAAAGAGCTACTGGGGATTTCGCGCGGTATTTCATCCATGGCGCGGATCAGTTATGTGCGGCAAAAAGAACCGTTGGGCCTGGGCCACGCAGTGTTGTGCGCCAAGGATCTGGTGGGCGACGAGCCCTTCGCCGTGATTCTGCCCGATGACGTGATCGACGCCGAGGTTCCCTGCCTGAAGCAGATGATTGGCGTGTTCAACGAAAAGGGCGGCTCGGTGCTGGCAACGATGACTATCGAGGGTCCGGCAATCAGCGCCTATGGCGTGCTGGCCGGTTCGCAGGACAAGGAAAATCCGAGAATCTATAACTGCACCGGCATGGTGGAGAAGCCGAAGTTTGAAGATGCACCCTCGACCCAGGCCATTATCGGCCGCTATGTGCTTACGCCACGGGTCTTCGAGTTACTGGAGCAGACCAAGCCGGGAGCGATCGGCGAGATACAACTAACCGACGGCATCAAAGCTCTAGCCAAGGAAGAGAAGGTATACGGCTATACCTTTGAGGGCAAACGGTACGACGCGGGCGATAAGTTTGGCATGTTACAGGCGACGGTTGAGTATGCGCTGAAGCGGACCGATCTTGGACCCAAGTTCAGGGAATATTTGAAGGGGTTGGCGCTGTAAAGACGGGGATGGGCCACTGACTGCGTGGATTTGCGCCATCCCACCCATGCGGAAAAAACCAAATACTCCGCATGGGGCACCCAACATTGGTGGAGTAACAAGCGGTCGTAGACCAAGCTAACTCCGCCAATTTACGCCTTCCATTTGATATTGCAGCCAATGGAAGGCTGCTGGTCCGCAAGCGCGGGCTTGCCGGCGAGCACGGCATCGAGAGCGGCGCGCAGGTCTTCGCCGGTGACGGGAACTCCGTTTCCGGGGCGGCTGCGGTCAAACTGGCCGCGATAGACAAGCCTGAAATCACCGTCGAAGAGGAACAAATCTGGCGTGCAGGCGGCCTTATAGGCATGAGCCACGGCCTGGGTCTCATCGTACAAATAAGGGAAGACAAAGCCGAGCGCTTGCGCCTGCTGCTTGAGGCTGGCCGGGCTGTCGTTAGGGTGGGTAATCGCATCGTTGGCGCTAATGGCCACAATGCCCACCGACTTGCTGGCGTAGTCCTTGCCGAGCGCGGTCAGGCCTTTCTCAACATGCTTTACATAGGGGCAGTGGGCGCAGATGAACATGACCAGCAGCGCCTGTTTGCCTTGGAAGTCGTCGCGGCGGACGGTCTTGCCAGTCACTACATCGATCAGCGCAAAGTCCGGCGCCGATGTTCCCAGTTCTAACATAGTGGATTCAGTAAGTGCCATGGAAAACTCCTTGTAAGTTGGCAAGTTCAGGTTTGTGGTCTCCCACCCATTTTGCAAAGAACGCAAAATGGATGGGGCACGGAACAATTTGCTTACATGCTTTCCACCGACCAGCTAAAACAGCGGTGACTGCTTTCCGGGCATGGTGATTCCAAAGTGCTCATAGGCCAGGCGGGTAGCGACACGGCCACGCGGCGTGCGGTCAAGAAATCCGATCTGAATAAGAAACGGCTCGTAGACCTCTTCCAGCGCATCTTCTTCTTCGGCCAGGGTTGCGGCCAGCGTGCCCAGGCCGACCGGCCCTCCGTCGTATTTCTGCATGATGGTCAGCATCAGGCGGCGGTCAATCTCGTCAAAGCCGTGCGCGTCCACCTCAAGAATGGTGAGGGCGGCATTGGCTGTGGGCAGGTCGATGACGCCGGTGCCGCGCACCTGGGCATAATCGCGCACGCGGCGCAGCAAGCGGTTGGCGATGCGCGGTGTGCCACGGGAGCGCAAGGCGATTTCCGCCGCGCCGTCGGTGTCGATGGGAATCTGCATCACCTCGGCAGAGCGCTCGACAATGACCCGCAACTCCTCCTCAGTGTAAAATTCCAGGCGCAGGAGGATGCCGAAACGGGAGCGCAGAGGCGAGCTGAGCAGACCGGGCCGCGTGGTGGCGCCAATGAAGGTGAAGGGGCGAATCTCCATGACGTGGGTACGTGCTGCTGGACCCTGCCCGATGATGATGTCGAGCTTGTAGTCTTCGAGAGCGGTGTAGAGCTTTTCTTCCAGTACAGGCTGCATACGGTGGATTTCATCGAGGAAAAGCACCTGGCGCTCGCGCAGGTTGGTAAGGATGGCGGTGAGGTCGCCCTGAATTTGCAGTGCTGGGCCGGAGGTTTGCTGAAAGCCGACATCGAGTTCATTGGCTATGATGGTGGCCAGAGTGGTTTTGCCCAGGCCGGGCGGGCCGAAGAGCAGGACGTGATCGAGGGCCTCGCCGCGCGATTTTGCAGCCTCCAGTGCGATGGCGAGCTGCTCTTTTGCCTTGGATTGGCCGATGAACTCGCGCAGCCAGCGGGGGCGCAGTTTGAGCTCGAAGCCCTGCTCTTCTTCAGCGCGCGAGGCGCTGACCAGCCGTTCCGGTGTGTTGTCTTGCGCGATGGCCATACTGAGGAGAAGTGTAGCGGTTGGCGGCGGTAGAGGCAAAGTGCTTAACCATGAACCGGTCGCAAGTCTTCTGTGCTTGAGCGTTTAGACTGGTAGGGTTCCTTCTAATCCCCATGACCCACCGGTTTGCCCGCCTTCGCCGCTTTCGCTTCAATCTGCCGCAACGCATTGCTGCGGTATTGCTGTTGTTGTTTCTCGTGCAGGGGCTTTGGCTTACGGGCCACCAGATTCTGACCGACCGCGACTACCAGTACGCCCGCTGCGGGCGCGAGATGTGGGAGCAACCCTGGGCATTGAGCGGCTACTACACCAGCTGCGGCAACATTCACGACGGAATCTTGGCCTACCGGCTGGCTGGACTGCCTCTGACACTCAACCTGCTGGCCGAGCGCGGGCTGGACCACTTTCGTAAACCCGAAGACAGGGTTGTACAGACCAACGGTGAGTTGAGCACCTGGGAGCTGCGCCACCAACTGCCGCACGTTCTGCTGTTGTTGCGGCTGCCGTTTTTGCTGGCTGGATTTGTGTTGGGCGGAGGCCTGTGGTGGGTAACGCGGCGGCTCTACGGCAACCTGGGCGGCTATACGGCGCTGGCGCTCTACTGCTTTTCTCCGTCGATTTTGAAGGCGTGTGTGGCTCCGAATCCAGAGGTGTTGGCGGCGCTGGGCGTTTACGGAGGCGTGTACACCTGCATCGGCGTGGCCCATGCCATGCAGGGACCAAGGCGTAAGTGGCGGCCACGTATCGTGCTGCTAACGGTGGTGTTTGGCGTGGCAGCCGCGTCGCACATTGCGGCGCTTCCGGTGGTGGCGCTGCTGGGGCTGGCGCTGATGCTGTGGATTGCCGAGGGGCGCAGGAGCCAGTTGCTGCCGGTAGTGTTGGCAGCCATGGCCGGAGCGCTAGTGCTGTTGTTTGTTTGCTACGGCTTTTCGCCGGATGCGTTCAGTTATGTTTTCCGGTCGGCAGCCGGGATGCTGTGGTTTTCTCTCGAGCCGGCCCGGAGGTTCTTCTCTACGCTACCAAACGCAGGAATCACGGTGGCTTCTGCCGCTGCCGGAGTACTGTATCTGGGAGTGCGGAAGACGCGCTACTTTGGCAACACCGCTCCGCTGCTGTGTGCCGTGGCGTTGATGGTGCTGCTAATGACCGGCGTTCCAGGCAGCCCGTGGCTGTGGGGGCTGCCGTTTCTTCTCACGTTTGTGGGTGGGGTATTTGCGGATGCCTACGAGGGGCCGAGAGGTCGCCTGGCGCTGGCTGCCGGCAGTGCAGTTGTGCTGCTGCAAGCGGTCTTCTGTGTGCTGAGCTTGCCGGGGCTGCTGTAGGAGATGCTTTCCCAGGTCTCAAGAACAAAAGCGAGACCTGGGGCACCCATTTCTATGGTGGAATGAGGGACGAGGCTACTTTTGCGCCGTCTGGATAGGCTTTTGCGCGGCCGGCACTGGCGGATTGACGTGGTAGTTGAGGTAGTCGGCCAGGTCGTCCACGTCCTGCTTGGCGCCCACCATGGGAGGCATGAAGCGGTGGTAGGGCGAGTCGGATTTGTACTCGTGAAGCATGGTGATGAAGTTGCCGATGTTAGCACGGTCGCGACCGGCAAGCAGATGCGCGAGCGGCCGGTAGCCATTAAGCGTATGGCAGGCGCCGCACTCGCCACGGAAGATGGCCTCACCGCGGGAGTAGCTTGAGGACGACCCGTTCCAAACCCAGTTGGAATGTACGAGGTAGCCCTGCTGGTCGATCTTGACCGCATCGGGAACGCGAACGCCGTTTGAGTACATCCAGCGGCCGATGACGTAAGGCTTGCGCAGCATTTCACGCGAGTACTCACCCGCGCCGGTGGCCATGAGCGCCAGCAGCAGGATTGCAACCGCGTGGGAAAGGTTAAAGTCCACCGGGTTGCGATAGGCCATGTAGTAAGCAACGCCGACGATGGTGGCGGAGGTGACGATGATGATGAGCGCGATGCGTGTGACGGTGGAGAAGGTGCCGGAGCCGATGGTGTCAATGCCCAGAGTGAGCAGCGCGCGCTGCGATGCGGGGACCATCCACAGATACCAGCCCAACAGGAAGGGCGTGACAACGAAGGAAGGCACCAGCCACTTGACGCTCCACTTGACGAGGCTGGCTTTGAGTGCGGGATGCTTGTCGCCATCGATGCCGCTGGCGCTGATGAGCGCCCAGACGCCGGCCAGCGAGGTGCAGACGCCTGCGCGGAGAAAGAGGCTGGGCCAGTAAGTGGGATTGAAGAAGGCGTTCCAGAATTTGCTGGCCTCGTGGCCGGTTCCGGCGACGGCAAGCCATGTATCGCCGGGCGTGAGCATGAAGGCGAGGATGCCGTTGATGATGATGAGAGTGAAGACGGAGGCACCGGCATAGATCCAGCCCACGGTGAGGTGGAGCTTGGGATCGATCTTGTTCCATGTGTAGTAGTAGACGGCGGCAGTGATGAGTTCGACGGCGAAGAAGACCCACTCCATGGCCCAGCCGAAGACGAAGTTGTGGATAAGCGTGCTGGTGGCCTCGGGATTGGTGAGTCCGATGGCGAACCAGATGCCTACTCCGGAGACGGTGCCGAAGACACCGGTGAGAATAAGAAAAAACTTGGAGTAGCCGACGAGCCGTGCAAGCCACTCATTGCGGAGCTGGCCCTCAGGCATGCGCAGAGCCTTGCGCTCAGCCATGGGCAGATAGAGTCCGCCGCCAACGGCAAACTGCGAGATCATGACGTGGAAGATGGAGATGATGCCGATCACCCAGCCGGAGCCGAGAACTGGAATGTCCCAGAATGGATAGTTCATCTTGTAACTCTCTTTTCCTTCGTGCGGCATTCAGTTTCAAAGTAATCCCGGACTGAATTTGTCATTTCGACTCCGCATTCCCTCAGGGGCTAAAGCCCACCGTTTATTTTTTTCTGCATTTGCGGCACGACTAAATTCGTGCCTTGACACTTCTTGCAACCCGAAAGAAGTTATTCCGCAGCCTGTAAAGCCCGTACCCATCAAACATACGGACCAACGCTGCCTTACCTGATGGTCCAGTAACCGATGATGGTGGTGGCCAGCAGCGCAAAGACCGCCAACATACCAAAGTAGTGTGCGGCGCGGCCGCGTTGTCCTGACTCCGTTTTGATGTCGTAGAAGGGAATGAGCACCCAGAGCACAATGCCAACGGTGAACAGCAGAATGCCGGCAATTTCACCGGCTTCGCCGCGCAGCACAACGCCCAGCAGCTTAAGCATCTCGAAGGGACTCATGAAGTACCACTCGGGATGAATGCCCAGCGGCGCGGGCGCCAGCGGATCAAAAGGCTTGCCCAGCGCCCAGGGAAAGACCGAGGCCAGCAAGGCGAGAATGTTAAGCGAGATGAGCCACATGGCCAGATCTTTGCGCAGGAAGTTGGGCATGAAAGGCATACTCTTGCGCTGGGCTGGCGGCAGAGCCTCGACGCTGGGCGGCACAGCGTTTCCGTAACGCTGCACAAGCCACAGATGGAAGGCGAGAAGGGGAATGAAGATTGCAGGGAGCACCACTACGTGAAGAGCAAAGAAGCGCTGCACGGTAAATTCGCTTACATCCAGACCGCCGCGCAGCATGTTGGCGATGACTGGGCCAATCCATGGAATCGCCGTGGGAATGTCGAGGCCAACCTTGGTGGCAAAGTAGCTGAGTTCATCCATGGGCAGCAGGTAGCCGGAGAAGCCGAAGACCGAGGCCAGCGCCAGCAGCGCCATGCCGCTGAGCCAGCCGAGCTCGCGCGGCTTGCGATATGCCTTCATGAAGAAGACCGAGAACATATGCACGAGGATGGAGAACATCATCAGGTTGGCCGACCAGGCGTGAGCCGAGCGGATGAGCCAGCCAAAGTTCATCACGTATGTGATTTGGCGGACCGACTCGTAGGCTTCAGCACCGGGCCGGTAGTAGACCAGCAGCAGCACGCCGGTGAAGCACTGGACGATGAAGAGGAAAAGCGAGATGCCGCCCCAGTAGTACCAGAACGATTGGGAGTGGACGGGGACGGTCTTGTGGCGCGCAAAGGCGGCCAGTTCGCTGAGGCCCAGGCGCTCATCGACCCAATCGTAAACAGAAGTTGCAATGGCCTTTGAAGTCATGCCTTTTATCCTTTTGCGTTATGCGCGCGAAACATTTACACCGGTGGCGTTGACGGCAACTTTGAAGAGCTTAAGTGGCTTGGGCGGCGGGCCGCTGACGTTGCCGCCGGTATAAGCGTTATAGACGCCGCCGTGGCAGGCGCAGTGGATGCGGTCGGCCTGGGGCTCGTATTGCACCGTGCAACCCAGATGGGTGCAGACGGCGGTCATAGAGATCCAGCGTCCGTCAAGATGATGGATGAGCATGGCCGGAGAGACGCCGAACTTGAACATGAGCACCGAGCCCATGGGCAGCTTCTGCGCGTCTTTGAGCGTAACCTCGGTGACGGCTGTAGCCTCCATCGCCATTTCTTCCGGCGAGGCCAGATAGCGATAGATGGGATAGGCCAAGGCCGCAGTATAGGCCAGCCCCGCAGCGCCGGCCGCCGCCAGAAAGAAGCGGCGCGTAGTCGGCTCGCCTGGCTCTTCGACAATGTTGAGTGAGATATTCGCGTGTTCGTTCATAGCAATTCCTTTGCGGAGGTCAGGCCGCGCTTTCCATAACTTTCTGAGCGCGCGCCACCACGGACACGAGCCAGCCGATAACGCCCAGCCCGGCTACAAAGAGGACCAGGAACAGGCCTACTACCCACCAGTTGGTGACTACAACGCGATCCCACACGTCGTAGCCCTTGACCAGCAAGGAGAGGTCACGAACGCCGTCGCGATAGACGGTGAAGGCAATCTCAAAGAGCAGAACCAGCGTTGCGCCAACCCAGCCCAGCCAACTGGCTGATACTTTGCCAAGCCCCGCAACTGCGGCGACGAGGACGGCCAAACCAACCAGGACCAGCCATGCATAGCCCGCATCGCCGAAGAACTTATAGAAGGGATGAGCCGACTGGCCTGCGAGACCGGCCTTGACGGCAGCGGGCTGTACGCTGTTGGCCCACACGCCAGCTGCGAGATAAACGATGCCGAAGACGGCGGCAACTTTTCCGCCAAGACCGGCCAGAAAGCTCTTTTCTTCCGCCGCAAAGGTGCTGCGACCGGCGAGATAGACCAGCCACAGCCCGCCGACAAAGAGTCCGCCGGCCAGCATGAGCAGCCAGCGCGGCATGAGAGTGGGGTCTCCGGTGGGCAGATAAGCGCCCATGGCGGAGGCAGAGTACATTTGCCGCCAGACCTCGGGACGCAGCATCAGGGTCATATTGGTGGAGAGCAGACGAGCGATGCTGCCGATGAGCAGCCATGCGCTGAGGCCCACCCACCAGGCCGAGCGCCCGGCCTGAAGCCGCGCCGTGAAACGATAGAGCAGCCAGTAAGCCAGGATGAGCAGGCCAATGATCGATATCCAGTAAATGCCAATGAGTACGCTGCTGGTATAGAGAGCGCGGCCATAAAGCACCTGGGAAAAGAGCAGCGGCGGCACGGCGAGGTTGATCACAAAGGTCATGACCACCGTGATGCGGCGGGCAAGCGACCTGGCGGCGACCATGGATAACGGTGAGCTGCGGAAGAGACTGAGCAGAACCGCAAGCAGCAGCCCTCCCAGCAACATTTCCACGGCCACAAAATGCAGCGCCAGCGTAACGATATGCAGCAGTTTCAGCAGCCATATCGGAGCCGGCAGAGGAATTGGATCAACAGCGGGAAATGGATACATAGCGTTCCTGAAAGCCCTCACACTCTTGCAATCGCATGGGATGGAAAAAGCTGGTGATCATGAGCGACCCCATAACGCTCATGCACTCTGGCCCCTGCGTACTTTTCCGCCACTGCGCCCCGCGAGACTGCCGCGAGGCAGGGGAAGCCGCAAAAATGGAGCCCGGTTGGCTTTACCGCCAGTACAAAAGAATGGCAAGATCTGAACAGCGAGAGATTTTGGACTATTCTTCTCCAATTTCTCTCTGAAAACCGCAAAGTTATCCGTCCAGGTAAACCACGGTCAGTGACGTGGAATACGCGCCGATGTGACAAGCTCGGCTGAGGCCGTTGACTGGCAGCCGATACCGCAGAGAAGCTGCTGGTTGGCCAGCAGCGGTGGCGCGGCGCGATGGTCCAGCGATTGACGGCGTAGTAACATCAACGCATCCGCAGGCTTTCCGGCGCTTTTGGCATCGGAGTGAGTTCTGGAAGGTGATCCATGAAGAGAGCCAACTCGTCGATGCAACTGACGCGCGCCGCCGACTACGGCGTCCGCGTGATGGTTCACCTGGCGACGCTGCCTGCACATGAGCGCGCCTTGCTGCCTGCGCTGGCCAAGGCCACAGGAGCGCCTGAAAGCTTTCTTTCAAAGGTATTGCAGGCCCTGTCGCACGCCAAGCTGATCCGCTCGCGGCGTGGACCGGCAGGAGGCTTTGAGATTTCGACCCGAGGGCGTCAGGCGTCGATGCGCGAGGTGATTGAGGCAATCGACGGTCCTATTTTTCTTAACATATGCCTGATCTCAAAGAGAGCCTGTGGCAGAGAAGCGTGGTGCCCGGCTCACCCGGTGTGGATGGAGGCTCAGCAGGCCATGCTGGAGGTTCTCTCCAGAGCGACAATGATCGAACTTGCCACGCAGTCGCCCGGCGCAGGCTTGACCCAACTGAAAGCGATGAAAAACTAAGGCTCTGATCCCCTTCTGAAGGCTTGCGAAGATCTCGCAAAACTCTCCACCTTTTGGCGGATACTGGGCTCAGCGCCGGTCCGTATACTGGCTGGCATGTTTGAGGCATTGCGCGCGACCACTCTCCTGGGACTGCTGGCGGCGGGAATCCCCACGTTTATTTCCGCACAAGTCACAGCCCCCAGCGCTCTTCCCCTAGAGCAACAAACAGCGAATCTATCCGGGAGCACTACCCAGGCGCCGATGGGCGGCCAGGTGACCGGCACTCCCCATGCATTACAGCTCGACAGCCAGCGGCGGCCCATTACCGCGGGCGGCTTTGTGAAGAGCGGCCCGGTGGTCTTTATCGACGACTCAGAGAAGGCCGGGCTGACGCACTGGACCCACAAGATGGGCACGCCGGCCAAGGAGTACATCATCGAGACTAAGGGCTCGGGAGTGGGGTTGATTGACTACGACAACGATGGCTGGCTGGACATCTACATGGTGAACGGCTCTACGCTGGACGCGCTGACCGGCAAGGAGACGCCGCCGCACGCGGCTCTCTTCCACAACAATCATGACGGGACATTTACCGATGTGGCCGCCAAGGCAGGTGTGACGAACGACCGCTGGGGCACCGGCGTTGCCATTGCCGACTACGACAACGACGGCTGGCCGGATATTTTTGTCTCCAATGTTGGAAAGAACAGGCTCTACCACAACAATCATGATGGGACGTTTACCGATGTAGCGGAGAAGGCCGGAGTAACATTGGGCAACTGGTCAAGCGGAGCCACCTGGGGCGACTATGACGGCGACGGGCGGCTAGACCTGTTTGTGGCGGGCTATCTGCATTGGGACTGGAACAACCTGCCTAAAAGCAACGTGGATGGGGCGACGAATGCCTTCTGTACTTTCCGTGGCGAACAGGTGGCTTGCGGACCGCGTGGACTGAAAGGCGAGCCTGATCATCTCTTTCACAACAACGGCGACGGGACATTTACCGACGTGAGCGAGAAGGCCGGAGTGGCGGACAAGGCAGACTACTACGGGCTGGGCGCGGTGTTTGTGGACATTAACAACGATGGCAAGCCAGATCTGCTGGTGGGCAACGACTCGACGCCGAACTATATGTATTTGAACAAGGGCGATGGGACGTTTGAGGATGTGAGCTACTCCTCCGGCTATGCGCTGGACGAGGCCGGGCGCGAGACTGCGTCAATGGGCATCGCAGTGGGCGACTATCGGAACAACGGCATGGTGGACGTCTTCAACACCACGTTCTCAGACGACTACAAACCGCTCTACCGCAACGACGGCGACGGCAACATGACCGACATCAGCTACCAGTTGGGGCTTGGCGAGATTTCAGTTCCCTTCCTCAGTTGGGGCGATGCCTTTATGGACTACGACAACGATGGCTGGAAAGACTTGCTGATGTCGGACGGCCACGTCTACCCGCAAGCAGATAAGTATGAATGGGGCACAAGCTGGGCAGAGCGGCCCATGCTCTTCCACAACATCGAGGGCAAGCGGTTTGAGAATGTGCCTGCGGTGGAAGGCTCAGGGCTGGCGGTGGTAATTGCCGGGCGCGGCATGGCCGTGGGCGACCTGTTCAACGACGGCAAGCTGGACGCCGTGATCAATGTTGAGGACGGCCACCCGCTGTTACTTCGTAATGTGAGCCCGGACAAGAACAACTGGTTGGAACTGAAGCTGGTGGGCGGGCCAAAGAGTCCGCGCGACGCGGTGGGAGCTACAGTGTATGTAACTGCCAATGGCATGAAGCAGCGCGGCGACGTGTTGAGCGGCGGCAGCTACCTCTCCAGCAATGATCCGAGGCCGCATTTTGGCCTGGGACAAGCTACCAAGGTAGACGCGATTGAGGTTCATTGGCCCAGCGGCAAGGTAGAGCATTTTACCGTGCCAGGGGCGGACCGGATTGTGACTTTGACTGAGGGAACAGGGCAGTAAGTTGCAAACGCTGGCCGAAAATGTTTCAATCGGATTATTGAAACAGGGGTGCTCCACGATGTGGGGCTGAGAGATACCCTCGAACCCGATCCGGATAATACCGGCGTGGGAAGTTTTCGGAAGCCGAACGGCCTTCTTCCTCGAATCGCGATGAGTTCTCTTGTTTCAGACGTTGGAAACAAGGGGAACCCATGCTCAGTTTGGTTGCCGTCTTCACGGCCTACATCCCAACTCAATTCATTCACATCGCCAAGCGCGCGCCCGCCGTGCGCTGTTCTTTGCTGGCAACGCTGCTTTGCGCGCCGGTTCTTTTGCCTGGCGCGTTGGCGCAAAGTGCGACTCAGGCTGACACGGGGCAGCAGCAGACAAAGGGCGATGCCCAAACAACACAAGCGCCGAAAGCCGACACCGCACAGCAGACGCAGCGCGTCACCACGACGGTTGTAGTCCATGGCCAGGTGAATGATGACTACCTTTCCAACTCCGTGACAGTGGGGAACCTGAACGGGATACCGCTGGGAGAGCTGCCGCTTTCCGCCACAGTGGTAACCCGCCAACTGCTCAACGACCAGGGAGCGCGTGTACTCTCTGACGTGGTGAAGAACGACGCGTCCATTGGCGAGGATTATGCGCCGGTGGGCTACTACGGCGACTTTGAGATTCGCGGCTTCCCCATCGACCTGGCGACGGGAATGGAGATCAACGGCATGACGGTTGCCGGCGAGCAGGACGTGCCCTTGGAAAATAAAGAGCGCGTGGAGTTTCTCAAGGGCATTGCGGGCGTGGAGAGCGGCGTGGCTTCGGCGGGCGGGTTGGTGAACTATGTAACCAAGCGTCCGGCCATGGTTAAAGCAATCGATCTGGCGACCGATCATCGTGGCAGCAGTTATGGCGCGGTGGATCTTGGGAGCTATTTTGGCAGCAGTAAACAGGTAGGTGCACGGATCAATCTGGCCAGTGAAAAGATCATGAGCTATGTGGATGGCGCCAACGGCTGGCGCGCGATGGGCGCGGGCGCGGCGGACTGGAAGATCAGTCCGAAGGCGATGTTGAAAGGCGATTTCGAGTATCAGCACAAGGTGGAGCGCTCTGTGAGCGGCTATCAGTTGCTGGGCGGAACGGTTGTGCCCGATCTGGACCAGGTTTATCCTTCAACGATGCTTGGCGAGCAGTCGTGGGCAAAGCCCAATACCTTTGACACCTTCAACACCGGGGCGCGGCTGGACTACGATCTGCCCGGCATGTGGCGAGCATTTGTTGCGGCCAGCTATAGCCACTCGCTGATCGATGACAACGTAGTGTACGCCTATGGCAACAGTATTTCGGCACCGTATTACTTCTTCGCGCCCGATGGAACTTACGATATCTACGACTACCGCGATCCTGGGGAGCTGCGCATCGATGCGCAGGCAGAGGCGATAGTCGCAGGCCACGTAAGAAGCGGAGCGATCACTCACGACGTGACGTTTGGCGGCGAGATCTTTTTGCGCAGTGTGCAGCAGCCTGGCTTTTATACAGTAGAAAATCCAATATCGCCCGATGGCACGGTGCGGGATGGATCGGTTTACACCTACATAGGTTCAGAAAATATCTTCCAGCCGATTACGGCCTTCCCCATCGAGTCCCCGCAACAGTCTGCCGGTCCGCGCAGGCTTTGGGAAGACAATCACCAATCTTCGCTGGTTCTGCAGGATCGCATTCATATTCCCGGCCGTATCCAACTAGTTGCAGGCGGACGCTTTGACTCCTTGCGCGACCATAACTACTCGCTCTACGCCACCGATCCGCAAAATTCACCGCCTATCTTCAACGACAGGGTTCTGTGGCTTCCGCAGTACGCGGTGACTTACAATCCGCTCGACAACCTCACGCTCTATGGAAATTATGGAGTGATGTTATCGCTGGGGCCGCAAGCGCCATGGTGGGTGGATAACTCAAGTCAGTTTCTCGAACCCTTCATGACCCGGCAGGCTGAGGTCGGAGCGAAATACGAGCCTGGAGGACGTATCCTGCTGACCGCGGCGCTCTTCCACATGCGCGCGCCGTTCATCTATCCAAAAATCATTGAGAGCGCCGACAGCGTATGCAGCGGCGACGTGAATGCGGGCGATCAATGCTTTGAGTCGGAAGGCCACGAGACACACGACGGCGTGGAAGTGAACGCGGAAGGCAAGGCAGCTAACTGGCTGCGGCTGACAGCGTCAGTGGCGGCTATCCGGGCAATCTCAGACGAAACCGGGACTCCGGCCTTCGATAACAAACAGGTGCTGAATGTGCCGCACTTGCGCACAGCATTGTTTGCCGACATCGCGGTGCCCCACGCGCGGGGCTTGCACCTGATGCCGGGCTGGGGCTACACGGGGCGCAAGGAAGCAACGCGTGACGACCTGGTGAGCGTCTCCGGCTACAACATCTTCAACTTTGGCGCGAGTTATATGCCCAAAGGCGAGCAGGGCCACGTAACTCTGCGGCTCTATGCCGATAACATTACCGACAAGCGCTACTGGAAGGATACCGGCGCGAATTATGGCGATACCTTTATCCATCTGGGCGCGCCCACCACGGTGCGGCTCTCAGCCCACTACACTTTCTAGATACAACGAGGATGAAACGGAGATGAGCGCGACGGTAAAAGCGCACGGCATGGACGGCACGCTGGTGGAACCAGACTGGCCGGCGCTTACGCTTAGCGAGGTGCGCGGCCTTTTGGCGCAATTCCCCGGCTGCGATGAGCCATTGCGGATTTTGTCGGTAAGCCCGCGGCCGTTTTCCGCTGCGAGCGTGGCGGCTACCGGCAATGGGCGGGTCTTTATCAAGCGCCATCACCGTGCGGTGCGCGACCGCGAGGGATTGCTGGAAGAGCATCGCTTTCTGGCGCACCTACTCAAGCAAGGAGCCCACGTTCCGCGCGTCTTTGTAAGCAGGTCAGGCGAGACGGCTATCGAGCACGGCAAGTGGAGCTATGAGATACATGAAGTGCCCGAGGGCGTGGATCTCTACGGGGAGGCAATCTCCTGGACTCCGTTTATCAGTGCCGATCATGCGCGCTCTGCTGGCCAGGCACTGGCCAGGCTGCATCTTGCATCGCAGGGTTTTGATGCGCAGCGCCGCAAGCCGCGCCCACTGGTGGCTGGGTTTACCATCTTTGCTTCAGCGGACCCAGGCGCAGAGATGAAGCGCTACCTGGCTGCGCGACCGTCGCTGGCCCACCACGCAGAAACGCACAGCCATTGCGAGCAGGCGCTGGAACTGCTGGCGCCTTTTCATGCCGAGCTGCTGCCGCTATTGCCGGCGCTGCCTCCGCTGTGGACGCACAACGATCTCCACGCTTCAAACCTGCTGTGGAGCGATGATGGCGATGCCGCGCAAGCCACGGCAATGATCGACTTTGGGCTGGCTGACCGAACCAATGCCGTGCATGACCTAGCGCAGGCCATTGAGCGCAATATTGTGGAGTGGCTGGTGCTGAAGCAGAACTCCGCACACTTGGATGCTATACCCGTACATCTGGATCATCTGGCAGCGCTGCTGGCAGGCTATGAGCAAATACGGCCATTGAGCGCCGAAGAGGCTGCGGCCCTGGCTCCGATGACTGCTCTGTGCCATGCAGAGTTTGCGCTGAGCGAGGCGGATTATTATCTGGGCGTGCTGCACTCTGGGGAGAAGGCGCGTGTTGCCAGCGAAGACTACATGGCGGGCCATGCGCGGTGGTTCCGCGGTGCGGGCGGGAAAAAGATGCTGAATGCGTTCCGGCGCTGGGCGGATGCGCGCGAACAGAGAGTGGGAGAACGATGAACTGGACGGCTATTGTCAACTATGCAACAACAAACTGGCTGGAGATCGCAGGTGTTGTCGCCACGGTCGTGGGCATCTGGCTCACAACGCGCAGGCTGCTTGTTTGCTGGCCAGTAGTGCTGGCCGCGGACCTGATCTACCTGGATGTTTTTTATCGGGCGCGGCTGTTTTCCGACGCGCTGTTGCAGGGCTTTTTTATCGTCTTCACACTTTACGGCTGGTGGCACTGGTGGCGTGGCGTGCGCGAAGAGGGTGAGGTGCGCGTAGAAGCACTAGGCCTGCGGGGATGGATTGGAGGGCTGGCTGCGGGCGCAGTGGGCGCGGTGCTTCTGGGGTGGCTGATGGTGCGCATCGGCGCGGCGCTGCCTCATCTTGATGCAGCGCTGACCAGCTACAGCCTTGTTGCCAGTTGGTGGCAGGCACGCAAACACATTGCCAACTGGTGGCTGTGGATCGTCGTGGATGTGGTGTATATCGGCGAGTATCTCTACAAGGACTTGAGGCCCACAGCTCTGCTCTATCTGCTGCTGGTGGCGCTGGCTGTGCTGGGGCTGCGAGATTGGCGGCGCGCGGTGGCGCCGCGTCAGACTGCGGCCTGAACTACGTTATGCAGCGGTTCGCCGGCGATAAAGCGGCGCAGCTCACCTGCGGCCGTGGCCAGGGAACGGCGCGCAAACTGCGGACTCGATCCGGCGATGTGGGGCGTGAGCAGCAGATTGGGGCAGCTCCATAGCGGATGACCTTCAGGCAGCGGTTCGGGCTCGGAGACGTCGAGAGCGGCGCGAATCCGTCCCGATTGCAGCGCAACAACCAGCGCATCGGTATCCACAATCGACCCGCGCGCGGCATTGACCAGCAACGTGCCCCGGCGCATGAGAGCGAACTGGCGACTGCCGACCAAACCCTTAGACTCAGCCGTTAGCGGAAGGATCAGAATCACAATCTCGGCCTGGGGAAGCAAGCTGTCGAGTTCGCTGACCGCATGAACGTCAGGATCCGTGCGTTGAGTGCGGGCGACGCGCACCATCTCCACATGGAAAGGCGCGAGCATGCGCTCGATCTCTTTGCCAATGGCTCCATAGCCCACGAGCAGCACTTTTTTTGCGGTCAACTCCTCCAGCATGACGGGCGGATAGAGCGTGCGCGAGTCCCCGGTGAGGGCGGCATAGCGCTCACTGGCTTCAAAACGGCGCTTCCACAGTCCGTCGCGTTGCACATCGAGATAAAAGGGAAAGTATTTAAGCATGGCGAGGATGGAAGAGAGGGTCCACTCCGCCGTGGCGATGTTGTGCGCGCCGTGGGCGTTGCAGATAGTGACGTGGGGGCCGACAACGGCGGGAATCCACTCGGTTCCGGCCATCATGGAGAGCACAAGACGCACTCCGTGCAGGTGGGGCCAAAGGGGAATGGCGCGGGTGGAGTAGGGATCGGTAATCCAGACATCGATGTCGACGTCATGGTCCAATCCATCGCACAGCGGGATGAGCTCGACTCCTTCAGGGAAATCGGTCAAAAACTCCGCCGTATATACTGCCGGATATCCGACTCGCAACATGATTTTAATCACTCCCGATTAGTGTGCGCTTCTTTCTTTTATGCTACACGGGAAGATTGATTCCAGTCCGAACGAGTCTGCTAGCCTTGAGAAACCCGGTGCGGCGCAGAGCGTGATACGAGTCATCGCCATGAGCCGCCAGGGCGTGGGATTCTTAAGTTACGGAAACCCCTCGCAGCGGATTGCATCTATGCGCCTGAAGCTAAACAAAACGTGGTCACAGCAGCAGCTCGCGATCAAGCTGCGCGTGGAAAAGGAAGGCGGCCTTCGGTTCTTCTCCTGGGAGCACCGGCGGCTGTTGATCCACGCGGCAAAGACAGCTCTTGCCGCGGGTCTGTGCTGGTGGCTGGCTATGCGCTTTGGCCTTAACGACGGCTACTGGGGAGCGATCAGCGCCATCATCGTGCTGCAATCGAATGTGGGTTCCACCGTGACCGCCTCGCGCGACCGGATTTTTGGCACGCTGATCGGCGCAGCGCTAGGCTTTGCCTGTACGCTTTTCGGCACGCTTCCTTGGAATTACATTCTGGCCTTGATTGTGGCGGTGATTGTCTGCGGCTTGCTGGGTTTGCGCAATAGCTCGCGACTGGCCGGGGTCACCATCACCATCGTCATGCTGGTGCATAAAGAGGGCTCCCACTGGACCATCGCGATGGACCGGGTCTTTCAGGTTCTGCTGGGCATTCTAATGGCGCTCGCGGTTTCCACGCTAGTGTTTCCAGACCGCGCACGGCTGCGGTTGCGCGACGGGCTTGCGCAGGAGTTTCTGGTGCTGGGCACATTTTTCGAGGCGATTTTGGAGGGCTTTCGTGGTGCTCCCGCCGAGAGTCTCCCGGCGTTGCGCGACGACGCGCTGGCCATGCTACGCGGCAACAACCAACTGCTGGAGGCGGCGCGCAACGAGCCTTCTGGCGGGGCGGGCTGGCGCGAAGGGTTGGGAATGGTAGCGCAGTTTGGCCGCTCGCTCTTTGACGCTTTGGTTGCGTTGGAGTTCTCAGTGAAAGATAGCCATGAAGATGGATATGCCCAGCAACTAGAACCCCAACTGGGCCAACTGGCGGCAGATATTCGCACCGGATTCAACCATGTGGCAGGTTGCATTCATGGCTGGCGCTTTCACGTTCCTCCGCCTGGGCTGAATCTGGAGGAGGACATTGCCCAGCTTGAAGCGCGCATGGCCGCGGTGCGGCACACAGGAGCACAGTTTTCGCAGGCGGAGATTCTGCGTGCCTACTCCGTGCAACTGCACATCAAGCAGATTGCTCGACTGCTGCGTGCTTCGCGCGTGGAAACGAGCAGGGCTGTTGGCGAGGCGCAGGAGTAGAACTTGCCGAGTGCGAAGTAGCGCAAAGGATACTGGACCGAACGGTGGCGGCGAAAAATCCGCGCCGGCGGCAAAACCAAGTGGCAACAGTTTTTTTTGTAGCATGTAAAGCCAAGAAGCAGTTTTTCACTGCACTGCCGTTCCGCTGCCAACTGCACCGGCTTACTCTTCCCCAATTTCGTACGGAATGCCGAAGCGCCCAATCTGTATGAGCGCCCGATCGTTGGGTGGCCAGATATGCAAGCTCTCGATGCGGCTCGATCCGGCAATACGATGCGCCTCCGTCGTCCCCACCAGCACTCCAGTCGCCGCGACGTTGAAATGTACGCTCAACGCATCGCCCTGGCGCACCCAGCCAAACACATATTCGCCTGGTGTCAGCGCAATGCCGCCGATGCGCACCGGCGCCTGCACAATCAGGTAGTGCGAGTATTTACCGTCTGCCGAGTAGCCGGCCGTAATCAGCACCACCCCCGCAATGTAGCGGCCACGGCTGTTCACAATGCCCGAGGCGGTGCGCATCTCGGTTTCAATATGCTCCCGAACCACAAGCGCGCGCGCCGGCAGCAGCGAGGCTAGCTCGGCGTCTGTGGCCTGCCTCCACGCCGTCTTTTCTGACTGCGCTAGCGGGCTTGCCAGAAATAGAAACAGTGCTGCAGCAATTGCTTTATTCATGACTTCAGCTTTCTCAGGGATTCCAGGGTAACAATGCCCCTCTGAATGGCTGCCGTGGCGGCCTGCGTCCGGTCCGTCACGCCCAGTTTTCCTAGCATGCTGTTGATATGCGTCTTCACCGTTGCTTCTGAGATTTCCAGTTCGATTCCAATCTCTTTGTTGCTCTTGCCGTTCACAATCTGCTCCAGCACGTCGAACTCGCGCGGCGTTAGTTCCTCGGTGCCCATGCGCTCGGCCAGCTTTTCGGCGATCGATGGCGGAATGTGCGACTTGCCCGCATGAACCAGCCGTATGGCCGCAATCAGTTCTTCTGAGGTCATGCCCTTCAGCAGATAGGCGCGCGCCCCGGCCTGCAAGGCGCGATAGATATCCTCGTCACCATCGTAGGTGGTCAGCACGATAAAGCGCGCGTGCGGCGTCTCCATGCGAATGCGCTCGATCACGTCCACGCCGCTCAGTCGCGGCAGCCGCAGATCGATAAGGGTAATATCCGGCTGGTGCTTGCGAAACTGTCCAATGGCCTCCACTCCATCCGCCGCCTCGCCCACCACTTCCAGCCCGTCCACCACGTTGAGCAGCGCAACCAGCCCCTGGCGCACCACATGGTGGTCCTCCACAACCAGGACGCGAATCGGTTCCTGTTTCACGCGATCGCCCACTCTCACTCCCTCGTTCTTTCTCTTGCTTCTCTCGGCGCTACCGCTTGCAGCCGGACAACTGTTCCTCCGCCCGGCTCACTCGCCACTTCAAGCGTACCGCCGATCGCCGCCGCGCGTTCCCGCATTCCTGTCAGTCCAAAGTGACCCGGCTCAGGCACGGCATTCTCATCCGCGGCAAACCCTTTTCCATCGTCCCGCACTTCCAGCGCAATCCGGGCCGGGCCATATTCCAGTTGCACTGACAAGCTCCTGGCTCCCGCATGCTTCTTCACATTATGGATTGCCTCCTGCGCCACGCGCAGTATTTCCTGCTCCGTGCCCGGCGGTAGCGGCCGGTATGCGCCGAAGATGCTGAACTTCGCCTCCAGTTCGCTCCCGCCCTCCGCCTCCGCCATGCGCCGCAGCCGAACCGGCAGCGTCGTCTCACCCGAATCCTGCGAGCGAAGCGCCCATATCGACTGCCGCGCGTCGGCCAACCCTTCGCGCACGTAACCCCTCGTGGTATCTAGTTGCTTGGCGGCAGCCTCTACCTTGTGGTGGCGCAGCAGCTCTGCCAGCACCTCCAGTTGCACTGAGATGCCCACGTACCCTTGCGCCAGCGTGTCGTGAATCTCGCGCGCAATGCGGTTCCGCTCTCCGAGCACCGCGCCAAACTCCCGCTCCGCCACGCGCAGCCGCAGCCGCAGCAGCACCACTAATATCCCCACGAGTGCAGCCAACAACAGGGCATCGAACCATAGTGTCTGATAAAAATGCGGCTGCAGCACAAAGGTCAGTGCGGCACCCCCTGTGTTCCACAGCCCGTCGTTGTTCGCCGCCTGCACGCGGAAGGTGTACCGGCCCGGTGGAATGTTGGTGTAGTACGCAGTGCGCCGCGCCCCTGCCTCGGTCCAGTGCTTGTCGAAGCCCTCCAGCATATAGCGGTAACGAACCTTCTGCGGAGCGGTAAAGCTCAGCCCCGCATAGTCGAACTGGAAGTGTACATGCCCTGCCGGAATCCGCAAAAAAAAGGCTGCCCCGCGCAGTGGCTGGTCCGTATCGTCCACCGCAAAGCGCTCCAGCGCCACCGGCGGAGGAACCGTGTTGATGGGAAAGTGGGCCGGGTCCACTTCCACCAGCCCTTTAGGCGTGGCAAACCACAAGTCTCCGTCGCGGGAGCGCCATGCGGAGGGGTGGCTGTTGGTCGCCGTCTCCCGGCTGCGCAGTCCGTCCGCCGGGCCAAACTCAAACCAATGCGAAGGGCTTCCAGCGCCGTCGCAGTCGCAGCGTGCAATTCCATTCTCGGTGGCAAACCACAAATGGCCGCCTTCGTCGTTCAGAATCGCATGGATTGTGGTCTGCTCCAGGCCGTTGCCTTTCTTCGCGGAAAAGTGCTGGCCGTCCCACAGGTTCCAGCCGTGGTCTTGCGTGCCGATCAGTAATTCCCCTTTGCCGCGCGCCAGCAGAGCTGTAATCACATTGCTCGATAAACCTTTCGCAGTGGTGAAATTGGCAAACTTCCTGTTTCTGAGCCGCGAAAGTCCGGCAAGCGTAGCCACCCAAAGCTCCCCATTCGAGTCTCGCGTCATGGCACCCACCAGGTTGCTGCCCAGCCCGTCCTCTGTGGTAAATGTCTCCATGCGCGCGCCGGGAACTTCTCCCGCCCAGTGCGTCAGCCCGTGTCGCGTGCCCACCCATAGTGAGCCGTCGCCGTCCACCAGCAGAGATCGGATAAAGTCGTCCGGCAGCCCGTCGGCCGAGCTGTAAGACGCAATCGCGCCTCGCCGAATCCGGTTCAAGCCATCGGGCGTTCCCACCCACAGATCGCCGTTGGGCGCGGCAGCCAGTGACAAAATCACATCGCTCAGCAGCCCGTCGCGCACTGTGTAGTTTTTTGCCTCGTGAACGCCGGAATCGCTCCGGTGCAAGGCATTCAGGCCGCCCCCGCTGGTTCCCACCCACAGCGTTCCTGCGGCATCCTCCACCACGGCGGTCGCGCCATCGGTTGAGAGTCCCTCCCTCGCGCCATAGGTGCGAAAGCGCTGATCGCGCAGAATGTGCAACCCGTCAGTCTCGGTCCCCACCCACAAGTTGCCCTCGTGGTCTTCCATCAGCGACAGTACCGAGGCCGTGGCCAGCGGATCGGTCACGGGCAACCGTTGCAGCTTGCCATTAGCCCATCGCGCCAACCCGTCATTGGTTCCTATCCACAGGCACCCTGCGCGATCGGCAAAGACGGCCTGTATGCGGGTACCAGGGAGCTCGTGGCCAGGCTTCAAACTTCTTTGAGCGTTTGCATCCCTGGGCATGATCGTCATGCCGTTCGTTCGCGCCACAATGTGTTCATCATTCGGTAGTTCAGCAATGAAATCGAACGCACTTGCCGGAAGGCCCGCAACCGGGGCAGGCTGGTTCCAGTCGTTGCCTGCATTTAGCCCTGGGGCCAACCACGCGCTTGTCCGGCCTTTTTGTGACGTGGCCGTAATCTTTGATCCGGCCAGCCAAAAGGTTTTGATCTTGAAGTGTCCATCTGCCATTCGCGCGAGACCAGAGTCCGTGTACACCCACAGAGCGCCATCTGTTGCTTCAGCAAAAGCCTGTATCCCGTTCCCCGGCAGCCCATCTTTCGTCGTGAAGGCCGTAACCACCCCGTTCTTCCACCGCGCCAACCCCTCACTGGTTCCAATCCATAGCGCCCCGTCACGGCTCGCCAGCAGGCAGCGGATGTCGCTGCCGGGCAGCGCCGGACTGGAATTCCGGTCGAAGACCTGAAAGCTGTTGCCGTCGAAGCGCACCAGCCCCACCTCGGTTCCCGCCCACACAAAGCCGTCCCGTGTCTGCACCAGCGCCTGCACCGTGTTCTGCGGCAGGCCGTTCTCCATTACCCAGGACTGCCGTCCGTAGTTGGCCAGCGCAGTGGAGGGTTCCAGCGCCAGGCACGTCTGCGGGCCCGCCAGCAACAGAGCCGCCGCAATCAGACGCCCAACTGCCCTCCAGCCCGTCAATTGAAAGGGCCTGGAGAGCCGTTGGGCTGTCTTGTCCGGCGTGTCGTTCGAGTTGGCATGTATTTGGGCCACGAGAGCGGATGGATTCCTCTGGGCAGGGCGCCGCCATGAGTAAACTACGCTAACCAAACACTAGTCGCAAAACTCCGGTTATGCACGCTGCCGCGCTCGACTACCCTACCGTTTTCAACCCTCATCTCCACCCATTGATGGATGCCACGCTCCCTCGAATGGCTCAAGACAAGGAACGTATCTGCCGATAGGCTGTGAATGTCTCCTAACAGGGTCTCGCAAACTGGCCTGTTGAACTTCAATATTCGGGTGGCTCCCTTTCGCAACGGGCAGCCGCCCGTTTCCTTTTTAGGGGCATCTGTAAGCTAAGCTTCTTCAACCTGCCCCGTCCCTAACGGCTCTCGATCGCTGTGGCCCGGTTGTCAACATCCGTAACCGTCCAGTGTTTGCTTACCTGGCCGTAGATTACCGTGCAGTCCCCATCCGCGTAGCTGCTGTGGTCTCTCGTTTACCCAACCGACATGCGGGTCTGCAACTCGCTCATGCCGCGGATCGCTTGGTGCCCGTCAATGGCCGCCCACCCTCCTTGGCATGGAATTCTAACTGTTCTCCGCAGTTTGCGTCGCTTCATTCTGCGGCCTCAAGGCGGCCGAAGTCAGCTCATCGGCATGGCGCAAGCCGGGAAACAGCACGGTCCACAGCGCCGCCACGGCCAGCGCGCCCAGCCCGCCCACCAGCGTCGCTGCCTTGGCGCCCCACCATTGCGCCGTCAACCCGCTCTCAAACTCGCCCAGTTCGTTCGATGCGCCAATAAACAGGGAGTTCACCGCGCTCACCCGCCCCCGCATCTCGGGCGGGGTCGCCAGTTGCAGCAGTGAGCCGCGAATAATCACGCTGATCATATCCGCCGCGCCCGCCACGGTCAGCGCCGCCAGTGAAAGCCATAAATCGCGTGATAGTGCGAAAACTACCGTCGCCGCGCCAAACACAACCACGCTGAAAAACAGCCTTCTTCCGGCGTAGCGGCGGAAGGGAAACCGCGCCATGAACAGCGACATTGCCAGCGCTCCAACCGCGGGAGCGGCCCGTAGCATACCCAGTCCGCGCGGCCCCTGGTGGAGTATGTCGTGCGCAAAAATAGGCATCAGCGCCACTGCCCCGCCCAGCAGCACCACAAACAGGTCCAGCGAGAGCGACCCCAGCAGCATGGGCAAACGGCGCACGTACTGGAACCCGGCCAGTACCACCTTGATGGATGCGGCGCTGTGCTCCATCCGCCCTAGCCGTACCCGCAGACTGCTCACCAACACGAGGAACCAGCCCAGCGTCGCCAGGGTAAAGACATACACAATCCCCGCACCCTCCAGCCGAGTTTCCGGCATCCAGCTCAGCAGCGGCAGCGTAAACAGAATCCCTCCCAGCGCCGGGCCGGTAAAGTTGGCAAACTGGTAGATGGCTCCGCCCCAGGTAACAGCATTTACAAATTGCGCCTCGGGAACCAGGTGGGGGATCAGCGCCGAGCTGGCCGGTCCTGAAAAGGCGCGCGCTGTGCCAATGAAAAACAGCACCGCATAGATGCGAAACACATCGCGCGAATCCAGAATTGCCAGCGCTAGCAGCACCGTGGTGCAGACCACTTGCAGGCAATAGCAAACCAGGATGATGTTGCGCCGGTCAAAGCGGTCGGCTGCGTGCCCGGCTGGCAGCAGGAAGAGCAATCCGGGAAGAAACAGCGCCAAGCCGGTGTACCCCAGGTCCAGTGCGCGGTGGGTGATCGAGTATACCTGCCAGGCCACAGCTACCGTCTGCGCCTCGGCTCCCAGCACCGCAGCTACGCGCGCCAGTTGGTAGCGCCTGAAGTCGCGGAAGGCAAATGCCTCCATGCCGCGCCGGGTGGTCTTGGGGGAAGTGGGCTGCATGTCTGCTTACGGTTATACCGTCTTTCGCGCATCGGCGCTAAACTGGGCATGGCATTACCCCGGTGCTCACGCGCTGTCCACACCGCGCCCGAATGCTATAGGCTCTATGAAGTATGGAGATTACCTGCCATCGTTGTCACCAGGCTGTCCTGGCTGAAAACTACTACTGCCCAAACTGTGGCCTGCCGCAATTTGTCTACGCCGCGGACGGCGCTGCCGGCACGGCGCCGCAGGAGCGCTGGACTGAGCCGGTGGGTGATGCCAGTTCCGTTCATTGGAAGACGGCCTTGCGTCTGGCCTTGATGTTGGCCATTCCGGCCGGTTTGCTTTGCAGCGCGGCTTCGCCGCTGGGTTTCCTCGGGCTGGTATGGATGACTGTAGCCGCCGCCTGGGCGGTTACGCTTTATGTGCGCAACCAGCGGCCGGCGTGGATCACCACGGGTGCAGGCGTCCGCATCGGCCTGGTAACCGGACTGCTGGCCGGCTGGCTTGCCTTCAGCGTAAGCGGGGGAGCGCTTTTTGTCAGACGCGTTATTCTCCACCAGGCCAGCCAGATTGATGCAGAGTGGTCGAATCGCGTCCTCCAGAGCCAGCAGTTGACCCAGCAGTGGACCGCAAATATGGGGTCTGGCGATGTCGCCCAGGCTCTGGCCATCCGTAATCAGGTGCAGGCATTCATGCTCTCGCCCTGGGGCCATGCCGGGATTGAAGCCTTCGGCTTTGCCTTCAATGCGCTCTTTTTGCTCCTCTTTGCCGCCGTTGGCGGAGCTCTCGGAGCCCGTATGCTGGCGCGCACGCGCAGACCGGAAATCTAGCATCCTCTCTTCCTCAATCTGGTCATACTTTTCCGGCCCCGCAAATCTCCTTTATCTCATCCACTTTTCTCCGCTCAACGTGGTCCGTCCGCCCCGCAACTTGCCCCGGACCGGCAAGCCCTCGTATCATCCTGCGAGAGGCAAGCCGCGAAAGAGCATCCATGAGTGAAGCCCCATATCAATTCAACCTGCGTGTCAAGGACAGGCTCATGTCGGCATCCGAGATCGAGCGTACCCTGGTGCGCCTGGCACACGAAATCGTCGAAAAAAGCAACGGAAATGAAGATTTGGCCCTCGTCGGCATCAAGCGCCGCGGCGTGCCGCTGGCTGAGCGACTGGGCAAACTCATTTCCACCATTCAAAAGCATCCCGTCAAGACCGGCGTACTCGATATCCAGCTCTACCGCGACGATCTCTCTACCGCGGACACGCGCCCGGTGGTTACCCCCGGAGCCCTCGGTATCGACATTGAAGGCCGCGACGTGATCCTCTGCGACGATGTGCTATACACCGGCCGCACCATCCGCGCCGCGCTAGACGCCCTCTTCGACCATGGCAGGCCGCGCCGCGTGCAACTGGCCGTACTCATAGACCGTGGCCATCGCGAACTGCCCGTTGAGGCTACCTACGTGGGCAGGCATGTGCCAACCAGCAGCCGAGAGATCGTTGAAGTCAAGTTTCGCGAGGTCGATAACGACGAGCAGGTGCTGCTGGTCGAGCGAATGGACTAGGGCTTGTTCATGCTACTGAGGCCATCCACCCCAGTAGTATGAATAGGCCCTAGCCTTCGTCTTTTAGCCTGCGCGCCTCCCGGCGCGTTCAACCACCAGGGCCGGCAAGCCCTCTCAATGGACACGCATGAACACAGCCGCAACCACCGTCCGCCGCCAGCTTTGCACGCCTCCTGTGCCTCCCTCGCCATTCCCTTACAACCCTGGGTCGTTGCTCTCGGTCATGGACCTGGACCTCGACGCTCTCAGCCACCTTCTCTCCCGCGCCACCGCCCTTGAGAGCATGGACCCACTGGATCGCGCGCGTATCCTGGCCAAGCGCCGAGTGGCGCTGCTCTTTTATGAGTCCTCCACCCGCACCCGCACCAGCTTTGAGCTGGCCGCCAAGGGGCTGGGCGCGGACACCACGCTGGTTTCCAGCCTCTCCTCCAGCATTGAGAAGGGCGAGACCCTCAAAGATACCGGCCGTACCCTGCGCGCCCTGGGCGCGGAAGCTATTATTCTCCGCCATAACTCCTCCGGCGCTGCCTGGCTCCTTGAGGAGTCAACTCGGCTGCCGGTACTCAACGCCGGCGACGGAATGCATGAGCATCCCACCCAGGCGCTGCTTGACCTGCGCACCATGCTGGCCCATCTGCGGCCGGGTATCGAAGCCGTAACCGCGGACACTCTGGCCGGCGTCACCGTCACCATTGTTGGAGATATCCTGCACAGCCGTGTTGCCCGCTCCAATATGCTGCTTCTGCCCCGTTTGGGCGCGCGCGTCCTGCTCTGCGGGCCTAAAGAACTGCTGCCCGAGCTGGCGGCCAATGCAGGCCCCGGCATCGCCATCGAGCGCGACTTCGAGGCCGCTCTCCGCCGGTCGCAGATCGTCATGATGCTCCGCATTCAGGCTGAGAGGCTGGCCGGCATGCAGTTGGATCTGGAAGAGTACAAAACGAGCTACCAACTCGATACCCGCCGCCTGACCACCCTGGCCCCCGCTGCTGTGGTCTTGCATCCTGGCCCCATTATTCGCGGCCTCGAGCTAACCGCAGAAGTGGCAGACGGACCGCAATCCGCTATTCTCGAGCAGGTTCGCAACGGCGTAGCCATCCGCATGGCGGTGGTCGAACGAGCTTTGACGGCTCATCATGAAGGAGGCCGCGCATGACGGCTCTGGTAATTCGCGGCGGACATCTTATCGATCCGGCAGCCGGCGTCGACGCACTCAAAGACGTGCTTCTCAAGGATGGCCGCGTGGCCGAGATAGCCGCCCCCGGCAAGCTCAAGCTGGCCAATGACGCCGACTCACTTGACGCCACCGGCCTGGTTCTCGCTCCCGGCCTGGTGGACATTCACGTCCACCTTCGCGAGCCTGGCCAGGGCTACAAGGAGACCATCGCCACCGGCACCGCCGCGGCAGCAGCGGGGGGCTTTACCGCCGTGGCAGCCATGCCCAACACCAACCCGGTCAACGACTCGCCGGAGATTACCCGCTGGATGCAGGCCCCCGAGCGCGCCGCCGCCATCCGTGTCTTTCCCATCGCCGCCGCCACCCGAGGCTCGAAGGGCGAGACCATCAACGACTACGCCGCGCTCAAGTCCGCCGGAGCCGTGGCCGTCTCGGACGATGGCCGTCCCATCCTCAAAGACAACGTGATGCGCGAGACCCTCGCCGCCGCTGCGCGTGTCGGCCTCAGCGTCATTCAGCATGCCGAGGATACTAAGATGACCCAGGGCGGCAGCATGAACCTCGGGCCGGCTTCCTTCAGGCTGGGCCTGCGCGGTATGCCGCCGGAGGCTGAGTCCAGCATTGTCGAGCGCGATATCCGCCTGGTCACCGAGCTGCGCGACGCCCGCGCCCACCTCCACGTCGCCCACACCTCCACCGCCGCCGCGCTGGCCGCCGTACGCCAAGCCCGCCGCAGCGGTCTCCGCGTCACCTGCGAGGTCGCGCCCCACCACTTCCTGCTCACTGAGGAGCATATCGGGCTCTACAACACCAACGCCAAAATGTGTCCGCCGCTGCGCTCTGTCGCAGACCGCGACGCCATGATCGAGGCCCTCCTTGACGGCGTAGTGGACGCCATTGCCACCGACCACGCGCCCCACGCAATCCATGAGAAGGAAGTCGAGTTCGAGAACGCGCCCAACGGCATCATCGGCCTTGAAACCGCCCTCGGCCTGAGCCTGCGCTGGCTCCACAAGGAATGGAAGCTCCCCATAGGCCGGGTTCTCAGCCTGCTCAGCGCCCAGCCAGCTGCGCTGCTTGGCCTTAAAGGCCGCGGAACCCTTGCCGTGGGCAGCTTTGCCGACGTGGTCGTCTTCGATCCCAAGGCCGAGTGGACCTACCGCGCCGCCGAAGGCAAGTCGAAGTCGCGCAATAGCCCTTTCGAGGGCTGGCAAATGCTCGGCAAAGTCCTCTTGACCATCAGCGAAGGCCGCCTCGCCTACACCGCCCAACCCTGATCCCGGCTTGCCCTTCGGCAGGTGGCCCGCTCATCAATCCCTGAAGAAAAACATGTGACTCGACCTGCTGTTTCCCGCTCATTGTTTTTATCGCGATGAGCGGGTCTTCGGGCAGGTTGAGGGCGCGTGGGGCACGCCTTCATCGCGCTGAAAGTTCGTTTGCGCGCGAATAGCGAAAAAGTCAACCCTCATGGAATGTATAACTTGCGGGAGGCGTACAGCCATACAGCCGCTGTAAACGCCCTTGGTGAGTGTCTGCAAGCTTATGAAACTAGATAATTTAAGAGGCTTTTACTGGCGTACAGGAGAAAAAACATTTTTTGCGAATTTGGCA
>VFSW01001697.1_pt1 | contig 33519 bp, 24 predicted proteins | sample 5358111 | NCBI WGS metagenome assembly VFSW01 (sample SAMN11554181, study PRJNA540505) | mine drainage metagenome | isolation source: sediment from site ElyBrook_90M | place: USA: Ely Copper Mine, Vershire, VT | collected 2017
CCACCAGGAACTGACGGCGGATATCGATCGCCGTTGCACCCAGCGCCTTGCGGACTCCGATCTCGCGGGTTCGCTCCGTCACCGCAACCAGCATGATGTTCATGACGCCGATGCCGCCGAGTGCAAGTGTGAGCAGGGCCACCGCTCCAAAGAAGAAGGTCATGACGCTGAAGATGCGTTCTGTGAATTTGGACCCATCCAGCGTGTCCCACACCCAGAGCGCTTCTTTGTCGTTGGGATCGAAGTGGTGTCGCTCGGCGAGGATGCGACGCACCTGATCCATCGCCTGCTCGTGGAGATCGGGCGAGACGGGTTCGACCACGATGTTGTTGACGTAACCGCGGATGACGCCAGGCTGCTCCGGAGGAGGGAAGTCGCGAGCCATGGCGGAGTAGGTGGTGAACAGTTGGGTATTGTCAGGGCCGCTGCCGTAGCTGCCGTTTTGCTTCTTGTTGGCCAGGACGCCGATGACGGTGTAGCGGTATCCGGCGACGAGCAGAGTCTGCCCGATGACGGGCTTGCCAGGAAACAACTGCCTATTGGCTTCGGCCCCCAGCAGCAGAACCCGTTCTCCGTTGCGTTCGTCCTGCTCGGACATGAGTCGCCCTTGCTCGACGGTGAGGGAGCGGAAGCGTTGGTACTCAGGCCATACTCCGCGCACGGCGCGATTGGCAGCGTTCCATTGGCTTACCTCCGCGACAGTGCGGCGCAGTTCAGGGCTTACCGTCTTGACCAGGGATGCCTGCTGCTGGATGGCGATGGCATCGTCGACCGTGAGGATGACATCTCTGCCCGCTGCATAGCCACCGGCCTGCGCACCAGTCTTACCGCCGAAGATGATCGCGATGTCGGTGCCGATCGTCCGTAGATGCTCCTTCTGATCGGCGTTGAATCCAATGCCCAACCCTACGAGCAGGATCACCGAGGTGATACCCCACACGATGCCGAACATGGTCAGAAAACTGCGGAGCTTGTTCTCCCACAGGGCATACAACGTTTGTCGGAGAATCTCGAAGAGTGGCATAGGAGGATCGCTTGTCAGACACCGTCTGGTAGTGCAGGTACGTTGAATCGGAGGGCGAGGTTCCGTGCCAGACGAAAATTGAGATGGGCTAAGATAGGCATAGTGAGCAGACATCACCGCTCCGCCCGGATGGTGAAATCGGCAGACACAGCGGACTTAAAATCCGCAGACCCTAACCGGTCGTGGGGGTTCAAGTCCCCCTCCGGGCACCATAGAATCTATTACTTACGGCTAATTTTAGGTATTTTCTCGAAGTACTGAAACCGTGGGTGGCACTTTTTTAGACTCGCATTATGGCAACACGAAAGGCACCTGTTAAGGCCAGAGGCGTTTACGAGAAAGACCCGGGCTTAGGCACCTGGTGGACTTGGTACCAGCAGGGCAGTGTTCGGAAACGGGAGAAGGTTGGCCCACGGGGAGCCGCGACTGAACTCTACCGTCAGCGAAAGTTCGAACTCCGAACCGGGGTGAGGCTCGCTCCAAACCTCCGTACCACGCGGATCAAGTTTTGTGAGACTGCTAGAGAGGCGCTGGCATGGTCGGCGAAATTTCATCCAGAAGATGTCCGCACCGTAACGGGCAGGATGAAAATGGTGGTCACCCTTCGTGGCCACAGCGTGTCATACTCTGTTCAACATCACTGTTACATTCCGGGGAGCCTGCGGGTAGGATTACGTGTCGACACCAGGTGAAATCACAGCACTGCTTCACGCATGGAGCGAAGATAGCACGGCATCCACGGACGCCCTCTTTGAGTTGGTGTATCCGGATTTGCGCCGAATAGCCGGTGCGCTCTTTCGACGTGAGCGACCTGAGAACCTGCTACAACCCACATGCGTGGTTAACGAACTCTTTCTGAAGCTGCTTCGTCAACGCAGTCTCCGGTTTGAAGACCGTGAGCACTTCTATTGTCTGTGCGCACAACTGATGCGCAGGGTGTTGCTGGATCATGCGCGCTCAGAGGGACGCAAAAAGCGCGACGGCGGTGTCTCCGTCCCGCTGCATGAGAACATGCTGTGGATCGACGACAATCCTGTGGATGCCATCGATCTAGACCGTGTCATCCATGAGCTGGAACGGATTGATCCCCGCAAGTGCCGCATGCTCGAAATCCGTTTTTTCCTGGGCTTTACTGCGGACGAAGCGGCGGAGCTACTTCATGTTTCGACGGCCAGCGTGAACCGCGATATGAGGTTTGTCCGCACTTGGCTGAAAGATCGATTGAAAGCAGGATGATTGATTGCTTTTGTGAACCCTGCTGAATGAGCCCGATACTGACACGGTGTTTGCCCAGATGTCGCGTACTGGAAGAGAAGAGACTTATGAACCAAGATGCTGACAACTGGGAGATACTTCAGTCCCTTTTTCATCTGGCGGAGGAGCATCCTGAGGCCGATCTAGACGCGTTGCTTTTGCGTGCCTGCGCTGACGCGGAGTTGCGCACACGTGCCAAGGTGCTGATTCTCCTTGCGAGGGAAGGCGCTACCGATCCTGGCGCTGACGAAGCGACTGTGGCACCGACAGCGGAACAGGTGATTCGCAGAATCGGGCCTTACGCCATTGTTCGCCTGCTGGGATCGGGCGGTATTGGTACTGTTTATCTGACGGAGCGAATAGCGGGTGGCGTGGTTCAGCGCGCTGCGGTGAAGGTACTCTCCCAGCACGCTGCTGGGCCGTCCTTTGCCGAACGCTTTGCCCGTGAGCAACACATTCTCGCGTCGTTGGACCATCCGAACATCACTCGGATGCTGGATGCAGGACTGAGTGACGCGGGAGAGCCGTACCTTGTGATGGAGTATGTGGATGGCATCCACCTCGACACCTATTGCGACGACCGGAGTCTAGATATTCCGGCACGCCTGAAGCTGTATCTTCAAGTCTGCGAGGCGGTTGCTTATGCCCACCGCAACCTTATCGTCCATCTCGACCTGAAGCCGTCGAACATTCTCGTTACAGCGGACGAAGGCCAGGTTAAGCTGCTGGACTTTGGCACCTCCAAGCTGATCCAACCAGATAGCCTGCTAACGACGACCGTGATGGCCACACCTGCTTATGCCAGCCCCGAGCAACTGCGAAACGACCCGGTGACCACTGCCTGTGACGTGTATGCGCTGGGGGCGATACTTTTCGAGATGCTGTCAGGCCGCCGCCCCAACCAGGACAGATCGGTGGCCATGATGATCGAACGATCTATCAAGGAGTTGCCGCCTGAGCCTATCACCGGAGCGGTAACGCCCGCGGCGGCGACGCATCGCGGGGTTACAGCGACCCGCCTTGTGAACCTGCTGCGTGGAGATCTGGCCACGATGGTCGCCAAGTGCCTCGCACCCCGGCCCAAAGACCGCTACAGCACAGTAGATGCCCTCATCACCGACATCCAGCGCTACCTCGCCGGACGTCCCATCCTCGCCCGCTCGCAGACCACCACCTACCGCCTGACCAAATTCGTCCGCCGCAACCGCAAGGCGGTCATCACCGGCGTCTTCGCCGTACTCGCACTGCTGGCCACCTCTGGCTACGCCCTCTGGCGCCAGCACCAGGCCGTCGTCGCCGGTCAGCGTGCCGAACAAATGCAGAGCTTCATGTACAGCCTCTTCAAGCTGGCAAATACAAACTACATGGGCAAGCCGACTGCCACAGTTGAAGACTTTCTCAACCTTGGAGGAATGGTGTTGCCTGACTTTATCAAAGACCCGTCCGACCTCCGGGCGGCGCAGCTCAGTCTTGGCGAATCGATGTTCGACAATGTCGATCTCAAACCTGCACAATCCCTGTTCGATGAGGTGATTGCAACCGCCAAAAGGGACCACGAGACCAATCCACTCGTTGAAGCCGAAGCCTTTGGAGGTAGCACTGCCTTTCGTCTTGGCGACAGCAGCAAGGGAGAGGCGCTTCTGGCCGATGCCGTGCAGCGCTCACATCAAACTGGGGTTCCTATCTCCACACGGATCTGGTCGGACGAGCTTTACGCTTCAGCCCATTGGAATCTTGGTCTGCGCTCGGACAAGGAACTGAAGCTGCTCGACGAGGCTGATCGAATGGTGCACACGCACACGGTGTCTGACCGGCAATTGGCCTGGACCACCGTGAACAACGCAGAGATATATGCCCAGATCGGAAGGCTTGAAGAGGCCGAGCGGCTGGCCCAGGAAGCACTCACGATCTTCAAGCGACGGCCTTATACGGTCTGTGATCAGGCAGACACGCTGGCCACACTGGGCGACATACGCGATTATTCGCACGACCCTCAAGCGGCACTAGCCTACTACGAACTCTCGTTTCAAGGCTTCAAAACCTGTCAGGGCGCAGGAAGCTTTCAGACTCTGGAGGCAGGCATCCAGGTAGCCCGCGCAATGATCAAGCTGGGAAGAACTCAGGAGGCTGCGACGCTCATTCAGCAAGAGCTGCCAGATTATCGCAAGGCCGTCTCTGCCCCCAGCGACTTGAACACGCCGTTGATCTATCTTGCTCGTGCCGACGAACTCAATGGGCACTTCGAGGAAGCAGTCCGCAATGCGGAGGAAGCCTACCGGGTTATCAAAGACAGGACCACTCCATCGTCACAGAAGGCGTTCACTCAATTCGTCTGGGCCGTAGCGCTGCAGGGGCAGGGCAAACTCAAAGACGCATTGGCGCATGCCGAACTGGCTGACGCCACCTATGCTCAGACCCCTTTGAAGAGTACTGAGGGGAAAAAGCGTGCGGCTGAGGCACACAATCTACTGGCCAGCCTGAAGGCCCATTAGCTCACGTTGACAAGCCGCCGACCGGGGTGATCCGACCCGGATGGCACGTAGCGGCACAATGCTGATACACCCCGAGAACCAGCTGTGGTTGGGGTCGTCTTCGAACGGATGGAGATTTTCGCACCCGGCTGACACACTTCCATCTCAGCCAGCGCGTTCATAGCAGGAGCTACCTTGCCATGATCTCGAAGTCTGTACTTCGCACCCTCAGCGCCGCTGTCCTTAGCCTCAACGGTCTCATCGTCACAGCCCAGTCGCTGGCGCCGGTTCAGGCACCCGCGGCCAGAGCCGCCGCCGCCTATGGCAACCTGCCGCTCAGCTTTGAGCCCAACCTCGGCCAGACCGACTCCGCTGTCCGGTACCTCGCGCGCGGCAGCAACTACACCGTGCTGCTGCAACCTAGCACCGCGACCCTGCTTCTCCGCCGCGCGCAGAGCAAGTCCGAAAGCCAGCGCGCCACTGTCCGCATGACGCTCGCCGGCACCAACGCTGCGGCCGCCATGTCGCCCGAGCGCCCGCTGGCCGGCTACGTGAACTACCTCACGGGCGACAAGGCCCACTCGCACACCGGAGTCCCGACCTACGCGGCCACTCGCGTCACGGCGGTCTACCCCGGCATCGACCTCGTCTACTACGGCACCGACCGCCAGCTTGAGTACGACTTCATCGTCGCCCCGCACAGTGACCCGAACCTCATTCACCTCTCCATCGACGGCGCGCAGCCGGTCCTCGAGCCCAGCGGCGAACTCCGCCTCAAGCTCGCGGCGAAGCAGCAGCCGACCGAGATCCTTGTCCGCAAGCCGACTCTCTACCAGCAACTCGGCGATCATCGTCAGCCCGTCGACGGCAGCTTTACCCTCTCCGCCAACGGCCAGATCGGCTTCCGCATCGGCACCTACGACCGCAGCCGTCAGCTCGTCATCGACCCCGTAATCGCCTACGGCAGCTACTTCGGCGGCGCGGCCGAAGACGAGATCAACGGCTCAGCACTCAACGCCGCCAACCAGCTTTACGCCGTCGGCCAGACCTACTCCACCGCCCTGCCCGGCACCACCGGCGAGTTCCAGGCCAACCCCGCTGCCAGCAACATCGGCCACGAGGCCTTTGTCACCAAGTTCTCTGCCGATGGCTCAACCGTGCTCTGGACCACCTACCTCGGCGGCGTAGCCGACGATGTCGCCAACGCCGTCGCCGTCAACGCCGCTGACCAGCCCTACATCGTCGGCTTTACCAACAGTTGCCCCGCAGGCCAGACCAGCAACCAGAGCGTCGGCGAGTTCCCCTTCACCCCCAACGCCGTCCAGCAGCTCTGCAATCCCAACGGAAACTCCAACAATACAATAGAAGTCAACTCCGGCGGCAACGCAACTTCCGTCGGTTACGATGCCTTCCTCGTGCAGCTCTCCTCTGACGGCAAGACCGAGCTCTACGGAACGCCGCTCGGCGGATCGAACGACGACTTCGCCAACGGCGTCGCCGTCGATGCCGCAGGCAAGGTTTACATCGTCGGCCAGACCTACTCAACCGGATACTACTTCGCCGTCAGCTCCAACCTCCGCGACGTGCCGTCCTACCCCGTCAACAATCATCAGGTCGCATCGATCGGCCAGGCCAACTTCCCCACCACCAGCAACGCCTATTACAGCAACATCACCGAGTCCGTGAAGTACTCCACCACCGACTCCTTCGGGAACGTCGGCGGCCCCACCGACGAGCAGGCCTTTCTCACCGTCCTCAGCCCCAACCTGCAAACCATCCTCTACTCCTCGCTCGTCGGCGGAGGCATCATCGGCGGCTGCGGCAACGGCACCTGCAACACCAACGGCATCGCCATCGCGGTCAATGCCGCAGGCCAGGCTTTCATCGGCGGCAACACCTCCTCCGCGCACTGGCCCACCACCACCGGAGCCTTCGCCAGCACCTGCTCCAACGCAGGCGCAGCCAACAGCCAATGCCCCATGACTGGCTGGCTCGCCGGCTTTGATCCGAGCAAATCCGGCGCCGCCTCGCTGCTCTTCTCCACCTACATGAACGGCTCTTCCGCTGGCAAGGACGGCAACGGCAACACGCTCTTCCCCACCAGCGACGTCTATGGCCTTGCCGTCGATTCCAAGGGCAACGTCGTCGCCACGGGCGATACCAACGCAGACAACTTCCCCACCACCCCCGGCACGCTGCAGCCTGCTTGCGTGCAGTTCAGCGACGGCAACGGCAACAGCCTCCGCTGCCAGTCCGCCTACGTCACCAAGCTCTCGCCCACGGGCACGACCGTCTGGTCTACCTACTTCGGCCCCACCTCCCGACCCGGCAATGCAACCATCGGTCAAGGCCTCGCACTCGACGCCAACGACAACGTCTACCTCGTTGGCACCAGCACCTCACCCACGCTGCCGCTGGTCAACGCCATCAACACTAACCCCGCGCAGCAAGACGACGTCTTCGTCACCGAGCTCGCGCCAGCTGCGACTTCCGTCCTGATGGGCACCTTCATCGGCTCCACCGCCGGCATCACCCTCAATAACAACGCTCTGCATCTCGACAGCAACCTCAACGCCTACATCTCCGGCTCGCAGGCCCCCAACTCCTACGGCGGAACCACCTTCCCCACCACCAGCGGTGCCTTCAGCCAGACGATCCAGGGCTCTGACGGCTGGGTGCTCAAGCTCATCACCCAGCAGCAGACCGCCACCACCAAGCTGCAGATTAGCCCAACGGCCACCGTGCCCGGAACGCCCATCACCTTCACCTCCACCGTCGCCGGTCTGCCCGGCTTTGCCACACCGACCGGAACCGTCACGCTTACCAGCGGCGCTACCACCATCGGCAGCATCACACTTGCCAACGGTACGGGCACTTTCAGCACGACATCGCTGGCTGCTGGAAGCTATAACGTCGCCGCAACATATTCCGGAGACGAAGTTTACGCTGGCAGTACGACACCACCGCAGACGGTCAGTATCCAGAACACGCCAACCGTCGCGTTGACCGTAACGCCTTCGACCACGACCATCGGTACGGCGGTCTTACTGAAGGCAACTATAAGCTCCAGCGCAGGCACGCCCACTGGCACTATTTACTTTATGGACGGCTTCAACAACCTGGGCAGCGCAGTACTCTCTGGAGGCACGGCGACGTACTCCACCACTGCGTTGGCATCTGGCAGCCACTCGATCACGGCGCGTTACAGTGGCGATAGCAGCTTCGTCACCACAACCTCCTCTGCGCAGACAGTCACCATCAATCTGCTTACGCCCACTGTCGTTCTCACCGCCTCTCCTGCCACTGCGACCATAGGGACATCGGTTGCGATTGGAACAACTGTCACAGGCACAGGTGCTGTGCCTACGGGCTCCGTGGCTATTCTGGACGGCAGCACGACACTCTCAACCCTCAACCTCAGCAACGGGGTGGCCAGCTACTCCGCTACTGCACTCACAGTGGGTACGCACAACATCTCCGCGAAGTACAGCGGCGACAGCAACTACGCTCCAACGATCACGGCATCGCAGGCAGTCACAATCAATCCGCTCGCACCGACATTGACGGCCGCGTTCTCCCCGGCCACTCTAACGATCGTGCACGGATCGGTTGGCACCTCAACCCTCACCCTCACACCGGCCAACGGCTTTGCAGGGACACTGACATTCAGTTGCGGTACCTTGCCTGCCTCAGCATCTTGTGGCTTCTCGCCAACAAGCCTTACCTTCACTGCGGCCAGCAGTGCAGCACAGAGCACCACACTCTCTGTATCGACCACATCAGCGACCATCGGCATGTTGCACCCTGCACCTGGAGGTCCGAACCTGAATGAAGGGCTCAAAGGCATTGTTCTTGCTGGGGTGCTTTTTTTACCGATGGCGTTCAGCCGCCGAGTTCGTCAAGCGATCAGGAACCGGTCGTTTGCAACACTAACATTGGCCGTGTTTGCACTTCTGGTTACCGGATTATTCAGCGGATGCAGCAGCGGCGGATCTAGCACGCAGGCGGTGACCACGACTGTTCCAGGAGCTTACACGGTTTCTGTAGCAGTCACAGGTGCCCCCTCCGCTACCACGATCAACCTGCAAGTGACCGTGCAGTAAGTACTTCAGCTATACGTGTTCTGCTCTGTTACACAACCTCCAGTGTCGTCTGATATGCGAGGGAGGTTTCAACTAAAGTGGGAGAATCCGGGGAGCAATGAGTGTCCCCGGATTTCGCTCATGATGAAGAAAGTGTTCCAGAAAATGCAGGCGCTGATGGGAGTTCTCACTCTACAGCCGGAGCTACGGCGTCTGAAGGTCGGCCCCGTATATGCTAAGTACGATCCTCTATCCATACTTATGTGAGTTCACGGCCTGAGTTTATACAGTCGGTGTGATCCTGCTGTTGGCGTGCTGTGAGAGCTCCTGGACGGACTTGATTTCAACACAGCGTCGAAGAAGTGACGAAAGGTAAGCCAGCCGAGTCGTCGAGCATCGCAATGTACGAGCGCAGCAGATCACGCGCTAAGGGTTCATCTTCAACGAGGATCGTTCGAATCATAGGACTACCTGTGCGGGTTCTTGTAACAAAACATCCGAGGCTTCCTTTGTCTCCATAGGAAATGAGATGGAAATCTGGCAGCCTTGTCCAGGGGAAGACTGGACAACGAATGGAGCCTGTCCATTGCGGAGGAGCCCAAGGCTCTGTCTCACCGTCCGCATACCCAACCCTCTGGCTCCAGAGATAGCCGCAAGTTCACAACCGACTCCGTCAGCAGCGCTTCTTCGCGGGAGCCGTAAATCGGCATACTCGTACTGGCCCTCGAAGTACACGGTTCGTTCGCGTACTCTTGAGTCAGGACTTGAGAACGATAGCGAATGAATCAGCGCACCATTTCCACGCATAGAATCGTTGGCCGCTCGATGATTGGAGCAGTCTACCTGGTTGTGCTCGTTGTCTTTTTCGGTGTCCAGTTGATCTTCATCAAATTTCTGCCGTTTCCTCCTCTATCTGTCGTTGTGTTAGTAGCAATCACCTGTTGTGCTCGCATCCTTGAGATCGGGTTTGCGCGGAACACTTTGAATGCACGCACTTTTGCCTTGCCGTCTATTGTTTGGTCGCTCTTGCTCCCTTTGTTTCTTGCTATTCTCACGGGACAGCCTGATACCCACTATCTGGGAATGTCGATCCTTCCGATCCTTGAAGCCGCCATCTACTTCTCGCTGACGACGACGATTCTCGTTGCTCTTTCTGCATCAGCTATCTCCGTTTTTTGGGTTGCTTTTGTTGCCCACTTTCATGCGCCGATCCTGCTGGGTGAGATGTTAGAGTCGACCACGCTGATCCTTGTCTATCTAGCTGTCGGCGGCCTTACCTGGCTTCTGATCAACATTCTCAGGGAACGGGAAGGAGAACTCCGCCAGAAGCTCGAAGATCTGCGGCAGACCCGCACCAAGCTCATCGAAGAAGAGAAGCTCGCTGCTGTTGGGCGGTTGGCAAGCGCCGTTGCGCACGAGATCAGAAATCCTGTCGCCATTATTGCCAGTGCGCTGGAGGCCTCGTCATCGACCTTTCTCAGCCCTGCCGAACGCGACGAGATGTCAAAGATAGCGTCATCTGAATCGAAGCGTCTGGAGTCATTGACGACAGATTTCTTGTCATATGCATCTCCTGCGAAGGCGTCACTCGAAAAGCTGGAGGCTTCGCTGCTATTGGGGTATGTTGTTTCCATCGCGCAGCCGCAGGCCCATGCGAAGAATCTCGAACTGAGTTTGAACATCGATGGCCCTGGTTATATCTACGGCAACGAGAGCCATCTGCAGCAGGCGATCCTGAACGTCATGAAGAATGCAATCGAGGCGTCACCCTCGGGACGAACGATCAGAGTATCTCTCAATCGCGAACCGGCAGACTACCTGGCGATCAAGATCGAAAATTCTGGTCCTGCTATTCCCGATAGGATCGTGTCTCATATCTTTGAGCCCTTCTTCACAAACAAAGTGGGAGGGACAGGGCTTGGTCTGGCGATTGCGAAAAAGTTTGTCGAAGGCTGTGATGGCAAGCTACTTCTTGAACGGAACGATTCGGACCACATCGTCTTTACAATTCTGCTGCCCTTGAACAAGTGCGAACACGGTGAAGGGCGTCAAGGTCTGAGTGAGGTGACACGTGGCTAGAGTTCTAGTGGTTGAAGATGAACCCAATATGCGGAAGGTGCTCGCCGCCAATCTGCGCCAGGACGCTCACGTGTTGTTGGAAGCTGCAACGCTCAAGGATGCGCTACAGGCTGTCTACGGAAACGAATTCGATGTGATCCTGCTCGATCAGAAACTTCCCGATGGTGATGGGGCGGAGGTGCTAAAGGCGGTGCAGATCGCAGAGCCTTCGACTGCGGTTGTGATGTTATCGGCCTATGGGACTGTAGAACTCGCCGTCGAGGCAATGCGCAACGGAGCGTTCGACTTCCTCACCAAGCCGTTTTCGTCCGACAACCTGCGGGCAGTGGTGCGGCGCGCTGCAGAGAGAGCTTCGCTGCATCGCGAGAATTATTTACTTCGCGAGACTGTTGACCGCCTTGAAGGCGAGTCGGAGATTCGCGGCACAAGTGCGGCCATCTTCAGACTTCGGGAGATGATTAATCGGGTAGGCTCGACCGATGCAACCGTCCTGATAAGTGGGGAAACCGGTACTGGTAAAGAGCTGGTCGCACGGGCCGTCCATAAGGCAAGTCGTCGAGCCGATAAGCCAATGATTAGCGTGAACTGCGCCGCTTTTACGGAGACTTTGCTGGAGAGTGAATTGTTCGGTCATGAACGCGGCGCATTCACCGGTGCCGATAAGACACGTCATGGCGTCTTCGAGGCGGCACATCAGGGAACGCTCTTTCTAGACGAAGCCGGTGAGATGTCGGCTGGGGCTCAGGCCAAACTACTGCGGGTGTTGGCCGAGGGCAAGATTACTCGAGTCGGCTCGACTACTTCCAGAGATGTCGATGTTCGAGTCCTCGTAGCAACACATCGCGACCTTAGAAAGGAAGTACAAGAAGGACGATTTCGCCAGGATCTTTACTACCGACTCGCAATCGTGCCGATTTCCGTTCCACCACTCCGCGAGCGGTTGACTGATATCCCGGAGATTGCACAGTATCTCCTGCACAGGATTGCCGAGGACTTGAAATTTGCTGCTCCGCGAACGCTGCATCCCGACGCTCTCCAACAACTCATGTCCTATTCGTTCCCAGGAAATGTAAGAGAGCTACGAAATCTTCTTGAGCGGGCCTGTATCCTGTCCAGCTCCCCAGAGATCATCTGGATTGACCTGCCAGAAGATGCTCCAGACCCCTATGTCGGACTGGCACTGCCCCAGTTCCAAGGCGACGCCTTACCCGAAGAATTCCACCTAAGGAGCACCCTCGCTTCTTGGGAGAAACGGATTATCGAGCAGACGCTGGCGAAGACCAATGGGGCAAAGACTGAAGCAGCACGCAGACTTGGCCTCTCCAAAAGTGATCTCAGCTACAAGCTCTCAAAGTATGGCCTGTAGGCTTGCGCTGGAGTATTGCTGCAGCACCCCGCACTTCGACCTCTTCCGCATAGTGTAGCGCTCAGTGCGTGGCCATCCAATTGCATTACGGATGGTATATGAGCTACCCACCTATATCCCTCCCAAAAATCTTCACTCTGATCCTGACCACGTTCGTCCCGCTCGGATCATACCCACTCCATTCCCAGACGACAGTCCCGGACTTGACCGTACGAGGCGGTGTAACTGCGCCTGCGGCCAGCAGCGCAGAGTCTGAGCAGGACTTCAGGCTTAACCATTGCTTCAACATCGGCAATCGAGATGGATTTCAAGATCATAGACTTGCCACGCGACGCAGGCATCCCTCTAAATGCCAGACTGCTGAAGCAAATGACTACTATTGGTTTGGATATGAAGCAGGCTTTGGTGGCACGCGCAGCTACAGAAAAGACCACAGAAGCTCGCAGTGGGCCCGTGTTCGAACTGGACAGTAGGATTACTCAGATTTGCATCTTGTTTGACTTTTTGAACTGACGAGTTGAAATTCTTGAATTCCGACAGTTTCCCATAGCGCAACGTGCCAAGCACGCGGCTTTTCGCACGTTCGGTTTGGCCACCGGATTGCCATGGACATGACAGACATATGAGCCAGCCGAAGACATTTCCCGTAGCGGTTTCACTCCTTGCACTCGTCATACTCGCATTAGGGTCGTTGCGCGCCTGGGCAGACGAATCATTGGCTCGCGACCTCTCACTGCGCGACGCCATTACGACTGCACTCAACAAACGGCCAGAGCTTGTCGCCTCAGGTCTTGGACAGCAGGCCGCATCTCAACTGAGAAGGCAAGCCGGTTACATACCCAACCCCAGAGTCTTCTATCAATCCGAGAACCTGCGTCCCGGCGGTGACTTCAGCCAAAATGTGGACACCTACGCCTATGTATCAGAAGTTCTTGAAGTGTCGGGGCGGCGAGCAGCACGCATCTCGGTCGCTGATAGTGCTATTACACGCAGTCAATTGAGCTTTGAACAGCAGAAGCGACTCATCGAGCTTCATGTCGCGCAGGCATATTGGGATGTCGTCCGACTGCAATACCAGCGCACACTGGCAGAGCAAAACGTCACCTACTACCGCGAGATTCTCGACTATCAGGAGAAGCGTCTCAACGAGGGAAACCTTGCTGAAGTAGACGTCATGCGCCTCCGACTGGAAGAGGCAAGGTCGGAGGCTAGCCTCGAGCTGAGCCGACTAAGCGAAGCAGAAGGGAAGCAGCGGCTGGCCCGTGAGATGGGACTGCCAAAGCCAGAACTATGGCGCCTCAGCGAGTCGTTCGAAGTGTTGAATGAGCCGCTTCGGCCCAACGACGAAAATCAGCCTGAGGAAGCGCGGATCGAGATTCGCTCGGCGCAGCAGGCAATCGACGCCGCACGTGCCAACCTCTTGTCTCAAAAGGCACAGGGGCGACCGGACGTCGATACTCTCTTCGGCTACAAGCGTACCGCCGGACTCAGTACCATGATCGCCGGACTGCAGGTGAACATCCCACTCTTTGACCGCAATCAGGGTGCGGTAGCTGCGGCAAGAATTGACGTAGAGGCGAGCAGAGCCAACCTTGCCGCAACACAACTGCAAAGCAAGAGTGAGTTAGAGTTGGCCCGCATGGTCTACGAGATGTGGAAACGGCAAATCACCGAACGCTATCGACCACTTCTCACTCAGGCGATCGACATCGCGACCATTGGGCGTTCCGCATATCGCGAAGGAGGCATAGATTTTTTACGTCTACTGGACGCTGAAAAGCTACGTGTTGATACCCAGAGTTCCTGGGTGGACGCACTGGGCAACTACCACCAGAGCGTCCTCGCACTCCAGTACGCAGAAGGCCTCGAACCATGAAGATATTTGACTTGAAATTACGAGGAACCAAAACGATGAATCGCACGTGGAAGTTATCCACTCCTCCAACGTATCACTCAGGCGCACTGGCTATGCTTGTGCTGATTGCAACTGGGCTAGGCGCTCTGGGCTGCCGCCCGACCGAGACTCCCGTGGCTCGCGTTCCAGAGCGCATATCCGCTGCGGCTGGTGAGATCGTATTTCCTGTCGCTGAGCAGCGTGGAGCGATCACCACAACGGTCTTGTCGCTTCAGTCTGAGCCTGATCAACTTCAATTTCCTGGCAAGATTGTCCTGCCAGACAATGAGAGCTGGCACGTAGGAGTTCTTTCAACCGGGCGTATCGAGCGGGTTTATGCCAACCTTGGCGACTTCGTCCACAAGGGACAGGTCCTGGCTCGGATGCATAGTCACGACGTTCATGAAGCCAAGGCTACCTACGCCATGGGAGTGGCAGAGAAGGGCCGCCTACAGGCAGCTGCGTCTCTTGCACAGATCAACTATGACCGTATGCAGCGACTTTTTGTACTGCGTGCCGCCTCCGTGGAGCAGGTCGAGCAATCGCGTCAGGAACTCGTCAACGCAAAGACTGCTCTGGAGAATGGCCAGATCGATGTGGTACGAAGCAAGACTCATCTGGAGGAGAACCTCGGCATACCCGCTGATCTTCCCGCAGATGCAAATCCAGCAACCGCCGAACTGATTCCCATCATCGCCCCGGCAAGTGGGTACGTTCTGCAAAAAAGCGCTACGCCAGGAACCACCGTTGGTCCCGCTACGGATATCTTCGTGCTCGGCAATACGAGTCATCTCTGGATGTTGGCTTCAGTGGGACAGGAACAAGTGAGTCGGCTTAACGTTGGTCAGTTGGCCTCGATCACTCTGCCCGGAATACCGGGCGAGCACTTCTTGGGAAGGATCACCAATCTTGGTCAGGAGTTCGATCCGACCACGCGCCGTCTCCAGGTTCGGATTGATCTGGATCGCGCCAAAGAGATCCTCCGGCCGGAGATGTTAGCCACCGCAGAAATTTCAGTTGGCGAGACTCATCCGCTCGTACTTGTCGCACCAGACGCCATTCAGCAAGTGAATGGTCAGGATGTTGTCTTCGTCCGCAAAGCTGCTGATCGTTTCGTATTGCGGCCTGTACGAGTGGGCGACACGATCAACGGCAAAGTGGCTCTCCTCGACGGTGTCCACTCTGGAGAAGAGGTCGTTACGCAAGGTAGCTTCCTCCTAAAATCTCAGCTTCTCAAAACCTCGATGCAGGGAGAGTAAAGAGTTATGTTTGCAAGGATTGTTACTTTCTCGTTAGCTCATCGCTGGATGGTGCTGCTTGGCGTCGTCACTCTGATCGCTGGAGGAGGCTGGGTCGTCAGCACCATCCCGGTTGATGCCTTCCCCGATCTCACTAATAACCAGGTCGTCATTGTGACCGAAGCGCCCTCCATGCCGCCGGTGGAGGTGGAACAGTTGGTCACGTATCCCATCGAACGGACTCTGCTGGGCATGCCCAAGCAGCAACAGGTACGGTCTTTATCGAAGCTGGGTATTTCGATGGTTACTGTCGTCTTCGATGATGACGTACCAACGTACTTTGCACGACAACTGGTGAACGAGCGGCTCCAGCAAGCCTCGAGTTCTCTCCCAGCGGGAATTCAGCCTGTACTCACGCCGCCTTCTACGGCATTTGGCGAACTCTATCAGTACACCCTAACCGGAACAGGTCTCACCCCAATGGAGTTGAAGGACGTTCAGGAGTGGGAGATCAAGCCGCAACTGCGCACCGTACCTGGCGTCAGCGACGTCAATACCTGGGGTGGCGAGACCAAGCAGTATCAGATAAAGGTTGATCCAGCTCTGCTGCAGCAATATGGACTGACCTTGAAGGATGTAGCCGCACGTGTCGCCGAAAACAATACCAACTTCGGTGGCGGATACATCGAGCACGCTTACGAGCAATACACTCTCCGAGGCCTGGGTAGGTCAGCAAACATTTCAGACATCGGCAACATCGTGCTGCTCGCGAATCAGGGAGCACCTGTTGTGCTGCGCGATATAGCCCAGATTGAAATCGGGCCAGCCCCACGTCAAGGCGCTGTTCTGCGCGACGGAGAAGCCATCTCTGGCATGGTCATCATGCTGAAGGGCGAGAATGGCAAACGTGTCATTGAACTGGTGAAGGAGAAGCTGGCGAGCCTGCATCTGCCCGCGGGCGTTGAGTTGAAGCCCTTCTACGACCAATCGACGGTTATTGACGGAACCATCCACACTGTTGAGCACAATCTCTTCGAAGGCTTCATTCTGGTCACAGTTGTGCTTCTGCTGTTCCTCGGTAGCTTCCGCGCGGCGATGGTCACGGCATCGATTATCCCGCTGTCCTTGCTCTTCAGCTTCCTCGGGATGAAGTTCTTCGGGATCAGCGCCAACCTGATGAGCCTCGGAGCGATCGACTTCGGGATGATTGTCGACGGCGCCGTCGTGATGATCGAGAACTCCGTCCACAGGATGCAGGAGCATGGCGATGAAGAAGAAGTGATGACCTCCATCTCCATCGCCGGAGTGGAAGTAGCCAGACCTATGTCGTTCGGTGTGGCCATCATTATCGCCGTCTATCTCCCGATCCTCTTCCTCGAAGGGCTGGAAGGCCGTATGTTTCGTCCGATGGCGATTACGGTCTGTGCGGCTCTCCTCGGCTCCTTGTTCCTCGCACTTACGGTCATCCCGGTTCTGAGTTCTTTCGTATTTCGCAACGGACTTCATGGCAAAGCGAAGCCCAAGCAGCACCATGTCGAAACCCGTATGGATCGCATCGTCAAGCGGTACATGGGCGGTCTGTCGTGGGTCATCCGCCACAGGATTGCGGTTGTTGCAATATCTGCGGTGGTCATGATCGTTTCGCTCGGATCACTTGCTTACATCGGCACGGAGTTCATGCCTCGCCTCGACGAAGGTTCCATCCTCGTGGAGACACGTAAGCTGCCCGGCATCTCGCTGACAGACTCAATTCAGATCTCCCAACGAGTGGAAGCGACCTTGCGATCTTTCCCCGAAATTCAGGATGTCACTACGAAGATCGGCCGTCCCGACTTCGCAACAGAGGCCATGGGGATCAACGAAGGTGATGTATACGTCTCACTCACACCCATAAAGGAATGGAAGCGTTACCACTCCAAAGAAGAACTCATCGACGCTATGGATAAGGCGCTCTCTCAGATTCCAGGTATCAACTATGACTTCACTCAGCCGATGGCCATGCGTCTTGACGAGACAGTCTCTGGCGTCAAAGCTGATCTGGCAGTGAAGATCTTTGGAGACGACTTCCAGCAGTTAGACTCCTTGGCTCAACAGGTATTGCATCAGGTCAACTCCGTTCGGGGTGCTGCCGATGCCCAGATGGAAATCAACTCCGGTGTGGCGGAACTGACTGTAAACATCCGGCGGAACGCTCTAGCACGCTATGGTATGAATGTCGTCGACGTACAGCAGGCAGTCGAAGCCGGAGCATCGGGGGCCATTGTCTCGCAGGTCATTGAGGGCCAACGTCGCTACACCATTGCCTTGCGGTTGCCGGATCAGTATCGGAATGATTTCAAATCGATGCGATCCATTCCCCTCCATGCCCCAGGAGGAGAGATCGTGACGCTCGGACAAGTGGCGGATGTAACCGTCACGCGCGGTGCGGAAAAGATCAACCGGGAAGAAGGGCAGCGTCGGATCGTCGTGATGTCGAACGTGAGAGGGCGAGATTTGGGAAGCTTCGTTGCGGAGGTGCAGCAGAAGGTGGGTGCAGCCGTAAAGCTGCCACCGGGATACTCCCTGAGCTACGGCGGACAGTTCGAAAATCAGCAGCGTGCGACGCACCGCCTCCTGCTGGTCATTCCGCTCGCGCTGATGATCGTAACGGGTTTGCTCTACCTCACCTTCAACTCAATCAAACAAGCCATGCTCATTCTGATCAACGTTCCGTTTGCTCTCGTCGGCGGGATCGCCGCACTATGGATATTTCATCTTAACTTGAATCTCTCAGCATCCGTTGGGTTCATCGCTCTGCTGGGAGTAGCCGTGCTGAACGGAGTTGTTTTGGTAAGTTCTATCAATCAACTGCGCGAAATTGGAGCATCGCTGCACGAATCGATTCTGCAGGGGGCCGGGCGACGTCTACGTCCTGTTCTTATGACAGCGCTTGTTGCCAGCCTTGGCTTCGTTCCGATGGCAATGTCCACGTCGATCGGCGCTGAAATTCAACGGCCTCTCGCTACAGTGGTGATTGGCGGCCTGATCAGCTCGACACTCCTCACTCTTTTCCTGTTGCCGATGCTGTACGAATGGTTCGACAAAGTACCAAAGCCGACAGCAGCGGTTCCGCAGCGAGAGATAGTCAAGGCTCATCTCCATCAGGTGGGCGTAACTCAATTGACCGAGCAGTAATACTGCAGATGGACTTGGGCCAGCCCCTAAGCCGAGTTACTTACCCTCATCACCCAAGATAACATCGGGTGTCATAAGGATCTATCTTCTGATTGTTCTATGACCTGCAGGAGAAGTGCACACAAAACATCTCGAACACTCCACGAAGTCTGGTTTCCAACTGAAGTTCAATTCACCAGTCAGGAGAAGGGGCAACGTGCATCATCGGTACTCTTCAACGCAGATGGAAGCCTCCCCGACCTCGGTAAGCTCCGTAACTCGACCTAGCTTTTGTAATATCTATATCTCAATTGATTCGTAGTGGCTTCCCGATAAATGGTCGTAACTCATTTGTTATTCTTGTGGGTCTTATTCGCTTAGGTCTGTCCCACGTCCAGGCGCCAAACGACTGTACGTGGGACAGACCTTACGCATTCAGTAGAGATACCCATAGAGACGATCTTGGCCTGTCTGCGGCTTCGCTTGTCTCTGTTTCACACCCAAACAGCGTACTCCTCCAGACGGAGCGAGCGACTTGGCGCGCTCCGATGGATGCCTGCTGGAACGGTCTTCATGCTACCGATGCTGGAAAAAGCAGCCTGGCAGGTTCCGGCAACATCCAGTGCCAGCGGTTGGAGAGTAAATGAGATCAGTAACGCCGCGTAACGTCGGCACAATCCACATACAGCAATAAGCAGCGCAAGTATCTTGCCGGTCTAAGTTTTATCGATACAGATTTATCAGTATTCAAACAGTTTGCTCGAACCGACCGTACGACTCTTCAGTGTCGTATCCAAGCGTTCAACACGTTCAAGAACGTAAACCTGGGCCAGGAATGGCTGCCCTTACCAGTCCTAACGTAGGAATAATTGTTACAGTAGGGTTGCCACGTGTTCTATTGTTGGGGCTTAATATACTGCTCTGATCCCAATTCACATTTGCAGTGCGTAGGAGTCTAATCGAACAGGCACCTATGCCAAAGACTCCGTTGTAGAAATCAAGCTCCCGGACCATCACAAAGGAACCTCGGCCAGATGAATCGTAGAGATTTTACAAAATGTTTGGGAATGACGGGCGCGACGCTTGCGCTGGGGAGGGCGCTCGAAGTCGTGGCCGACTCGCCTAAAGAGCGCAAGCCCAACATAGTCATTATCCTGTCGGACGACGTTGGTTATGGAGACTTGGCATGCTACGGCGGCATCAATGTCAGTACGCCCAACATCGATGAGCTTGCGCGACGTGGATTACGTTTTACAGATGCCCATTGCGATGCGGCGACATGCACGCCCTCGCGCTATGCAATGCTCACAGGCGAGTACGCATGGCGGCGTGATGGTGTACATGTTTTGCCAGGTGATGCAGCGTCTTTGGTGCACCCCGGGCAAGCTACCATCGCTTCGGTGCTGAAGTCTGCCGGTTATGCGACAGGCCTCGTTGGTAAGTGGCATCTTGGACTGGGCGATGGCAAGATCGACTGGAACGGTGCGATCAAGCCAGGACCCTGCGAAGCTGGATTCGATGACGCATTCTATTTCGCTGCTACTGCCGACCGCGTACCCACCGTCTATATCCATAACCACCACGTCGTAAATCTCGATCCTAAAGATCCTATCTCCGTCTCATATACCAATAAAATCGGTGATGAGCCCACCGGCAAGGAAGACCCCGAGTTGCTGAAGATGAAACTCAGCGAAGGCCATGACGGCACGATCGTCAATGGAATTAGCCGTATTGGCTTTATGACCGGCGGTAAGACCGCGCGCTGGAACGATGAAACCATGGCCAGTACGTTTACCGATAAGGCCTGCGAGTACATTGAGACCCACAAGCATCATCCCTTCCTGCTGTACTTCACCCCGAGCGATATCCATGTTCCGCATGCTCCTGCAAAGCAGTTTGCAGGCAAAAGTGAGTGTGGCATCCGGTGCGATACCATCCTGCAACTCGACAACTGTGTCGGACGCGTGATGCAGACACTACGAGCCAATGGCCTGGAGAACGATACGTTAGTCATCTTCACCTCGGACAACGGCCCCGTCGTCAATGATGGCTATGACGATAACTCCGTTGCAACTCTTGGAGCACATCGTCCGGCTGGACCGTTTCGCGGAGGTAAGTACTCCGTCTATGAGGGAGGAACGCGCATTCCATTTATCACGCTGTACCCCGGCAAGATTCTTCCCGGTGTTTCGAACGCGATGATCGATCAGGTCGATGTGCTGCGCAGTCTGGCGGTACTCACCCATGCTACGGTTCCAAGCGGCGGAGCCGGCGACAGCCTGAATGAACTGCCCGCCATGCTGGGTAAGTCTGCGCATGGCCGAGAAAGTCTGGTGGAAGAAGCGGTGTTTCTTAGCATCCGAACGGAGCGATGGAAGCTTGTGGATCGTGACCAGCGTCCAGGCACCCTTGCGGAGAGCAAATGGCATCCGATGCCGCAACGCGCTGCAGCCAATCAGAAAGCAGACGAACAGCGCTTCATGCCCGGTTCGGTTGACTATCCCGAAGCCGAGGTGGAACTCTACGATCTCGTTGCAGATCCCGGCGAAACTCAAAATGTAGCAGCAAAATATCCGGAGGTGGTAACTCGACTCCGAGAGATGTTGAGCAGGGAGCGGGCAAAATAAGCAGAAGAGAATTCATAGGGGGGATCGTCGACTACACTCGCGTTTTCGTTACTTGGCATGAAAACGAACACCCAATTCTTTCGATGAGCTGCTTTCCGCTGCTTGGCGAGCGAGGCTTAGCCAGCAGTTCCTCTTTTCCCTCATGCAGAAGGAACATCAGCATCAGGCCATTGCAGTGCGCGACGTCGCTACCGGTCATGTCTTGGGGGCAGGCGTCAGAACGAATAGATACTTTGGCGACGACGATTACGACATGGTCACCTGTTTCTTCGACAATGGCGTAGGTCAAGCAGTATCCGTTGTCTCTGGCGTGACCACATTTGGCACTGAAATAGCCGCAGGCTACCTTGTGGTAGTACGCTCTCCTCTCCACGCTACTCAAGAATGCTCCAGCCGACCGGCATAGAAAGAACTCTCAGGCTGTGATCCATATCTCAGTTATTGACACGGCGATCACCAACACCACGGTCGTCAGTGTCCACTTCTGGTCCGCATGAGGTTCGCTGGATGCCACTAACCTACTCATTACGCCTCGCGGTCTTTACCCTGGTTGACTCCGTGCCTCCAACGTCGGAAACCTACAGTAGGAAGCTCTCGTTGGCTTCAGTCTCAACCTCAATGGTGTATCGAAAGCCTCCGCTTGGAGAGCTGCCATATCGAAAAAGATCATGTTCAGAAGACGCGACCGCAAGCGTGTATCCCACGACGAAACCATAGAATGAAGATATGAGTATCGATCCCAATCCATCCGGTTGTGGTGCGCCGCTAAAAGCTTGCTGTGCCCCCTCTGCCGCTCATACAGTGCCGGGCGTCGTTGCAGCGGTTGAGACAACGCTGCGCCAGTGTCCACCCGAAATCCGCGCTCAGATGGTGGACCTGCCTGGCGGAACCTTCCTCATGGGCACAGACTACGAGTTTGGCTTTCCCAACGATGGAGAAGGCCCCATCCACGCCGTCAATCTGCAACCCTTCGCCATCGACAAATTCCCGGTCACCAATCGCAGCTTCCGCGAGTTCATCGCGCAGACCGGCTACCGCACCGAGGCGGAACACTTCGGCTGGTCCTTCGTCTTCTGGGCTCACATCCCCGAATCGAAGCGCGACGCCCTTATCGAAGATACGGTCTCAGCCGCACCTTGGTGGTGCAAGGTGAGCGGAGCGAATTGGGCTGCACCAGAAGGTCCAGGGTCAACCCTCCAGGACCGCGACGAGCATCCCGTCGTGCATGTCTCATGGAACGACGCGACCGCCTTTGCCATGTGGTCTGGCCGACGCCTGCCCACTGAGGCAGAGTGGGAATACGCCGCCCGCGGTGGACTAGTCCAGAAACTTTATCCCTGGGGAGACAAACTCCGTCCGGGTGGCGAGCATCGCTGCAATATCTGGCAGGGTGATTTCCCCCGCAACGATACCGCGGAAGATGGCTACGCCGGCACCTCTCCGGTCGACGCATTTCCTCCGAATGGCTATGGCTTGTATTCCATGACCGGCAACACCTGGGAATGGTGCGCCGATTGGTTCTCGCCTGACTCCCATCGGTTGTCTGCTGCGGATAACCCCACCGGCCCGGCCACCGGACAAAACCGTGTCGTCAAGGGGGGATCGTTCCTCTGCCACAAATCCTACTGCAATCGGTACCGGGTCGCTGCACGCACCTCCAACACCCCCGATAGCTCAACCTCGCACATGGGCTTTCGCTGCGTTCTCTAGATGTCCCGTGTGCTTCGCTAACGGAATACCAACAGCAGGTCGCACCCGCCAGTACGCATGGTCATCGCCCAGATGAAGCACGTCGTATCGTGTATGCCTGCGAGCCGATAGAACACACCCAGTCGATAATGTGTACGGATGGGGCGTCCAGTTACTGGGCTACAGGCAGGGAGGCGCGCGCTGCTGCGTGCTGCTGGGCGTCCATCCAGCTTTGCAGGATGACGACTGCTGCAACCTGGTCGATCAGATGTTTGCGGTCGCGTGGATTGTGCCCGGCATGGTCGAGAATTTCGTGGGCAGCGCGCGAGCTGAGCCGCTCGTCGCACAGGTGTATCGGAAGTCCGCAGCGAGTGTGCAACTCAGCGGCAAACTCCTGCACCTTGACGCCCCAGGGGCTGATGTCACCGGAGAGATGTAGCGGATTGCCGACGACGATCTCGGTCACTTGATGCTTGCGAATGATGCGTACAAGGCTACGCATATCTTCCCCACGACTCTTTCGCCAAAGCGTCAGCAGCGGCTGAGCGGTCAAACCCAAAGGGTCAGACAGTGCAACACCAACTCGCACCTTGCCGACATCCAACGCCATTACACGACCGCTCGTCATGCATCCAGTCTAACTGTGTCGCCTGCTGGCTGCCATCATGGAGCCAGCCGATAAGAACGGACACACGTTCGCGCATGGATTTGAAACAGCTTTCGCTACCCATCCTGTGTACCCCTTGCTGATCGCGAAAGCCTTACGCGAGTCGGCTACGGAAGAGCCTGCCAGCTGCGATCATGCTGATCATCCCGATGACTGCCAGCGGCCAATACTGCGGCCAGAAGAGCGACACACTGCCCCCTCTCAGGAAGCAGCCGCGCAGAATGATCAGAAAATATCGCAGTGGGTCAATCAGGGTGATGTACTGGACAGCCCTTGGCATGTTCGCAATCGGCGTCGAGAATCCGGAGAGAACAATCGCCGGTACCATGAAGAGAAAGACACCCAGCAGCCCCTGTTGTTGTGTGGCCGCAAGCGACGAGATCATCAGACCAATCCCCACGGTTGAAAGTAGAAAGCAAAACAATCCAAGATAGAGTGCCAGCAGGCTTCCGGTAAACGGAATATGAAACCAGAAAACGGACACAATTAGAATCAACGAACCTTCGACCGTGCCAACCAGAAAACCCGGAAGCGCTTTCCCCAGCAGAATCTCACTTGGTCGCATAGGCGTTACCAGTAGTTGATCAAACGTACCCATCTCACGCTCGCGAGCAACCGAAAGCCCTGTCGTGAGTAGGCTTACGAGCAGCGTAAGAATGCCGCAGATGCCCGGGACGATAAACCAGCGCGAGTCGAGATTCGGATTGAACCATGCCCGATCGACCAATACAGTGGAGGGAGCACGCGCTCCGTGCGCTGCAATCTGTGCCTGGTTGAATGTGGTGATGATCGACTGTGCATAGCCAATCGCAAGGCCGGCCGTGTTGGAGTCTCTTCCGTCCAGAATCAGCTGGATGTGTGCGGACCGTCCGCTTTCCAGATCAGCACTGAAGTTCGGACCGATAACCATCGCCATCAGCGTGGACTTATCGTCGATCGCACTCTCCAGCGACCTCTGATCGTGGACGACGCGCAGCAGATCAAACGTAGGCGAGCCTGAAAATCGTGCAATAAACTCCCGCGACATCTGGCCCTGATCCTGGTTGTATACGACGAACGGAACATGCTTCAGTTCGAAGGTCGCCGCATAACCGAACACCAGCAGTTGAATGATGGGCGGACCAATCAGCACAGCCCGGCTGGCAGAATCGCGCAACAGGGCTAGAAGTTCCTTGACGGCTAGTGCAATCACGCGTTGGAATATCAGACGCATCAGTCCAGCCTTTTGTGAAATCGCAGTAGTGCAATGCCTAAAAAGACGATGCAGAGGGTACTCATTCCCAACGCGTTTGGAATCAGTACGGACCCGATGTCTCCCGCTAGGAATGAGCTTTGCAGCATAGTGACAAAGTAGCGCGCAGCCACAATGTGAGTTAGCACCTGAATGATCTGCGGCATGGAGCGAATATCAAACAGAAAGCCGGACAGGATGAATGCTGGTAAAAACGTAGTGACGATGGCCACCATCGCAGCAACAAACTGGCTGCGTGCCAGCACCGAGATCACAAGGCCCATGCCCAGTGCCGTGAGTAAAAAGAGCGCCGCAGTGCCGAACAGTGTCAATAACGATCCACGCAGCGGTACCCCAAACAAAAAGATAGCCATTGCAGTCGACATCATCATCCCGCACATACCCATGATGAAGTAGGGGATCAGCTTACCCAGCAGAATCTCGGTTCTGGCTACCGGAGTTACCATGATTCCTTCCATGGTTCCGCGCTCCCACTCTCTCGCGACAACCAGCGCGGTCAGCAGAGCACCGATGAGCGTCATGATAATCGCGATGAGTCCGGGGATAAGGTAGTCGCGACTCCGCAGCGAAGGGTTGAACCAGATTCTCGTGTCGGCAATCACCGGGGTTGACAGTCGCGTGGCTCCGCGTGTCGCTTCCTGTTGCAGCCAGGTCTGCCAGGTTCCAGTCACGTAGTTCTCAATCATGCGTGCCTGATTGGCATCGACGCCGTTCACGGTGAGTTGTATCGGAGCACTGCCCGAGCTGTAGGCGAGTCGCGTGAAGTCGCTTCGCAGCCACAGGATAGCATCGGTATCTCCTCGCATCATTGCCTGCTCAGCGGAGATGCGATCTGGATAGACGGTGGGACGAAACCATGGCGAGCGTTCAAGCTCCGCTAGAAAAGATGCGGAAAGCTGTGTTGGTTGATCGACCACTTCTGCAATAGCGATGTGCCGTGCATCCAGCGAGACACCATAGCCAAAGAGCAGCAGCAGCACCAGCGGAAGGATGAACGCGATGGCAATGCTGGACGGATCGCGAACGATCTCGTATACCTCCTTGCGCATCAGGCCAGAGAGACGCATCCACTTCATGATGCCCTCCGCGTAGGCTGTTCGTGCTCTTCGATCAGTGCGATAAATGCATCTTCCATGCTTGGGTTCGGCCGGTCGACACGACGAGCCTTAGCTTTGATCTCAGACGGGGTCCCTTGTGCGAGGATCTCCCCGAGCGACATCAGCACCAGATGATCGCAGTACTCTGCCTCCTCCATAAAGTGCGTGGTCACCAGGCATGTGGTTCCACCTTCGGCCAGTGCATTCACCCGCGCCCAGAACTCCCGACGAGCCAGGGGATCAACCCCGGATGTTGGCTCGTCGAGAAACAGAATGTCCGGCTTATGCATCAGCGCGCAGGCCAGCGCCAGCCTTTGTTTATAGCCTAGCGGCAGGCTGCTCGCATTCATCTCCGCGTACTCCTGTAATTCAAGCTCTTCCAGTGCCCACCTTATGCGCTCTTGCCTGTGCTGCTTGCTCAGCCCGTACGCCGTAGCGAAGAACGAGAGATTCTGTTGCACACTCAGGGTTCCGTACAGCGCGAACTTCTGCGAGACATACCCGATTCGCGCACGTGCCGCGGCTGCCGCCTTGCGCAGATCGAGACCAGCAACCAACAGCGCTCCAGACGACGGCGGCAGCAGTCCGCACAGCATTCGGAAGGTTGTCGACTTGCCTGCGCCATTCGCTCCTAGTAGCCCGAATATCTCACCCTTACGAACGGTAAACGACACACCCTTCACTGCGGCAAAGGCTCCGAAGTTCCGACAAAGATCGATCACTTCCACAATGGTTGATCCGTCGTGGGAATCGTCGCGATGCGGCGGGAGTGCCACAACATGTCGCGGACTTCGGCTGAATAGCAGGCTGACAAAGGCATCTTCCAGCCGTGCAGGTACGGCTCTGGGTACGCCATAGCTGGCCAGATCGTCCTGCAATCGTGGCGGCTGCGACTCCTGCATCACGATACGGAGTCCATCGCCTTGAATCACTGTGTCCACTACGCCGGGCATCTGGGCAAGGCGCGACTGTAGATTGCGCGGCGCCGTTGGGATATCTTCCAGCAGGAAGGTATGGCCCTGCAGCGGTGCGGCAAGCAGCTTCGGACTGCCCTGCGCCAGAATCTCTCCTTCGTGCAATAGAATCACATGATCGCAGCGCTCCGCTTCATCCATATAAGCTGTGCTCAGCAGTACGGTGACGTTCTGCCTGGTCACCTGTTGATGAATGATGCTCCATAGCTCCCGCCGCGAGATTGGATCGACGCCTACACTTGCTTCATCCAGTAGCAACAACTGCGGCGGATGGATCAGTGTGCAGGCCAGTCCCAGCTTCTGCTTCATCCCGCCAGACAGTTGTCCAGCCTGCCGTTGGCGAAATGGGCCGAGTGCGGTCAGGGCTAGTAATTCGTTGAAGCGGCGCTCTCGCATCGTGTGCGAGATACCATGAAGACTTGCGAAGAGATTCAAATTCTCTTCCACCGTCAAATCTTCATACAGGCCAAAGCGCTGCGGCATATAGCCAATCCGGCTTTGCAGCGCCAGCGCCTCCCGAGGCAGTACATGGTCGAGAACACGAATCTCATCCGCGATGGGCATCAGGATGCCAGCCAGCAGTCGCAGAAGGGTAGTTTTGCCCGCGCCATCCGGCCCGATGATCGCTGTCATACTGCCCACCGGAAGACGCAGAGAGATATGCTTAAGCGCGTCTCTGCGCCCAGTGCCCTTGCCGAATGACTTGCTCAGATTCCTGACGAGTACGGCATCCATATCAATTCTTCTCGCATGGATGCGCATCGATCGCGTGGGTAGGATTGTCGCTCAGTGGAATGACAACGGTGGCCGGCATCCCCAGGCGCAGACGATGGTCTGGGTTGCAGGCATACACGCGAACCCGATACACCAACTGCGAGCGTAGTTGCGTGGTCTCGACGCTCTTCGGCGTAAACTCCGACACCGGAGAGATATAGCCAATCCAACCCGGAAAGCGTTGGCCGGGAAAGCTGTCCGACTCGATCCATGCACGCATACCCAGAGCTACCTTTCCCATCTCCGGCTCTGGCAGATAAGCCCGGACCCACAGTGGGTTGTCTAAAGCAACCGTGAATACTGGAGTTTGCGGAGTAGCCATATCTCCCGTCTCAAGAATCCGATTCTGTATCACGCCGTCAGCCGGAGCGTACAGTTGCGTATCGGCCAATTGCTTTTGCGCCAAAGCCAGCGCCGACTGACTTGCCCGCACAGTTGCCTGCGCTGCGGCGATATCTTCCTTCCGCGGTCCATTTACGGCCAGTCGCAATGCCTGCTCTTTAGCCGCCAGTGCCTGCTTCTTCGCTGCCAGACTGGCCTGGTTCATCAGATAGGTGCGCTCGGCATCATCGCGAATCTGCAGCGAAACATATTGTTGTTTAGCCAGCGTCTGCTGGCGGTGAAACAACAACTCTGCGTTGGTTACATTGGCTTGGGCGGCTTCTACGTCGGCTTGCGCTGCGGCAACATCGGCCCGAGCCTGTGCAATCTCCTCCGGCCGGCTCCCGGCCAGTAGGCGTGCAACCAACTGCTGCTGCGCCGCAACCGTCGACTGGCTTTGACCCACCGCATCGGTAAACCGCTGCTGTACCAGTTGCGCCACCAGTTGGCCTGCATGAACGGCACTGCCTTCATCCACCAGCAGTTTTTCTACCCGCTCGCTATCGTTGAAGGCTAGTTGAACCTGGCGTATATCAACATTGCCGTACAGCGTGATGGTGTCGCTGGGAGCAGGCCGGTGCGCGAGCCAGTACCGCGCGACGAGACCCGCACTCACCAGCACAACCAGAAGGACAACAAGGAAAGCGCGCTTCTTGACCGAAATCATGTGTCTTCTCCTGACGGAACAGCATACGGCTCACCGCGAAGCACTGCTGGAGAGCATGGCATTGATCGCCTCAATGTCCTGCGGCGTCAGCACGCCTGCGGCTGCCTTCAACTGCGTCCGAGCGACCAACTGTGTGTAAAGGGCGAGATAGTAGTTGCGTTGTGCCGCCGCAAGGTTGGTAGTCGCCGTCAGCACATCGATGATGGAGCGGCTTCCGATCTCATATCCTTTGCGTGTACCTGCCAGCGAGACCTGTGCCGATGTGACCGATTGCTGGGTCGCCTGATACTGCGCGACACTGTTTTGCAGATCAAGAAAGGCGGTCTCCGTGTCCAGTCGGATCTGGTCTTGAACGTTGGCTACATTCGCCTTGCTGGCCCTTGCCAGTGCCTCCGCCTGATGGATACTCGCCCGCGTGCTTCCGCCTTCGTAGATAGGGATGGAGAGGTTAAGTGAGGCTCCAACCTGGTCGATGGCAACTGGCGGAATAAGAATTCCCGCTGCGTGTTGTCCCACTCCGCTCAAGCTCAGCGTCGGCCAGCGCGCTCGTCGGGCAAACTGGACCTGCTGTTCTGAAACCCTCAATGTCTGCTGGGCCTGTTGCAGTAATGGCTGGTTGTTCAGTGCAGCAACAAGCCACGGCTCAACCGTATCCGGCTGTGGCCCCAGCGCGTGCAACGTGGTGATGTCCTGCAACGTCCCGACGGGATGATGCGTCAGACGCTGTAACTGGTTCTTCGCAATCGCCACTGTATTCTTCGCGGTGATGAGATCAGCGCTCGCGGCATCCAGTTGCGCCTGCACTTCCTGCACGGAGATGATGTCTCCTGTCCCCACCTTGAGGCTGGCATTAGTCTGGTCGCAGATACTCTGCAACAGATCCATCTGCTGCTGTGCCACGCGCTCGTTGGCTTGCGCCTGCAACACGCTGAAGTAAGCCTTGGTAACCTCGAGGGCTACCAACTGCTCGGCAAAGGCCATCGCTGCCTCGCTGGCCCGAATGCGGCTGTCGGCCTGCTTCATCGCGGTGAAGGCCTGCCCGTTGAAGATCGACTCTGTCAGGCTTGCACTGAAGATATCTGAGTGGTAACCCGTGGATAGCGGTTGTGCGCCAAAACCCGTTACATGGGCCGTATTCATTCCACCACTGGCTCCCGCATTGATGTGCGGCAGCAGTGCAGCGCGAGCCAGCGGTCGTGAGGCTAACTCTGCATCAAACTGCGCACGTGCCTGCGCAAGTACGGGCGACGTCGATGCAGCCTGTTGATAGGCCGTCTTCAAGTCGTCGGCCCAGGTCGGATCAGCCCAGCCAAATACGCTCCCCCAAATGACCACCAGCGATACAGCGTGGACCCGTAGCCGTATTTTCAACGTGGAGACAACCTGCTTCTTCATCGTTCGATCTCTCATCGTTCGATCATGCTTCGTGCCCAGCCACGCTTACTCGGTAGCATCCTCTTCAGAGCATCTGCAATAGAGAAACCGACGGCGTTGCCAGCAAACTACCTGCAAACACTACAGTACGCCTCATGGGGAATCATGCAGTGACTAAGATCACAAACAACACCACAGGCTATTCTCCATCGAACAGAACCTGAAGACGAAGGACGAAACGTCGGTCTCAAGAGCGACACTTGCAACCGCGTCGAGCTACCCATTCAAAGCTTCTGCTGCCCCGTTCGGCCCCTCTCCAACGTAGTACCGTTTGCGCAGCCAGTACGCTACGTTGACCAGGCCAATCAGCGCGGGCACCTCAACCAGTGGCCCAATCACGCCGACAAATGCCTCTCCTGAGTTAAGCCCGAAGACCGCGATCGCCACTGCGATAGCAAGCTCGAAGTTGTTACCCGCAGCCGTAAAGGAAAGCGTTGCAGACTGCGCGTAATTGGCGCCCAGCCGCTTGCCTGCCCAGAAGCTGACCAGAAACATGAGCACAAAGTAGATCAGCAGCGGCACCGCAATCTTGAGGACGTCGAATGGCAGTCTGACAATCAGATCGCCCTTCAGCGAGAACATGACTACGATCGTGAACAGCAACGCCACCAGCGTCAAGGGGCTGATGCGAGGAATAAACTCTGTCCGGTACCACTCCTCGCCCTTGGCGCGGATCAGCGTGTACCGCGTCACCATGCCAGCCAAAAAAGGAATGCCCAGATAGATAAATACGCTGCGCGCAATTTGACCTATGCCAACCCGCACCACCGACCCCTGCAAGCCAAACCACGTGGGTAAAACCGTGATGAATATCCATGCGTACAAACTGTAAAAGACCACCTGAAAGACGCTGTTGATCGCGACCAGTCCGGCAACGTAATCCGTATCGCCTCCGGCAAGTTCATTCCACACCATCACCATTGCGATGCAGCGCGCAATCCCGATCAGGATAAGACCGCGCATGTACGCCGGTTCTCCACGCAGGAACGTCAGCGCAAGACCAAACATCAGCAGCGGACCAATGATCCAGTTCTGCAGCAGCGACAAGCCAAGAATACGACGGTTGCGAAAGACCTCGGCAAGTTTTTCATAGCGAACCTTCGCCAAGGGCGGATACATCATGATGATCAGTCCAATCGCAATCGGAATGTTCGTCGTTCCGGACTGAAAGCGATTGACGAACTCAGCCGTCGACGGAACGAAGTGACCAATCGCGACTCCAATAGCCATCGCCAGAAAAATCCACAAGGTGAGATAGCGATCAAGAAACGAGAGCTTCCTGCGAACCGCAGGAGTGCACAGTGTTGCGGACGTGTAGGGGGCAAGGGACATAGTTATCGGCTCTCAAGCATTACGGATACGGGAAGTGGAGCGCCTTGCAGTGCAGCATACCTGGCGGGGCTGCAGCATGCCTTCGACAGGCGCGAACGATCAGCCTGCATTGACCGCTCCTCCTGCAGCCATGCGAGCGTCTGGCGCAGAATCTGTGCCGCGCCAGTGTCCGGTGGCATCACGATTCGGTAGTGCATCCACTTGCCATCGCGTCGCGCCTCGACAACTCCGGCTCGACGCAGATACGCCAGATGCCGTGAGATCTTCGGCTGACCTTGCTCCAGAATCTCTACCAGATAGCAGACGCAAATCTCCTGCTCTCCCATCAGATTCAGTAGGCGTAGTCGGGTCTTGTCGCCGAGAGCCTTGAAAAAAAGCTCAGGGTTGAACATAGATGCTTTTCGTGCCATCACTTACTTATACGCCTTGACGAATGTGTTTTGCAACGCATATAGTCGCCTCAGCGAATATGTTTGTAGAGGTGTTCCATGGCAGAGCAGATATTGGAGTCGGTCAAATCGAAGTACGGAGCCGTCGCAGCAAGTACTCTTTCGAACGATCACGCAGGGGTAAAGGCAGTCGCAGAGGCCTTCGGCTACTCTGCTGAGGAGCTCACCTCCATCCCGGCAGACGCAAACATGGGCCTGTCCTGCGGAAATCCCACCGCTACCGCACACCTGCGGCCGGGCGAGGTCGTCGTAGATCTTGGATCAGGTGGTGGCCTTGATGTGTTCCTTGCCTCGAAGCTGGTCGGCCCGCAAGGACGCGCCATCGGCATCGACATGACGCCGGAGATGATTGAGCGTTCCCGAGCCAACGCTCGTTCAGGTGGCTATCAGAATGTTGAGTTCTACCAATCGACCATCGATCAGATTCCGCTACCCGATGCTTCGGTGGATTGTGTCGTCTCCAACTGCGTCATCAATCTCGCCCCCAACAAGCCAGCCGTCTTCCGCGAGATTGCACGCGTGCTCAAGCCAGGTGGGCGTGTAGCCATCAGCGATATCGCGCTGAAGCACGAACTGCCGAAGGCCGTCGCCCAAAGTGTGGCCGCATACGTCGGTTGCATCGCCGGCGCTCTTCTGATCGACGACTACCGCGCCCAGCTACTCGCAGCCGGGTTTGCCCACGTGGAGATCGTGGATAGCGGTGCAGACCTCAATGCCTACGCGAAGGTAGAGAACCAGTCCGGCTGCTGCTCGCCCTCGATGGCCGAGGCAAGCCCGTTCCAACTCATCGAATCGTCATGTTGTACGCCGGCCCCAATCCAGTCGGCTACCCTGCACGAGGAGCTAACCACCCTGCTCGCGCAGTACGACATCAACGCCGCGGCCGCCAGTGTCAAGGTCTTTGCCGTCAAGCCCAGCGCATCCTGAACTCGAACCAAGAGGCTAAGAACCCCTATGCAGCACTACAACGTAATGTTTCTCTGCACCGGCAACTCTGCCCGTTCGATCATGGCGGAAGCAATCCTGAACAATATTGGCGGTGCCAGCTTTACCGCTTTCAGCGCAGGTAGCCACCCTGCAGGACGGGTACGGCCTGAGGCTATCCGTCAGATCGAGCGGGCAGGCTGGGACGCAACCAGTCTACGCAGCAAGTCCTGGGAAGAGTTCTCGCAACCCGATTCGCCTCACCTCAACTTCATCTTTACCGTCTGCGACAACGCGGCCAACGAGGTCTGTCCTATCTGGCCAGGACAACCGGTCACAGCGCACTGGGGCATCCCCGATCCTGCATCCGTTGCAGGAACTCCTGCGGAGATCGAACACGCCTTTAGCCTGGCATTCGCTGAACTGAGTCGGCGTATCCGCATGTTTCTGAGTCTGCCCATCGCCAGTCTCGATTCGCTCGCGTTACAGCAGGAACTGAACAAGATTGGATCCAGCCAGTCGCAACCCTCCTGACCGAGACAGCCTCCACGCCTGTATCCCGGAAGGAGCAGTACTCAGAGTGGTCGGCATAGGCCAATCTCGATTCATACCCGTTTCGCGGTTATAATAGGGTTCGAAGCGGGAGTAGCTCAATGGTAGAGTAGCGGCTTCCCAAGCCGTTGGTTGCGGG